>Ga0272442_10001215_pt1 | contig 39598 bp, 40 predicted proteins | sample SSMForm2O_FD_200262 | JGI IMG/M metagenome (GOLD analysis project Ga0272442, IMG submission 200262) | Marine sediment archaeal communities from Little Sippewissett salt marsh, Falmouth, MA, United States - SSM-Form-2O | ecosystem: Environmental > Aquatic > Marine > Wetlands > Sediment ... | reverse complement strand
TATTCTGATCCCGCAGGTCAACCAACTCCAGATTAATGCTGCGGGCAGTCTCTTTCTGATTGACCAGATCACGGCTGAGCAGCTGAACCGTCCGGTCCTTAAACGCTATATCATTTTCCAGTCTTTCCCTGACTTTTGTCAATTCATCGATCTTAATACTCAGTTCTTTGTTTACTTTATCCAGGCCGGATATTTTGGTTTTAGCCTGATCCAATTGTTTCTCCATTTTCTCAATACCGGCCTGAAGTTCAGCTTTTTCCTTAACCACACTTTCCCAATGCTCGGGAACATTACCGGAGACAGAAGTCGTGCGGGGCTGAATTTGAGTCCGGATTGTCGAAGAAACAGAAGACCGGGCTTCTGTCAACTCATTAAGCAACTCCCTTTTTTCCCGTTTTAAAAAAGCATTTTCAGTTTCGATATTACGCTTACTTTTATCAAGGGAAGAAAGCTGCAGATTTATCTCTTCCAGCCTGTCCTTAAGCTCAGCGGCTTCCTGAGACAAGCGGTCTTTCTCTTTGCTGATATAGGTATTTTCTTCGGAAAGTTTTATTTTCTCAGCATTAAGCTGATTATATTTATTATTCAGTTCCTGAGCTTTATTAAAAAAAGAAAACGCGAAAGCGGCAATGATAATCAAGCAAATAAGCAAAACCACAAGGGGAAAATTAGCTTTACCCATGCACAACCTCCTTATTTAGAATAAGTATAACATCTTAATAATCAAAGTAAAGTTTTTTCTTTAAATATAAGATGCGCTGAGCCTAAAGCAGGCGCATCACGGCCCAAAGTCGACAGATAAGTCTTCATATTTTTACGAAGCGCGCTGAACGAAAACTGTTTGGTAGCCTTGACCACCTCTTCCAGAAAAAAGTCACTGCCTTCTTCAAAACCGCCGCCGATGATAACAGCGTCCGGATTGATAAGATTGATAAGAAAAGAAACCTTTACTCCCAGAGTAAAAGCTCCTTCCTTTAAGACCTCACGGGAAACTTTATCCTTCTTTGCCGCTTCTTTAAAGATCTTATCCAGAGAAAGTTCTCCGGTAGAATCTATTTTTTTCAGCAGAGATGTCTGCTTACCCAGAGAGATCATTTCCTTGGCACGCTTGATCATGCCCAGATCCTGCGGCCACTGGGAAAGAAAATCAAAATCACCCAGATTTGAAGTCATTACCTTTGAAGGATTAACAAAAAGTTCACCGGCTCCTCCGTCTTTTCCTGTATAAAGATCGCCGTTAAGGACCAGACCGCAGCCGACACCGGAAAACATATAAATAAGATTTTTGCACTGAGAATGATTAAGCTGATATTCTGCCCAGGCTGAAGCATTAGAATCGTTTTCCAGAGAAACCTTCAGATCAAACTTTTCTTCCAGATATTTTTTCAAAGGAACGGAGATATAAACATAAGAAGAATCCTGTTTTTGCGGCCAATAAACCATGCCTTTTTTCCGGTCGACTACTCCGCCTAAAGCGACCCCGGCACCGACGATATGAGAACGGTAATTCTTTGCCTTAGCCATGATCTCTTCAAACAAAGAAAGCAAAGTAGTGATTGTCTCATTGGCATTAACCGAAGTCCTTTTTTTCTCAATACGGGAAATCACTTTACCGTCATCTCTGAGCAAGACAGCCCGGGCATCAAAAAGATTAAGTCCTATACCGATCGCATATTTTTTATCACTCATTGCTTACCTCCCGTGGTAATTTTACTATTATCTATCTTTTGATTTTAGCAAAACCCGGAACAAATACAAGGAAAAACACGAAACAGATGGTAAGTTACAAGTCACATGTCACATGTCACATGTAGGGGCAGCCCCCTGTGTCTGCCCGAATCAGATATGGATAAAATACGAAAATTAATTATTCATAGTCCTGTAGGGGCAGGGCTTACCCCGCCCTTTTATATTTCAGGAGGCGACCCGTATAAAAAAAGACGCTACCTTTTGAGTAGCGTCTTTCACTTTCATTGGTTGCGGGGAGCCGATTTGTATGTGGATCTCCGTAAGGAGGCATACAGGTTTCCTTTTCTTTGACACCATCCAAAGAGGCCCTTTCATGGCAGCTCTCACAAAAAAAACCGCTATCCAGGAAGGATAGCGGCATGCTTTCATTGGTTGCGGGGAGCCGATTTGAACGACTGGCCTTCAGGTTATGAGCCTGACGAGCTACCTGGCTGCTCCACCCCGCGATCCATTAAAAGCTAAACTAGATTTTACCAACTTAATCTTTAATGTCAACAACTATTTCGTCGTCTTTGGCTACGCCGATTGTTTCTCTGGCGATTTTTTCCAAAAGATAAGGATCGTTCTCCACGTTATCAAGGTTTTGCTGTAAATGGCTGATCTCAGACTTCATCGCTTCGATCTTTTTAACTATCTTTTCATTCTCCCGGCTCAGCCGTTTATAACGGGAATAAGTAGGAAAATAAATTACCATACCCGCAGAAACGATCAAAAACAAAAAGAAAGCTATTCTGCCCCAGGTTAAAAGATCAGCCTTTTTCATGCTTTTACTCTATAACCTTTGATCTTTTTTACCGTACAGATCTATTTACCGTAAGAGGATGCACTGCCCAATTCCTCTTCAATACGCAGCAGCTGATTGTATTTTGCCATTCTGTCGGAACGGCTCATAGAACCGGTTTTGATCTGTCCGGAATTAGTAGCCACAGCAATGTCGGCAATGGTAGAATCTTCGGTTTCTCCGGAACGATGCGAGGTCACCGAAGTATATCCTGCCCGGTGAGCCATTTCAATCGCATCCAGAGTTTCGCTTAAAGTACCGATCTGGTTGACTTTGATCAGAATAGAATTAGCGCAGCCCATCTCAATACCTTTAGCCAGATACTCCACATTGGTCACAAACACATCATCTCCCACCAGCTGACAATCTGCGCCGATCTTATCAGTCAGCAGTTTCCAGCCTTCCCAGTCACCTTCAGCCATTCCGTCTTCGATGGAATCAATAGGGAAATCTTTGATCAGCTTAGCCAGATACTCGACCTGTTCAGCGGAAGAGCGTACAGCTCCTTTATCTCCTTCAAAAATAGTGTAGTCATATTTTTTGTCTTTATAAAATTCAGAAGCAGCACAGTCAAGAGCAATGGACACGTCACCGCCGTCTTCTTTTCTGCCCGGTTTGTATCCGGCATTTTTAATCGCTTCCAGAATACAGTTCAAAGCATCTTCGGTGCCGTCAAGAGTGGGAGCAAAACCTCCTTCATCACCGACAGCAGTGCTCAAACCGCGGGCTTTAAGTACTTTTTTCAAATTATGAAAAACTTCCGCGCCCATTCTCAGACCTTCCCGGAAATTAGGGGCACCGATAGGTCTGATCATAAATTCCTGAAAAGCTATGGGAGCGTCGGAATGAGATCCTCCGTTAATAATATTCATCATCGGCACAGGAAGAGTTTTAGCATTGGTGCCTCCGATGTAACGGTACAAAGGCATTTCCTGATATGCAGCAGCTGCTTTAGCTACAGCCAGAGATACGCCCAGCATAGCATTAGCGCCCAGTTTGCTTTTGGTCTTAGTTCCGTCCAGAGCGATCAGTTTATTGTCTAAAGCAACCTGGTCCAGAGCATCCATACCTGCGATCTGCTCGGCAATGATAGCATTGACATTAGCCACTGCTTTTAAAACCCCTTTACCCAGGTAACGCTTTTTATCTCCGTCACGCAGTTCCAAAGCTTCATTTTCCCCGGTGGAAGCACCGGAAGGGACTGCAGCCCGGCCCATATACCCGCTCTGCAGACACACATCCACCTCTACCGTAGGATTTCCCCGCGAATCAAGTATTTCTCTGGCTTTTACTGATTTGATTTTTGACATTACAGCTCCTTTCTTTTTACAATGTTACTGCTCCTTTAAACCGATCAGGAGTCTTTTCCTTTTTTTCTATTTTTTCTCCGTACACCTCGATCTTGATTTCCTGAGAAAAATACTCTTTTTCCTTATCTTTGACCCTGACCCTGCCCAGGACAAAATTTCCCGGTTCCAGACAGACCAGCCGGTATTGGATCATGCTTTTCATTTCCGCTTTACCGCCGCGGATCTGATACTGCCGGGACTGGTTACGGGAAACAACCTTGAACGGAGCAAACTCAGGCAATTCTATTTTCGGATCGGCAAAACTGCCGGAAATAGTTACAGTAAAAGAAAATTTCTCCCCTGTTTTGACCCTGGTCTTATTAACTGCGGTTGTTACCGGAGACTGAACTTCGGCCAGTGCCGAAAAAACAAAAAAAACCAGAACCAGACTAAGTGCAAACTTTGACATTTCTTCCTTTGATTTTTAATTTTCCGGAAAGGATGTTTTCAATCACTTCAGGATAAATTTTATGTTCGATACGGTGTATCCTGGACTCAACACTGGCCAGAGATTCATCATCTTTAATGCAAAGTGCTTTCTGAGCGATAATCGGACCGTGATCTACTTTCTCATCAAGAAAATGGACTGTCACCCCGGTCACTTTTGCTCCGTATCTAAAGGCCCGGCCGATTGCGTCCGTTCCTTTAAAAGAAGGCAGCAAAGCAGGATGGATATTAATCACTTTATTTTTAAAGGCCCGGACAAAACAGGGTGACAATATCCGCATATATCCGGCTAAAACTATCAGATCAATTTTTTCCGCCTTGATTATCCGGATCAGTTTGCGGTCAAAATTTTCTCTGCCGGAATAAGCTTCCCGATCGACAAAAACATCGGGTATGCCGTATTTTTGCGCTCTGGTCCGGACAAAAGCGTTTTTTTTGTCAGTGATCAAAAGGCTCACTTCTGCCCGGCTTATCTTTTTCTTTTTCAAGGCAGAGACAATAGCCGCGAAATTAGTACCATTACCTGAAGCAAGTACAGCAATCTTTTTTTTCATAATTTAGCGGTAATCACATAACAGAAATGTTTACCTGTTATTTTCATCATTTTATTCATTATAACGAAATAAAGTCCTATCACCAAGAGGCTGACTGAAAAAGAAATCAGTTCACCTCTGGTGCGCAGCACCCAGAGAAAAATAACGAACAAAATTGCAGGAACAGCAAAAACAAGGATACTGCTCCAGATATTAGCGCTTTCAGCCAGAGAAAGTTCAGCTTTATCTCCGGGTTTAAAGGCAAACCCCTGAGGATTAGCAGCAAAAAGAGTATCTTTATCCGAAGCGCAGACAAATCTCATAGAGCAGCAGGAGCACATCGATTTTCTCTGAAATTTTACGATCACTCCCGAAGGCTTAACCTCTTCGATCTCGACTATTTCTTTAAACATCTACAGAATCTATGCACTTTGTCGGGCATTTATCTTTGGCGGCAACCAGAGGATCTTCAGCTTTTACTTTCTCATAAGAGACCCGGGAGAGATTCTGGTCAAGATAAAAGGGAGAATCCCCCACTCTGGTGCACATACCGCAGACAATACAGCCCCGGGAACAGACTTTCCTGGTCTGAGGGCCTTTTTCCCGGTTACTGCAGGCTACATAAAAAATACGCGATTTTTTCTCATACGGGACCAGTTCAAAAAGATTTCTGGGACAGACCTGAGCGCATTTACCGCAGCCGATACATTTTTCAATATCCACTATTATTCTTCCCTTAACCATAGAAAGGCCGCCTACAGGACAGGCTGCGATACAATCCCCGAAACCGATACATCCGTATTTACAGTCAGGGCCTCCGCCGACAAGATGGGCCGCAGCACAGGTGCGGGGACCTCTGTATTCTGAAGAAAACTTTTTTTCCTCAGAATCAGCACCGCAGGCAACAACTGCTTTCAAAGATCTGGTCTTTTCTGCTTTCACATTCAGCAGAGCAGCCACCTGCTCATTGACTTCTTCCCCTCCAGGTTTGCAGACAGCCGCTTCTTTCGACTTTACCACTGATTCGGCAAAAGCTTTACATCCGGAAAAACCGCAGGCACCGCAATTGATCCCGGGCAGTATTTCCATTATCTTTTCCACCAGAGGGTCTTCTTCCACTTTCAGTTTCCGGCTTAAAAAAGCCAGAAGCACAGAAAAAGCAAATCCTACGGAACCAAGTACCAGTAATCCTCTTAATGCTTCATTCATAATAAAGTTACCTATAAAACGCTAATTATCGCAAATACCAGAAAACGCGAATTTTCGCTAATTTAATTCACCATTCAAAATTCAACATTCAACATTTTCTCTAGGTGCTGAGCAACCCGGAAAAACCCATAAAACACAAAGCCAGAATACCGGCAGTGATCAAAGTTATCGGCGCGCCTTTAAACACCTCAGGTATATCATTACTGACGATCTCTTCTCTGATCCCGGCCATGACCAGAAGTACCAGAGAAAAACCCACTCCCCCGGAAAAGCCGAACACCACTGCCGGCAGAAAAGCATATTCCCGGCTGACCATAAACAAAACACAGCCCAGAATAGCGCAGTTAGTAGTGATCAAAGGCAGATAAATACCCAGAGCATGATACAGCGCAGGAGAAAATTTCCTGATAAACATTTCCACGATCTGAACCAGAGAAGCAATGACCAGGATAAAAACAATATACTGAAGAAAAGACAGGCCCAGTTTAACCAAAACCAGATGATAAATGATCCAGGTTATGGCAGAAGACAGAGTCATGACAAAAATAACACTGCAGCCCATGCCAAAAGCCGAAGAAAGCCGTCCCGATACACCCAGAAACGGGCATATCCCCAGAAACGAACTCAAGACAAAATTATTGATCAGTACAGTGGAAATAAATATTAATAAAAGCTCTCTCATTTGATCTTCTCCAACCGGTTCATCAACGCCACCATAGTACCCAGGACAATAAAAGCACCTGCAGGCAGGATCATAATGATCAGCGGGTCATAGCCTGAAGGCATGATCTGAAAACCCAGCACTGAACCTGTGCCCAGAAGCTCTCTGATCGAGCCTAAAGCGCACAAACCCCAGGTAAACCCGAGACCCATGCCCAGAGCATCAGCCAGAGATTTTTTCACGCTGTGCTTGGACGCAAAAGCTTCGCACCGGCCCAGAATGATACAATTGACTATGATCAAAGGCAGATAAGGGCCCAATGCCCGGCTCATGGGCGGGAAATAAGCTTTAAACACAATATCGACAATAGTGACAAAAGTAGCTATGATCACTGTATAGACTGCTATCCGCACCTGTGCCGGAACGAATTTTTTGATCAGAGACACGACCAGAGAAGAAAAGAAAAGGACAAAAACCACTGCCCCACCCATAAACAGGCCGTTTTGAGCAGAAGTGGAAACTGCCAGAGTCGGGCACATTCCCAGAAGCTGACGGAAAATAGGATGTTCCGACCATAATCCTTTGATAAATTCCGCTCTTTTACTCATTATTCAAGAACCTCTTTTAATTTGTCTATTCCGGCATTAACTATCCTGACCACTGCTTTGGAAGACACAGTAGCAGAAGTGATGGCCTGGATCTCATTCTTTTTTTCCGCTGCAGTCTTTACCACTTCCAGCCTGCGGCTGACCGGGACCCCGGAAAACATAATTTTAAACTCAGGTTCATTGATTTTTGCTCCCAGACCGGGAGTCTCATTGGACTCAATGATCTCAATACCCAAAATTGTTTTCAGCTTTTTATCTGCAGCAAACAGTATTTTTATCGGGCCCTGATAGCCCAGGCCTTCGCAGAGAAAAGCATAGCCCAGGTCATTACCTGAAGAATCAGACAAAAAATAAACCAGACTGTCCTTTTTCTGCTCCTCTTTTACTGACTCAGCCTGAGGAGCGAGATTATAGATCGCACGACGGATATAATCTTTCTGGTTCTGTTCAATACGGTCTTTGGCAGAACTGAAGACAAACGCCAGGACAAAACCGCAAAGCATGCAGACTCCGGTCAAAACCCCGATTATCTTTAAATTATCTTTCATTTTACATCCTGCCAAACTTACTTTCTTTAATCCTGCACCTGAGCCAGATACCCGAACGGTTTCGGTATTGTGTACCTGTTGATCAAAGGAGTCAGAGCATTCATAAACAATATCGCATACATCACTCCTCCCGGCAGACCGCTGAAATAACGGATGATCATAGTCAGCACAGCACAGCCGATCCCGAACCAGTAACGGCCGGCTTTGGTCGAAGGAGTGGTAACCGGATCAGTAGTAATAAAAAAAGCTCCCAGAAGCAGACCTCCGGAAAAAATATGAAACAAAGGCATGCCCTTGGAAGGGTCGATCAAATAAAAACCGGTAGCGATCAGCAAAGAAGTAAAAATATAACTGAGCGGAGTACGCCAGTCACCGATCTTGCGGACCAGAAGATAAATGCCGCCGATAAGAATACATACAGCCGAAGTCTCACCCAGGCTTCCCGGAACAAAACCGAAAAAAAGATCTTTCAAGGGGGTCAGGATGGCATCGAATTTACGCAAAGCCAGAGGAGTGGCTTTAGTCACAGCGTCCAGGGTCAAAGGAGTGGTCCAGGTAGTAAGCATTTTCGGATAAGCCGCAGCCAGAAAAGCCCTGCCTACCAGAGCAGGATTAAAAATATTCTGGCCCAGTCCGCCGAAGATCTGCTTGCCTACGGCAATCGCTACTACACTTCCCAGAGTAGCAGCATACCAGGCTGTGGAAGGAGGCAAAACCAGAGCCAGGATCAAACCGGTAACTACAGCACTGCAGTCACTGAGCCTGGACTTTTGTTTACGGATCAAAAAGACCGCGCCTTCAGTCAAAACACAGCTGAGCACACAATTAAACAAAAGGAATAAAGCTTTAATCTTGAAAAAATAAATACCTGCTCCGATCACAGGCAGCAAAGCTACTATGACCTGACGCATGACCCAGGGAGTATCGCCCAGAGTATGCTGATGAGGAGAAGAACTAACAGCCAGACGCATAAGCTTTTCCTCTCTTTATATAATGCACGATCGGTATCCCTGCCGGACAGCTGAAAGAACAGCTGCCGCATTCGATACAGTCTTTGATAAATACTTCGTCCAGAGAACTGAACCTTTCCTCTTTCACTCTTTTCACATATTCCAGAGGAAGCAGGTTCATGGGACAGGCATCTACGCAGCGGCCGCAGCGTATGCACTGATCTTCTTTGATCTCAGGAGCAGCTTTTTCCGAAAGGAAAAGCACTCCGCTGCTGCCTTTCATTATAGGATATTCCAGACTGTCCACAGTAATGCCCATCATCGGACCGCCGAAAATGACTTTTTTCGGTTCCCGGGCCAGTTCCAGAATTTTTTCCTCAATCAGTTCCTTGACTGTAGTACCGATCTTAAGCCGCAGATTTTTAGGGTTTTTCAGACAGTCACCGGCAAAAGTGACTGTACGCTCAATCAAAGGCTTGGAAAAATATACAGCCTCATAAACAGCAAAACAGGTAGCCACATTCTGCACCATGCATCCGACTTCAAACGGTATCTTGCCGCAGGGCACTTTACGGTGCAAAGCCTGGTAAATAAGCTGTTTTTCACCGCCCTGGGGATAAAACGATCTCAGCACTGCCAGACGGGCAGAAGGAAGATCGAATTTTCTGGTACTGATATAACGGTTAAATTTCTTGATCGCTTCCGGCTTATTTTCTTCCACACAGAATATTACCTGCTCAGGCTCGATCATCCGGCAGATCAATTCCACGCCCCTGAATATATCTTTAGCCTTTTCTATCATCAAACGGTTATCACAGGAAAGATAAGGTTCGCATTCACAGCCATTGATCAGCAGAGTATCTATTTTACGGGGAGGATTAAGCTTTACATGAGTGGGAAAACAGGCCCCGCCCATACCCACAATACCGGCATTTTTAACAATATCCAGAAGCTGTTCTTTGGACAAAGCCGATATATTTTCTCTCGGTTCATATTTACGGGGTTCAGACTGATTTGCAGTAAGATAAACACAATCATCTCTTTTCCTTACCGGATGAGGCCCTTTATCGACAATAGTAATCTTACCGGAACAGGGTGCATGCAGGCGGGAAGAGACAAACCCTCCCGGTTCGGCAATAACAACCCCTTCCTTGACTTCATCCCCTTTACCGGCCACAGGCTGTGACGCTTTGCCGATATTCTGACATAAAGGAATAATCAGCTTTTTGGGAGCAAGATATTCTTCAGTTTCCAGATTGTGCTGGGGAAATTTATGTTCCTTAATTTTTATCATCAGTGTTGATCTTTATCTTCTTTGATAAACATATATATGGCAAAAATTAAGATTATTATACCCACGGCAACAATGATTGTAAAGGTGCTTAATTTTTCCGCCAGGAATGAAGCTAAGAACATCCAGACAATAAAAGCAAAATGGATCACCACCTCCAGAGAGCTGAATATCCTGCCCCAGAACTCATTTTTGCTCTCATTATGGATAAGAGTATTGACCCCGATCAAAACCGGAGCAGAAAACAGGCCCAAAATCAGACAGGAACAAAAGGCAAAAGGTTTAAAAGCCCAGACATGAAGAACACTGACCATAAATAAAAGCCAGGCCGAAATCAAAGCCAGGGATGCGGTTATCATTCTTTTCAAAGGCGCATTTTTGCCTAATTTGCCATAAAGAATAGAACCGACGAATAATCCGGCGCCGCAGGCTACAGCAAACCAGCCCAGGTCCATGGTCCCGGATTTGAATGTATCCTGGATAAAAACCACAAACACCACATAAAGCGCTCCCACACAGGAAAAAAGCAGAGAAAATATCTTAGCCGCATATTGAGTCTCTCTGGTCTCAATAATATATTTAATCCCTTCTTTCATTTCATGAAGAACGGAATTTTTCACTTTATTAAAAGCGTCTTTTCCCAGATCGATCAAATCATGCGGATCAAAACGATGTCCGTTTTTAATCCGGATCAGACTGATCAAAAGCGCGGACAGGAGAAAAGTTCCGGCATCAATGACAAAAGCTGTCTCAACCCCCCATTTTTCAACGATCATCCCGCCCAGGCCGAAACCGAGCATGGCCGCGATCATGCCTGTAGTATTAACCAGAGAATTAGCCATTAAAGTCTGTTCCTCTTCCACCAGCTCAGGGATCACTGCCATCTTAGCAGGAATAAAAAAACGGCCGGCACAAAACGAGAGAAAAATAAGCAAATACACACCGGGTAAAAATTTAGACCAAAAAGCAACTATCGCTATAGCCAGGATAAAAATACCGCGCATCAGATCACTGACCCACAATGTCTTTTTTTTATTCCAGCGGTCAACATAAACACCGGCAAAAGGAGAGATAAGAAAAACAGCAATAACCGGTATACTCATGATCTTGGCCAGGCCCACAGGAGAACTGGGCTGAAGCCGGTAAACCAGACCGATCAAAGCCATCTGGGTAAGGCGGTCGCCGAATTGCGAAACAATCTGGCTGATCCAGAGAAGCAAAAAATTAGGCTGCTTTAAAACTTTGCGAAAAGAAGACTGCATCTAATTCATATCCGGGTTGTGTTCCCCCTGCCCCCGGAACAGCAGTTTCGATAAAAAATAATATCAACGCAGTTCAATCCTGCGCTTTACATAAAAAAAGCCGGCGAGAGGAATCGAACCTCCGGCCCAGGATTTACGAAACCCTTGCTCTGCCAACTGAGCTACGCCGGCTACATAGAATAAACACATTTTAAAGGAACGCCTCTGAACCAGAATAAATTCGGTTCAGCGTTACCCTGTATCGAACCTTGCCGTGAACCGTTCGAAGATCTGGTTCTACGGTCGTTCTGGTACAGGGTACGCCGGCTAAATTATCAATTACTTAAATATACAAAAAACAAAAAACTTATCAATTATCCGATCCGTCCTTCGACTCTGCTTCGACTTCGCTCAGCATCGCTCAGGACCCTTCTCTTTTCCCGATAGCTTATACTTAATACTTCAATTGCGCTCACTACAAGCGTAATCAAAGGAGCCTGCCCTGAGTGACCGTAAGGGAATCGAAGGGCTACGCCGGCTGAATCTTTTAATTCTTTAGAATTGTAGCAGAATCCCCCTGTTCTTTAAAGAAAAATATCTATACCAGAGCGGAACAGACCTCGTCAGCGAACAAAAACCCTTTTTCAGTTAAAGAAATCCCGGTATTCCGGCCTGAGCTGGTATTATAGCGCAGCAGGCCCTGGTCCAGAAAACGGTCCAGATCTTCTGTTTTAAGCAGATCCTTCAGATCAAACCCTGTATCAAGCCTGAATTCCTGAAACACAATGCCTTTACTTCTGCGTATGTTCATGGCTGCGGTTTCTCTGGCTCTGGCTTCAGGCTTTAATTTTTCCTCAAATTCGGTCACACTGCCGCCCTGCTCAGCTTTTTTCATATATTCTTCCGTATCAGAAATATTTTTGCTCCTTATAGCCTGGATATAGGAAAACGCTGCCGGTCCCAGTCCCAGATATGATCTGTTTTCCCAGTAGATCATATTATGCAGGCATTCCAGATCTTTTCGGGCATAATTGGATATCTCATAATGAGAAAACCCGTTTTGGGGCAAAATTTTCATGGTCAAGCCGTACATCTCAGCAGCCAGCCCCTGATCGATTTTATTTTTATATTTATAAAACTCAGTATTAGACTCACAGGAAAGAGCATAACAGGAAAGATGCTGCACAGGCAGACCCGAAATATCTTTTAATTCCTTTTCCCAGTTTTCCGGTTTTTCTTTGGGAAGAGCATAGATAAAATCAGCGCTGATATTCTGGAATCCTGATTTAACAGCCAGGTCCAGGGCTTTTAAAGCCTGATCTGCAGAATGTATCCTGCCCAGAAAAAAAAGTTTCTCATCATACAGAGACTGCATCCCGATACTGATCCGGTTCAGACCCCGGTTTAAAAACAGATCGCATTTTTCTCCGGTCAGACTTTCCGGATTGACTTCTATAGTAGACTCCCGGCTTTGTTCCAATACCGGTCCCAGACTTTTCAGCAGCAGATCTAAAAGATCAGGCTCCAGCACAGAAGGAGTGCCTCCTCCGATATAAACAGTCTTGATCTTTTGTTTTATATTTTTGATCTGGCGGCAGAGAACATTCACATAAGACTCAGCCAGACTTCTCTGATAAGTCTGAGAATAAAAATCACAGTAAGGACATTTCCTGCGGCAGAAAGGGATGTGAATGTAAAGGCCATAACACATGAAACAATTATACAGGGATAATTGTTTCCGGTCCACGTTTAACGGTTACGAGGTAGGGGCGGGGTCTCCCCGCCCATGTCCGAATAGTCGATAGTCTATGGTCAATAGTCTATGGTCGATAGTAAGAATACCCTATTCGTAGGGGCAGACCCCTGTGTCTGCCCTTTAAAAAAATTAACGCTGTCCTGCAGGGAACGGCTTGCCGTTCCTCTAATCTTACATATCATTTCGTAAATGATATGTAAGATAAGGACGGGTATCCCAGGTTTGACTGGATCCCAGACCTTGCCCCCGCCCCTACGTATCTCCTGTGACTTGTGACATGTGACATGTGACTTGTAACTTGTATTATCTGTGTTCATCATGCTAAAATAATTATAAATCTGTGTTCATCATATATTTATCTGTGTTTATCATCAAAATAAACTATATTTATGGAACGACCTTTTTTTTCGATAATCATACCTACTTATAACCGCAGAAGCTTTCTGGCGATTGCTGTGGATTCTGTGCTGCGCCAGACTTTTCCTGATTTTGAGCTGATCATATCTGATGACGGGTCCTCTGACGAAACTTCTGCTTTCTGCCGCTCAATCAAAGATGAACGGGTCCGCTATCTGGCCCTGCCTCATAAGGGAGTGGCTTCTGCCCGTAATCAGGGCCTGTTTCTGGCTAAAGGCAGATATATCTGTTTTCTTGATTCTGATGACAGGTTTTTAAGTGCCAAACTGGCAAAAACCAGGCTTTGCATTAAAAAAAATCCTGATTACAGCATCTTTCATACAGAAGAGCTCTGGTACAGAAAGGGCAAGATACTGGGCCAGAAAAAATATCATCAAAAGCCTGAAGGAGATGTTTTTCCCCAGGCCCTGCGCCTCTGCTGCATCAGTCCTTCCTGCGCCTGTATTGAAAAAAAGATCTTTGCCGATATCGGAATTTTTGACGAAAGCTTTCCTGTATGCGAAGATTATGAACTCTGGCTGAGAGCTTCGGCCCGCTACAGGGTAAAGCTTATTCCGGAGATACTTACTCTGAAACAGGGCGGACATTCAGACCAGATCTCCCGAAAATATCCGGCCATGGATAGTTTGCGCATCAAAGCCATCCAGAAGCTGCTGAAGCAAAATGATCTTCTGCCAGAACAAAAAAAAGCAGCCCTGAAAGAACTGAAAAACAAATGCCTTATCTTTATCCAGGGCGCGGAAAAAAGGAATAACAAGGAAAAAGCTGATCAATACCGTAATCTTATAACAGAAATGTGTTGAAATATTAAATATCTGTGTTTATCATATCTTTTATCTGTATTAAACATCTTTAATGAATTACAAAACCTATGTGGGACAAACTAAAACAAGATCTGGAAACAAAATATTCATTTAAGTTCAATCTCAACCAGTGGCGGGAAACCCAGCGCCTGATTTATGAGATATCAAAAAGAGAAGACTGCGCACCGGAACAGGTGACCGGGCTGATCAAAGATATCAGCAAAGTAGAAAACGCCGGAGGCAGGGATACTTTTTTCGCTTTAAAAGCTGCTCTGCTCAGGCTGCGCTTTCCTTTAAGTTCAGCAGAAAAAAAACTGGACCCGGCAAAAGTATTTTTGCCTGAATTTAAAAAACAGAACTCTTCTGTCTATCACCCCAATGCAAAATTCAAGCCGGAAAAGATCTATATTGAAAAACAGGCTAAAGGCAGTTATCTGGAAAAAAAATTTATCGAACATTTTCCTGAAGCTGAGATCGAAGAGCTCAGCTCTTACAAAGATTATATTAAAAATTTCCGCTACGATCCCTGTGAACTTAAAAAACCGGTAGTATTCATTGTCAAAGAACACTGGGATTTTATAAAGCCCTGCCCCTGTACTAAAAACGTAATGGGCTGCAAATACTGGATCTTTAATCTGGGCTTCGGCTGTCCTTTTGACTGTTCCTACTGCTTTCTCCAGCAGTATTCCAATATCCCCGGCATTGTCCTGCCTGCTAATCTGGATGATTTTTTCGAAAAATTCGATGTTTTTTATAAAAAGCTGAAACAGCCGATACGCATCGGTACCGGAGAATTCTGCGATTCTCTGGCCCTGGACCATATCACAGGATATGCGCCGCTTTTGATCGATTATTTCCGGGACAAAGACCTTTTCTTTGAACTGAAAACAAAAAGCAGCTGTATTAAAAATGTACTGAAGACTAAAGCTTCGTCCAACATTGTATTTTCCTGGTCTCTTAATCCTCCTCAGATCATTGACTCTGAAGAATGGGCCAGTGCTGATCTGGACCAGAGGCTGGAAGCTGCGGCAAAAGTCAGAGAAAAAGGATTTTCCCTGGCCTTTCATTTTGACCCCATAATCTTTTTTCCCGGATGGGAAAAACTTTACCTTGGCCTGGTGGATAAACTGTATTCCCGGCTCAAGCCCCCTTTCCGCTGGGTCAGTCTGGGCACTTTAAGAGCTAACCGCGAACTGAAAACCATAGTGGAAAAAAGATTTCCCCAAAGCAAGATCTTTTATCAGGAATTTTTTCTGGGCCAGGACAAAAAACTGCGTTATCCCGAATTTCTCAAGACCAGGATATTTAAAACCATGCTTAAAACTCTGCGCAGCTATGATCAGCAGACTCCTTTTTATCTCTGCATGGAGCATAAAGATATGTGGGATAAATGCGGCTTTGACCTGAACTCTTCCCAGGAAGTGGAAAAATATCTTCTGGGCAAAAAACAGTCCTAAGTCGTAAGCTATAAGTCTTAAGCAAATATACAGCCTTTCCCCGCCTTTTGTCTTGCTTAGGACTTACGACTTAAGACTTACAGCTGTTACGTAAGGTGTTCCCTGACTGCTTCCAGCAGATCATCGGGATGGTAAGGTTTAGCCAGAATAAAATTCTTTCCCGGCTCATGACCGGTCTGGGCTTCGTCGGAACGGGTATAAAGACAGGTAAGAAAGATCACCGGTATATTTTTGGTCTTTTCATTCTGCCGGAGTTTCTGGGCGACTTCGCCTCCGTCCATTCCCGGCATCCATACATCAAGAATGATCAGATCAGGCTTTTCCTGTTCTGCTTTTTCTATGCCGTCAGGTCCGTCTGAAGCTTTAAACACCCGATAGCCCTGATCAGCCAGCCTGCGGCCCAGAACATTCAAAACATCCTGTTCATCATCAATGATCAGAACTTTTTTCAATATCCCCCCTTTTTAAAAAAAATTGACACTAACTTTAACCGCGCAGAAATGCAAAACTTTTTCAATCAAAGGGTACAGCTTCTTTAATCGCGTCAATGAGTCTTTCCGTACCTTCGCCTTTCAGGAAAAACCCGCTGATATATTCTTCCAGGGTTATTTCCTCTTTATACTTATCATGTCCAGAATAGATAAAAACTTTTACATTTTTCCATTTGGAACGTAAAGTATACAGCAGTTCTACACCGGTACGCTCAGGAAGGACAAGATCAAGGATCAGGGCCTCAGGCTCATCCTCGCTCCTGAGTTTGCTTAAGAAAGAAAGGCCATTAGTGACGCACTGCACATTAAAGCCTTCGGCTTTGAGTCTGCGGCCAAGCACAGCACAAATATCAGGATTATCGTCTACAATCAAAATCCTTTTCATTATTCATCCTCTACTTTTGATCCGACATCGTCTTTGTCTCCCATTTTCTTCAAAGACTGCTCAATCAAAAAAGTCAAAGCTTTACTGTCAAAAGGTTTTAAAATAAAATCAATTACCTGCAAAGCTTTTAATCCTTTATGGGCTACAGCTTCAAAATTCTGAGCTGTATACACGATTACCGGAATATCTTTGGTTTCTTCCGATGCTTTTAATTCATTATACACCTGAAAACCGTCTTTTTCAGGCAAAATCAGATCCAGAATGATCAAAGCCGGCTTTTTCTCCCGGGTCAGGCGCAAAGCCTCTTCTGCATCAGCAGCAGTAAAACATTCAAAGCCCTCTTTTTCCAAACGGGCTTTTACCAGCAAACGTATATCCGGTTCATCATCAACGATCAAAAGTTTTGCTTTGGCCATATTTTCCTCCTCTATTAATTTATATATCTTTTTATCTTATTAATCAAATCTTTTCCAGGAAAAATTTTTACGATAAAAGCCTGCGATCCATAGCTTTATTTTTTCTGCCGATTCACAAAATCAAGACTGATCAGGCTCGTCCCTGGCATAAAGAACAATTTTTTTTAAACCCTATTCCGGACAATCACCGGGCACAGGCTTTCTTCTTTCTTCTATCGGCAGGCTGACAGAAAATACACTTCCCATATTCTGTTCAGAATCCACCCATATTTTACCGCCTGACTTTTCAATGATCTCTCTGCAAATCGCCAGGCCCAAGCCCGTACCTCCGGTTTTTTCTTTGCCTTTACCAACCTGGCTGAAAGGCTTGAATAATTCACAAAGATTATCCCGGTGTATTCCTTCACCGGTATCTTTCACCGCGATATGCACCGAATTAGTTTTATCGTCTTTTTCAGTCAAGACTGTGATCGTACCGCTCTCGGTAAATTTAACGGCATTGCTCAATAAATTCGTAAGCACCTGATTGATCCGGTCAGGATCATGGTGGACCAGCAGATCACGGGTCGAATCCAGAAAACAAACCAATTTCAAACCTTTTTTCTCAATGACCAGACGGTAAATATCTATGACAGAAGAAATAACTTCATTGATATTAATATCTTTTTTCCTCAATTCTACTTTATTGGCAGCTAACTTTGAAAAATCAAGAACATAATTTATCAGACGGGCCAGACGGTCTACATTTCTCTGGGCAATTCCCAGAAATTCCTGCTGTTCCTCGTTTATCTCACCCGTAGAACCGTCCAGGACAAGATTGATCCCCTCTTTGATCGCAGTCAAAGGAGTACGCAATTCATGCGATACAGTGGAAGTAAACTCGGATTTAAGCTGATAAAGCTGTTCTATTTCTTTCATCTTATTTTGAAGACTTAAATAAGAATTACTGCACTTGATCATCATTTCCCGGTAGCCCCGGGCCAATTGTCCCACTTCATCTTTAGTCTTGATATTTTTTACCAATTCATCGACTTCCTTAAGTTGACCTTCATGAATAACCCCTTCCCTGGCTAATTCCCGGTTCAAATCCTGAAGTTTACGCACAGGCAATACCAGAGTGCTGAACATAACCCAGAAAAATCCCAGAATGACAATCAACAGCACAAACAAAGCAAGCCACTGCCGGTTATGAATACTTTTCAAAGTACCCAATACTGAATTTAATTCATCAGAAGCAGTTATTTTCAGACCATGAACAGCATCGACTATCTCCCTTCCGGCAGAGATCAGATTTTCAGTTTCCAGACGGGAATCAACCGTTTTATGAGCTTCAATAAACTCATTTACCTGGACATCATATTTACGCAGTTTCTGCAGAATAAGATCGACTTTTTCAATTTCATAAGAATCATCAGCTATTTTTTTGTATTGCTTGATTTCCCGGTACAAATGCTTAAGGTGAGAACGCAGAACATCAGCATAAGTCCGGTTGCCGCGGAAAATAGAGTCACCTCTGAGGATAAAATTCTTTTCATGCCTGCGCACCTGAAGTATGTCGTCAGCCATTGACCAGGTAAACTGGGTAAGCTTAGCCTGTCTGGTCAATTTGCGCAGATAATAACCATTTAAAGCAAAAGCGGACAAAAAAACTACAAGTAAAAGCGAAAATATCAGAAAAGATTTCTTACGAATTCCCATGACAAACTTTCCTCAATCAGATTTCACCTGAACATTTTTCTATTTATGGAAATTTTGGAGTGCGATAACATTATAACACCTGTAAAAAAGATGTACAATAAAAGCTTCGCAGCTATGCTGCTCGCCTGATCACACAGATTAGATCACGATTACACAGATGACGATAAAGGTTAGGGTTACGATGCCCGTATCCGAATAGTCGATGGCCTATAGTCTATGGTCTATGGTAAGAATACCCTATTCGTAGGGGCGGCCCTGCCCCGGACGAAGCTTCGGGGGGCTTGCCCTCGCCCTTTAATTCATATGCAAAATGTCCAAAGTCAAGACCTGACCCCAAAAGGTTCATCAAGCTCCCTTTGTGCGTCAGCGTTTCGTTCTCCAGATACAATGCAAAAAAAAAGCACGGTCAAAAAGACCGTGCTGTTTTTTGCTATGGTGCCGAGGAACGGAATCGAACCGCTGACGCAGGGATTTTCAGTCCCTCGCTCTACCGTCTGAGCTACCTCGGCAAACCATTAGATTACTAAAAGAACGTATGAGCAACAAGTATGACAACGTCTGCTCAATGAGGCTTACAACTTTTTAAGCTGAAAGCGCAGAAAAGTTGTTTAGCCGAATTAGTCCCGAGTATTTCCTCGGGGAGCTACCTCGGCAAACCATTAAATTGCTAAAAGAACGTATTGATTACGGTTGAAACTGAAAGAAATTATAGCATAGATAAGGACTTAGGCAAGTATTTTTTATTTATATGTTGGCTGCGATCAGGTCCGGGAGGAAGAAAGCGCAGACCGGTCATTGCCCCGCCCTGAAAAAGTAAAGATCTTTTTAACAAATCTATACATTATCTTTAAAAACCAGAAAGAAAAAACAATGAACCCGATAACACAAAGTACAGCTATAACCGGATGGTTTATTATCAGCCACAGCACACCCACGACCAATCCGTCTTCAGTCAAACTGGCCAGAGAATTTGTAATCGGTTCAGGAGAAGTATTGATAGCTGCTCTGGTGGCAGCTTTCGTCAGATGTGAATCCAGAGATACTGCACCGCTGAGAAGAGCAGCCGGGAACTGGACCACAGGGCCGGCATTGGTAGTAGCCATGTAAGCCAGAAAAGCCCCGCCCAAAGGACGGATTAAAGTATGGACAGAATCCCAGGCTGAATCGACCAGAGGAATTTTATCGGCAAAAAATTCTACGGCATACATGATCAGAGCCAGAGCAATGACCAGAGGATGAGATAAAAAATCAAGATTTCCGGGAAGATCAAGCAGGCCCATACGCTGAACAAGGCCCAAACCCGCACAAGTAAGATACAGATTGATTCCGGAAGCCCAGGCAGTACCGCTTAATATACCCAGATCAGCTAAGATTTCCATTGTATCCGGCTAATTCCCTGTTTGACAGACCATCCCTTAAAACCTCAATAGATTATACTGCCTGTCTTTTTAGTCTTCAACTAAAAACAGGAGATATTATCCTTGAAATCCTAGGCACAAAACCGGATAAAGCAAAATTAAAGCAGATATTCAGTTTGAATGATCAATCTTTAAGCGGAGCTTTAGCCTCAACCACCACAAATTTAACATCAGGCTCTTTAGGGTTCAGAGTAACCTGACGCAGAAGAGCCATTGCCAAAGTATCGGCATCCAGACACTCCTGAGAATTGCTGAGAACGCGAAACATTTTCTCTACCACTGCAAACCTCCTTTAACACTGCTTTGTACTGAAAAAGACGTCAAAGCAGCATAAGCCGTATTGTATTTGAATTTCATCCAGATTATAACTAACCTCCGTGGCTTTGGATTTATAGAAGATATTTTATTTTACAGAGTAAAAAAAAATAAGTCAATACGGAAAGAAGCCTTAAGCAAGGCATATAAACAAGATTTTGTTTTTAAGATCTTCAGCCAAAAACACTTGAACCGGCAAAAAAAAAGGCCCATCTGCGGATAAAAAAACATCGATCCGAAGATGAACCTGCAATTCAGCGGTTTTTTAATACTTTCAGAACTTCATCAAGCTGACTGGAAATCTGCCTAAGCAGATCAGTCTGTTCTTTTTGCGATTTTTCCTGTTTTTCCTGGACTTTACGGGCCTGACTGGCAATTTTGGCCATATCGCCCAATTTACTCATATCAAACATAATTTCCTCCTTAAGCTTAACACTGTTGAATACAAAGATCGGAACAAACGCTTATTTTCTGACAACTGAATCAAAATCTTTGAGCAAAGGCTTCCATAAACCGCGGGCTTTTAAGATAAGTTCGGCAATTTCTCTTACTGCCCCTTCCCCGCCTTTTTTTGCCGTTACATATGAAGCAAACTTTTTAACTTCAGCAGGCGCGTCTTTTACAGCTACGGGAGCACCGACTATTTTCAAAACACTGATATCGATCAGATCATCTCCCACAAAACATACTTCCCCGGGCCGGACTTTATATTTTTTCAAAATGCGGGGAAGAACTCTGCTCTTGGGCAAGGTCCCGCCGATAACTTCCGCCACTCTCATATCCTGCGCTCTTTTTTTCAGCATCTGCGAATTGCGGGCACTTAACAATACTGTTTCAATACCGCATTTATGCAGGAGATGAACTCCCAGACCGTCCTTAACGTTAAACATCTTAAGTTCCCTGCCGTCGCTGTCATAAATTATTTCCCCTCTGGTCAACACTCCGTCAACATCAAGGATAAGCAATTTTATATTTTCAAACAATTTGACTTTCTGATCCATCAGATTATTCCCGCGGCAATCAGGTCCTGGACATCAAGCATACCTACGGTTTTGCCTTTTTCATTTACTACCGGGACCTCATCGATCTTTTTTGTTTCCATTATCTTCATAGCCGCAGAAGCCAGATCGGTATTCTTCACCGATACCGGGTTCAGGGTCATAACGGTCTTAACCGGACGTTTCAGTATCTGGCTATCTTTTTCAATATGACGCCGCAGATCTCCGTCAGTAAAAATCCCGGTCATAATACCGTTTTTATCGGTAACCACAGCTGCACCGGCATGGGCCGACGTGATCTTGAGCAGCACATCTTTGACCGGCATATCTTCCTCTACTATGGGATTGAACCTGCCTTTACGCATAATATCTTTTACTTTTAAAAGCAATTTTCTGCCCAGAGAACCGCGGGGATGAAAAAAGGCAAAATCATTTTCTTTCAGACCTTTGATCTTCTGCAAGGCCACAGACATGGCATCACAAAGAGCAAGCATAGCGGTTGTGGATGTTGTGGGAGCCAGGCCCAGGGTACAGGCCTCTTTTTCCACATGAACATCAACAAATTCATCGCAATAACGGGCCAGATTGGATTTAGCATTACCGGCCATACCTATTATTTTCGCGCCGATCTTTTTAATAAAAGGGATCAGGCTTTTTATCTCATCGGTCTCACCGCTGTAAGACAGGACTACCACCACATCTTTTTCTTTCATCCTTCCCAGGTCACCGTGAACCGCATCCGCAGGATGAAGCCAGAAAGAAGAAAATCCGCAGGAAGCCAGGGTAGCCGAAAATTTCTGAGCAATAATACCGGCCTTACCCATACCGGTGGTAACTATCCTTCCTTTACAGGAAGAAAGCATTCTCACTGCACGGACAAAGGGTTTATTCAATCCCTGTTCCAAAGAAAGCAAAGCTTTTGCTTCCAGGGCCAATACATCCCTGCCCCATTGAAGGATAGTACTGTCATTATTTTTTTTCATCGATCACCTCACGGATCTTTATAACCTTTTGCAATAAAAATTCCATCTTAGAGAGATAAAAAGAAGTCGCCCCGTCACACAAGGCCTGCGGCGGATCAGGATGGACTTCAATAAAAAGCCCGTCGCAATCGCAGCAAATGCCGGCCAGAGCCATCGGCACGACAAACTCCCGGTCGCCTCCGGAAACTCCTTTTAAAAATGAAGGCCGCTGCAGAGAATGAGTTACATCATAGATCACCGGGTAACCCATCTCACGCATGATCAGTAAAGAACGGAAATCGACCACCAGATTATTATAGCCGAAAGAAGTACCCCGTTCCGTAAGCATTATCTTTTTATTTCCTGTAGATTCCACCTTGGCAATAGCATACCCCATATCTTCCGGGGCCATAAACTGCGCTTTTTTTATATTCACGGTTTTTCCGGTTTCCCCGGCAGCCAGCAGCAGATCGGTCTGACGGGAAAGAAAAGCAGGAATCTGGATCACATCCAGAATATCCTTAACATCTTTTACCTGGTGCGGACAATGCACGTCACTGACAATATCCAGGCCTGTTTTATTTTTTACCGTTTCCAGGATCTTAAGCCCTTTGACCAGACCGGGCCCGCGGAAGGAATCAAGAGAAGTACGGTTGGCTTTATCAAAACTGGCCTTAAAATAAAACCGCACAGGAAAACGTTCAGCCAGGTCTTTGAGCTGCAAGGCAATTTCCAGAGTCTTATTTTCATCCTCGATCACGCAGGGACCGGCAATAAGTATGATCTTTTTTTCAGTGTTCATTTTGTTTCCTGAGCAGATGCTCTGCTTTATAAAAATCTTCTTCTGTATCCACGCCCTGAGAGTCAAAACTTGTAGTAAGGACTTTTATCCGGTACCCTTCTTCCAAAGCCCTGAGCTGTTCCAGTTTCTCAGCCTGTTCCAGAAAAGAAGAAGGAATATTCTTAAAAGTATAAAGAAAATCCTTGGTATAAGCATAAATACCCAGATGTTTATAATAAGTGATCTCCCGGTCCGCGTCTCTGAGAAAAGGTATGGCATGACGGGAAAAATACAAAGCATAATCATCTTTATCGACTACCACCTTGACCACATTAGGATCGAACTTATCTGCTTCTTCTTCAATTGCTTTCTTGGCCGTGACCATAACCTCCTTTGAAGAAGAAGATATCTCCCGGGCCAGAGCATCTATCAGCGAAGGATGGATCATAGGTTCATCAGCCTGAATATTGACGATATAATTAACATCCAGATCGCGTACTGCCTCAGCTATACGGTCAGTACCGGAAGTGTGTTCTTTGGAAGTCAATACAGATTCAGCCCCGAAGCTATCGGCAAGATCTTTAATCCGCTGATCATCACAGGCAATGATCAATTTATCCAAAGAATGAGCCTTTAGCGCGTTTTCCCAGGTCCACTGTAAAAGAGGCTTACCCAGAAGAGACCGGACCAGTTTCTCCGGCAGTCTTGTGGAATGCAAACGCGCGGGTATAACACCGATAATATCCATTATTTATCCTTTTATTTTAAAAACGCCTTCACTTTTAACCCGTTCCATAAGCTCGGGCTTGGTCGTGGTAGCTGCCCCGAGTTTTTCCACTACTATTCCGGCGGCACAATTGGAGATAACCGCGGCTTCGACAAAAGAAGCACCGCTGGCCAGAGATAAAGTATACACGGAGATAACAGTATCGCCTGCTCCGGTCACATCATAAACTTCCAAAGCATAAGTAGGAATATGATAGGTCTTGCCGTCTTCCTGAAACAATTTCATCCCTGATTCACCCATAGTTACCAGCAAGGCTTTGGGCTGAAGTTTATGCATGATCCTACTGCCGACCAGATCAACGTCATCTAAAGACCTTATTTTCATGCCGGCCGCGATCTGAGCTTCTTTAAGGTTCGGCGTCATGGCAGTGACATTCTGGTAATAATCAAAATGTTCCTCTTTAGGGTCAACTGTAACTACTTTTTCCTTGTTTTTGCTTTCCCGGACAAGAACATCAACCAGTTCGGGATTAATTACCCCTTTGCCGTAGTCTTCGATAATAATCCCGTCAAAAGAATCCATTTCTTTTTTTATCTTATTCAACACCCGGCTGTTTACCTCCGGAGAAAGAAAATCTTTTGACTCCCAGTCCAGACGCACCACCTGCTGATGCTGTGCTACGATCCTGGTCTTAAGGGTAGTCGGACGGTTCTTATCATGTATGATCAGAGAGGTATTTATATTTTTATCTTTAATCAGGGAAAGCAGCACTTTACCGTAATGACCGTCTCCGATCACACCGCACAAATAGACCTCAGCTCCGAGCTCAATAAGGTTCAAAGCCACATTAACTGCTCCCCCGCCCACGAATTTTTCCGTATTGGCCCAGACGACAGGCACCGGTGCTTCGGGAGAGACCCGGTCTACCTCGCCGAAGATATAATGATCGAGGATCAGGTCGCCTACCACCAGTATCTTTTTGCCTTTAAACCGTTTAATGACCCTGGCTAAAGATTCGCCCGTTATGTTCATGATCTAATACTCCTTATTAATACTCTGAAATTTTTAATTGTATCATAGAGCAGTCCTGCTATCAATAACCTGCAAAAAGAAAAAAATACTATCCTCCGCCGAAAAAAAACGCCTGGCACTTAATATTCAGACAGCAAGGTTTTTTCAATACCGGTTTCCGGATGATCTTTGAGCTCAAGACAATTACCTTTTTGTTCCGGGGGGGTCTGTATCTCCACTGCCGGACGGAAAACATCTTCTCTGCAGGGTGTTCTGACTACAGCAGTGCGTCCGTCTTTCAGCAAGACCATAGTTCCCACAGGATAAACTCCTAATTCCTGAAAAAAACGGGTAACCAGAAACGGATCGAACTTTACTCCCTTTTCCTCCTGCATAATAGAATAGATCTTTTCAGGAGAAAACTGTTTTTTATAGCTGCGCCGGGAACGGAGCGCGTCATAAAAATCACAAATAGTAATAATACGCGAAATAAGATTAGGCATTACCGGGAAACCGCGCTGCGGATAACCGCCTAAATCATAATTGATATGGTGTTCATAAGCAACGACCAGAGGCAAAGGGCCCAGAGTATCCAGGTATTTAAGCAGCATTGCCGCTCCCAGGCTGGTATGCGACTTTATCCGGGCAAACTCCTCATCAGTAAGACCGCCCGGTTTTTTCACTATATTCTGCGAAATCGCGATTTTTCCTATATCATGCAGCAAAGCAGCCATGCCCACATTTAAAATATTATCCTTTTTATAGCCCAATTTAGAGACAAAAAACATAGAGAGCAAAGAGACATTTATCGAATGCAGAAAAGTGCTGAGATCATATTTACGGATCAAATCAGCGCCTAAAAACATTTTATTGCCGCCGGACATGGACTTATAAAAATTATCAATAGTCAGTTTAAGCTTGATCATATCGACTGCTTCACCGCTGAGCATGGACTTAAAAGAACCGACTATATCCGATACAAAATTCTCCTCTTCTTCCTTTTTAACTTGCTCATCTTTGATCACGGCAGCCTGGACTTTACCGAAAGAAATGTGTTTTACTCCCCTGACAGAAAGCTCTTCCTCCAGTTTTACAGACTGGTCCTGTTTTTGCGAAAGGACCACAGTAAAAAGATGCAGGTCCACAGGCCGCAGGCCCGGTTCAAAAACTATCTTCTCAACTCCTTTAGCCTTTAATTCCGAGATCATGGTCCGAAACCGCTCAGTCAGCTCAAAAAATATCTCCCGCTCAAAAGCGATCTCTTCTCCGATAAACCCTATTATTATCTCCCGATTAAGGCCCAATAACTTGTCTAAAAGGGCAAAAGACCGATCCAGCCCTTCTTTAAGTTTAGGGTGGTCCGCAGGATAGATACGGGCCAGCTGTATCTGGGAAAACAAAAGGATTACCAATTCTTTTATTTTATCAGATTTCATCTTTTCTTAATTTCTTTAAAGCCAGGTCAATTCCTTTTCTCACCTGCCCTGCTTTGCAGATAAACCAGCGGCAATCGATATTCTCCAGAAAGGGCACAGCGTCCTTAATCCCGGAATCACCGAGCATGCTTATATTCTCGCAAAGCCTTCTGTTAAAAATACCTATCGGATTAAAGAAAAACAGCAAAGAGCTGATCGCCCGGCCCCGATCATCCGGTTTCAGTTTAAGAATAAGCTTTACCGCCTCTTTCCTGATAAAAAATTCCGGACTGCTGAGATTCTCAAAAATAAAATCAGGAGCAATAAACGAAAGGGACTGCATCCTGATCAGTATTTCCGTTTTCAACAGGACATTAGCCTGCGGGTACAGATCCCGCAGAAGTTTAAAAAAACGGCGGCTGTCAACACGGCTGAGCGTATCGGAAATACAGGAAAATAAACGCGGATCGGAAAGATGCCGGCGCAGAGCCTGAGCCAGACGGTCAAAGGCCTCGGGAAAAAGAGAACAATAGACAGACAGAACCTGAGACTGATCGGATTTTCCGGAAAGTATGGTTTTCAGATAAATATCTCCGTCCAGGCAGGATGAACTGATAAGTTTAAGAAAAGCCGCAAAATCTTTTTTTTCCAAAATACAGCCCTCTTCCAGGATTTTCTTTTCAATACAGGACAAAGCCCGGTCCAGTTTGCCGGAAAAATATTTTTTCTCCGGTTCAGAACCCTCAGTCCCGAGCCTGGCGTCAATCAGGTTTAACAAGGAGGAGATGAACATTCCATCGGAAAAAAAACAGCCCGTTTCAAATTCATCGATTATATTATCCAGAAGAATCCGGCAAAAAGAAAAATCATCTTCCTTTTCCAGCATATTCAGATAAATATACAGGCTGCTTTTGTTCAGGTCCTGTTCATTAAAAGACAAAGTGTTTTCTTCTTTCAAAAGGCGGGATAAAAAGCTTAAAGTATTGCCGTACATACGGGAAACGAAAACATCCTGTTTTTTCAGCACCAGAATGTCTTCAATATTATTTTTTACCATATCAGCCCTGACCCTATCGGCTGAACTTTGCATTTTTTGCTCCCAGAGAGAACTGATCTCTTTATTATCCGCAGTGCCGGTAAGGCAGGAAAACACATTAAATACCACCGGGCTGAAATCTTTCTTCTCAAAGACCTTTTCCCATAATACATCCAGGGCCTTTTCCGAATCCAGGCCTTCGATAAGGTCCCTGATATCGTTAGTTACAAAGTTATCGGTCCGCAGCTGATTTCTGTTTTTCAATCCGGCCCGCAAAATCTCCTGATCGATCAAAGCTGACTTACCCGGCCATTTTTTTTTCAAAAATCTGATAATCTCTTTTACTTTCTCAAATTTAGCAGGATCGTCTTCTGCCCGGGACAGGTCCACATCATCCAGCAAATCCCTCAATTGAGAAATACCCGCGCTGCTGTCCTGGGAAAAATCAGTCTGATAAACGCTTTTAAGCAGAAAATCCCAGACATCATTGTCAAGAACCCCGCTCTGTTTTGTTTTCAATAACTCGGAATAATCAAGACTTTTTGCGCTGACATGAACAATCCCTTTCTTTTTTAATACTGCCTGCGCTCCTCCGGCCTGGCTGAGCAGCTGAGGGGAAACAGATAATTCCAGGAAAAAAGTCATTAATTCTTCTGCTCCGGCTCCGGGCCTGAAGACTATCATTTTTACCTTGCGCAAATGAAAAAAAGCCGCGGTATCGGTATAAATCCTGTCGCCCTTAAAGATTTTTCCGGCAATGACCAGTTCAGCAGGCTTAATCCCGATATCAATACTGCCCCGGATAGAAAACAAAGCTTGAAGCTGACGGGAAAAATTATCAATAGCTTTTTTAAACACAGGATGTTCGCCCCGGTAGACACCGGCATTGACAAAAGCCAGGCGCATGCTTTTCAAAAATTCTTTAATTCTGGCATCATCCATAACAGCTAAAAATATTCTTTATAAATACGCATAATCCTGCTGAACCAGTCAGTTCTGGTCAGCGGTACTGATTCCAGATAACGGCAGGTTCCGTATTTGATACAGCCCAGAAGAGACGCAGACAAAGATCGGAATTCTGTAGAAGCAACAGCCAGATCAGGGAAACGGGTATTGAGAAAGGCAAAAAAACCTTTAGCCAAAGTCATCCGGCCCAAAAAGGATATTTCTTTCCCTTCACCGAAAACAGGTGCAAGCTCCCGGAAAATATCTTCCAGGGCAGAAGCGACTTTCTCCTGAAGAAAAGAATTAAGGCTGCTCACACTGACGTTTACATAGCTGGACCCGTCTTTGATCACCACTTCTTTATGCGCCCCCGCTGCTCCGAAAGTAACATGGCGCTGAAATATTTCCCGGCAAACCAGAGGGGAAAAAAGAAATTTCTGCGAAAGAATTTCCTCAAGCTCTTTTTCCCCGAAATCAAAAAAAATATTTTTAACCCGGCCTCCGGCTATTCCTGAACAAAGTGTCCGATCCCGGGTTAAATTAAGGGTCAGGGGACAAGAAGTCTTTCCCCGAAGAGGAAGATTAAGGCTGATATCGGAAAGAGGGCCGTACACAAACCCGGAAAATTTACGGCCGATATTTTCAAAAAGGCTGCTGCATTCAGCATGAAATTTGCGGTCTATATACACAAGCTGAGATTTTATCTTCAGTTTTCTGCCTTCCGGCACAGGGTTCAAAGAGGGACAAAGCACGTCATCGACATAATATTCCAATACAATATTATGCAGACAACTCTGATTCCAGTCTAAAAACACATTTTCGACATGAGCTTTGGCGTCAGCAATGTCCTTAGCCGTAAGTTTGCGTTTTTTCCCGGGAGTAAGAGGCCAGACATCCTCAACGATCATAACTTTGGCGCAGTCAGCAGGCAAGTTGCAGAAGATATTTTCCAGAACAAAAGAATGTTTTTTTTCTCTGAAGCGTATCTCTTTATCGATCAGATCAATACGGGAAGAAAAAACATCCCTGATATCCCCGGAAAAAGAAGGAAAAGAGGCTTCGGAAAAAGGGACAAAACGATTATTCTGGACGCAGGCAAAAAGCGACCTCAGACAATCTGATTCCAGTCCTAACGCACAAATCCCTTTCATCTTTTTTGTCCGATATATACCTTACTATAACGCAGGTCTACATAACGCACCCGGGCCAGATCATTTTCAAAATTTTCTTTTAAAAGAGAACTAAACAGGTCAAGTTTACGTTTAAAATCGGATTGCCCCAGGATTATATTAACCCCATGGGTATAAAAAGAAAAGCTTTGCTGATCGTGAGCCAGTATGATCGAAGGTTCAAAATCGGCAAAACCCGATAAAACTCTGACCAGATCGACAGCCGCATCCACGTTCTCATTATCGATCTTGTCCCCGGGCCTGACTCCGTGAGTCAGGTTAACCGTTTCCACTACCAGCTGTCCGGGGAAAGGGTCCAGACTGCGGGCAATCACCACAAAATCACGGCCCAGAAGAAGATAAGCATTTTCCTTAAGCTGAAAAAGCGGTTCTCTTTCCTCGATCTCTATTTTCAGGGTAGACGGAAATTTTTTGATCAGCCGCAACTCTTTGATCTCCGGATGACGGCTCATTATTTCCTCTCTGACCGGACTCAGGTCCAGAGTTAAAAGAGATTTGTCCTTAACCTGTTCCACAATCTCTTTCTCCAGTTTTTCGGTCAACTTAGATTCTGTATCCAGACAAGTAATACTGAACAAGGATAATTCCGGCATATGCAGGGAAAGCGGGGAAGCGGTAAAAAACGCAAGCACCGCAATAACGGCAAAAAAACCGGCAATAAAATATTTTTTAGGGAACGGCGCTTTTTTCCTGGGTCTACCTCTGCGTGCCATGATAAATATCTGTCCTTTCTTTTAAAAGTACTCTGCTCTCCAGACAAAGTTCAAGCATTTTTTTAATCAATAAATCAAAATCAATCCCTGCACAGGAAGCAGACAAAGGCAGCAGACTGTGCGAAGTCAGGCCGGGGATAGAATTTACTTCCAGCACATAAGGAATACCTTCGGCAGAAAGCCTGATGTCCGCACGGGAAAAATCACGGCAGCCCAGCACCTGGTGAGCTCTGAGCCCGGTATCTCTGATCTTGCGGTAAAGCTCAGGTTCAACCTCAGCCGGTGCCTTAAAACTGGCCATTCCCTCACTGTACTTTGCCGAAAAGTCATAATACCCGGTCTTAGGTAAAATTTCCACCACTCCCATAGGCTTGCCGGCAAGTATCCCGACAGTACATTCTTTACCTTCTATGTATTCCTCGATCAGCACTGTTTCGCTTTCCCGGAAAGCTGAAGCTAAAGCCTGATCTAATTCTTTCGCCTCTTTAACTACGGAAACACCTACACTGGACCCGCTGGCATCGGGTTTGATCACAAACGGGCATTGCCAGCGCAGCGAAGGCCGGCTGCCCCGGACAAGGACCTCAAATTCGGGAGTAGGCACGCCCTGATCCATAAAAATTTTTTTGGATTCGATCTTATTCATTGCAATACGGCTGGCCAGAGGTCCGGAACCGGTATAGGGAAGTTTCAGGTCTTCCAGGATCATCTGAATCCGGCCGTCTTCCCCGAATTCACCGTGCAGGGCGATAAAGGCGCAATCAATACCGCTTTTCAAAACCATTTCCCTGACCGCACACGAATCGCGGCAAGTTACATCTATGGCCGCGGTCCTGATCCCGCTTCTCTGCAGGGAACTGATAACCTGGGCCCCTGACTGCAGGGATATTTCCCGTTCAGAAGAAACTCCTCCCTGCAGCACTCCCACTTTGATCTTGTTCATTTTATCTTCTACCATATTTCAATCTCTTCCTCAAGTAATATTCCCTTTTCTGTCCTGACCTTATTTTTAATCAGCCCGATCAATTCCAGGACCTCGCTGGAAAAAGCATTTCCTTTGTTAATAATAAAGTTAGCATGTTTTTGAGAAACACAGGCTTCACCGACGCAAAAGCCTTTTAATCCGCATTCTTCAATCAGTTTCCCGGCAGAAAATCCCGGAGGATTCCTGAAAATACAGCCCAGACTGGGATATTTGTAATCCTGAGAGGAACATCTTTTACGGAAATATTTTCCGGCAATCTCTTTGCCTCCTGATTTTCTCTGCAAAGAAAAAACAACTTCGGTTATTATTTCTTTATCAAAAAAACTGCTCCGGTAGCCGCGGCTAATATTTTCTGCCGGTAAATAAAAAAAATCGCCTTTTCTGTCGATATATCTGACCCCTTTGATCAGGGAAAATATTTCCCTGCCGAAACTGGAAGCATTCATCCTTGCCATCCCGCCTACACTGCCCGGTATGCCGCACAATGGTTCCAATCCGGACAGCCCCTGTTTAATACAGTAATTCAGCAGCCGGGAAAAAGCAACCGCAGCTCCCACTGCTAAAGTTTCCGGGCCCTGAGGTCTGATCAGAGAAAAATCACGGCCTAATTTCACTACCGGGCAGGAAAGGGCCCCATCCGGTATCAGCAGATTAGACCCGGCCCCCAAAACCAGAAACTCCCGGCCGCAGGTCAGGAATTGCCTGACTGTATCGCTTAAAGCAGCCTCACTGTGGGCCAGACAAAGCAAAGCCCGGCCTCCGATCTTAAAAGTACTGAATTCCTTTAAAGGACATTCAGGCTTTAATTCCAGATTTTTGATATTCTCTAAAAATCTCATCCAGGACAGTATTAATATCGCCGGCACCGAGTCCTATGACCAGATCGCCTTCGTGCAAAAGCAGCGGCACCTCGGCCGCCAGTCTGTGTTTGGGAATATATTCAAATTGTCCAGAAAACTTATTTTTTATTTCTTTTCTGAACTTTTCTTCGTCAAAATCATCAGGTCTGACCTCACTGGCCGCGTAAACATCGGTCAAAACCAGAAGATCGGCATCAGCAAAACTTAAAGAGAATTCCTGCTGTAAAGCAGAAACGCGGGAAAAACGGTGAGGCTGAAAAAGGGCCACTATCCGCTCCGGGTTCAAAGCAGCCGCAGCCTTCAGCGTGGCTTTGATCTCAGTGGGATGATGAGCGTAATCATCGACAAAATCAATCCCCCGGCAACTGCCTTTACGCTGAAATCTCCGTTTCGTACTTTTGAACTCAGCCAGAAAAGAGATCACCTTATTAAGGTCTTCCTTAATATGATAGAAAAAAGAAAGCGCAGCACAGGCATTAAGCACATTATGCTCGCCGGGAAGCATGATCTTTATATCCCGGTACAGAGTCTCTCCTGCCCTGAGGTCAAATAAAGTATATTTACCGCAAACGCGCACGTTCCCGGCCCTGACCTGGTTATGCGGTTCAAATCCGTAAGTCAGAAAAGGCCGGTCCCTGAGCAAAGACCTCATCTGCGGAAGATCACCCCAGGCAATAGCCAATTCCTGGGCAGAACTGAAGAAACAGGAAAACATCTCGGTCAATTTTTGTTCAGTTTTATAAAAATCCATGTGTTCTTTGTCGATATTAGTAACAATTGCCACCCAGGGAGAATAAGAAAGGAAACTGCCGTCACTTTCATCGGCCTCAATTACAAAAAAATCATTGCCCCACCAGGCAGCTTGTTCATAATTACAGGGTTGGGCTCCGATAAACGCTGCCGGTTCATAACCGCAGGAAGAAAGCAAAAAAGTCAATAAAGCCGAAGTAGTGGTCTTACCGTGGCTGCCGCTTACGGCAATAACCTTTTTGTCCCGGGATAAAGCAGCCAAAAGAGATCCCCGCCCGATCAAAGCAATACCCTGATCCCGGGCAAAGACAAGTTCCGGATTATCGTCTTTGACAGCAGAAGAATAACAGACCAGATCAGCCCCGGACGCATTATCCCGGCAATGACCGATTTTAACTTTAACCCCTGCCTGTCTGACCTTTGCCAGATAATAACTTTCTTTCAGATCTGAGCCGCTGACTGTATAGCCTTTTTCTTTAAGCAGCAGAGCCAGCCCGCTCATGCCCACTCCGCCGATGCCGATAAGATGTACATGCCCGCCTTTGGGTATGATCTCCTCCATAATCTGATGTTTATTATTCGCCATGATCTTATCTTTCAATTATCAGGAAAAACAGACCTGTAAAAATCAGCTGCTTTTACAGCAACTGACAATGATTTCATTTTACAGCCGCGGTCCCGGCCCAATGCGGGATTTTCAAGTATCTCATCCACAGCCCGGGAAACAGCGGTATAAATATCTCCCTCCTGCAGAAAAACCTGAGCCCAGGGCTTGAAATAACAGGCATTCTCTTTTTGATGTCCGCCGGCACCGGGCAAAGGGAGAAACAAAGCCGGCAAAGAAAAAAAAGAAAGTTCAGCTACAGTAGACGCCCCGGACCGGGATATTACCAGATCGGACGCTGAATATAAAATATCCATATCCCGGAAAAAACCTTTTACAAAGCGCTGTTTTTTATTTATTTTATCATAAAAAAGCTTAAAACTATAATACTCTTCCTGTCCGGTGATATGGATCAGCTGAAAACTGTCTTTTTTTTCTATGACCAGACGGCGGCAGATCTCATTGATAAAACAGGACCCCTGGCTGCCGCCGAAACAAAGCAGTACAGGCAGGTCAGGTTCAAGGCCCAGAATCTTCCTGGCCTCAGCTTTGTCTCTGAGCCTCAAATCAGGCCGCAGAGGTATCCCGGCATAAACATATTTAGACGAAGACTCAGACAAAGGAAAACCTGTATAAACTTTACCGGCAACATACTTCAGCCAGCGATTAGCCAGGCCGAACTTTAAATTAGGTTCATAAACAGCTGTTTTCGCTTTAAACAAAGGAGCCAGCAAAACCAGAAAAAAACTGCCTCTTCCCCCGAAACCAAGTACATAATCAGGCCTGACCCGGCAAAGTATATAGACTGCTTCAAAAAAACGGAAAACCAGCTCAAAAAAAAGATTACGGAAACTAAGTTCCCGGCCCAGAAAAAAACAATCCTGGCCCCTGATCTGAGTTTTAAAATAATCGGATGTAGCAAAAAAATAAGCTGTCCACTTTGCCTTAAGAAAAGGTAAAAGACTGGAGGCAGGGAACAGATGTCCGGCACTGCGGTCAGCAGCCAGAATAATACGCGGTTTACATTCAGACATAATTGCCCTCCCAGAGATCAGTTTTAACTTCCAGTCCCTGTTCCCGGCAAAGCAGTTCATCCTGGCGGGAAGCATTAAACAAAACAGCCAGCAGCAGATAATGAGCAATAAGGCTGCTGCCTCCGTAGCTGATAAAAGGCAGAGATAATCCTTTAGTAGGGAAAAGGCCGCAGGTAACCCCGATATTAATGGCAAATTCCAGGCCGAAAATAAGGCCGATACCCCGGCAGAGAGCGCTTAAAAAAGGATCTCTCATCTTCCCGGCCATGCGCATGATAATCATAAAGAAAAAGACAAAAAAAGCTAACAGCGCCAGACTGCCGGCATAACCGAATTCTTCGGCAATTATGGAAAAAATAAAATCAGTGTGCGCAGCCGGGAGATATAATAATTTCTGTTTACTTTCCCCCAGGCCTACCCCCCATAAACCCCCGCTGCCGTAAGCGATCTGAGACTGGATCAGTTGAAACCCGCTGCCCCGGGGATCTTTCCAGGGATCAAAATAAGCGGTGATCCGGGCAAACCGGTAAGGATAAAGCTTGACCAGGATCCCGCTTAGACAAAGCCCGACTAAAAAGATCAAAACCAGATGACGCATCCTGGCATTATGGATAAAAAGCATGGCAAACATCCATAACGACAAAAAAATGACCGTGCCCAGGTCAGGCTCAAGCACAACCAGTAAAAAGGCCAAACCGGAAATAACAAACAACGGCAGCAGCCCTTTTTTAAAATTTCTGATCAACGGTCCTTTGCGCTGAAGATAATCGGTACAGTAAAGCATAAACGACACTTTGAGAAATTCCGAGGGCTGCAGATTAAATCCGAACAGGCTCAGCCAGCGGCGGGCACCTCCGGAACTTTTACCGGCCAAAAGCACGATCAAAAGCAGAATAATATTAAAAATCAAAGCCGGACGGAAATAACGGCGCAAATCCCTGAGGTTCAGGGCCAGGACAGAAAAAAACAAAGCCAGTCCTAAAAAAAAGCAGACCATCTGGCGTTTAAAAAAATAACCTCCGTCTGCAGTAAGACGCCAGGCATAGATCGAGGAGGCCTCATAAACCATCAGCATACCGAAAAGAGTAAAGCTCAGGGCAAAGATAAAAAGCAATTTTCTCTCTTTATTCATTGTTTTCCCGTATTTTTTTTACTATTTCCGTAAAACAGCGTCCCCGCTGGATATAATCGGAAAACATATCATAAGAAGAACACATCGGTGAAAGCAGCACTGTCTCTCCCGGTTTTGCTTCCCTGAACGAAGCCTCTACCGCTGCTTTCAGATCAGAAAAGACATCCGCCTTTTTTCCCTGACCGGATAAAAACGAATTTATTTTGTCAGCAGCTTCGCCGAAAAGATTTATTTTTTTGATCTTTTCCAGATAAGGCAGCAGCGGAGTGTACGCCACTCCCTTATCCCTGCCTCCGGCGATCAGAATAACCGGAGAAGAAAGATTTTTAAGAGCCCAGGCAGTCGAAGCCGGATTAGTAGCTTTGGAATCATTGATAAAACTGATGCCGTTAATAACCGCCACCCTCTGCATACGATGAGGCAAACCTTGAAACCGGGAAAAAACATCCCTGATCACAGGCTCAGGAACACCCAGGACAGAAGCCATCCTGAATACGGCAGAAAAATTTTCATTAGCAAACTCACGATCAAACCAGACGACCTTTGCTTTAAGTTTCCCGACCCATCCGTTATCTCCGGAAAAAGACCGGTTCAGCAAAGCATAATCCCTGTCTGACTGATTGCGGAAAATATTTTTTTTTGCCGCGCAATATTCGGCAAAATCAAGGTAGCGGTCCAGATGATCCGGTTCCAAATTTGTCAGACAAGCCAGATAAGGACAAAAATCTCTGATTGTTTCCAGTTGAAAAGAACTCAATTCCAAAACCACCAGATCATCCGCTTTTGTTTTTAAAGCCAGCGAAGAAAAAGGTATGCCGATGTTGCCGGCCAGATAAGTTCGGGGATAAAAAGATTTCAAGACCCGGTAGGCCAGAAAAGTAGTAGTAGTTTTGCCGTTAGTACCGGTAATCGCGATGATCCTGGCTTTATTCAGGATCGAGGCAAACTCGATCTCCCCTATAAACGGTATGTTCAATTCGCGCAGACACGCGGCAGCAGAAGAAGAAACCGGGTTTACTCCCGGGGAAAGCACAGCCAGGTCGCAGCCATGGAAAAAACTGCTGCTGTGGCCCCCGTTTTCAAAGATAACTCCTTTGGCCCGGTAAAGCTCAGCGATCCGGCGATAACAGTCAGTAAACTCTCCCCCTTCGGAGACTTTGACTTTTTTGCCCAGAGACAGAAGACAGTCGCAGACAGATATGGCGCTGCGTTTAAACCCCACCACTGCTACAGTTTTTATTTTATTCAGATCCATAATTATAATACCGGTCAAGTTTAAGGGTTACGAGGCCCGTATCGGCTTATGTTTCCCGTTTACGGTGATTAATATAATTTCTTAATATATTCGTCTAACACCTATTAACTAGAACCTTATCCCTATTCTCGTGCTCCCGGATGTCCGAAGAATACCAGAGAAGAATTCACCGGACATACGGTTAACGGTTACCTAAAATAAAAAAATATCTTGCCCTATAAAAATAAATTTATCTGACATTATCTAAAAAATAAAGGACAGGGCATGCCTGTCCCTACAGGACTATTCTAATTAAAATTATCAATTTTACGGCAAAGCCGCGACCCTATCCGCTATCCCCTATACCCTATATGTTGTTCAACATTTCTTGTCGCGTGTCGCTTTCCGACTCTTCGCCTCTTTTACTTGTGACCTGTGACGTGTAACTTTATTTATCAGCGTTCTTCTATTTGCGTAAATTCACGTCTGGTTATCGCAGTTTAAGCGTTAACAGAGAACAGGCAGCGAAAAGTATGGAAATTATCCAGAATCTGACTATGATCTTGGATTCAGGCCAGCCCATAAGCTGAAAATGATGATGCAAAGGAGCAGCCTTAAACACACGTTTTCCGCACAATCTTAAAGACAGGATCTGCAATACCACACTTAAAGCTTCCAGGACAAATATGCCTCCGGCAATAAAAAGAAGAAATTCCTTTTTTATCAGCAAAGCTATCGCTCCCAGAATACCTCCCAGGGCCAGAGCCCCGGTATCCCCCATGAATATCTCTGCCGGGTGAGAATTAAACCACAAAAACCCCAGACCGGCACCCAGCAAAGCGGCACAGATCACAGTCAATTCTCCCACATTGTTTATGTAAGGTATAAACAAATACTGAGAAAATTTTATATGTCCGCTCAGATAAGCCAGAATGGCAAAAACCAGAGAAGAACAGATGACCCCTCCAATCGCCAGACCGTCCAGACCATCGGTAAAATTGACCGCATTGGAAGTAGCCACGATCACCAGACTGCCCCAGAACATATAAAAATAGCCCAGATCTATCTGTACTCTTTTTAAAAAAGGCAGATCAATGACAGTGGAAATATTTTTATTTAAACAAATGACCAGGCCCACGGCACAGCCGATAATTATCTGAGAAACAAGCTTTTCACTGCGGGAAAGGCCCTTACCCTTTTTAACTTTAAGAAAATCATCGGCAAAACCGAGACTGCCTAAAAGGACCATGATCAAAAGCACATACCAGGTATAACCGACATTCAGACGGGTCCAGAGCAGACCGGAAACCAGGACACTGCCGATGATCAGCAGACCGCCCATAGTAGGGGTTCCTTCTTTCGATTTATGCAGAGATTCCAGACCGGAATTGCCGTACATATCCACTGTTTCGGTAAACTGAAACTTTTCCAGATATTTTTTGATAAATTTCCAGAAAACAAACATCAGAACAAAAGAAGTCAAAAAGCTTAAGCCGCTGCGTACAGTAATATACTTAACCAGATTAAATAAAGGATAATGCCCGCTTAACGGATACAACAGGTGATAAAACATATTCCTTGCCCCCTTATGAAAATTTATCTTATTTTAACATTTTTTACTATAATAACAGGTATTTTTTCGATTAAAATTCCGCGATTATTTTTTCCATGGCCAGAGCCCGGGATCCTTTGATAAACACGCAATAATCACTGATACCCGGGATCGAATGCAGAAAAGACAGCACTTCCCTGTAATCCCGGAAATGGCGGCAATGTCTTGCCTTTTTCTCCTTAAGACGCTGATGTGTGGCCAGAGTTTCCCGGCCCAGAGTAAAAACATAAGAAAACCCGTACTTGATCAGCTCATCTGCCAGAGCCCGGTGAAAAAAACGGCTTTTACCGCCCAGTTCCAGCATGTCTCCCAGGATTACGATCTTAGGATGAGGGAAACGGTCAAAAGCCTTAAGTGCTTCTTTAACTGCAAAAGGATTGGAATTATAGGCATCATTGATAAAACAGGTTTTTTTGCGTATTATTTTTTCCATACGCATCGCAGGAAAACCGGAAAAACCGCTCAAGGCTTTACAGCTTTGTTCCAGACTGATGCCGATACTCTCGGCCGCTGCCATAGCAGCCAGAGCATTATAAATAAAAAAACACGCCGGGGTCTTCAGACAAAGGTCCCATTTACCGTTGATCTTAAAACAGCTTTGCCCTTCTGTAAGGCTCAGGCTTTGCCCATAAACATCAGCTGTTTTTTTAGTGCCGAACCAGTACACCGGATTTTCACACTTTAATCTGCGTAAAAAAGTATCATCCCTGTTAAGCACAGCCAGAGTATGCCTGCAGCAGCGGAGCAGATCTGTTTTCTCGGCAAAAATACCGGAAAGAGAAGCCAGGCCCCTGATATGAACAGGCTTAACTCCGGTGATCACAGCAACTGCCGGTTTTACCACTGAAGCCAGTTCTTTTATCTCACCCGGGGCATTAGTCCCCAGTTCAGTTACCAGAAAATCGTGATCTTTTTCCAGGCGCATCACGGTTTTAGATACACCGAGCAGATTATTTTCGGTCTTTTCATTTTTCAGCACTTTGCCTTTAGAAGAAAGAAGAAAAGCAAGCATTTCCTTGGTTGTAGTCTTTCCCACAGAACCGGTCAAAGCAAAAGAAACAGCTGAACTGTTTTTAACCAGAAATC
>Ga0272442_10001212_pt1 | contig 39662 bp, 34 predicted proteins | sample SSMForm2O_FD_200262 | JGI IMG/M metagenome (GOLD analysis project Ga0272442, IMG submission 200262) | Marine sediment archaeal communities from Little Sippewissett salt marsh, Falmouth, MA, United States - SSM-Form-2O | ecosystem: Environmental > Aquatic > Marine > Wetlands > Sediment ... | reverse complement strand
ATGACGGATCGTTGGGAGATAGATCAAGCATGGATTGTTCCCCACCGGGACGATCATCAACACCTTGGAGGTATGGTATGGGTCACGTTCATCGATTCGCAGGATTGTTGCTGATTGTGTTGATCGTTTTGGGCCAGGGGACAGTTCGCGCCGGTCAGGAGAGGGTCGGGGTGCCGGTGATTCATGTGACGGATTTGCACCGGCCGCACAACGATCCTGACGACCACTGGGACCTGGCCTGCGTTTACGCGCTGGCCTATCGCGGCGACATCGAACTGAAGGGTATCCTAATCGACTGCCCTCCGGTCAGCCGGCCCGATTGGAATCCCGACATCGCCGGCGTGGCACAAATGAATCGCATCACCGGACTGGCCGTTCCTGTGGCGGTGGGGACGCCGCATGTGATGAAGTCGCGCGATGACGCTCAGCCTTATGCGTCGGCAAGCGACCATCAGGGTATCGATATGGTGCTGGCGATCCTGCGGGAATCGGAGCGGCCGGTGGTGATCAACGTGATCGGCAACAGTCGGGACATTGCGGTGGCGGGGAAGAAGGCACCGGGGCTTTTTGCCGCCAAGTGCGCGGGCGTCTATCTCAACGCCGGGTGTGGCGCGCCCAGAAAACCGGCCGATGCCAGGCTGGAATACAATGTCACGCTGGACAAGCCGGCGTATGAGGCGATATTCGATTTGCCTTGTCCGCTGTACTGGATGCCCTGCTTCGAGACGCTGGACGCCCGTGATTCGTCGCGGGCGCCGGAGTTTGGGACGTACTACCGGTTTCGGCAAGGCGATATCCTGCCGCATTTGTCCAAGCGGGTGCGGAATTACTTCGCGTATATGTTCGCGCGACGGACGGACCACAATTGGCTGGCCAGTCTGGAGGGTGAGTTGGACGAGGCACTGCTGGCGGAGGTGGCGGGCAAGGATCGGAACATGTGGTGTACGGCGGGGTTCTTCTATGCGGCCGGTTACACGGTGACGGCGGAGGGGGCGACGCCTAAGCTCGACGCAGGGACCGTTGGCATCTTCTCTTTCGATCCGATCCGGATTACGGGCATGGGGCCCGGGGGGAACGAGTGGGTGGCGGATGCGGGTTCGACGAAGCGGTTCGTTTTCCATGTGCGGGATACGGAGCATTATCAGGTGGCGGTGACGAAGGCGATGAAGGGGTTGTTGATGGGGTTGCCTTGACGATGGTGACGCGTGGGTCAAGGACCCACCCTACACGTGTCGTGACACGGTCACGGCGGTACGGGAGGGGCGACTTCGTTCGTTGACGAGATCCCTTCGCTGCGGTCCGCCTACGCCGGACCTCCGGTCGGGATGACACTTCTCGGGGGTGGTGACGGACCAGACACGATTCGTATTCGAGACGAGGTTTCTCCGCTCCGCTGCGCTCCGGTCGAAATGACAATGATAGGTGACGCGCGGGTTAAGGATTTGCCTTGCGGGGGCGGTTGAGGAGGCTGAGGGCGAGGGCGACGATCATGAGGACGGCGGTGCCGACGGCGCCGATGATGATCTTGTCGAGATCGCACTGGGCCCATTTCCAGGAGGCGGGCAGGTCGCGGGCGAAGGTGCCCCAGGTTATGACGGCGACGCTGGCGAATATGGCGACGAGGCCCTGCCAGAGGGTGAGGCGGACGCGCAGCAGGCAGAGGACGAACAGGCCGAGTATACCGCCGCCAAAGATGCCCGAGATTTGCCACCATATATCGAGAGCGCTCTTGGCGCGGATCATCAGCAGTGCAGAGGCGGTGCCGAGAACGCCCCAGGCGACGGTGGCCAGGCGCAGGAAGAGGAGGCTGCCGCGTTCGCCGATATCGGGCTTGAAATACCGCTTAACGAAATCGAGGAGCAGGACCGTGGACGAGCAATTGAGTGCCGAATCGACGGTGCTCATGGCGGCGGCGACAATGGCGGCCAGGATGAGTCCGCGCAATCCCGAGGGCAGTTCGGTGGCGATGAAATAGGGGAAGACCTCGTCGCTCTTGGTGACGGCCTCGCCGAGCGTATGCTCGGTGCCTGAGTAGAAGGCGAAGAGGGCCGTGCCGATGTAGAGGAAGATCGCTGTCAACGGAATGTAGATCAGCATGGCGAACCAGACGGAGCGCTTGGCATCGCGTTCGGTGGGTACGGCGGAGTACTTCTGGACGTAGTTCTGGTCGGCCATCAAGTTGCGGAGGTTCTCGGTGATGCCGTAGATGATCATGACGAGAAGCGTGCGCGAGGAGAGGGAAAGCTTGAGGCTGCCCAGGCTGAACTTATCGGCGTCGATGGCCGCCTGGATAAGGGGCTCGGGGCCTTTGAATATCTCGGCCGAGAGGCTGACGGCACAGAAGATGATGCCGACGATCATAACGATCGACTGCATGACGTCGGTCCAGATGACGGCTTCCATACCGCCGAGAAGCGTGTAGACGATGGTGATGGCGCCGATGACCAGGATGATGAGGCCAATGTGCAAGGGCACGAAGGTGTGAATGAGGAGGCTGACGAGGTAGAGGATGACGGCCATGCGACCGACCATGAAGAGCAGGAACGACAGTGCCGCGTAGATGCGGCCCCAGGCACCGAGGCGGTCTTCGAGAAAGGCGTAGACGGAGACGAGCTGCATCTTGCGGTAGTACGGGATGGCGTATTTGCAGACGAGCCAAGCAACGGGAATGATGCAGAGGGAGAAGATGAAGACGTGCCAGTTGTCTTCGTAGGCTTTGCCGGGAGTGGCGATGTAGGAGATGCTGCTGGTGTAGGCGCTCATGACGGCGAGGCCGGCGGCCCAGGCGGGGATCGTGCGGTCGGCGACCATGAATTGCTGGGCGGTGCGGCACTTGGTGCGGTAGTAGAGGCCGAGTCCGACGAGGACGAGGCAGTAGAGAACGAGAATTCCGATGTCGAGGGTGCTGAGGCTCCCCTTCTCCATATGCTGGCCCAGAATGCCGATGTCAAGCATGGTGAGGCTGCCCATGGCGTCTCCCTTAGTCTAGATCCAACAGTCCATCCCTGGTGATGCCAAGCTCATTGACATAGCGGCGGACCACTTCCCGCTCCGGTTCGCGGAAGCGATGGAAGGGCTCGGCGACGAAATCGCTACAGATGTCCAGACAGGACAGGGCGCACTTGAGCCCCTTGAGAAAGCTCGACGCATAGCGGCCGACGCGATAGAGGGTGGCGTTGATCTCCACGACCTTCTTATGTAAGGCTTCGACCGTGGGCAAATCCTTCGCCAGCGCCGCTTCGTAGAGATCGACGTAGAGTTTGGGCAGGAGATTGGCTCCGCCACAGACGCCGCCATGACCGCCAAGGAGAACGGTCTCGGCGAGGAGGGTCTCCGGTCCCATGAGGAGGGAGAAATCGGGGCGGTCCTCCATGACGGACTGGAGGAGGCGGAAGTACATCATGTTGGCGGAGCTGTCTTTTAGTCCGACGATGCCGGGCAGTTGGGAAGCCGCCTTGACCGTGTCGGCTTCAAAGACGTACTGGGGCCGGCCGGGCATGTTGTAGAGCAGGACGGGCAGGGGCAGTTGGGGCACAAGGTGTTCGAGATACTCGAGCAGCTCGGCCTGGCCAGTCTGGAAGTAGTACGGGGCCGCGAGGACGAGGGCGTCGGCGCCGGCCTCGGCGGATTTCTCGGCCAGGTTCAGGGACTCGACGAATGATGTGTCGGTGATGCCGACGAAGACGGGGACGCGGCCGTTTACCTGGCCGCAGACCCGCTCGACGAATTCGTGGCGGAGGCGGTGGCTGAGGCTGGGGGCTTCGCCGGTGGTGCCGAGTATGAAGAGGCCGTGGACACCGCCGGTGAGGATGTGTTCGATCAGGCGTTCCAGGCCGGGGGTATCGAGGGCGTCGGGGGCCGACAGTGGTGTGACCATCGGCGGGATGATCCCGCGCAGCGGGCTGGGGAATTTGTCAGCAGGTGATGGCATGTTCTCCTGGCTCCACAAAGCGTAATGGTCTTCCCATCGCAATCGATGGGTGACATCATAACAGAAAGCGGGCGGATGGCCAGTCCCCATCCGGGAAAAGGCCGGCACGCGGCGCGATCGGCCGGCGTTGCACGCGCGATCAGAGGTCGTGGAGCATGCGGATCGATTCGCGCATAACGGTATCGGCGGCCTGGGGGGCATAGCGGGTGGAGCGGACTTCGTAGCCCCCTTCCACATGCAGTCCCTTGGGGGCGAGGTAGCCGGCGGCGCCGTTGCAGTGCGTGATGACGAAGGTGTGCTCGCAGGGGGAGCCGGCCTTGATGGCCATACCGATTTCGGTCAACACTTCGCCACCGAGGCCGACGAAGGCCAGGTCGCCGATGCGGGCGACGGTGACATTGAAGGGTGCGGGTTTCCTGTCGTTGGGGACCATGGCGTTTTCCGTGGGCTTTCCGGGCAGCTCGAGGGCGGCGAAGTCGGTGGTGATCTTGCCGGTCGATTGGGTGCGGTCGATGCGGCGGCAGACGTGGACGACTTCCTCTCCGAGGAAGGTGCCCAGGAGGACGGGCTCGGGGACCCAGCCGGGTTCGGTATTGATGGTCGGAAGGACGCGGAACCAGGGGTCGATGTTGCCGGAGGCGCCGGCAAAGGCCGGTGCGATGACGTCGGAACCCATGATTTTTTCGACGAACTGCTCGGCCAGACCGAGGACGTCGCCACTGATCTGATAGTTTCCGGGGCCCAGGCAGGTGGCGTGGGTGGCGTAGTCGAAGGCCACGGCCAGCAATTCGCCGTCCGGGTTGGTGGCTTTCATAACGAGGACTTCCTTGTCGGTCGGGCCGTAGGGATTGCGTCCGAGGACGATGTCGGTTTCGCCGCTTTCGCGGACGCGCAGCTCGCGCCGGTTGGAGCCGACGGGACTGAAGCCGACGCCGAGGCCGATCGCGGCCGGCTGGAGATCTTCGTAAGCTTCGCGAATCACGGCGATGAGCTTGTCCTTGAGGGCGAGGGTGTACTCGACGTTGTTGGGGTGGGCGTGGTCCTTATCTGTGCCCAGGCTTGGTCCGGCGTGGGTGTGAATGGCGCTGAGGAACAGTTGCGAAGGCTCGAGATCGAATTCGTCGAGCAGGGCCGTGCGGAGGAACTCAGCGGTGCCGCTGTAGAAGCCGATTAGATCCACGGAGACCAAGACGAGACTGTCGTGGCCCGAGGCGAAGACCATGACGCGGGCAGAGAGGGGATCGTGGACGCCGGTGGAGAGGTCTTTGCGACTGCCGTACCCGGCCATCGTCACGGGCTTTGCAGGAGTGATGTCCGTGCGGGCGATGCCGATCTTCAGCGTGTCACCTTCAGCGGCTCTGGATGGCGTGGCAAGGAGTCCGAGACATACTGCCAGTAAGACGCACGTGGAACGGATCGGCGATTTCATCTTGCGTTCTCCTGAATCAGAGTCTTCGTTTGCATTCGTCGAGCATATCGGCGGTGCGGCTGGCGCCGACGCGGGTGACGCCCAGGGCGCGGACTTCGAGGAGCTTGTCCATGTCGCGGACGCCGCCGGCGGCCTTTACCTGTACGGAGGCCGGCGCATGGGCGCGCATGAGTTTGAGGTCTTCGATGGTGGCGCCGCCGGTGCCGTAGCCGGTGGAGGTCTTGACCCAGTCGGCAGCAAGTTGGCCGCAGATTTCGCAGAGCTTGATCTTCTGCTCGTCGTTGAGGTAGCAGTTCTCGAAGATGACTTTTACCTTCTGGCCGGCGGCGTGGGTGACGTCGACCACAGCGGCGATGTCGGCCTGGACGTAGTCCCAATCGCCGCTAAGGACCTTGCTGATATTGACGACCATGTCCAGCTCCTGGCCACCGTCGGCGAGGGCTTGCCGGGCTTCGGCGACCTTGACGGCGGTGGTGTGGCCGCCATGGGGAAAGCCGATGGTGGTGCTGGCCTGAACGGTGCTGCCCCGGAGAATCTCGGCGCAGCGGGCGAGGGCATAGGGCATGATGCAGACGCTGGCGACGTCGTAGTCGAGGGCAAGCCGGCAGCCCTCCTCAAGGGCCTGCATGTCCAGGGTGGGATTGAGGAGGGAATGGTCGATCATCTTGGCGATGTCCTGGTAGGTGTAGTCCATGAAACACTCCTGTTCGGTGACGGCCCGCAGAGCTGGCCGCTCTCTCTTCACTCATATGTCACTGACTGCCCGGCAAGTTCAGGGCATGTATTGACGCAGGTAACGGGCGCTTTGCCTCAGCGCGGCCTTGCGGGTTTCCAGGGAGGCCTCGTAGGCGCGGTCTTCGACCTCGACGCAGACGGGGCCGTTGTAGCCGATCTCGCCCAGTACGGAGAAAAAGCGCCCCCAGTTCACGTCCCCGAGGCCGGGCAGCTTCGGGCTGTGGTATTGGAGGGGCGTGGCGAGAATGCCGACGTCGTCGAGGCGGTGCTGGTCGAGGCGGACGTCCTTGGCGTGGGCGTGGTAGATGCGATCCTTGAACTCCCACAGGGGCTTGACGTGGTCGATGTGCTGCCAGACGAGGTGGGAGGGATCGTAGTTCAGGCCGAAGTATTTGGAGGGGATCTCCTTGAACATGCGGCGCCATACCTGCGGGCTGTGGGCGAGGTTCTTGCCGCCCGGCCATTCGTCGTTGGTGAAGAGCATGGGGCAGTTCTCGATGCCGATGCGGACCTTGCTGGCCTCGGCGAGCTTGACGAGGGGTTTCCAGACCTTGCGGAACCTGGGCCAGTTGTCATCAACTGATTTTGTCCAGTCGCGGCCGATGAAGGTGGTGGCGCGGCGGATGCCGAGCATGGCGGAGGCCTTGATGACCTTCTTGAAGTGGGCGGTGACGGCTTTGGCCTCTGCCGCGTTGGGCGTGAGGTAGTTGGGATAGTAGCCCAGGGAGCTGATGCTGACACCGGTGCCCTTGAGAATGGCTTTGATGCGCTGGGCGTCGGCTGGCTTGAAGTTCGTCACGTCGATGTGGGTGACGCCGGCGTAGCGACGTTCGGCTTTGCCCTTGGGCCAGCACATGATCTCGATGCAGTCGTAGCCCGTCTCGGAGGCGAACTGGACGATCTCCTCGAACGAGAGGTCGGGCAGAATGGCGCTGACGAATCCTAGTTTCATCAGTTGGCTCCTTTCACTTTGACCCAGCCTCCGTCCTGGTGGCTCTGGAGAATGGCTTCGCACAAGACGATCTCGCGGTGGCCGTCGGCGAAGGTGGGGAAGGTGGCCGGGGCGGAGAGGTCGCCGGCGGCGATGTAGTTGTAGAAGGACCGGAAGCACTGCTTGAAGGTGTCGGGGAAGCCTTCGTTGTGTCCGCCTGGGTAGTTGATGAAGCGGCGGGCCCGGTCGGAGACGAGGGCCGGGTCACGGATGAGGCTTTCGTTGGGTTTCTCGCGGTGGCCGATCCACAGATTGTTGGGCTGCTCGCTACACCAAGACAGGGCACACTTGGAGCCGGCGATCTCGTAGCGGAGGCAGTTCTTGCGACCGGCGGTGACCTGGGACACCTGGAGGCAGCCCCGGGCGCCGCCCTGGAAACGGATCAGGACGCAGCCGTAGTCTTCGGTAGCGATGTCGACCGGTTCGGTTTTGGCGGGGCCAGCGTCTTCCTTGCCTTTGAAGGTTTCGACCTCGCCGAGCGGGCGCTGCCTGACGGGATGGACGGTGGCCAGATCGGCACAGACGGCTTCGGCCTCGAGCCCTGTGATGGCGTGGATCAGGTCGAGCCAGTGGGTGCCGATATCGGCGACGGCGCGGAGGGCACCGCCCTCTTCGGCGAGGACGCGCCAGTTGTAGTCGGTCGGATAGAAGAGCCAGTCCTGGACGTAGCTGCCACAGACGGAGTAGACGTCGCCGAGGTCGCCGCGGCGGGTGATGTCGGCGGCCTCCAGGCAGAGGGGGTAGTAGCGGATGTTGTAATTGACGCCTGCGACGAGGCCGGACTTTTTCGCCAGGTCGACGAGCTCGGCCGATTCGGTGGAGTTCATGGCCAGGGGCTTCTCGCAGAGGACATGCTTGCCGGCGGCGAGGGTTGCTTTGGCCATGGGATAGTGCAGGCGATTCGGCGTGGCCAAATGCACGGCCTGGACCGTGCTGTCGGCGAGGACGGCCTCGAAGCTCTCATAGGCCTTGGGCAGGCCGAGCTGGCGGGCGGCCGACTGCGACTCTTCATCCGAGACGCCCAGGATGCCCGTGACCTTGATTCCGAGGCGAACGAGTGCTTCGACATGGACGGGGCCGATGAACCCGGCTCCCACAACAGCGACGTGCATGTCCGACATAGGCTTGTCCCTTCCATCGATTTCGGTTTGCTGAAAAGACAGTATCGGCCGCTGGGGGTCCTGTCAACGACGTTGTCGGTCGGCGCAAGGCGTGGTAAGCTGCTGGGGGTGTAACAAGTGTTTGGTTCTGCTTCTCGATGGAGATATGCCATGCAACGTCGGTCGGTGATTCTGCTGCTAATCTGGTGCGTGGGGGGCTCGGTGGAGGCTGGCGAGCCGGCGATGGAGCCTTTCGTTATGGCATGGCGCGAGGGTGCGGGGGCGCTGGTCGATCTGTCGTTTCTCTTGGAGACGCCGGCCGGCAAGGATGGGCCCATCCGTATCGTGGGTGGTCATCTGGCGAAGCCCGACGGGGAGCGGTTTCGCATTTGGGGTGTGAACGTGACGGGTTCAGCGTGTTTCCCTGCGCAGGAGAACGCGCCGATAGTGGCCGCACACCTGGCCCGGTTCGGCATCAACTGCGTGCGCTTTCACTTTCTCGACTCCAACTGGTCGGGGAGCCTGTTCATCAGAGGGCGCCGTGATACGCGGGCGCTGGACGCGGGCCAGTTGGATCGGCTCGATTGCTTCGTCTGGGAGCTGAAGAAACGCGGCATCTACACCAATCTGAATCTCAACGTGGGTCGCAACTTCCGCCAAGACGACGGGGTAAGGGACTACGAGTATCTCGGTCTGGCTAAGGTGGTCAACTACTTTGACGAGCGGGTTCTGGAACTGCACAAGGAATACGCGACGCAATTGCTGACGCACCGCAATCCCTACACGGTGAGCGAGTACCGGCACGAGCCGGCGGTGGCTACGGTCGAGCTGGTCAATGAAAACTCGATCGTCGAGGCGTGGTTCAACAACCGGCTACTGGGCCAGAACACCCAGAAGCGCCCAGGGACGTGGTCGGACTTCACGGCGTGGTATGCGGAGGAGCTGACGCGGAAATACAATGCGTGGCTGGCCGAGACACAGAAGGCCGAGACTGTTGAGAAGCTTCGCGAGTTGGCCGGGGTTGCGGGAGACGGCCTTGTCCCACGTTTGCGCAGGGAGCAGTTCGAGGAGGCACCGGCCTTGCGGTTTCACACTGAGGCGGCGTTCTACATGCACCTGGAGCGCGCGTATTTCCAGGACATGTGCGACCACCTCAAGAGGACGCTGGGTGTGCAGGCTTTGATTGTCGGGACGAGCGACCACAATCATTACCGCAGCGGCTATCCCCTACTGTCGTCGACGTCGCTGTGTGATGTCGTCGACGGACACGTGTACTGGCAACATCCGAGCTACGGGACGGACCCGGAGACCGGGCGGCGGACGTTTACGATCCGGAACACGCCCATGGTGGACGATCCGCAACAATCCACCATCGTGCAGCTTGCGCGTTCGGCGGTGGCGGACAAGCCCTACACGGTCTCGGAGACGAACCACCCGTTTCCCAGCGAGTACGCGTGCGAAGGGATTCCCATCCTGGCGGCCTACGCGGCGCTTCAGGATTGGGACGGTATCTTTCTGTATACGTTCGCGCATCAGGCTCCTGAGGAATGGGGCGACCGCATGCCCCGGCACTTCGAGATTCGGCCGGACCCGGTGAAGATGACCAACGCCGCGGTCAGTGCGTGCCTGTTTCTGCGCGGGGACGTGCGGCGGGCGGGCGAGACCATTCTGCGTTCCTATTCGCCTGAGCAGGTGCGGGAGAGCATTCGCTATCCATCGAGCCAGCGGCCACTTTTCACCCCAGGTTTCGACCGTTCGATTCCGCTGCGGCACGGGACGCAGATCGCCAGCTTCGAGAGAAGTTCGGGAGACTATCCCAAGGTCGAGTTGGACAGCCCCATCGTCTCCGATACGGACGAGCTGCGCTGGTATCATGGCAAACCTGGGAGCGGGCTGGTAGCGGTCGAGACGGAACGATCGCAGGCACTCATCGGGTTTGTGAAACAGACCAACGCCTCGCTGCGCAACCTGTCGACGGAGGTGGAGAACCGATTCTGTTCGATCACGCTGACGACACTGGATGGCAGACCGATCTCTGAGGCGGCGGAACTGCTGCTGGTCGCGACGGCGCGGTCGGCCAATACGGGGATGAAATGGAACGACGAGCGGACTACCCTACTGGACTGGGGCTCGGCACCGATGGTGATTGAACCGGTTGTGGGGACGGTGGTTCTGCGCGATCTGAGACCGTTTGAGGGTGTCAAAGTCACTGCACTGAATGGGGCGGGCAAGGCGTTGGACAAGGCCGTGCAAGTCAAAACGGTCGAGGACGGCTGTCGAATCAGCGTTGGCAAGCCGGCAACGCCCTGGTACCTTATCCGTATCGACCGCTGAGTCTCGGCGGGCACAGCCAAGGCAGCGGATCGAGACATCTTTAAGGGAGGCAGAGCATGAGGGCATACTCTTTTCTATTGATTCTAAGTGTTGCCCTCGCGCCGTTGGCAGAAGGCGCGTCGGAGGAGGTGAAAGGGCAATTGCCGGGGAAGATGCATACGGCGATGGAGCGGTTGCCCCGGATCAGCGTGGGGCAGAAGGATGCGGACCTGGTCGGAGCGGACAATCGGGCGTTGCAGGCGGCGGTTGATTACATCGCGGGTCTGGGCGGTGGCGTCGTGGAGATCGGGGCGGGCGAGTACACGATGCATGACTCGCTGCATCTGCGTCCTCACGTTACGGTGCTTGGGGTCAGGGGCAAGACGGTGCTGGTGAAGGCTCCTGGCGTGGTCTCGGTGCTGGCGCGCGATGGGGATTTCGGGGAAGAGCAGATCACGGTGGCGGACGCGGCCGGTTTCGAGGTCGGGTATGGCGTGGCGATCTGGGACGATCGTGCCGGCGGGTTTCACACGACGGTCGGTCGGATCACAGGACAGCGAGGAAACGTGCTGGCCATCAGCGAACCACTGATGTCCGACTGCATGGTTCACAACAACGCCAAGGCAGCAACCGTCTTCCCGGTGGTCAGCGTCTATCACGCCGAGGGTGTTCGCATCGAGAATCTCACCGTCGACGGGAACAAAGACCAGAACATCCATCTGAACGGGTGTCGAGGCGCGGGTATCTTCGTGTACCGGGGGCACGGGGCGGTCATCCGGGGATGCACGATTCGCGGGTACAACGGTGACGGGATCAGCTTCCAACAGTCGAACGATGTCACCGTCGAGGCGTGCGTCAGCGAGCACAATGCGTCTCTCGGCCTGCATCCGGGGAGCGGGTCGCAGAGGCCCACGATTCGCGATTGCATGGCCCGTCATAATGGCAGTGACGGGTTGTTTCTCTGCTGGCGCGTGCAATATGGGGTCTTCGAGCGCAACGTGCTGGAACACAACGGTCGGTTTGGCATTTCCATCGGTCACAAGGATTCGGATAACCTGCTGCGGCACAACACGGTGCGCCAGAACGAGCAGCATGGGCTGTTCTTTCGGAACGAATCGCTGGCGATGGCACCGCATCGCAATCGCGTGGAGCAGAACACCATCGAGAATAACGGCGGCGCTGAGGTGCGTATCCGGGGCGAGGTGCGTGATCTGGTCCTTGCAGGCAATACGATACGGGATGCGCGCGATCAGGGGGCGGATGGCCAGAGCGTTGGCATCCGGATTGACGAAAAGGTCGGCCCGATCCGGCTGGAGGACAATACGATCGAGGCGAGCGTGCGGGTTGACGACCAGAGGAAGAAGGCCATCCCATAGCAACGGATCGCGTCGGAGAGGGGTCGCCTTGGGCGGTTCACTACAGTTGCGTCAATTCGTCCATGACGTGCTGTATGCGGGGCAGGACTTCGGCCGCGACCACTTGTCGGGTTGCCGCACCATCCATAGGCTTGCCGTTGGCGTTATCAAAACAGCCGAGGAGGAATTCGCCAAGCTCCGCCACTTCGCCACCGATGTGCTGGACGTGTTCGGTGATAGCCGAGAGGACGGAATTTCGCTCGGCCTGGGCGCGCTCGAACTCGGCCCGGACGGCCCTCATGATGTCGGACTGACTGACGACCCCTCGAGGGGTCTGGCCATCGGCGACCACCAGGCGTCGCAGTCGCAAGGCCGACATCTTCTGATTGGCACTCAGAACGGAGCAAGCCGGGGGCACACATCGCACGGGCGTGGACATCACTTGCGATACAGGTGTCTCCGATGGCTTGTGTTCGGTATCGATCAGGAACTTGACGAGATCCTTCTCCGTCAGGACACCGACAGCAGCGCCGTTCTCGACCGCGACCACGCAAGAGATGTCACGTTCGGACATGGTCCGGGCGGCCTCGGCAACGGTCTGGCTCGCGTTGACGGTGGCAAGATTGCCACTCATGACATCGGAAATGGACTCGAGCGGACTGAGCAAAACAAGCCCTCGGGTGATATCCGTCTGGGTCACAATGCCGACCATCTCGTCGCCGGCGAGGACGGGCAGACGCTTGATGCCCTTGGACTCCATCAACTCCGCGGCGTCGAGGACAGGTACCTGGAGACCGATCGTCTCGACAGGAGACGACATGCGATCGGCCATGGTGGCAGCGCCACTGCCATCGGCATCCTTTGCGATGCCCCGAACCAGGTCCCGCTCGGTGAAGATGCCACAGATTTTCTTGCCTTCCATGACGACGATGCATGAGACACCGCCCTTCGCCATCTTCCTGGCGACCCAAGAGACCGTTTCATGGACTCCGGCGGTGACGACGTCTTTGCTCATGACCGTGCGGATCTTCAGCGAGCGAGGATTGTTGGAGTTCAGAGAAATGCCGCCATCGGCGGAGCCACTCTCTCTCGTCATCGTCTCCATGGTCCGTCCTTCTGCCAATGTCTGCGAATCAGATCGCCTTCAACCAGCGGTTGGGGAACGAGATTCGTTCACTAGGCACCGCTGCGTAGGTCTTATCGGCTTGGTGTCGGATGTGCTTTAGGGCCTGCGTCGACGGCTCTCAAAAATACGTATTCTCCCTCATGTTTTACGGGAATTTCTCGCTTGGGAGACCCGTGTCGTCGAGCAGACGGGCCACACAACGAGTGATGGGCGTCCTTTTCGGACCTGCCGAGACCGGGCGAAAGCCTGCATGCAGCGGATGACAGTCTCAACCCCTTGGGGGATACGGTCCCGCCCCCACAGCCCGCTTTTGCTTGCGGAGCCCCGCCCAAAGACGCACAATGGCGTGCTGGAAGTTCGCCTCAGAAGGGGCCTGGAAACCGTTATTGGCCCCGTCAAGCAGAGACGAACGAGATTGCCATCAATGTGCCAGATACGGAGAACCATCATGCAGACATCTACTCGACGTGGTCTACTGGCGGGAGTGCTTCTCCTGTCGACGATCCTGCTGCCAACGTGCTGCCTTGGTGCGACAACCGAGGCGGGCTCGGATGCCCGAGGTGAGCCGCCGGCGCAGAGGCGACTGAAGAAGCGAGGCCATGCGCGCATCGCCACGATCGGCCCCAGGCCGGTGCGCGTCGACGCGAACGCCGAGCCGCAGAAGATCGTCGAGCGGGTCATCTCACACTGGCGGGGACGATTCGCGCAGGTGCTGCCCGATAAGCCCGATCTGATCGTAGTGCCTGAGGCGTGCGACCGCCCTTCCGGTCTTTCGATGGAGAAGCGGCTGGCGTACTACCGCGTGCGGAAAAACCAGGTGCGGGATTTCTTTGCGGAGGTGGCGAAGGCGAATCGGTGTTACATGGTCTATTCGGCGGCGCGCGAGATGGATGACGGGACGTGGCGCAACTCCAGCGTGCTGATTGGGCGCGATGGGGAGATCGTAGGGATATACAACAAGAACCATTGCGTCATTGGAGAGACCACCAGGGGGGGGATTCTGTGCGGGCGCGAGGCGCCGGTTTTCGAGTGCGATTTCGGGCGGGTGGCCTTCGCCATCTGCTTCGATTTGAACTTCGACGAGTTGCGGCTCAAGTACGTCAAGGCCAAGCCCGACCTGATCGTCTTCTCGTCGATGTACCACGGCGGTTTGATGCAGGCGTACTGGGCGTACTCGTGTCGCTCCTATTTCGTCGGCGCCATTGCCGGTCCGCCCAGCCAGATTCGCGACCCGTTGGGGGACGTGGTCGCCTCGAATACGAACTACTTCGACTTCGTCGTGGCGGACGTGAATCTGGACTACCGGCTGGCCCATCTGGACGAGAACTGGGGGCGTCTGCGGGCGCTGAACGCCGAGTACGGGCCGAAGGTGACGATCAAGGACCCGGGGCTGTTGGGTCCTGTGCTTATCACCAGCGAGCACGAGACGATCACGTCGGACCAGATGGTCCGGGAATTTGAGATCGAGCTACTGGACCACTACATGGCCCGTTCGGCGGCCCACCGTCACGTACCGGGCAACATGGAAAAATAGCAGGGCCGAGCGGTGCCGGTTGGCGTTACCCGGCGTTCTAGCGCTTGGCCTTCTCGATAACCGAAGCCAGTGTCACGGGTTTGCCACCTTGGGCTTTGGATGCGTCGGCGGCGGTCATGAAGGCGAAAATCTCGATGGTCTCGGCGGGCGGCACGGGTATGGCGCCGGTCTTGAAGAACGTGACGATCTGATCAACGAGGTGGCCATACCCCTCGTAGCTGCCGCTGCGGGCGATGCCCTTGGAGCCGAAGACCATGGCGCCGTAGTCCTTCTTGCCGGACTTGAGGCCACGATAGGTGCCGATGCGTCCATCCTTCCAGCGACCGACGACGAACTCGTAGCCATCGGTCTGGAGGCGCTGGACGGATTCGCAACCCGTGCCCATGATCGTGAAGAGAATTTCCACGCCGTGCACGCCGTACCAGTAGAGGTCAGGATGGTGGGGCTCGATGCTGCACGGGCTAAAGGCGTCGCAGCCGCGGACCTCGCCGACCTTCTCGTCGTTTCGCATGCCGATGATGCCCGGCGCGAAGCGCAAGGAGGAGCTGGACCAACATGGGACATTGTTCGCTTTGGCAAGACGGAATATCTCCAGAGCGTCGGCGAGGCTGCCGGCGACGGGTTTGTCGATGAAAAGGGGCTTGCCGGCAGCGATGACAGGTTTGGCTTGCTCTAGGTGCGGGCGACCGTCCACGCTCTCCAAAAGGACGCCGTCCACCTTGCGGCACAGCTCCTCGATGCTGTCGACAATTTCCAGGCCGTAGTCGTCGCGCAGTTGCTCGGTGTACTTCTGGACGCGGCCGTAGGAGGACTCGATATCGGGCGAGCCACCGGAATAGCCGACGACGACCTTGCAGCCGTAGTTCTTCGCGGGGTCGTTGATCGCTTTCGTGAAGGCGATGACGTGGGAGGTGTCCAATCCGATCATGCCCAGGCGAAAGACCTCGGCGGTGTCCCCGGCATGGGCGGGCAGAGCAAGACAGAACAGTACCAACAGTACCGCAGTTATCATACGAGTCATCTTCTCTTCTCCATTTCCTTTTCTTGCCTTGAGCGTGGACAAGCCACCACTACCCCGTTTCGCCTTACCTTGACGGAGGCCTCGCGGGTCTGGCAGTCAGTCTAGCAGATATGCGGCTCGCGAGCAACGCAGACCCGAATTTGCGGAACTGGCGGGTGGCGGCCGGTGACGCTATAATCGGGGCGGTGTCTACGCCAGAAGTCAGTGTTCGTGGCGCAGAGGAAACGTCGCTCTCCAATGAAAGGCATGACGATGAGACCTCCACAAGGCCTGAGAAACCTGTCGATTTCCCGACGTATGTTCCTGCAAGCGGCCGGCGGCACGGCGGCCAGTCTGTCGTTCGGCTCGCATCGCTGGCTGGGCAGCCTGGCGCTGGCGGGGCCGGCGGGCCTGGTGAAGCGCCCCCCTGTCGTGCGGACGGCCTTCGTCTATCCGCCGACGAAGGACCTGGATAAGGTGGGCTACTACAGTTGGCCCGGCTCGACGTTCGATGCGGAGGGTCGGCAGCGTCAGTACATGGCGCGACTGGAGGGATTCGAGAGGTCGCTGGGCATGCGCATTATCGCCGGGCGGGACCATTTGGACAAGGAAGACGAGGTGACGCGTTTCATCAATGAGGTAAAGGCCGATCCGCCGGATGGGCTGCTGCTGGTGCCTTTCAAGAAGGGGCATTGGCCGCATGTCACACGCATCGTGGAGGAGACCGGTATTCCGACGGTGATTCTGGCGAGTCTGGGTATTTTGCTGGTGGGCCACGTGCGGCAGATGTACCGGCAGAGCGGCGTTTATATGATCAACTCACTGGACAATCTCGATGCGGTCGAGCAAGGGATGCGCATGATCCGCGCGGCCTCGTGGATGAAACAGAGCTGCATCCTGAATATCGCCCGCACTGGTTCGGGGGAGACGACGGTGCCTCATTTGGGGACGCGGGTGCGGCGGGTGACGAATGCGGGATTCATCGAGGAATTCCAGCGGACGGGGCCCACGGCGGAGGTGAAGGCAGCGGCGGCCGCGTACAAGAACAATGCCACAAAGGTCATCCAGCCGAGCGACGACGACATTTTGGATGCCGCCCGAGCGTGTGTGGCGCTGAAGCGCGTGGTCAAGGAGGCGAAGGTCGATGCGGTGATGATGGACTGCTTGCCCGGGCTCCAACATCCGCACAGGCATGTGCCGCCCTGCATGGGGTTCATGGACCTGCGGGATGAGGGGATTCCGGCCGGTTGCGAGTCGGATCTCGATGCGACGCTAACGATGATGCTGCTTCAATATCTGTTCGACAAGCCGGGCTTTCAGCATAACCCGACGGTCGAGACCGAAAGGAACCACTATTTCTGCGCTCATTGCACGAGTGCGTCACGGATGCGTGGCGTGGACGCGGCGCCGGAGCCCTACATGCTGATGAACCACGCGGAGGCGGGCTGGGGATGCGTGCCGAGGGTGCTGTTTACACCGGGGCAGAAGGTCACGATCGCCAAGTACCTGTCGGTCCGGTCCGACGAGAACAAGCCACAGATGCTGGTGTATTCGGGCGAACTGGTGGGCTGCCCCCCTGTTCCGCAGACGGGTGGCTGTCGAACCAACGCCGAGACCACGATCAATGAGCTGGAGCACGTCGCCGACCTGAAGGGCCACCACCTGGTCATGGTGTACGGCGACTACGCCAAGGGACTGCGGACGTTCTGCCAGTTGCAGGGTGTGGAGGCGGTCGTCTAGATCGATGCGTCTAAAGAGGGAAAGAAAGCTGCTGTTTCGCAACTGAGGCCATGAGAGCACCAACGCAAGAAGGAGAGATGATGAGGGGACGTGCTACAAATGGCGGGGCACGATCAAACGCACGCCGGGCGAACCCGTGCCGGAGGGCGTCCATTACGATCTGTGGCTCGGCCCGGCTCCGAAACGTCCCTTCTCACAGAACCGCTTTCACTACAATTGGCATTGGAACTGGGACTATGGCAACGGCGACATCGGCAATCAGGGCGTGCACGAGATGGATATCGCCCGTTGGGGCCTGGGCGTGACGCGGCCGTACCGCGAGCCGTTCGTGGTGCCCGAGAGGGTTTGACCGCGATTCAGGAGTTGACCTTCTGCCGTCGCCGGGCCTTCAGAGCCGACTCCAGTTCCGCGAGGAGCTTCTGTCGGTTCCACTGGCCGTAGCGGCAGGTCCAGTCGGATACGAGGTGCCGGATATGGTCCTTGATGAGTTGACTGCGTCTGTCAGGGGCTAACCGTTTCATCAGGTGGTGCCTTCTCCATTGACGTATTCGTTCCATCCCTAGCCGAGGGTGACAAGTCGCGTAAGGTTAACCGAGTCGGGCCGGTCGATCAAGCACAATCGCGGCTAGCGAAACGTGTAGGCCATCTTCACAAAAATGCTGTGACCGGTCTCGGGATCGTCCTCCTCGCGAATGCCGTTGTAGACCAGGTAGAAGTGGGCGTCCTTGACGAACTCCCATCCGTAGATGACGCTGATGTTGTGCACTTCGGTACTGCGGTGCTGAATGGCGCTCTTGATCCACATCAGATCACTGAAGAAGTAATCGAATACCACGCGGTTGAGCCAAATGGTGTCCTCGTCGCCGTCGCGATCCTCCTCGAAACGAACGACGTACTCGTAGCGGATGGGCCACTGCTCGATGAACTTGAAGTGCCGCCCGAACTCCAGCTCCTCGTACTCGACCTCCTCGAAAACGCCAAACGCGTAGCCAAAATCCATTCGTTTCCAGTAGTTGGAATCGTCGAATACGACGTCGAATGACATGCGCCGGTTATTGTGGGGGTGGTGGTAGTCGTCGTCGTAACCGGTCCGTAGCTCCATGTCGTTGCGCAGTACGACCCCCACATCGGCCGAATAGTCGCGCAGCGAGGCATCGTGGTCGCCGTCTTCGTAGTACTCGACCGTCGAGTAGGCGAACAGGCTCTTGTACCACTGGTCGGCCGAACGGACATTCCAGACGGAGAAGAGACGCGGCCCGAAGATGTCCTGTCGCCGAACGTAGCCCAGGACGGGATCGAAACCCTCGCTGATCCCCAAATAGTCGAGGCTGAATTCCCAGGGGTACTTCTCGTAGGCAACCGAGCCATATCCGTAGTAGTCCCGGCGGTCCTTGTCGATCTGCCCGCCTTTGTCCTCCAGGCGATCGTCGGCGCCGGCGACCTGGTAGCGGAGCCGCCAGTCGTCGTTCAGGTAGAGCGTGGCGTCGTTGGCATAGACCCGCGAATGCCCTTCGTGGAGGTCTGAGCTGCTCAGGTGCAGACCCATGCTGGACTTCTCCCCGACGTTGCGCAGGACGCGCATGACCGAGGAATTCCCGTAAAACGACTCGTCATTGACCGTGTCACCATAGACGTCGATCAGGGCAAACTTGTAACCGTCGGCCTCGCCGCTGACGCGAGCGCCGGCGTCGATATCGGTGAAGCGCCGGCTGTAGTAGAGGCGGTCGCCGTTGGTATTGAACAGTTCCTCCCCTTCCCGAAAGAAGAGCCGCTTTTCGGGCAGAAACCGCTCGGTGTCCCGCAGTTCAATGGTATCGGCATCGGCCTCGACCTGAGCGAAGTCGGGATTGACGGTCCACGAACTGGTGATCGAAGGGGACAGCCGGAGACTGACGTCACCGCCGGTCTCGAACTCCGTGTCGGTTTCGCCATTGGAGTCTGTTCGCGATGTCACGTAGGGCGTGACCTCCAGATTGCGATCGAATTCACTGTCGGCCAGATCCAGGCCGGTGAGATGGCCGAAATAGCGCGGCTTGTAGAAATCGGTCTCGTTATAGCTCCAGAAGCTCGTGACATCGGAGCGCACCAGAAACCGGGTGAAATTGATCCCCCACGTTTGCCCGTCTTCCTGTCGATAGTTCAGGATAGCCAGCGGAATGGCCATCTCAAAGCTCCAGCGGTCCTCGGAGATTTCGGCCGCCAGATCCCATTCGGCCGACCAGCTCGTGTTGAAGGCCCCGCTCGGTCCTTCGGCAGCATCGACCCGAACGCCGAGGGGGTTGGAGAAGAAAGCATACTTCGAATTGTGCGTATGCGCGGGGTCGAGATGGATCTCCACCCAGTCGTCACCCTGAAACCGCCGGTCTTCGCGCAGCTCGGTGGCGTGGATCTCATCGATTCTATCGTCGAGGCATTCGACGGCGATGTAAAGGTGGGTGCGCGTGTACGCGACCCTGACGACCGTCTGCTGGTCCGCGGGCTGGCCGGATCGCGTATCTATGAAGCCTGTTCCCGCATCAGCCGCCTGCCAGAACGGTTCATCGAGGACACCATCGACGTTCAGTTGCGCATCGACCTTCAGCGCACGCACGGTGGGAACGATAGCATTGGGATCGTCATGAGCTAAAGCAGGATGCGAGACTGCAAACCATAGAAGGGCTGGGAGAGCGCGCAACAAGACAGAAGACCATGAAACCGTTTTTCTCATGCAGTCCTTCCAGCGAGACACAAACCTGCCATGCGGGGCAATCGACGCTTCTGAGAGCGTGGCCCAACGGGTGGATGTTCGCTACGAGATTACCCGTTTGGGCGAGGAATAGCAATGGCCATCCGGCATTCTTCTGGTCATGTGGCGGCGGAAAGGAAACCACAACGGCTTCAAAGGGACGTTTTCAAAAGACATGCGCCCGCCATATCCTCGACAGATCGCTGCGGCAAACCCGGCTTTTCAGCACCCATGTGAGGAAAGCATGCCGGGTCGCCGTGAGAAGGGTGGATTCAACGCCAGAAGGGAGATATCCGGTCGTCCACCGAGAACGCGGAAGGGCCCGACTTGGGCTCGGCCAACATGTACACCAGCTTGAGCCGTAAAACAGCCGCATCGATCCAGTCGAAACTGGTCCGCTCGTCTTCTGCGTGCTCGGTCAACACATCGAGAAGATCCTCTTCCTGACCCTGCTCGTACCGAAAAACGAACTTCTCCCGTCCCTTGTGGAGGATCAAGTGCTGCTTCGCTTTCTGCATCCATGTGCCCTTCTACCATGCGTGAGATTGCCACCCCATGCCAGCGAGTCTCGACTCGCACTGCGAACTCGCCGGATGGATCCTTATACTGCATTTCCCAGGCTCTCGCGACCCCTTGGCACAAGAAAGCCGCTTGCTTGCCTCGATCCCTGGATACGTGGACACACCATCATCACAGGCAAAACGGGCTCAGGCCGTACAGGAGAGGCCTCAGAGGCGGTCAAGCCGCGCCGCGATCCGGCCAAGATCACCGTCCTCCTCTGCAAGTGACATCTAACAGAATCGCTGTTAGGCGTTCGGCAGTTCGGCTCGAAAGGCCGGAGGATCGTGGTGTGACACGACACCCCACTGGGGTCGGCGCCACGGACTGGCTGGGATCTGGCATGTTCTCGATGCAGCCGGCACGACACGATCCACTGCGCGTCGGCCGGCACAAGCCAACGTGATGCTATGCGATCTGCGGGCCAGCATCTGGTCGGCACGTGAGATTTCGGCCAAGGTGAGAACACCCCGCAACGCGCTCGGGCAGATGAGACAGATCATGCGCTCAGGTTTGATAAAGGCTCAGGGCAATGGGCGGTACTGGACTTGAACCAGTGACCTCCTGCGTGTCGAGCAGGCGCTCTAGCCGACTGAGCTAACCGCCCTTGGGTAACAACCAGCGGTCAGTATGAGCGGAGGGCAGGGAAAAATCAAGGGTTTTTGTAGAAGTTCTGCGAATCCGCCATGGGGCGGATTGAAAACCCTCCGATAGGACCCCTTTCAGGGCGTACTCCAAGCTCTCCGCTGTCGCGCGATCACCCGCCGAGAGATCGCCGGACCGCCGCGGCCGCCGCGAGCGTCCGTCTGCTATCACCGGTTTGCACGGTCAGCGAAATCAGCACGCTCTTGGCATCAGCAGGATCGCTAGCCGCCGTCTTGGTGAAGCTGGCGGCTGTGACGTCGTCGCACAGCGTATAGGCGGTGCCGTTGGTGATCAGCATCAGCGTATTGGGATCCGTGGCATCGCTGGCATCCCGATACTCGTAGATGACATGCTCGCCATCCGACGTCCAGAACTCGCACTGGTGGCTTGGGCTGGCCTGGACGACCCCCCACCATACGCCGTTGGGATCGCTGTATCCGGCGGTGCGGAGTTGACTCGTCATGCGCGCCAATGCCTGTCTGGCGTGATTGATGGACTGGAACATTTCCTCGTTCTCACGGAAGTTGATGATCGAGGCATTGAAAGCCACGGCCAACGCCGTCATGAGTATCGCGGATATGGCCAAGCCAATGAGGCACTCGACTATTGTGAAGCCGTCGTGACCTCTGGTGCCACTGTGACGTTTGTCTCGCTGTCTCATGGTTCTGCTACCCCCTGCTATCCGCCTCGATGCCCGGACACAGTCGCCCGCGCATCAATAGTCAGCGCGAATCCAGTTTGCGGAACTGATTTCCCTGTCGTTGAGAGAGACGACCACCGTCACTCTGGCGAATGGGCTGGTATCGGTGTCGGCAACGACCTGATCGAAATCAGCCTGGTCGACCTTAACCACTGTGACGACCTGACTGAACGCGGCCAATTCAGCCAGCGTGTTCCTGTTGGCGTCGATCGGGGCGCCCAGCGACGTGCTGTCGAAGCCGTCGAAATCATCGACGTCATCGTAGACCGCCACGGTGGATTCGCCCGCTTCGGTACCGAGGCTGTTCCAGACGGTTGTCATTGGATCAGCCACTGGCAGGAGCGTGGTCAACTCGCGGATCTGCTCAATCAGAAACTCAGCCGTGGAGAGATCCGCCCCAGCGCCGTTGGCCATGGTGAAGCTGTTGCTGGCCACAACCAGAGCCGTGATAGACAAACCCACCAGGATGATGGAGATCAGGATCTCGACAAAGGAGAATCCCTTTTGACATTTCATACCTTGCATTTCTCATCCCCCTCTCAGATGCCCATCGGGTTTACTTGCCGGTAGCAAGGCTCGACATCTTGAAGATCGGCAGAATGATACTCATGGCGATGAAACCCACCAATACACCCATGAGCACAATCATGATCGGTTCGAGCATTGAGCAGACCGTCTTGATCACAGCTTTCAACTCGCGGGCATAGAATTTCGCTATGTCTCCCAGAACTTCGGCCATATTGCCTGAATCTTCGCCACTTCGAATCATCTGTATGACACCGCTGGGCATCAGCTTGTAGCGGCTCAGGCTCACGGCAATCTTCTTGCCCTGCCGAACCTCCTCATGGATACCCAGCCACATTTCCTTGAAATGTACGTTTCCGGAGATATGGGCGGTGATGGACAACGTGTTGAGAATGGGCACACCAGCCCGTGTCAACACTCCCATCGTGTGTAGACTCCGGGTGATATAGAGACTGCGGCACAGGGTGCGAATCAACGGCAGCACGAGCTTCGTCCTGTCCCACCACCGGCGGCCCGTCGTCGTACCGATGAAGTAGTAGAAGGCCCAGAATGCCGCGCCAATGCTGGGGATGATAGCGTACCACCATGTGCGCAAGAAGTCGCTGGTGGCCATCAGGACGATTGTAGGCGTGGGTAGGAGGTGCTCTTTGCCCCTGAAGAGAGCAGTGAACTTGGGCAATACGAAGCATAGCAGGAACGTGGTGACGCTCACAGCCATGAAGGCAATGATGATGGGGTAGACCATGGCGCTCTTGACCTGGGATCGGGTCTCCGCCTCCTCATCAAGGTACTCAGCGAGTTTCTGCAACATATCGCTGAGCGAACCGGAAGCCTCGGCCGCTGCCACCATGTTCACGTACAGATTGGTGAATATGTTCGGATACTCAGCCAGCGCCTGCGAGAAGCTATTACCTTCCTCGATACGCAGCTTGAGATCGAGGAGCACGTGGCGGAACTTCTCGTTGTCCGACTGCTCGGAGATCGACTCCAGGGCGTCCTGAAGACTGATGCCGGCCCGAATCATCACAGCCAACTGGCTGGTAAAATTCAGAATGTCCTTGCGGCTAGGTCCGAACTCAATGCGGAAGTTCTTCACTTTGTCCAGAGTCGATCCCTGGCCTCCTCGCCCTCCCCCGCTCGAAACGGGAGGTCCCTGCCGATGCTCGGAGCTAGTGGTGTGACTCTCGCGTTCTAACATGGTCTGCGTTGCCATATCTCCCTCACTCAATCATCGGTGCCAGCGGTTACAGCCTGAGGCGCGGGATCCATCTTTCCTGCCGCGGCCAACATCTTTTCCATCTTTCCAGGACTCCCGGAGCGAACGATTGCTTCCTCTCGCTCGATAAATCCCTTGAAGTACAGGTCGGCGATGCTGTTATCCATGGTCTGCATCCCCAGTCGCCGAGACGTCTCAATAATATTCGGGATTTCGTAAATCCGGTTTTCCCGAATGCAGTTTCGTGTCGCGGAGGTACACAGCAGGATCTCCGTGCAAGGCACCATTCCCGGCTCGTCGATCCGACGGAACAGCGTCTGCGAAACTACCGCCTGCAGGGTATTGGCCAGCATGGTCCGGATCTGGTTCTGCTGGCCGGCCGGATAGATGTCAACGATACGCTCGATACTCTGAGCGGCGTTGATCGTGTGCAGTGTACTAAACACGAGGTGCCCGGTCTCGGCGGCCGTGATGGTGAAGCTGGTTGTCTCCAGGTCACGCATTTCGCCGACCATGATGATATCAGGGTCCTGGCGTAGAGCATGCCGAAGTCCAGAGGCAAAGTTCGTGCAGTCTGATCCGATCTCCCGCTGTTCGATCATGCACCGCTCGTTCTCAAGCAGATATTCGACCGGGTCCTCCAGGGTGATAATGCGCTTGCTGTACCGGGAGTTAATCAGGCCAATCATGGCAGCCAACGTAGTGCTCTTGCCGGAACCGGTGTGACCGGTCACCAGTACGAGTCCTCGGGGCAGATCGGTCAGCTCCTTCACGATGGGCGCCAAGTGAAGGTCGTCGAGATTGTGTACTTGATTGGGGATGACACGGAACGAGATAGCTATCGTGCCGCGCTGGTAGTGGGCATTGACACGAAATCGGTGTCCACCCGTGATTGCCGTCGAAAAATCCAGGTCTCGCTGCTCCTGGAACTTCTTCATCTTCTCCGGCCCCACCATCGCCAGCACCATCGCTCGGGCATCCTCATCGGTCACGGGGGGACAGTCCATATCGATCAGCTCGGTGTCGCGCCGCAGCACGGGAGGCATACCAACATTGATATGCACGTCACTGGCTCGGTTCTCGATACCGGCCGCCAATATCGTTTTGATATCCATAGTGCTTAGATCCTATCGAAAAACTCTGGGGCCAGAGCTAGTCCATGTTCTCGACAAACTCCTCGTCCTCACTCTGCCCGTAGACCTGTGTCACGCGCAGCACCTCTTCCACCGTCGTCAATCCCTTCACAACCTTCTTCATGCCATCGTGGAACAGCGAATCCCGTCCGGTGGCATGGAACGCACGCCGCATACTGGCCACGGAGGAATCCCGGTTCATGATGTCTCGGAACGCGGTGTCAACCACAAGCATCTCGAAGATACCGACACGACCGGAGTATCCGGAACCACGACATGCATCGCAGCCAGCGCCATGAACGAGTTCACTGGTTGTGGACCCGGCTTGTTCGACATACTTGCGCAGGCGATCAGGGACGGTATAGGGTTCCGTACACTTCGAGCAAATTCTACGAACGAGTCGCTGGGCAACGACGGCGTTCAAGGAGGCCGCGATGAGATAGGCGTCGATGCCAATGTTGACCAATCGCGTGACACTGCTGGCCGCGTCGTTCGTGTGCAAGGTGGAAAGCACCAAGTGACCCGTCAGGGCAGCCTGTACAGCGATACGCGCCGTCTCGTTGTCACGAATTTCACCAATCATGATGACATCCGGGTCCTGCCGGAGCAAGCTCCTCAGGGCCGCCGCGAAAGTCATGCCGATCTGATCTTTGACCTGAACCTGGTTGCAGTAACCGAGTTCGTATTCGACAGGATCCTCAACCGTCGAGACGTTCAGTTTGTCCCCGTCCATCTCGGATAGAGCCGAGTACAAGGTCGTACTCTTACCTGAGCCGGTTGGTCCGGTGACCAGCAAGATCCCGTGAGGCATCGCCACTTGCTCGGCAAATTCGTTGCAGACATCCGGCTCCATGCCAACGTGCTCAAGTCCGCGACAGATGGAACTGCTGTCCAGCACACGAATAACCGTCTTTTCGCCACGGTTGGTCGGCAGCGTGGAGATACGCAAGTCGATGGCGCGGCCACCGATGATCGCCGAAACCTTGCCGTCTTGCGGCAACCGTCGCTCGGAGATGTCGAGGTTGGCCATAATCTTGATACGCGATACGATGGCAGGATGCATCTTGTTGGGCGCCTGCATCGCATCGAACAACACACCGTCGATGCGGTAGCGAATGCGCGTTTGTTTCTCCTTGGGCTCGATGTGAATGTCACTCGCTCCCTCGCGCACCGCGTTGCTGATGAGGTAGTTGACGAACTTAATGACGGGAGATTGCCCCGCCATCGACTCGAGGTCCGCCGAATCATCCTCCTGATCCTGAACCACCTCGACTTCAGTCATGTCGTTAATGATCTCATCGAGGTCATAGTCAGCCGAGTTGGACTCCTCCGGCTTGAACGATTCGCAGACCGTGTTGACATCATCCTGGCTACAGACCACTACGCGAACATCCATCCCCGTCTGTCGCTTGACGTCCTCGATGGCGAAGATGTTAGCTGGCTCACTCGTGGCCACGAGCAACGTGTTGTCCTCCTCTGTTGCGATGGGGACGATGCTGCTCCTCTGGATGAAGTCGACTTCGAGCTTCCCAAAGGCCTCTTTGTCCACGTCTTCCGGCGTGATGCGCCTGAACTCCATACCACCCAGTTGGGCCTTGGCCTGCAGGACATCGTCTTCGCCGACGATACCTTCCCTGAGCAGCCAAGTCGCCGCATCGATGCCGGGCCGATTCATCAGTTCCCTGCGCAGACGCCCGTACTGTTCGTCTGTGATCTTCTCCATCTCCAGAAGGATGTCCGCCGCATCGCGAATATGCGATTGGTTGGTCGGCTCCGGAGAATACAGATCACTGAGGCCGCGCACCTCCTCCTCGTCTTGGTGGGTGCCCGTGGCTTCTGATGGGGACGCTCCTACCGGGTCGGGACCCAACGGAGCACTCTGCTTGGAATTCGATAGAAAACTTAGCATCATTGAGCCAATTTCAGCATAATGGTCAATTCTTCCGTTCCCACCGATTGGCCGGCACCATCGTTCTCCCAGGTAAGCAAGACCGAGTTGGCCCCAATACGAGTGATCGTAAAACCTTCAATCGAGTCTCCCTGATGGAGAATCTGATCGTTGATCATGCAGGCATTACCGTCCTCAGAGCGCAACACACTGAGCAGCGTCAGTGTGGCGGCACGCTTCTTGATGCGATCGCGTCTGATGATCTCAGCCTTCTCCGCATCGTCCCGCGCCGAGGCCACTTCGTCCCGGATTTCTCCCGGAACCACCTGGACCTCGAAGGGGTCTTTGACCAGTTCGCCCACACCCACCTGGAAGACATCGGAGAATTCGTAGAACTTGTTGACAATCTCACCGGTTCGGTTGACCATCTCCGAATTGCCACCGGTGAGTCGATTGATGGCCTCTTCAATCTTGTTCCTCTCGGCATCGGACGTTTGGCCTGAAGCCGCCTGAGGCCGACTCTGCCGAATCATGTACCCCAGCCCGCCTAGACCGATGGCCACCAGAACGGCCACCAGAATGGTGCTGTTGCGTAGGTTCTTGCTGTTGGCCGCAACGGTCAGATACTCCTGGGCCTCCCCGTTGTCCGAGGCGACACCATCTCGCTGACCCGCGCCCGTTGCCGAGCCTCCAGATTGGCCGTCACCGGCCTGTTCACGCATAAAAGACAGCATAATCCAGCTCCATCAATGTTCTACCACGATCGTGCGTATGAACAACCGCCCTGGAATGCATCCGATGCTCAGGTCGCTTTGTTCTGAAAGAAGATGCTCACAATGAACTCGGCTCCAACCTCTCCCGCTTCACCGTCCTTGAGGCTTCTGTCGAGCTTGAGTTCCCGGAGCTTCATGATTCGCGGCAGCTTCTCAATCTCTAACAGAAACGAATAGAACGAGTTGAAGTTGCCCACAAGCTTCATGGTCAAAGGCTGCTCCACATACCCGCTGTTGTCCTTGCGGGGGAGGGTACGGATCGTCTTGGGCTTGAGCCCCTGTTTCTGAGCAATCACCGTAACCTGCTCGAGAACCTTGTGTATCTCGCTTGTCGAGGGGAGCTTGCTCTCAAAGAAACGAATCGCTTCCTGCAACTGCCCCAGTTGCTTGTTCAAATCTTCAGCCTTGGCCGTCGCCTCTTCGAAATCGGCCAGTTTCGCGCGATTGCCGTCGACGCGTTGGCGTGCTTCAGCCAGATGCTGATTGGCCGGCTTGATCATGAACTGATAGCCCACGGCCGCGACGCCGAGCAACAAGGCGAAGAATACTGCTTGTCTGAAGCCACTGGTCATAGTCCTACTCCCATCTAGGCATCACAGGCACCGCGTGCCCTTCATGATCTCGTCAATGTGATCGCTGCTAGAACCTGTACGAGGAACTCTCAGCCTTGGACCGGATGTCGTCGACATCCTCCTTGGTCAAATGCACTTCCCGAGCAAGCATCGCCGTAAGCTTGAAATGCCGGAAAGAGGCATCTTTGATCTTCTTTTCTACCGACTCCACCAACCTCACGTTGTCCAACAGAGGGGAATCGCCAAGACGCTGGATGTAGTTCGCCACCTGAAGATCGCTAGGCGCAATACCTTCGATGTCCATGTGGGTCTGCAGGGACTGCTCAGGCGACAGTTTTGAGCCCGTCCCGCCCTTCTTCTGGTATTTGCTGCTGTTCGACGAGCGTCCTCTTCGCCCCGCGTCTGCCGTCGGATCCTTCTGGATAACGCTCAACTTGACGAGCGACGCACCGGTCGGAAGCGTGTTTGTCAGGGAAGCGAGAAGCACACTTCGCGGCACAGGTTCGAGCAGCTCGGCCGTCGTCAAGGCTGTCTTCATCATTTCCTTGCGTTTGGTCTGCAACTCTTCAAACTTCTGTATCGAATCCTGCATGCGCGCCATTCTCGCGTTCACGAGCGATTCCTCGGCCGTACACGCCTTCTGACGTATCTTGATGGTGACGAAAGTGCCGCCGAGAGCGGCCATGACAACGGAAAAGAGCACAAGGCACATCAGATTGGCCCGGCGCGATTCGTTGCTCTGAACGTAGTCATCCGGCACGAAATTTATGTTCGACATTTTCTCTATCTACCTCCGTCTACGGAGAACTCGCCTATTCATCAGGCATCCGTCAAGACAAGCTTAGGCCAAACGCCAAGGCCCAACTCACGTTGCCGTTTCTCCTGTCCAAGCCACACTGGTCCGGGTCGGTCACTTCCGTGGCCGCCATGCAATCGCCCATTTGCGCTTGGACTTCCAGTTGTCGGGCGATGGTCCGATAGACATCGGCCTCTACCGCCAAGCCTGAAAGGAAGATCAAACGTTCGATCTGGGCATTCTTGTAGATGGACAAGAACTGGCGACGATTGGCCGTCAGTTCCATCACCAACCGGCCAACCATCGGTTCCTCCTTAAGCTGTCTGGCCCCCAGGGGCACGGAACAAGCGTAGAGAGGAGTCTTGTGCCTGCTAACGACCATGTTGGTGCAATCCGACTGGATGTCCAGCAGCATCACCAGAGCATCGTAGTCCGTCTGGCGTCGACCGAAAAAGCGGGAATAGCACAGTGCCATCGCTACGGGCCAGACGCCAATGGACTTGATCGTCAGACCGGCTCGCTCGAATATGGCCAGGTGGTGATCGATTGCCGACCGCTCCGTGGCCAACACCATCACGTTGTCCTGTTCTGTGGGGATGTACTTGATCAGTGTGTTCTTCTGAATGGGCTCGAACGGCAGTCTCTGCTTGATCTTCGCAAACAGAGCATCCTCAATCTTGCCGTCGAACTTCTTGGGCCAGCGAAGGTGGTCGATGTAGACGTCACTGGCAGGCAGAGCCGCCACGACGTCCTTGCCCTTGAAGCGACGACTGCTCGTCGCCTGGCGCAGCGCATCGATAGCCCAGCGCTGCCAACGTGCGGTCCCAGCAGTGATGTCGGCGGGGCGATTGACGTACTGGCCCGCCACCAGAACCGCTTCTTCGGCGCCATTTGCCAGTTGTGCGACTTTCAGGCAATCGTTGCCCAAGTCGACCCCGATTACATGCGAACGTTTTTTCAGAAGTCCAAACATACCGGTTCAGCCTACATTAGAAAGGGTTGATCGTGCCTGTTCCCGTCGGGGTATCCATGTAAGGGCCTTCCTCGTCATTTCCAACATATCCCTCTTATCCTTCGTCTGGATTAGCCATCTTGATCCTGCATCCAGTCGTCTGGCAGTACTATTTCGGTCATCCGTGTCGCGCCAATTAAAATATATGAACAGAACCCCCGCTGGCCAAAAAGGAGCGGGGATATTGGCCTTCTAAAGCGGTTTTGCGCAGGCTGTCGCGCGAGTGACTTCCGATAACGCGGACCGATGGGCATGTTGTCGGTCTCGGCGCAAGGCACAACCACACCGGCAAGCGGCTCAAGGAGGATGGATCAAACTCGAGAGGTGATGCCCACTTTGTCTTGCCGAGAAGCCGGCTGCATCAAGGCCGTCATGTGCGAGGATCGATGGTCATACCAGCGCGGCGCCAGCGCCGGATTCACGGACCCTACTCAGCTTTGAGCCGACGGCTCATTAAATCGCCAATGGCTATCTCCACGGGCTTGCCCTGGAAAAGCACCTCGTGGATGGCCGTTGTTATCGGCATCTCAACCTGGTATCGCGCCGCCAGGGCGGCGACCGATTCGCAGGTGGCGACGCCCTCGACGACCGAATCCGTCGCCTGCTGGGCCCGCTCGAGCGTCTGACCCTTGCCGATCCGCTCGCCGAAGGAACGGTTGCGTCCGGAAGGCGAAATGCACGTGGTGACCAGGTCGCCCAATCCGGTCAGGCCGACGAAGGTCTGCTCTTGAGCGCCCATGGCCAGACCGAGCCGCGTGATCTCGGCCAGCCCCCGCGCCAATAGAGCGGCTTTGGCATTGTCGCCGGCGCCGATGCCGTCGATGATGCCGGCTGCGATGGCAATGACATTTTTTGTCGCCCCGGCCAATTCGACGCCCACAAGGTCCGTATTTGTGTAGACGCGCAACCAGGGACAGGTCAGCGTCTGCTGAATACGCGCGGCGAGGGCTTCGTCTTCGGCAGCCGCGCAAGCCGTGGCCGGCAACTTCCGCGCCAGCTCGTCGGCAATCGTAGGTCCGCTAACCGTCGCCAGCGGCGTCTCGGCACTGAGTACGTCAGCGAGGATCTGCGTCGGTCGCATCAAAGTGTCGTTTTCGATACCCTTGGCCACCGAGACGATGGGCACGCCGGCCGGCACATGGTAGCGCAATCGCTCCCAGACCCGCCGCATATACTGGCAGGGCACGGCCGAGACGATCAGATCGGCGCCCACCATCGCCTGCACATCGCGCGGATCGAAGACAAGCGCATCGGGGAGTTTGTAGCCGGGCAAAAACTTGCGATTCTCGCGATGACGCTCGATGTCGCCAAGCTGGTCCGCATCATGACCCCACATCCGTGTGGTGATTCCCTTCTCACACAGCAGTATGGCCAGAACCGTGCCCATGCCACCGTCGCCGATGATCGATACGTTCTGGAATTCTCTCTCTGCCATCGTCGATCCTGCTCCAGCCGTTCCTTACAGACATCACACCGTAGCGAATTAGAACGCCCAATCGACGGACTGTCAATTCCGCGTTGACACTGAGAAGCCCTCGCCATTTTAGCGCGATTCTGACCTGGTGCTAACGGCCAGCTAACGAACCCTCACGATAATACGCGGGATCTCAGTTATCGCGATGGGAGTGGTGATAACCATAAGGTGGGCGGCCCGTTTCGGCGCTCGCCTGTTTTTTTGCGCTGGCCGGATACCAGTTCTTACTTGCGGTACTTCCACTGGAAATTGCAGATGTCGTCGGCGGTGCCGTACAGGCCGTCATAGCCGGCGCTGATGAGGATATATGAGTCTGACCTATGTGGTGCGCTTCGCCCGCGGATCTTGCTGTTCTGTGTGTTCCTATAGAATCGCTGCGGGTCGCTGAGCGGATGGACGGCGTTGGGCTCTCCGGGCACGCCCAGAGCGAGCAGCATCTGATTGTCCCGGTAGTCGTAGATGTTGTTCGGGTTGTTGGGATCGTCCACATCGTGAGCGGTCCCGTTCGGGTCGGCCCGATAGTAGAGATTAGGCATGCCGGTCTTCATGCCATTTGCGGTCATCCTGCCATAGGAATCGCACAGGACGAAGGCGTTCGGATCAAACGGCCCGGTCTGTCCCTCACCGTAGATGTCCGCCAGCCGGTATGCGTTGGCATTTTCCCCAGTGAGCCAGGGCCCCTTTCTCGCTTTCAGATGGGCCTCGCGCTCAGCGTACGCCAGGGCCTTTATGTTATCCGGATACAGCCTCAGCATCCCCGCTGCATCCAGACCATCGGCGCGAAAGACCGACTGCCAATGCATGCCCAGGAGATCCTGGCCCATCACACCTTCGCACAGCTTCATCGCGCCGCAATAGGGAACGCCGACTGGATCGTTGGCGTCGGAAGGGGGATAGGCGTCGAACTCATTCCTATGGAGTTCCAGGGCCGCTCCCATCGAGTGAAACTGAGCGCTTTGATTTGACGAGAGGGTACGGGGGGCGCCGGATTTCGCGAATAAGAGGAATCCCGAATACGAATAGCAGGGCGAGCGCCACCACAACGGCACCCACCGCGACCTCCGTCCTCGTCCCAGCATATCGGCGTGGTCTCATGACCGTCTCCCTCCAAATGAGGTTGTCTCGCAATGGCGCGCACACGCCGCTCACCCAGGTCTAATTCCCAACGATTTCGAGGGTGTCGGGCTTGAGACGCTGGAGATTGGGCAGTTGGTTCTGGCCCATCTTGACCTCGATGATGACGGAGCTGTCGCCGTAGCGCTCGTTGAGGATGCGCCCGTGGGCCCGCAGAAAGCTCTGGATCTTGCCGTTGGACTGGTGGCTGCGCACGCGCAGAACCACGTCGCCACCACGGTAGTACTCGGTGACCTTCCGACTCAGCGCGTCGAGGCCCAGGCCGCCCTTGGCTGAGATAGACACGGCCTCGGGAAAGACGGTCTCGATCATCTCCAACTGGCTGATGTCCTTGATCGCGTCGATCTTGTTGAGCACGAGTAGCGTAGGCTTGCGGCCGCAATCGATCTCATCCAACACGGCGTTGACCGACTGCATCTGACCCAGGGCATCAGCGTTGGACACATCGATCACATGCAGTAGCAAGTCCGCGTTGATCGTTTCCTCCAGCGTCGCCTTGAACGAAGCCACGAGTTGGTGCGGCAGCTTCCGTACGAAACCGACCGTGTCACTGAGCAGGACCTCCACGCCCTTGGACGGCGACCACTTCCGCGTTCGCGTATCGAGCGTGGCGAAGAGCCGGTCCTCGACGAACGCGCCCGCATCGGTCAGGGTGTTCAGAAGCGTGCTCTTGCCCGCATTGGTATAGCCGACCAGACTGATCTTGAAGAGGCCATGGCGGCCCTGGATCTCGCGCAGCTTGCGTTTGTCGATGCCGGCCAGTTCGCGCTTCAGTTCGCTGATGCGCTTGGTGACCAGCCGCCGGTCGATTTCGAGCTGCTGCTCGCCCGGCCCGCGTGTCCCGATACCACCGACGGCACCGGCCGCCGTGCCGCCCCCGGCCCCGGCCACCGTATCAAGGTGCGACCACATCCGCGTCAGCCGCGGGTAGGTATACTCCAACTGGGCCAGCTCGACCTGCAATCTGGCCTGCTTGGTCTTGGCCCGCGTAGCAAAAATGTCCAGAATCAACTCGCTGCGGTCCAGCACCTTGGCTTCGAGCAGCTTCTCCAGTTCGCGGATCTGGGCCGGCGACAGGTCGTTGTCGAAGATGATCACGTCCGCCTGGTACTGCTTGACCCGCCGAGCCAGTTGGCCGGCCTTGCCCTTGCCGATGTACGTAGAGGGATTGATCTTGCGGATTTTCTGCTGAAAACGGTCGACCACCACCGCCCCGGCGCTCTCAGCCAGGGCCGTCAACTCAGACAGATCGTCCGAGCCTTTCGACCTCGATAACAGCGCGGCCACCAGGATGGCCCGCTCCTTTTTGACCTTTAGGGTCTGACGAAACTTTTCCAACTAAAACCAAACCTCCCAAAACAGCCTCATAATAGCACATTTGCCCCCCGTCTGCAACCCCAACTGCCCTCACACGGGGGCTCGCCACCAAGGTTCATACGAAAGAACCGGCCGCCGCGGGCCCCATAAATTGCCCAAAAAGGCATCGATGCCTCCATTTTCGCCTTGAAGGGACAGGATACGGCATCTATATTAATAGGTTCACACGTTATGCCGACGTGGAGAGCATGTGTTCTCGCTACATTGGGTCGTGGATCCGATACCTATATATAAGGAGTCAATTGCGTGTTAAAAGTCAAGATGCGTACAGGCGAATCGGTGCAGCAAATGATTAGACGTTTCAAAAAGCTGTGTGAGAAGGAAGGCCTCATTCGTGATATGAAGCGCAACGCTTATTACGAGAAGCCTTCGGAGCGAGAACGCCGACGCATGCGCAAGGCCCAAAGGGCAGCAAGACGCCCGTAGGGGGCTTCGTTGCCATCCCCTATTGAACCCAACCCGAGCAGGCAGAAGGTCTTACCCCGCCTGCTCGGCTCTTAGTTGCCCCTGGCTTGATCTCCCCGGAGCAGCCGTGCGCCCTCAGACCGCTCCCGAACCTCTAGGCCCACGCCTGTGGATGGCTCTCGGCAACGGCAGCTAGCTCGCCCGCCCGCGCATTCGACTCGACCTGTTCGACCGTCTTGCAGCCCGGGATCACACAGGAGACCGCCGGGTGTTGCAGACACCAGGCCAGGGCCCACGGCGCCATAGGCACGCCGTCGGGAACCTCCTGCCGAAGATCAGCGACCTGAGCCGCCCATTCCCGACGTTTCTCCTCACTGTGCCAGACGGCGCGGACGTCCGTCTCGGCAAAGCGCGCCTCCGGGCCGTACTTGCCGCTCAGGAATCCACTGGCCAGAGGCACGCGTGCCAGCACACCCAGGTCCGCGCGCTGCGAAACCTCGAAGTACTGCTGCTCCGCGTTTCGCTGGAGCCGGTTGTACACCACCTGAATCGCTCCGGCCCCAACGTCCGAGGCGGCGTCGACCTGGAGCGTCCCCTTGTAACTGCTGCTGATCGATATGCCCAGGTGCCGCACCACGCCCGACTCGACGAACCCGCGCAGCATTTCCCACAAGCCGGGCGTCTGGAACATCTCGTCCGTCCCGCTGTGAAACTGATACAGATCGACATAGTCGGTTTGCAGCGCGCGGAGGGACGCCTCCAACTGCTCCCGAACCAGCGCCGGCTCGTAGACGTCGTCTCGCTCGAAGCGTTCTTTGAATCGATGGCCGAATTTGGTGGCGACGATCCAGTCGCTGCGCCGGCCTTTGATCGCTCGGCCCACCAGCTCCTCGGCTAGATGGTCGCCGTAACATTCAGCCGTGTCGATCAGGTTGATCCCCAACTCGGCCGCCCGGCCAAGCATCGCGTCGACCTCGGCCTGCTCGAACGTCCTGCCCCACTCCCCGCCAAGCTGCCACGTCCCGACGCCAACCACCGACACCCGCAAGCCCGTCCTTCCCAGTCTCCGATACTTCATGCCTTCTCCTTCATCGCGGACGAGCCGGTTATTCCACGCGATGGCACCGCTCGAGCAGCTCGGCGTCAGGTTTGAAGCCGATCTTCTCGGCGAGCGTCGTATTCACATAGGCAATCGTCTGCTGGTTCTGCGTTACGGGAATTTGCGTCGGGCGCTTGCCCCGCAGAATCCGCAAGGCCGTGCGCGCCGCCCACTGCCCCTGCTCCTGCCCCACCTTCGTCACTCCAAACACGGCGTATTTCATCAGAAAATCGTCACAGGTGAAAACCGGCACCTGCGTGTGCTTCCGCACGAAGGCCTGGGCATCGGCCGCATCCCAGTCCCTGATCGCCCCGTAGGTCGGTAGGAAGATCACATCGCTCTCAGCATTGGCCTTCAGGAAATGCATCTTCCATTCGTCGTAGGTGTCTGCCAATGCGTATGTGGCGTCCAGGCCCACTTCGCCGAAGATGGTATCCAGCATCGCCTTGTTCTTCTGCTCGGATGCCGTGTTCTCAGAGAGTACCGTGACGCGCTTCATGTTCGGGTAGTCCTCCCGCAGCACCTCCACCGTCTCGCGCACGGGCCAGACCTCCAGCATTCCCGTGACGTTGTCCGTCGGCAAGCCATAGGGCTCGCACGTCCAGTCGACGCTGCAGAAGACGCAGGGAATCGGGCCTTGCTTGAAGTGCTCGGCCACAACGTACCTCACCGCGTTGTCATCGGAGGCGATGATGACCTCGGGTCGTATCCGGCCAATGATCTCCATCGCCTCATCCGCCTTGGCGGCGATGGCGTCCGGCTCCGGATAACGCTTCGTATCCATGAAGAAAACGTCCAGCCGCGCGTTGGAAGCGCCGACCACCTCGTAGATTCCCGCCATCACCGCATCGCTCGGCGCGTAACCCGGATGATACGAACTGATGTAAAACAGCTTCCGCGACCCCGGCCTCTGGCAGCCGCTCATCACCGTAACCAAAACACTTGCGGCAATCGCGACAAACCACCTCGTGACTGACATTGTTGCCTCCTGCTTCGTCATCATGTCGCTCGCATCCCTTCCGCAATCGCTACCGGGCATAGAAAGCCGTCGCCGAGCGAGCCGGCGCGGTATAATCAAGGACATCTTCACTCGTCAGTATGTACTCGCCGACAGACGCAAACCGGTCTTCGGCATCACTCGTGCGATAGGCATTGAAATGCCTGGTTCCCGCACCCCGCACCTTCACCGCCACGCGCTTGTCCCCCTCGCTGATGTTGACCAGCACCAGCGCGTCTGGATGCTTGCTCCCGTTACGGGCGAAACCGATCGGGGCAATCTCCGAATCCATCGCCATCGTCCGGGCCACCGCCATACCGGGCTGCCCGGCACGGCACAGCAGCTTGTAATAGTAGTAGCCACGTAGAACCTCATAGGTGCCGTCCTCGGCAATGCGGAAGGCCGTCCCGGGATTCGGGTCACCACCGACCCATTTGGCCGGCCGCTGGATACACGCCCAGGGCGTGATGCTGTTGACCTTGGCCGTATAAATGTTGCCGTGCATCTCCTTGACGTTATCGGCGTCCATCTTGCTCCAACTCGTCGAGGTCACCCAGGAATGCAGTTCCGGCCGCTTGGCGCGGAGGACATCGATCCCCACGCTGCGGTGCTCGCCAAACCAGCGACCGTAGGTGCCACGATAGAAACCGTGCGACGTCACCAGCCCCAGGTTCGCCAGCGCCCCGGCGTCCTCGGCGATCGCATCCGCATAGCCCCAGGCGCTGAAGCGATACCAGTTCGAGCACTCGCCCGGCGTGATGCCCACGTCCTTCAGGCCCGCCGCATCCAACATGGGACGCATGAACTTGAGAAAGTCCACCACCTGCTCGGGTGGCCAGAACAGGTTGTAGTCGTGCCCGCGACCAATGTTGCCGCTCTTGCCGTCAGCCGGCCACCGCATCCAGTCTTCACCCTCGTTGTGCAGCGAGATGTACTTGACGGGAAAGCCTTCTTCCTCGCGCAGGTAGCGTACCCAGTCGATCATGTAATTGGCCAAATCGTACTTACGAGCCGGGTCCAGGTCGCGCCCGCGCAGGAACTTCTGCTTCGTCGCCCACGCAGGCGGCCCGTACAGGGTGGTGATGATCGCGAAGTCATCCCCGCGCGCCCGCGTGCGTTTGAGACCTTCGCGGACGAAATAGCGCATCCACTTCGTCGTCGTCTCGTGGTCAAACGGCCCGCCCGGCCGCTCCTGGTGAAATGGATCGAAGAACATCTTGACAACGCCCGGCTTCAAGCCGTCGTCACCGAAGGTCATATCAAGAATCCTCTGCCGCTCCGCCTCGCTCAGCAAGCTAAAGCCCCCATACTCTTGAGGGTCCTCGTCGTAGTCCAGCGACTGCGGGACCTCGACGTAATTGACGCCGAAGCCGTCCCAATCCCGCAACGTTTTCGAGAAATCCACCTCCGCCCGGACCGCCGCGAAATCCATCGCCTGGCCCCATGCCCCTCCCGCCGCGAACAGCACCGCCGCTACACAAACAATGCCACACTTGCCGCCCGTCATAGAATCTCCTTGGTCAGACTGTGCTACGCGATCTGTGCCTCAAACCCAGAGAGCTGGCAGAAATCCCTCATCTGCTCTTTGAAGTCGCCGTAGAAGAAGATCTGGTGAAAGCCGGGGAAGCTGAGCACCGGATGATCGCCGTCGAATTTGACCTTCACGGAAACGACGCACCCGCCGCTGGGCGGGACCTCCATGTTATCCGTAACCGCGCCGGCCGAGATGAGAACCGCCGACGGCGTCCCCTGTCGACCAGGCAACAGATCGACGCTGGTCACGCGCTGCCCCACGCGCCAGATCGTGCGCGGCACCGCATCACGATTGCCATGATGATGCTTGATATCGAATGGCTCGGGCCGCTGATCGTAGCCGTTGAGCCGCGTCGGGCACGAGCAGTGCGCCCCGATGACCGTATCGTCAATCGTATCGGCCACCGGGTCCTGCTGAAAGCCCGGCCGGTCGAACAGGTAGTTGACCATCACGTGCGACGCCACCGCGCCCGTATCCGCTTCGCACGCGGCCGGAATCCCCTCGTCGTTCATGCGCGACCACGCAATGCAGGGCAGACTCACCTTAATCTTGCCCAGGGCACCGAGGCAGTCCATCGTAATCGCGTCGCCCCCTTCCCTTTCCAGTAGTCGCCCAGCCACGTAGTAGCTCTTAAGCCCGTTGACCACATCCTCGTGCGTCGCGTCAGTTCGCCGGCGGGCCCGGCCCATGTACTCATTCGCCATCGCCACGATCGCCTCACTGTTGGGCGTCCGATTGTATTCCTCGATGAACGAGTTCGCAGGGATGTAACGCAGCGTGATACCGGTATCGGCCAGCGGCGCATCGTATCGCTTCTCACCCTTGATCACGATACACCGCGTCTTCTGCATCTTCGCCCGGGCGCAGAGCATCTTCATCCCATAGGCCGGCTGACTGAAGTCGTTCGTCGCGTACACGACACACCCGGGCTTGGCCACAAATGCCTCCGTGTTCGTGGTGAACGACGTCCCCAGGGGAGAGAAGATGATCGACGGAATGGCACTGGCCGCGACCTTCTGCGCCGTAGGCCAGGAGTGTTGTTGGCGATCCAGCATGACCAGTATCAGGCCGTCCACCTTCGCCGCCTCCGCCTCCGCAATCCACGCCTCCCCTTCAGCCGCGCTGTAGATAGGCTCAGGCCGCAATTCGAGCTTGGCCCCGACCTGCGCCGCTGTCTTGGCCAGTCCAGCCGCGTACGTCTGTCGAGCCGCCTCGCCGTCGTAAACCGCTCCGGGCCACCACATCCCATACGCTTCCTTGCGACGCACGAACGCCGCCCGGATCACCGGCACGCACGTCGACGCCGGCCCGCACGGCCGAATCGGCTCGCCGACCGACCTGCTGGAGCTCAGCGAACGACAGCCCCCGATGATCGACGAACCCGCCAGCAGAACCGTCGAACTCTTCAGAAACTCACGACGCGAAAACGAATGACAACCGCCACAGCGACGAGGGCATCTTCCCGGACCCATGACAACCTCCCAAACTCCAGACAGCACAAAACCAAACGCTGCACCACCACCGCAGCAGTGGGCAAGCCACATGCGAGCTATCCTACGTCCCCCCGGAGCTGATTGCAACGTTCCGGTTGTCGGACTGCGCATGGGAAGGGGCAGCGACGCATTCCCCACAGCCCTCTCGCGGTTACCCGGTCACCGGTGTGTAGAGGGCTCCGAGTTCGGGCATCATGACCACGGAAGCCGCCGATACCTAGCCCAACCCAATACGGCCTCATGCAGCCCGCGCCCACCCCCGACAGAACAGCTTGCAATCTCCACCGGCAGGCGTAGAATGGACCCAACTGCCGGACCGAATTCGGTTCGCGCAGCTCCGGAGCAGTGGCCG
>Ga0272442_10001211_pt1 | contig 39665 bp, 23 predicted proteins | sample SSMForm2O_FD_200262 | JGI IMG/M metagenome (GOLD analysis project Ga0272442, IMG submission 200262) | Marine sediment archaeal communities from Little Sippewissett salt marsh, Falmouth, MA, United States - SSM-Form-2O | ecosystem: Environmental > Aquatic > Marine > Wetlands > Sediment ... | reverse complement strand
GCGTCCCGAGCGCCCCGGCCGCCTCGCCGGTCAGGTCGGGCAGGTTCAGCCCCAGGCTGTGGAACCGATCGGTCGGCTGCACAGAGCCCTCGAACGCCAGCTTGAGCTGCGGGACGCGCTCTCCGTCCGGAGTGCGAATCTCGATCTCCTCGTACACCGCCCGGTATGATTTGGGATCGGGGCCGTCCTTGCGCCCCATCACTCGCCCCTCGGGTCCGTCCAGCATGGCCACCAGCCGGATGCCTTTCTTGGTGGCCATCTCGACGTAGCCTATGTCCACGGCTCCCAGGCTCAGCCGGTCGGCCGCGAACCGCGCCTCCAGCATGGTGAAGGTCTTGCCCTTTTTTCCCGAACCGCCCGCCAGGGCGCTAGCCGCGTCCGCCTTGGCCGCCCGAGCGTCGCCCTGGCGGGGCTCGGCGTGGAGCTTGACGGTCAGGTAGTAAATGACGTCGGTCCGGGGATCGACCGCCTTGGCCTGGCCGGGCTCCAGCAAGCCGGCGAGCTCTTCCGCCGGCTTGAGGAAGGGCAGGACCAGCGTGTTCGGCTTGCCGCGATCGTAGTAGCGCACGCCGGGCACGCTCTTGATCGGATGGGCCGTGGGCCGGCCGCCCATCTTCTCGATCTTTTGGCGGCCCGCGTCGGTAAGCGGCCATTCGAGCGTCTCGAACTCGACTCCCTGGCGCTTGAGAATCCCCTCCACCATCCGGGCGAAGTCGTTCTCGGTGCCCCATCCCTGGGTCAAAACCGCCTCCGGGGCGAAGACCGAGTCCCAGGGACCGCCCGAATGGTATTTCCGGGGCGCCGGCCCCGGCATGGCCGGCTTGAAGTCCAGCCGGCCGAGCTCGCCGAGCAACCCGTCCAGATCCTTGATGGCGCGCCATTTCTTTGCACCCGGGAAGGTGATTGCGGGAACCGGAAGCTCCGCCTTGGCAGCTTCCATACCTCCGGTGGCATCCACGCTGATGCGCTTGACGTGCCCGGGCTTGACCCATCCCCGCGCCCGGCGCTCGTGCTGCAAGCGCTTCAACACCCCGGCCAGCTTTTCCTCGAAGGGAGCTATGTCGGGCTTCAGGCTCTTGTCCAGGCGCTTCACCAGGAGATAGCCCTGTTCTTTTGGAAACTCCTCTTGCTTGACCGCCAGATTGAGGCCGGTGAAAATGCCCGACCTGAGGAACCAGGCATGGTCCGGAGCTTTCTTGAACGGGTTCTTGAAAAGCACCACGGCCCGGAGCCGGTGGCCGTCCGGCACGACCGTGCCGGAATTCATGGCGAAGAGGCGCGAGTCCGTCTTGGGATCGGGCCACAGGCGGGTGGCCTCCTCGGGAGGCGGCTCGAGACCTTCTTTGAGGGACTTGCTGAAGCGTCTCAGCCCCTTGTGTCCCTTTTCCACCGTCTCGGACGAGAACACGGGTTTTTCGGGCGGCACCACGGGGCAGTCGTCCCGGCGGAGATCCAGCCAGCGGCCCAGCACGGTCGACTGGCCGTCCGGCTTGTCGGCCAGGGTGAGATCGACCGCCAGGAGATCCACCGTACGCCCGTCGAGCTTCTTGACCAGACCGACCCGGTTGACGGTCAGATCGATTCCGTCGCCCCGGACAGTCTTGCGCTTGGGCGCCCGGGTCGGTTTCCGGCCCTTGTCCAGGGAGACCACCACGTCATTTTTCTTGAGCTCGACGACGACGTCACCCATGGGACCCCCGGCGGAAAAAGCCGCCGGGACCGTGAAGGTCAGGCGCACCCGGTTATGCGATCCGGGGGCCAGCAACATGGGCCCGTGGAAACCCATGGGAATGTGGGCGCCGACTTCGTGGGGCTGCACCAGCAGCGGACCGTCGGGGGTGGGTACGCGCAAGAAGACCCGCCGGGCGGCGTCGAAGTTCAGATTGGCCTGCACCCGGGAGATCAGGGACAGGTCCACGACGCGGAAGCGCAGGTCTTCCGGCGTCTCGACGCCGATGAGCTCGCGGGTGTCGGTCACCGCCACCGGCCGGAGGGTGAAAGCGTCCGAGAGCCGCGCGGGCGAACGGGCGGGCAACTTGGTCAGCTCGGCCGGGCGCTGTGGCATGGCGCCGACCAGGGGCAGATCGATGTGCCCGTAGGCGGTGTCATAGAAGTGCATCGAGGCCTGGTTCAGATCGCCCCCCTCGGCCACGAACATGACGGTGCCGGTGACCTTCTCGTCCGGCGTGACCATCACCGCGCTGTCTTGCGGCGTCATGAGCGGTTCCTCGGCGATCCAGGTCAACTTGGAGATGCGGGTCTCGTTGCCGCCGTTCCACCTGAAGGTCAGGTGGCTAGCCAGGTCGCGGATCAGGTAGGGGGGCACCTGCTTGCGGTAGCGGACCCCGGCCGGAGGCCGGCCCACCCAGGACGCGGGGTGCACGCTGCCTCCCGGATAAACGGCCACCTTCTGCGCCGGCAGGATGTTTTCCAGGGTCATGCGGGCGGCCACGAAGCGCTGGGTGTGGCGCGCGTTGATCCCCCGGAACCGCGAGAAGAGATACAGCTCGTCCAGATGTATGCTCACGGCCTGGTTGCGCCCCTCGACATCCAGCGGAACCCGCTTGAGCAGGCGCACGTCTTTTAGCGGCTGGTCGTCCCCGTAGATGGCGTCGGCCGCCTCGATCCCGTAGCGCCGGGGCATGTCCACAAAGCTCATGCTGACGACGTTAGGCACCTCGACGCCGGAGGTCGCCCGGGGCGCCGGCAGCGGAAACATGCCGCTGTCGGAGTGCTGCACCAGCCGGCCGTCCGGCCGGCGCGCCTGGATCAAGGCCTTGACGGCAATCACCCCGGAGGGCTTGTCTTCCACCGTGGTCACCCGGGATCTCACCCGTTCGAAGGCCGCCTTGAGATCATCGGGATTGGCCGTCACCACCGCCTCGCCGCCCGACATCTCGGCGGCGTACTCGAAGGGCCCCTTCTCCTGGGGATCCGAGAGAATGCCGATCCACAGCGAGGTGATGCCGCGATCCTTGAGCTTGCCCAGCAGGATCTCGAATTTCTCCTTCTCCTTCTTGTCCACCTCCAGGGCCGCGTCGGTGATGAACACCAGGAAACGGCGGCTGGAAGGAATCCGGGTGAGCGTCTCCCAGGCATGCTCGGTCGCGCCCAGAATATCGGTCCCCCCTTCGGACCGCAGGCGGGAGATGCCCCGGGCCAGCTCGGCCTTGTTCTGGGTCGCCACCTGGTAGACGTGGTTCTGCTCGCTGAATCCGGTGATCTGGGCCACGGCGTTTTCGGGAAGACCGTCCACGAAGCTGTGCAGCAGCCGCTTGACCTTCTGGAGCCGGTAGTCGCAGCCCTTCTGGCCGGGATCCCTGTTCATCGATCCGGAATTATCCACCACGATCGCCACCACGGGAACGTCCGAACTGCCTCCCTGCGCGGGACGCCGGTAGGTGATGTCGAAGGTGTTGCCCAGGTTGACGTTAATTCGCGCAAACACCTCCTGCAACGAGGCCTGGTCGGCCCCGTAGTAGAGACCGCCCGAGAGATCCGCTATGCGTGTGAGCGTCTTCGTGTCCGGCTTGGCCCCGTAGCCTATGGAGAAGATCGGCACGGCAGACTCGCCGACCGCCGCGAACATTTCTTCCGCGGTGGCCCGGCTGCCCGGGCCGGTGTCGTTGTGGTTGGCGTCGTACCCGTCGGTGAAGGCGATCAGCGTGGTGCGTTCCTTGCCGGCCAGCATCTCCAGGCCCTGCAGGATGGAATCGTTCAGGGCGGTGGCGCCGTTGGCCTTGATGGCCGCCATCTTCTTCAGCAGGGCGGAACGGCTCCCGGCCTTAATCGGCTTGGGCTTGGTGTCGAAGTCGATCACCTCGACCCGGGCGTCGGCCGGCAGAGTCCGGACGAATTCCGTGGCGGCCTTGACCACCGCCTTCATCTGCCCCTTCATGGAGCCGGAGGAGTCCAGCAGAATGACCAGGTTGAGGGGAGCGTCCGGGCGGTCGACCTTCAACACCTTGCCCTTCCGGCGCCCTTCGAAAATCTGCAGGTTTTCCCGGGTCGGCAGAACCTTGTCTTCGCCCTTGCCCAAAATCGACAGCCGCATGACCGCCCGCTCTCCCCGCTCGGCAACCGACTGGATCTTGACCTGGGTGCCCTCCCCCGAGGCAGGCGTAGCCACCCGCAAACGGGGCAGGTCCAGGACGGTGATTGTGTCCGGCTTGACCGGTACCAGCTGGACGGAAATGCTCCGGGCCAACTTGGCCTGGGTCTTGTCCGGCTCCACGGTGATCGTCCACAGACCCGGCGGCAACCAGAACAGGGCGTCGCCTTCCGGGGTTTTGTCCGACTCGAAGGAAGAGCTTCCCGCCAACTCGCTGTGGCGCACGCCGCCCCACTTGTGATTGTCCGGCACGGCGGTGGCCCGTCCCAGGTCGACGCCCTTGACCCGGATGGCGCCCAACCGATCGGAAAGCACGGTCCGAGGCAGTACGCGGCCAACCAGGAGTTCGACGGTGACTTTCTGCGCCGGGGATTTTTTGTACAGTTCCAGCTGCCAGTCGTATTCACCGGCCTGCTGGGGAATGTCGTCAACCAGAGTGTGTTTCCCGTCCCGCGAGTGAATCTCCCGGGATTTTTTGTTGAAGACCTCGATCTTTCCGGCCTTTTGCCGCGAGGAACAGCGCAGCAGGGCGCTTCCCTCCGCCACGGAAACCTTGAGAATCTGGTAGTTTTTTCCGTCGTGCCGGGTCTTGAAATCGACCTTGTTCCCGGCGGCTTCTCCGCTGCCGTCCAGATCGAAGGTGACCGGCTTGCCCGGCTCCAGCCAGAGAGCCTCCGCCGGGGCCGGCTGGTCCCCGGCAGCCGGATCGGGCCGGACTTCTCCCTCGGCCTCCTTTTCGGACTTGCCGCAACCGGCCGTCAACGTCGTCAACAGCATGCAATACATGAGGATCAATATTCGGTAGGAATGCCTGGGCAATGTTCACCTCGCCGGGATTCGGATTGCATGGGAACCATACTGACAGGAGACCCGGGAATCCAGCAAATACTCAGCAGAAAACTTACAGCGGTTCTTCAAGCCACCAGTGCGGCGGCGATTTCGGCGGCGACCTGGGCGTTGTGGCGCAACAGCGCGAAGTTGGCCTTCAGCGTGCGGCCCTTGGTGCGGTCGGTTAGCTGCTTGAGAAGGAAGGGGGTCAATTCGGGGCCGCGGATGTCGCAGAGGTCGGCTTCGTCCTGGAGGGACTCGATGTGGGATTCGATTTCCTTGCGGTCCAGGGCGTGGTTTTCGGGGATGGGGTTGGCGATGACTATTCCGCCGCCCAGGCCCAGGTCCCAGTGGGCCTGGATCATTTCGGCGGCTTCCTCGACCGACTGGACCCGGTGCTCGAGCATGTGCCCGCTGCCCCGGCTGTAGAAGCCGGGGAACTCGGCGGTCTGGAAGCCGATCACCGGGACGCCCAGGGTCTCGAGCACCTCCAGGGTGCGGCCGGCGTCGAGAACCGCCTTGGCGCCGGCGCAGACCACCACGACCTCGGTGCGGGCCAGCTCGGTCAGGTCGGCGGAGATGTCCAGGCTGCTCTCGGCCCCGCGGTGCACGCCGCCGATGCCGCCGGTGACCAGCACGTCGATGCCGGCCGACTTGGCGCAGAACATGCTGGCCGAAACCGTGGTGGCCCCCGGCTGCCCGGCGGCTACCACCGCGGCCAGGTCCCGCCGGCTGACCTTGCGCACGTCGTCCGACGATCCCAAAAAATCGATCTGCGTCTGGTTCAGCCCCACCCGCACGCTGCCCTCCAGCACGCCGATAACCGCCGGCTCGGCATTGCACTCCCGGACGATCTTGCAGAGTTCCAGGGCGCAGGTGACCCCGTCGGGATAGGGCATGCCCCGGGCGATAAAGGCGGACTCCAGCGCCACGATCGGCCGGCCGGTTTCCAGGGCCCGCAGCACTTCCTTGCGGATGTGGACGGCAGTCTTCATAGAAGCGCCTACTTGCGGTACTCGATCCCCTTTACCCGCTCGTACTCTTCCTCGAGGACGTCGAGCATCTCGTCGGGGTTCATGTCGCCGTAGAACTTGCGCCCGTTGATGAAGAAGGTGGGAGTGGCCTCGACCTTGTTGACGATGCCCTCCTTCTTGCTGGCCACCACCCGCTTGCGGATGCCGGGATCCGAGACCAGTTTCTTGAAAGCCTCCGGGGCCATGCCGGCGTCCTCGGCCCATTCGAGTTGCTTGTCCACGCAGAAGACGTCGAAGCGCTGGTAGGACAGCAGCAGAAACTCCCAGAAGCGGCCCATCTCGACGGCGGCCATGAATCCCAGGCCGGTCTCCTTGGAGTAGGGATGGCCGCGGATGGGGAAGATCTTGAAGTACATTTTCACCTTGCCCTTGAGCACGCCATCGGTGATGGCCTCGTGCAGCTTGGGGGTGATTTTGCTGCAGTAAGGGCAACGGGCGCAGGCGTACTCCACCAGGGTTACCGGGGACTTCGGATCGCCGATCATCGGCAGGCCCTCGAGATCGATCTCGGCCTGCTTGCCCGGCATCATGCTGCGCGCCCGGCGGGAGAGCCCGCGGGTGATCTTGGCCTGGTCCTCCTTGTCGAGAACCCGCCGGCAGACGTTCTCGGCCAGGCGCCAGACCAGGGCGCAAACCGGCTTCTCCTTGAGGCATTCGAGGATGGTGTCGTCGCAGCAGTCGTAGGGGTGCTGGGAGGAAAGAATCTCCTGGGCCAGCTTGTTCTGCTCGCCGTCGAGCTTGTCGCACGTCGGCGTCTGGGCGTAGGAGCCGGCCGGCAGCAGTAGGACCAGGATTGCCAGCAGCCTATGCATCCGACTTCCTCCTTTTTTTCAGCAGGCGGTCGATGCCGATGGGGTTGCGGTCGAAGAGTACAACATAGAAGGAGAGGAAAAGCCAGCCGCTGTCGCGCAGGATGGTCATGTAGGAGATGGGATCGTCCTCGGCCGCCGCCTGGGAGGCGAAGCAGCCGCAGGACATGTCCAGGCCCTTGGCCAGGGCCATCAGGATGGCCACGATGAACATGACCATCATGCCCAAAATAGCCAGGGCCGCCCCGCGTGTTCTGAATCCCACGATCAGCATTACCCCGGCGCAAAGCTCAATCCAGGGCAGGGTTATCGCCATGATGTTGACCAGCCCGAGCGGCAGGATGTCGTAGGTGGCGATGTCCAGGGCGAAGACGCCCGGGTGGGCGATTTTGTGGATGCAGGCGTAAATGAACACCCAGCCCAGATACAGCCGGGCGGGCAGCGACAGCCAGGCGTGGCCGGGCCATTGCAGAAAACGGCTCACTGCCCACCTCCCGGCGATCCGGGCTGCTTCAGGGCGGGCGCGCCGCCCTTTACGAAGAAGACGTTCTTGATCCCCTTGCCGGAGATTTCCTTGCCCAACTGCTCCCCGGTGTCCGGGCGGTCGCCGTCGCCGTATACTACCACCCGCTGGGCGCGGCTCTTGGCGATCTTCTTGGCCAGCTCGTGGATGACCTCGTCGGGGGTGGGATCCAGGTAGTCGTAAGGAACGTTCATGGCTCCGCGGAAGCTCCAGCCGGCGTGCTCTTCCTGGGCCCGGGCGTCAACCACGAAGGTTTCCTTCGCTAAAAGGGCCGGGTCGGCAGGCTCCATTGGCGTCACTTCGCCCCCCGGCTCCGGGCAGGGAACCAGCGTTTCGTACTCCTCCTCGGCGATGTAGGGGATCTTCTCCGGGTGGAAGAGGTTGACCAGCAGGCCCACCGCGCCGCAGGCCGCGGTGATCAGCAGCGCGTCCCTCAACACGGTGCCCAGCCCACTCATGAAGCTCTCTTTGGGAGTCTCTTCGGCCATCATCAATCCACGCAAGAAGATCCGCGCCGGGCGGCCTCGTCCTGGCGCAGCAGATCCTGGATGCGCTCCTCCTCCATGCCGCTGCCGGCCTGCCCGGAAACCCCGTAGTCCAGGGCCACTCGCCCTCTGGTTTCGACGACCCGGGGTGCCCAGGGATTCAGGTCGAAGGACCAGCGGATCTTGAGCAGCAGGCGGTGCTCGCTGTAGTCGTAGTCGTCCTGCTCATCGGCGGTCGAGTCCCGGTAGGAATACTCGTAGCTCAACCCCGCCCGGCCGCCCATCCACATGGGGCTCCACACCCCGGCGCTCAGCTTGGTCAGCAAGTCGACGCGCTCTTCCATGGTCCCGTACGCTTCCAAACCCAGCTCACCCCCGGAGTTGTGGTAGTAGTCAACCCCCAGGGTTACTCCCAGGCGGGCCATCAGGCCCGCCCCCAGATCGATGCGCGCCACCGCCAGGCCGGTGGCTCCCACCTGGTCGTAGGGATCGCCGATTGCGTCGTAGTAACGCAGCGAGAAGGCCATGAGCATGCGCGCCCGTCCCAGCCACAAGAACGATCCGCCCAGGCCCCCGTCGATCTCGAAGCGGGTCCGCCCGTTCTCGTGGTAGATCCGCCGGCCGGCGCCGGCGAAATAGGTCATGCTCCCGGTCTCGAATTCGATCTCCCCCCGGTGGGCCTCGTAGAAACGCCTCTTGATCTCCACGTCCTGGTTGAGCAACAGGTAGTCCACTTTGTAGCCCACGAAAATCCTTGGAAACTTCGTCCCGAAGATGAAGCCCGGCCGGGCGTGCATCTCCAGATAGCTCAGCTTGCGGGCCCCGCCCGACTCGGCGGTGATGCCGTGCCCCTTCATGCCGGCTTCCAACACGGGCCGCAGCAACCGGGAGGCCGGCCAGACCAGCCGGCCGAAGAGATCCATTCTCAAGAGCGCGCTGTCGTCGCCCTGGGCCCCCGGGTCGGTGGGCGATCCCCCCTTGGAGTTGGAGGTATACCCGCCGGCCAGCTCCATCCGGAAGCTCAAGGGCTCGATCCACCCGGGATCCTCCGCGCTACGCAGAAACAGCCACAATCCCTCGTCCTCGGCGTAGATCTCGCCGGAGTCGGGAACCCGTGAAACCGCCAGCAGCGCCCGGTGGTGATCCTCCCGGGTGCGGGCCAGGAAGGACTCCAACAGATGCCAGCGGGCCGTGTCCGCCGCGGTTTTGGGGCAGCCCTTGCCGGCCAGAGCCTCCCCGGCCAGATCCAGGTCGCCGTTTTGAATGTGCACCCAGACCAGCCAGGTGCGGCTGACACAGTCGGTTTCGTCACGGGCGATGGCCTTCTGCAGCGTCTTCTGGGCCCAGAAGGGGTTCTTGTCCGCCAGGTAGGCCCGGGCCAGGAGGTGCGCGAAGGCCGGCTGGTCGGGATGTTGTTTAACCAGGGGCTTGACATGCTTCACGGCGTCACGGGTGCGGCCGGCGGCGATCAGGCAGTCGACCACCTCGGCCTCGCAGTCAACCTCCCCGGCGCACTCCCGCAGACAATCCTCCCCGGCAGAAACGGGAAGAGCCATAAGAAGAACCGCGGTGATCGCCAGCAGGACCTTCATTCCGGCATCCCCAGGCTGCAGCAGCGGAACCCCCGAGCGGAAGGATTCCAGTCCCCCGGAATGTAGTCGCAGCGGTGCAGGGTCACGGAGTCGGCGCAGTTGAATGCGCCGCCGCGGATGCGGGTACCGTCCCCGCCCTTGACGTGCTCCCAGAGGTTTCCGTTGATGTCGTAGATCCCGAACTCGTTGGTGCAGCGCGGGTCGGTCGGGGTGGGCTCCAGGTGGAAGGGAGTGTCGCTGTATGCCGGGCAGTCACTGCGGCAGTGCGGGTAGGGACAAGGATCATGGCCCGCGCAGGGACTGGGCGGATTGCAGGAGCAGAATTTGTCGATGCCGTTGCAGATCTCGGCGATGTAGTCGTCGCCGTAGGCGTAGATCAGATCCTGCGGACCCACGCAAACCCGGTACCACATGTTCTCGGTGCACAGGGTCTTTCCGGCCGCCTCGCAGGCGCGCAGCGCCCGGGTGTTCTCGTCGAAAGTTTTGTCCGCGTCGTTGGTCAAAACCCAGGGCATGACGTCGGCCTTGGACTCGGCCCGGGAAGAATCCCGGCCCTCGACCGATACGGTCGCGTCCGGCCGGGAGGCCTCGTACACGTCGATGCAGAACTCGTCACCGATTGCCACCATCCCCTGGGGACAAGCCAGCCCGTCGGAAACGCAGCACCCATCGGTACAGGCAAACCCCTCGGCGCACTGGGCGTCCTCCTTGCATTGAATCGGATTGCAGCGGAAGGGATCGCAGAAGACGCACAATCCCGCTTCGCAAACCAGACCCCGGTCGCAGTCGCCGTCGCTCTGGCATTGAACCGGGTTGCAATTGCCGGTGGAGAGATTGCACACGCTGCCCTCGGGGCAATCCAGGTCGCTTCTGCACTTGCTCAGGCATTTTCCGCTGGCCTTGTCGCAGAACTGGCCCGAGGCGCAGTCGGCGTTGCTGTAACAAACGCTCTCCACCAGGCAGTCCGCCGTCCAAACCAACAGGACCAAACCCAGAATTACAAAAAAAGCCTTTTTAAATCGAAGCACTGCCGCCTCTCTGAGAAAATACTAAAACCGCTGACCGGGCCCGTCAAGGGAGAATCCGACAAAACTTGTCCTGAAGCCCCAACCGCCCGTGCTTACTGGCTTTCGGCATCCTGGCAGCAGCGGAAACCCTTGGCGCTGATATTCGAAGCATCGTAATCGCAGCGGTGCAGGCGCTCCGAGTCAATGCAGTTGTATGCGCCCCCGCGGAAGTGCTCCCGGCCGTCGCCGGAATCGGCCAGTTCCCAGACGTTTCCGCAGATGTCGTAGATCCCCCAGGAGTTGACGCAGTCCGGAAAAGAGCCGGTGGGCATCGAGTGCAAGCCGGCCCCGCAGATGCCATAGCAGTGGGGAAAGGGACAGGGATCCAGGCCCTCGCAGTCGGTACCCGGGCCGCAGTGGCAGTAGGTGTCGATGGAGTTGCATATCAGGGGATCGTAGTCGTTGCCGTAGCAGTAGTCCCAGTCGTTGATGCCCCGGCAGGCGACAATCCATTCCTCCAGAGTGCACAGGCGCTTGCCCGCGTTCTGGCAGGCCTCCCGGGCGATCGGCAGGGTAACCGGCTGCCAGGGCATCACTCCCTTGCGGTTCTCGGCGCGGGTCGTATCGGTACCCTGGTAGAACTCGGTAGCATCCGGCCGGGAAGCCTCCCAGACATCCATGCAGAAACGGTTGTCGATGGCCTGCATGCCCTCCGGGCACCGGACAGTCTCCTGGGGATAACAGCGGTGCTCCCGGCACTCCTCGCCCTGGGGACAATCCGCGTCGACGAAACACTCGGCCGTCACACAGTCGCCGGTGCTCACCTGGCAGTATTCTCCCGCCGGGCATTGTGAATCGTCGTGGCACAAGGACTTGCATTTCCCCGCGGCGACGTCGCATTTCTGCCCGCTGGGGCAGTCGGCGTCGTTGTAGCAGACGCTCTCCACCAGGCACTGGGAAACCGCCAGGGCCGTCCCCAGTGCGCCGGCAACCATCACCATCCATAATCGTCCCATCTAGAATCTCAGATCGGCGGCCATGGCGAAGTGGTCGGAGGGGTAGCGGTCGTTGGGGGGATAGGTGGTGATGTCCACCACCCACCAGTCGCAGGCGAAGTCGCCCCCGGCCAGGAAGATATGATCGATGCGCCGGTCGGTGTCATAGTCCGGGCGGGGATCGACGTTGGTGTCCATGGACCATTCCGGAGCCAGGTCGAAGGAGTTTTTCAAGCTGAAGCCGGCGCCGCTTGTCAGGCTATCGTAGGCGGTGGAGTTCAGGTTGGAGTTGAAGTCGCCGGTGATCACCACCGGCAGCTTTCCGGCCAGCGGCTCGGTGCGCTCCAGGAACAGCGGCGCGCTCTTGTCCTGGGAGGGGGCGGTGTTGTCGAAGTGGGTGTTTATGAAGTAGAAGCTGCGGCCGGCGGCCACGTCCCGCAAATCCACCCGGATCACCATCCGGGGCATTATATTGCCGAAGCCCAGCGAGTACTCCTCCTCGGGGGTGGGGCTCAGCCAGTAGATGTTCACCTTGCCTTTTGAGAAGCGGGCGGTGCGGTACAGGATGGTGGCGTCGGTGAACCCCGCCTGATGGTGCACCGCGCCGTATTCCGGGAACGACTCCAGCAGGTCGTCGACCTGCCCCTGGACGGGCTCCTGCAGGCCGATCAGATCCGGGTCGTGGCGGTTTATGGTGTCGACAATCCCGGCGCGCCGATCGGTCCAGTCGTCGTAGTCGGGATTATCCAGGTCGACCAGGATGTTGTAGGTCATCACCCGCAACTCGATTTTCTTCTCTTCTTCCGAGCCGCAGCCCCCGGCCAGCGCCGAAACCAAAAGCCATACGACGATATGCCTCATGACACCTATACACTAACGCAACAACACTTGACTTCCAAGCCCCCAAAAGGAATGATGTAGCCCACGCGGACCGGGAAACCCCCGGTTGCAGCGGGGTGGGTGGGAGCGACTTAACCAGTCCCGTTGGGAGGTGTTCCATGTCCGTGATCCTTGACGGATCCTCGCTTACTATCGAGAAACTGAAAGCCATCGCCCGCGACCGGGAGAAAGTCGAAGTCCCCGACGCCGTCTGGGAGAAGGTCAAGAGCTGCCGCAAGATGCTGCAGAAGAAGATCGACGGCAAAGAAATCATGTACGGGGTCAACACCGGCATCGGCGAGTTCTCCGAAGTGGTGCTTAGCCAGGAGCAGGTGGAGCAGTACCAGCGCTTCCTGGTCTACTCGCACGCCGCCGGGATCGGCAAGCCCCTGCCCGAGGAGGTCTCCCGCGGGGCCATCGCCTCGCGCATCAACGTCCACTGCCACGGCCACTCCGGCCAGCGCCCGGAGGTCACTAAGACCTTCATCGAGATGCTCAACCGCGGGGTCACCCCGGTCATGTACGACAAGGGCTCGGTGGGCGCCTGCGGCGACCTTTCCCCCATGGCCCAGATGGCCCTGGTGCTCATCGGCGAGGGCGAGGCCTTCTACGAAGGCGAAAGGCTGCCCGGCAAGGTGGCCCTTCAGAGAGCCGGCATACAACCCATCACCTTCGAGGCCCGCGACGGCCTGGCGGCCATCAACGGCTCCAACGTCCTGACCGCCCTGGCCGCTCTGGTGCTCTACGACGCCGAGCGCTGGCTGAAGCTCTCCGAAGTGGCCGCGGCCACCACCCTGGAGTGCCTGAAGGCCAACATGAAGCCCTACGATCCCCGCCTGCACCAGGAGCGGGGCTTCTCCGGCGCCATCATCTCCGCCAACAACATCCTTAAACTGACCCGGGGCTCCGAGATCCTGGCCCAGAAGGGCAAGAAGGTCCAGGACGCCTACTCGATGCGCTCCACACCCCAGGTGACCGGCGCCGCCCGCGACGCGGTCAAGTACGCCCGTTCCCAGGTGGAGATCGAGCTCAACGGCGTGGGCGACAACCCGCTGTTCATCTGGGAGGACGACACGGTATTGACCGGCGCCAACTTCCAGGGAACCCCGGTATCGCTGCCCACCGAGATGGTCGGCACGGCCATCTCGATGATCTCGGTGCTCTCCGAGCGCCGCCTCAACCGACTGCTCAACCCGGCCCTGTCGGTGGGCCTGCCGCCGTTCTTGACCGAAGGCGCCGGCATGCACTCGGGCCTGATGCTTTCCCAGTACACCTCCTGCATGCTATGCGCCGAGAGCCGCATCCTCTCGCACCCCGCGGCCAACCAGTCAATCCCCGCCGCCGCCGACCAGGAAGACTTCGTCTCCATGGGCATGAACACCTCGCTCAAGACCCGCCAGATCCACGAGAACGGTCTGGGAGTCCTGGCCATCGAGCTGATCGCCGGCGCCCAGGCTCTGGATCTCCGCGCTCCCCACAAGCCCGGAAACGGCGTGGCCGCCGCCCACACGGTCACCCGCAAGCACGTCGAGCACCTCAACGACGACCGCCCGCTCTTCGACGATCATAACAAAATGGTCGAAGCTCTACGCTCCGGCGAGATGCTCAACGCAGTCGAGGAAGCCGTCGGCGGCCTGCAAGCCTGATCCAGATCGGGGCAATCCGGCAAGATCTTGCCCCATTTGGGGGCACCCTCCCCTACCCCTGCACCCTGAATTCTTTGAATTTACTGGATTATCTCCGCTGGCATCCTTCTTGCTCATCGATCAATGTGCGAGAAGGAGGAGGTCATGAAAGACAAGGTTCGCTTTTTTGGTGTCCGCGGCAGCATCGCCGCTCCCGGTTCTGAAACCCGGGCCACCGGCGGCAACACCAGCTGCGTGCGGGTTGATCTGGGCGGCGAGTGCATCATCCTCGACGGGGGCACCGGCCTGCGGGCGCTGGGCGCCGAGGTCGGCAACCGGCCCCTTCAAGCCACCATCCTTTTTTCACACCTGCACTGGGACCACATCCAGGGGATTCCCTTCTTCGGTCCCCTGTACAATCCCAAGAGCCGCATCACCTTGGTCGGCCCGGAGGGCCTCAAAGACGCCCTCGAAACCCAGATGTCCAAACCCAACTTCCCGGTGGGCATGGAGGTCATGGGAGCGAGTATCACCTTCAAGACCGTCTACCCCGGCGATGCATTCGCCGCAGGCAAAGTCAAGGTCGAAACCGCGGCCTTGAACCACCCGGGAGGAGCCATCGGCTACCGGCTGAGCTACCGCGGACGGGTGGTTGCCTACCTGTGTGACAACGAGCACACCGAGTTCGGCTTTGGCGACGACCTGCGTGACCTGGCCAAAGACGCCGACGTCCTGATCTACGACGCCCAGTACCTTCCGGAGGAATATCCGCAGAAAACCGGCTGGGGGCACAGCACCTACGAATTCGGAGCCAGGCTGGCCGAAGCCGCCGGGGCCCGGCAGTTGGTGTTGACCCACCACGAGCCCACCCGCTCCGACGCGGAGGTGGACGCCATTGAATGCCGGGCCCGCGTGCGGTTCGAAAACAGCTGGGCGGCCCGGGAAGGTGCGGAGTTCGTCCTCGGCGGAAAAACCAGGTCCGCTCCGTCCGACCGGATGCTGGAGAGGTACCTTGCCACGACCCTGGCCACGGGCTAACATGCTGCCCATGCCCGGAAAGGAAAGCCCCTCGGTACTGCACTCGGTAGCGGACATGCTGTCGAAGCAGGTGACCACCGACCGCCTGCTGCGGGCCATGGTGGACCGGGTGGTGGAAGAACTGGGCGCCGAGCGCGGCACCCTGTTTCTGGTGGACGCCATCACCGGCGAGCTGCGTTCGCGGGTGGCCCACCTGCCCGAGCTGGAGGAGATCCGCCTGCCACCCAAAACGGGTGTGGCCGGCCACGTGGCCGAAACCGGCGAGGCGGTGGTGGTCCCCGACGCCTCCAAGAACAGCCACTTCTTCCCCGGGGTGGACGAGGCCACCGGCTACAAGACCCGCAACATGCTGGTAGTCCCCGTTCGCGACGAGGAGGGCGCCATCCGCGGCGTCCTGCAAGTGCTCAACCGCAAGCAGGGCAACTTCAAGGATAAGGACAAGCAACTGCTGGTGGAGCTGGCCGACCAGGTGGCCCAGGCGCTGGAGCAGACCTCCATGCGTCCCTGCGGCGATCGCAGCCGAGGAGTCCTGGTGGACGGTCCCTTCAACAACATCATCGGCGAATGCCCGGCGATGAAGACCCTCTACCAACGTATCCTGGCCGCGGCCACCACCGACGCCACCGTCCTGGTGCGCGGCGACTCGGGCACCGGCAAGACCCTGGTGGCCCGGGCCATTCACGACAACTCCGAGCGCCGCGATGGCCCCCTGGTGCACCTGGACTGCACCACCCTGCCCGCCGGGCTGATCGAGAGCGAGCTGTTCGGCCACGAACGCGGGGCCTTCACCGGCGCCGACCGCCGGGTTCCGGGCAAGGTCGAGGCGGCCGAGGGGGGCACGCTGTTCCTCGACGAGATCGGCGACCTGCCCCTCGAGCTTCAGGGCAAACTGCTGCGTTTCCTGCAGGAACACTCCTTTGAGCGCCTGGGCGGCCGCCAGACCATCAAGACCGACGTCCGGGTGATTGCCGCCACCAACCGCAAACTCGAAGAACAGATCAAGGCCGGGAAATTCCGCCAGGACCTTTACTACCGACTGAAGGTGGTGGAACTGGTCGTTCCGCCGCTGTGCGAGCGCGGCCCCGGAGACATCGAGAAACTGGCCGGCCACTTCCTGGATCAGTACGCCCGCCGCCACCGCCGCGAAGCCCGCCGATTCAGCCCGGCGGCCATGGCCCGCCTGTGCGCCCACGACTGGCCGGGAAACGTCCGCGAGTTGGAGCACTGCATCGAGAGCGCGGTGGTGCTGACTGCCGGAGAAGAAATCGGCGAGACGGCCCTCTCCCTGCCCGGCGGCACGGCCGGCGCCGACTCCGGCCGCGGCTACCCCCCGGGCACCCCGCTGCGCCAGGTCGAGCGCGACCACATCCTGCGCACACTGAAAGCCTGCGACAACAACCGCACCGAGGCCGCCCGCCGGCTGGGCATCGGGCGCAACACGTTAGCCAGGAAACTGAAGGACAAGTAATCGGGACTACTGGGTGGTGAACGCCGCGAGGACGTCGGCGGACAGGTGAGTTCCGCCGAAGTCGGTTACGCCGGTGGTGATGACAATTCCACGGTGAAGGCGGCGGCCGCCCAGCCAATGACCGCGATGAATGTCATCGCCCTGCTCATCTCAGAACGACGCCCTCAAATAGAATGAAACCAGGCGAACCAGCAGCTCGCCACCGAAGTCGGAGATGCTGCCGTCCAGCCCGGGAAGAGCTATGGGCACGCCGGCGTACTCGCGGAACGGGCGGCCCAGGGGGGCCCGGATGGTCAGGCCGGCTTCCAGGGAATCCAGGCCGGTCAGGGCGGTCCGGTAGCCCAGGCGGCCGATCAACAGGAATTCGTTTCCCAGCGGCATCAGTTCGTGGGGGCTGAGGGTGTCCACCGGATCCACCAGCGGGAATTTGTATTCCGACACGTAGTGCAGGGCCAGGTCGAAGAGCAGGCCGCTTTGAAGCAAGATGCGTCCGCCCAGGTTGGCGCGCAGGACCGGCTCCGAGGGCATGCGGTCGCCGGTGTCGGCATTCCGGACCCATCTCAGGCTCAGGTTGCCCCACAACGAGGCCTTCTCGGCCGGCCGCCAGACAATTTCGGCCTCCCCGCCCAGGGAGTTGAGCGTGTCGGTGGTGTTCTCGTACATGAGGTCGGCATTGGCCACGTCGGGAAAACCCATGCGGGTGGGTATCTCCACGTCGAAGCAGATGGTGTTGAGGTACACGTTGTAGAAGAGGTCGACGGACAACAGCAGGCGGTCGCCGAGCAGATGGGCCCGCCAGCCGGCTTCCACCGAATGCACGATTTCGTTCACCAGGTCTTCGTTTCCGAACTTTTCCTTGAAGGTGTCGAAGATTTCGGGGAACGCCGCGTTCTCTATCCGCATGTGCACCCGGCTCTCGAAAAAGGAAGGCTTGCGGAAGGCCAGGGCGTAGCCCAGGCGGAAAGCCTGCTGGGGCCAGGGGCGGAATACGGCGACGGCGCGGGGGCTCAGCGCCGCCTCGGTGTCGGTGTTCAGATCCAGGCGCAGGCCCCCGGTCAACTGGAGAACGTCCAGCGGGCTGTATTGAACGTGGACAAATCCGGCGCCGCGTAACTCGTCGTCATCCCTCAGCAACAACTGGGCCGACCCCAGGGTGGTGTAGCGGAGGTTGCCCCCGGCCATGAGCATAAGGCGGTCGCTGACCTGGAAATCCAGCTGCACCTGGCCGTCCATGCTGTTGGTGTCCATGTGCAAATCGGGGACGTCCGACAACCAGACCCCGTAGGCCGACAGCTTGGCCCGGGCCTGGAATTCTCCGTAATAGCGGGAGTGGTACAGCTGGGCTTTCAGCCTGAGCTTCTCGCCCAGCGCGGATTCCGCCTTGCCCATCACCCAGTGGTTGAGGACATATTCGGCGCGAAGCTCCCCGGCGTGCATGAAGATGTTGCCGGTACCTTCCATTACGCCGCCGTGCACGGAAACATTGAACCGCTCGCCGTGTGAATAGCGCACGAATCCGTTGGTGCGGAAGTCGGTCCGGATTATGTCGCAGCTCCGGTCGGAGGCGCTGCGCCGGGCGGAGGTGCCCAGACCCGCTCCGAAGTCCAGGGTCCCCCCGCCCAGGGCGAAGCTGTCCCGGTAGCGGCCGAACAGCCGGTTCTGGCCCTCGTCTCCGGCTGAAAGAATCACGTCGGCATCATTTTTCGAGGGCCCGCCGATCGTGGTGACGTTCACCACCGCGGAGAAGGCATTGGCCCCGTACAGCGTCGAACCGGGGCCGCGGATCACTTCCACCCGCTCGATCTCCTCCAGGTCGAAAGTCAAGGAAGCCCACAGCGGAAACCCCGACAACTCCACCAGGTCCTCCCGGCCGTCGACGATCATCAACACCAGGTTATTCGAGTCGTCGGTCAGCGCCCGGGCGCCCACCAGGGGATAAGAGGGTTTCAGCTCGTAGACGTCGAAACCCGGAACCCTGCGGAGCAGGTCGGTCAGAGTGGTGGCGCCCGAGCTCCGGATATCCTCGCGGGTGAAGACGGTGATGGCCGAGGGGCTCCAGATGATGGACTGCTTGTGCTTGCTGGCGGCGAAGACAACGTCGAGCAGTTCTTCCAGATCCAGCTCGGCGAAATCCTCGATCTCGCCTTCCTGGGCCGGTGCAGAAGCCGTGAGCAGCAACAAGACTATCAGGATGATTCTAGGCAGCATGCATTCCTCAAAACGCCCCCTGGACGTAGCCGGTCACCACCCGCAGTAACATGTCGCCGCCGTATTTCCCCCCTTGAACGGTCGTCCCCCCGCCCTTCTCGTAATAGCCGACCGGCAATCCCGAAGACCACCTGAGCGGCAAAAACAGCTTCAATCCGGTTTCCAGATCCAGACCCTCCATGGGCTTCCACTTCCAGCCCAGCTTGCCCAGCAGCAGGAACACATTGGGCATCTTGTGCGAGAGCCGGGGTTCCAGCAATCCGGCCGGATTCTCCACCCCCCAATCGGTGAACTTCGAACGGGAGAAAATGTACAGGCTTCCGATCAACCCCCATCCGGTACGGAAGCGCCCTCCCAGGGTGATCAGGTTCTTGGGCGTGTTGTCTTCCTGCTTCTTGGGCACGAACCGGTCGTCGTGGCGGAACACCTCCCGGTGGGTCCAGGACACCAGCAGAGACACGTGATGGGACAAGCGGAAGCTGACGCTCAGTTCGCTGCCGAGAGTGCGCAGATCGGTCCCCTTGTTCTCGAGCATGAATGTACTCAAGTCGAGATCGGGCAGGCCGTTATGATCCAGAACCAGGTTCGGGTAGAGAAAGATCCGGTTCGTGTGGATGTTGCAATACAGGTCCAGCGAAATCGAAAGCCGCCGTTCGAAGAACTGGCCGAAGTAGCCGGCCTCTGCCGAGTGCAGCAGTTCGTTCTCCAGACCGCTGTTGCCGATCACCCGGGTCATGAACTCCAGGAACCGCTCCTGCTCGGGTCCGGTGATGGGGCTGTCGGAGGGGAAGCTCACCGGGGCATGGGCGCCCATCTCCAGAAACGAAGGCTTGCGGAAGGCCCGGGCAAAACCCAGCCGGAGATACTGCCCGGCGGCCGGATTGAACACCGTGGCCAGCCGGAAACTGAAAAACTCGTCGGTCTCGGTGTTGTAGTCGAAGCGCACATCGCCGGTTATGGTCACGAAGTCGGCCGGCTTGAGCTCGGCGTGGACGAAACCGCCCACCCGCGATTCCCAGTGGCTGATGCCGGCCTGGTGGTAGTCCGGGCTGCCGATGTCCGCGTAGGTCTCCGCGTCGAGCAGATCGTCCGAGCCCAGCCAGGTGACCCGCGCCCCGCTCCCGACGATCAACAGAAACGGGTCCCAGAACGCCGGCAGGGTCCATTGAACCTGCCCGTCGATCGTGTGACCGTCGGCTTCGGACGGGAGGAACCTGGCCAGAGTGACACCGCCCAGAGCCAGCGGAGCGTTCAACTTGATGGCGGTCGGCACCTGGAACCAGTAGAGTTGCCCCCGCAGTTCCTGGCTCTCGTAGGCCAGACGCAGCGTTCTGAAGCTGATAGTCCCGTCCACCACCCCGGAGGCGGTGGGCAACATCCCGGTGGCCTCCGAGAAACCCAGGTCCAGCATCAAGCGCTGGCTTTCCGACAGGCGATACTCAACCACCGTGCGGAACTTCCAGACCTCCTTCTCGATCGAACCGGGATCGGCGAAAGAACCCATGATGTCGGCCCCGCCGCTGAGCGAGAATCCCAAGTCGCCCACCCGGGTGGAGGCCCGGGCCCCCAGCGTGGTCACACCGGTTTCCCCGGTGGTCAGACCGGCCCAGGCGGAGGTCTCCTCCGGCACCGCCCGGGTGGTTATGCTGATGACCCCGGCCACCGCATTGGCGCCGTATAGCGCCGACCCCGGCCCGCGAATCACCTCGATGCGCTCGATGTCCTCCAGGGAAATGGGCTCCAACTCCCAGAAGGGGCGGCCCAACAGCTCGACGTTGGCCTCGCGCCCGTCTACCAGGACCAGGAAGTACTGGTTCTCGGTGTTCCAGTTCAGCCGCGAGGAGGTCGCGGTATAGAAGGCCGAGCTGATCACCACGTCCATCCCCGGAACCAGCCGCAGCAGATCCGCCATGGTATTGGCCCCGGAGGCCTCTATGTCCTCGTGGGAGATCACGGTGATGACCGAGGGCGACTCGCCGATCTCCTGTTCGTGCTTGGCGGCCGAGTACACCGTGTCCAGCAGAGACTCCAGGTCCAGTTCCTCGAAGTCCGAGATCTCGCCTCCCACTCCCGGGGACGCCGGCGAGACGAGAAGACACACCGCCAAGCCGGCTATAAGTGCGCGAGGTTTCATGGTCCGATCAGGCCCGAATCGTACCAACGGTCAGTTGTCATCACAAGAAGTAAAGCTAGAAGGAACCCCGCAGGTAGAGCGACAGCATCCGGACGACATTCTCTCCGCCGAAATCGGAGGCCACGCCGGACTGCAGGGCCGCCGGCATGCGGATGCCGGCGTATTCGCGGAAGGGGCTGCCCAGCGGGGTGCGAATCACCAGACCGGTCTCCAACAGCCGATCCCGGCCTATCTTGGCCCGGTATCCCATCCGGGAGATCAGCAGCAGCTGGTCTCCCAACTGCATTAGCACCGGCTCGTCCAGGGCGTTGGCCGGGTTGATCAAGGGCATCTTGTATGCGGACACGTAGTGCAGGGCGACATCCGCCAGCAGGCCGCCGGGGGACAGGTAGCGCCCGCCCAGGTTGACTCTCCAGTGCGGCTCCGTGGGCATGTCCCGGTCGTCGGCGATGTTGATCACCTTGCGGGCTCCCAGGTTGCACCAGAACATCCAGGCCTGGGCCGGCCGCAGAACCGCCTCGACTTCCCCGCCGAACGCATCGGCCTCGGCGCCCTGGTTGCGGTACTGGATGGTGGAGTTGGCAATGTCGGGAAGGCCCATCCGCTCGGGCACCGCCATCACGAAGGTGATGGTGTCGCGGTACATGGAGAAGAAAAGGTCGGCGGAGAGTTGCAAACGCTCATCCAGGAACCGCCCCCGCCAGCCGGCCTCTATGGAATGCACCTGTTCGCTGCCCAGATCCTCGTTGCCGAACTGCGTCTTGACCAAATCGACAATCTCGGGCGTGGCGGAATTGAAGCTCTCGATCTGCGCGTGCAGCCGGTTCTCGAAGTAGGACGGCCGGCGGAAGGCCAGCCCGTAACTCAAGCGGAAAGAGTGATTCTCCCAGGGACGCACGACGGCCGCGACCCGGGGGCTGAACCGCTCCTGGTCGGTGGCGGTGTCAACGTCCAGTCGCAGCCCGGCGGTGAGCTGCAGAATTTCGATCGGGCTCCACTGCACATGCGCGAAGCCGGCCGCCCGGATCTCGTCCTTCTCGGATGCGGTAACCCTCTCAAGATCGAGGAAGTTGTACCGGAAGTTTGCCCCCGCGATGAATAACAGGCACTCGGCCACATCCCAGTCGAGCTGAACCTGGGCGTCGAGGGTGTTGACCTCGACATATATGGTGGGAATATCCGCCACCCAGATGTCGTAGGCCCTCAGATCGGTCAACCAGGTGAAATACCCGCTGTAACTGGTATAGTAAAGCTGTCCCTTCAGCCGGACCGTCTCGCCCAACCCCACCTCGGATTTACCCATCACCCAGTAGTTGAGCCCATCGGAGAAGCGGATGTCGCCCATCTGAATGTAGATGACGCCATCTCCCCCCACCAGACCGGCATGCAGTGAAAGATCCAGATCTCCGCCCCGGCGGTAGCGAAGATAGCCGTGCGATCGCCAAGCGTCCATCAGCCGGTTCTGGATATCTGTCGGTGAACGTACACTCTCCAATCCCAGGCCGGCTCCGAAATGCAGGGTGCCCTCGCCCAGCTTGACGGAGTGCCGGGCCCGGCCGAACAGGCGCTGGTGGCCGTCCTCGCCGAGGGTCATCGTCGCGCTGCCTCCCGGGGCCGGCGAATCGGCCACCGTGGTGACGTTGACCACCGCGGCGAACGCGTTGGCGCCGTACAGCGCCGATCCGGGACCGCGGATCACCTCGATGCGCTCCACCTCCTCCAGGTCGAAGGTCAGCGAGTCCCAGAAAGCGAACCCGCTCACTTCGGCTATCGACTCGCGCCCGTCGACCAGCAGGAGCACCAGGTTGTTGGACGCGTTGGTCAGGGAGCGTGCGCCCACCAGGGGATACGACGACTTGAGCCGGTACACGTCGAAGCCGGGCACGCGGCGCAGGAAGTCCGCCAGGGTGGTGGCCCCGGAACTCTGGATGTCGTCGCGGGTGTATACGCTGGCGGCCGAGGGGCTCCAGAAAATCGACTGGCGGTGCTTGCTGGCGGTGAAGACCACGTCGAGGAGCTCTTCCAGGTCGAGTTCCTCGAAATCCGCTATATTCTCGTCCTGGGCCTGCGCACCGGTCGCGGCCAGCAAGATCACCAATACAAGCCAAACCCGAAAACCCATCCAACTCCCCCTGCTGGGCAGCAGTTCCTCCCGTGCAGGGTCAGAATACCAGGGTCGCTTGACTGCATGCAAGTACAGTAACTACACTAATACGTCATGAAAACCCTTCCCCTCCTCGTTTTCCTCGCCCTTTCAGCATGTGCCTGCTCTCCCGGATTCGACCCGGTTTCGCTCGATAGCGCTCTTTATGACGGGAAGGCGCTTACCCGGCTGTACACTCCATCGCCGGGAAAACTGCGCTATTTATTGTCCCGCGAGGGAATCGATGTGACCGGATCGCACCACCGGCTGGGGTTCGTGGATGTGTATACAGCTCCCCGGGAGCGCGACCGGCTGGTGTCGCGGTTCGCCGATCGCATCCGGACCTTCAGGCACCTGCAAACCCGCCAGCCACTGGCGCTCGCCGACTACCATGACCCGGCGGAGGTTTCCGCTTTCCTGGATCAGATCGAGAACGACTATCCCGACATAGCCATGAAGGTGACCGTCGAGGATACCCTGTTCGAGGGCCACAGCATCTACGCCATGAAGATCTCCGACAACGTGACCGTCGACGAGGACGAGCCCACCTACCTGATGGACGGCCAGATTCACTCGCGCGAGGTGATGACCGCCGAGGTGCAGATGGACGCCATCGAGTGGCTCACCTCCAACTACGGCTCCGACGCGGACGCGACCCGCTGGGTGAACGGGATGGAGATCTGGATCGTCCCGGTGGTCAACCCCGACGGGGCCGCCTACGTGCACGCGGTCGACGACATGTGGCGCGTCAACCGCAACCCGGTCTGCGGCGTGGATCTGAACCGCAACTTCTCCTGGAGCTACCGCCGATGCCAGGGTTCCAGCGACCATTGCGGCGAAGAGACCTACCACGGCACCGGCCCCGATTCCGAGCCCGAGACCATCGCCATGGACGCCCTGATGGCCGAGGTGCGGCCCATGTACTACATAAACTACCACACCTACGGCGAGTATATCGTCTGGCCGGGCGGCTGCTGGCGGGTGGACAACGAGGAACTCTTCCGCGCCGTGGGCACCGAGCTGAACAGCCGGGTGCGCACCGACGACGGGCAGACCGGCCACTGGACCATCGGCAACGTCCCCGACGCGATGTACCCGTCCCCCGGCGGGGCCGACGACCAGGCCTACGGGGCCCACGGGGCCATCGCCTTCACCTTCGAACTGAACAGCCAGAGCTTCCATCCCGACTACGACACCTGGCGCGATCTGACCGCCTTACGCCAGCGGGATGCCTGGGGCTACCTGCTGGAGCGTACCCTGGCCGGGCCGGCGCTGACCGGACACACCTACGACGCCGCCAGCGGCGATCCGTTGGTGGCCATCTACCAGTTCGCCAATCACCCCTTCACCCGCGGCCAGCTTCCCTTGCAGACCGACACGGAAGGCCGGTTCGGGAGGGCGGTGTTGCCCGGCTCGGATCACCTGGTAATCTTCACCGCCGGCGGCTACCTGCCGGAGAGCCGTCAGGTACATGTGGACGATTCGCCGGTGGACCTGGACGTCCCCATGATCGCCGGGGTTAACCAGGCCCCCACGGCAAGCGCCGGCGGCGACCTGGTCGTCAATGAAGGCGACCAGGTCAACCTGGACGCGGGCGGATCTTCCGATCCCGACGGAAACACCCTGATCTACCGCTGGACGCAGACGACCGGCCCGGCTGTTCAACTGCGGAACCAAATGACCGCCACCCCGGACTTCTTCGCACCCGGAGTCGATCAGGACACCCCGCTGACCTTCGAGTTGATCGTCTCCGACGGCGAGTTGGAGAGCTCCGCCGACCCGGTCAAGGTCACCGTGCGGAACCTGTGGGACGAGACCTTCGACTACCCATCCACCGACACGCCCAAAAACATCCCGGATTACAACCCCACGGGCATGACCAGTACCATCCACGTTGCCGAGGACCGGCTGATTTTGGGAGTGAGCGCCGAGGTGGACATCACCCACACATGGATCGGCGATCTGCACATAACCCTCACCAGCCCGGAGGGCACCGAGGTGGTTCTGCACGACCACGAGGGTGAGGACCAGCACGATCTCCACGAGGTCTACCAGCCGTCCGAGTTCGTCGGCGAGAGCTCCGTGGGAACCTGGGTGCTTTTCATCCTGGACGCCGGCCCCAACGACGTGGGCCAGCTGAACTACTGGACGCTCACCCTCGATCTGGCGGGAGATCCCCCCTGCACCACCGCGGCGGACTGCGATCTGCCCCGGGTTCAGGACCACGCCTGCGACCAGGGCCGCTGCGAGATCGTCTCCTGCGACCCGGGCTGGAGCGACTGCAACGACTACCCGCTGGACGGATGTGAAACCGGCACGGACACGGATGTGCAGAACTGCGGGGGCTGCGGACAGGCGTGCGCGACACCTCCCCGGGCTACTCCCACCTGTGTTGCCGGAGTCTGCACGGTGGAAAGCTGCGTCGCTCCGTTCGGCGATTGCGATGGCGAGTTCGAAAACGGCTGCGAGGCCAACCTGGAGAGCGATACGGACAACTGCGGCTCGTGCGGGACCGCCTGCGGGTTCGCCAACGCCGGCAGCCGGTGCCAGGCGGGAGCCTGCGCAATGGGCGCCTGCAAATCCCCCTTCGGCGACTGCGACGCCGATCCCGAAAACGGCTGCGAGGTCAATCTGGACGACGACTCGCAACATTGCGGCGCCTGCGACCGCGCCTGCGCTCTCCCCGGCGGCAACTCCTCCTGCCGGCAGGGCGAATGCGTCCTGGACGGATGCAACCCGGGACTGGGCGACTGCAACCAGAATCCGCAGGACGGCTGCGAGACCGATCTCCAGACCAGCGCCAGTCACTGCGGAAGCTGCGGGAACGCCTGCCCCGCCGGCGGCCAATGCGAGTCGGGCATTTGCCAGAAAACCGGGGACAACGATCCCCCGCCGGACGATGGTTGTGGGTGCATACATGCCTCGGATTATCAACCGGGATACCTGTTGGTCATGATTATTCTGGGTTTACTGGGCGTTCGCCGGCGCCGGGGGGCAAGATGATAATCTTCGAAGCGCACGGGTGGGGCCGGCGGGAGATCGAGCACGTGGTGCTGGATTTCAACGGCACCCTGGCCACCGACGGGATGCTGGAGGAGGGGGTGGACCAGAGGTTGCAGAAGCTTTCCATCCGGGCCCGGGTTCACATCTGCTCTGCGGATTTTTACGGCACGGTGGCCGACCAGACCCGGCACTTCGAGGCGGCGCTGAAGATCCTGAAGGGGACCAACCAGAGCCAGGAAAAGGTCGAGTTCGTGCGCCGCCTGGGCCCGCTCAAGGTGGCCGCGGTGGGTGCGGGCCGCAACGACGCCCAGATGGTCAAGGAGGCCGCTCTGGGAATCGCCATTATCGGGCGCGAGGGCGCCAGCACCCGCACCCTCGAAGCGGCCGACGTTGTGTGCGTGGACATCCTCGACGCGTTGGATTTGCTCCTGAGCCCCAAGCGCCTGGCAGCCACACTGCAACGCTAGAAAACTAGATAACTCTGGACATCCAGCACTTACACGGCTATTCTTCCGGCAATATGGCACCGTCCAAGGAGCAAGCTCTCCCTCTGGCCGTCTCCCGGGACATCCTGGACACGCCCGATCTGAACCGGGTCTTGACCTCGATTCTCTCGGGGATCACCAGCCCGCAGGGCCTGAACTTCGACCGGGCGTTCTTGTTTCTGGCTGACGACCACGAACGCGAGTTGCGCCCCTACTCCGCCAGCGATCAAAAGCTCGCCGAGCAGCTGGCCGGCTTTGCGGTGCCGCTCTCGGCTTCCGCACCAGCGATAAACGAAGGCGACGAGAACGTGCCCATGCAGGCCCTGCTGGCGCGCTGCGCCGGGTTGAGAGAACCCTTCCGCTCCAACACTATCCAGACCTTCTACCAGCCTCCGGTGGCATCAGGATTGGAGGTCCTGCGCCTGGCCCATGTTGCCACGGTGCCCCTGGCGGTCAGAGACTCGGTGCTGGGCGTCATCGTGGCCGACAACACCAAGAGCGGCCGGCCCATAGATGAAAAGGAAATGCCCGGCCTGCAGACGCTGGGAAACCTCGCGGCCATCGCCATCGAGAAGGCTCGCCTGAACCGGCGCCTGGACGAAATGTCGCTGCGGGACGGATTGACCGGCGTCTTCAACCGGCGTCACTACGAGACCCGTCTGGACAAGGAAATCGAGGTGGCGGTCAAGGCCCAACGGGCATTGGCTGTGGTTGTCTTTCATATCTGCGAGTTCAAGAAGTGCAATCGCACCCACGGGCGGGAAACCGGCGACCGGGTGTTGAAAGACCTGGCGGCCTTTCTGAGAAAGCGGGTTCGCACCGAAGATCTGATTGCCCGCTTTGGAGAAGACGAGTTCGTGGTCATGCTGACCGGCGGAGCAACCCGGGATGACGCATCCAACGTTGCCGAGAAGTTACGCGCCCAGGTTGCCGAACAGGAGCTCGGCGGGCTGCCGGCCGGCGAGATCCAGGTGTACGGCGGGCTGGCCTGGCTGCCGCACGACCGGCTGGACAGCGATCGGCTCTCCGCGATGCTGGACAGCGCTCTCGACCAGGCGCGCAAGGCCAAGAAAAACCAGCTGGTTGTCGCCGAGGACTCGTAGGGAGTATTCAAGAGTGTCGCTGCTGCGTCCCATCTCCAGCATTGGCTACCGTCCTCCTGGAAGAACACGATCGGTGCTTTTGTTCGTCTGCTTCGGTTTGATTCTGGGACTGGTGGGAGGTTTTCTGCTGGGGCGCTACACTTCCTTGTTGGGTCCTGACGAACCCCCACCGCCAGCCGGCGCTCCAACCGCCGCGCCGGCCGCTGCGCCGGGCACCGCGCCGGTTGCCGCCCCGGCGCCCGCGGAGCCCCCCAAGCCGGAAGGTCCGCCTCCCCTGCCCGAGGGCGTAGCCCGGCTGGATGCGAAAATTTCCGGATCGCTCTACGCCACCCTGGCGAAGAACATTGAAGGCCGGCAGGCCGACATCCTCAATGCCCAATTGGGCCGTATTCTGGTGTGGTGGTTCGAGCCGCGCCGCGACGTGCTCAAGGGAGACCGGCTCCAACTCCTGTACAAACCCCCGGAGAATCCCACCGTTCTGAGCGTGATGGCAGTGCACTACACCAGCGAGAAAACCCAGCGCACTTACAAGGCCTACCTTCACCAGCCTGAAGGTTCCCGCTACGCCCACTTCTACACCGACAAGGGCGAAGAGATCGAAGAGCAACTGGTCAACCCGCCCATAGAGGAGTACGAGCAGGTCACCGAGCTGATGAACCTTACCGGACGGCGCCACCGGGGTGTCGACTTCAAGGTCGACATGGACACGCCGGTTCGCACGCCCTGGAAGGCCAAGGTGCTGCGGAAAAATTGGTCAACCCGCCTCAACGGCTTTTGTCTCGAGATCAAGTACGTAGAAACCGGCACCCACGCCTTCTTCCTGCATTTGAACGAGGTCTTGCCCGAAATCAAACCGGGCCAGGTGCTGGAAGCCGGCACCGAGGTCGCCCGCACCGGCAATTCGGGCCGCTCGACCGCTCCGCACCTGCACTACGAGCTGCGCACCAATTCCGGGCGCAACTTGAACCCTTTCAAGGTGCATGAGACCCGGCGCATAAAGCTTGAGGGAGAAGAACTGTCGGCCTTTATGGCCCACCGGGACAAGTTGGACAACTGGCTGCTTCAGCAGGAATCAGCTGGTGAATCCGACCCATCGCCTTCCGGATCCACGCCTTCGAAGGCGAGTGCAAAATAAATTTCTCGTAGGCCTGAACCGCTTCACTCCAGTTGCCCCTGCGTTCGTGGATAATCGCCAGCAACAGGTGCGGTCCGGGCAGGTTACCCTTGCCGCGGGACTCGGAGGCGGCCGACAGCCGTCTCCACACCCGGTGCACCTCGTCACCCTCTACATCGTGGTCCAGCGCATCCTCCAGGGTTTCCACCGCGCGGTCCAGATCACTGTTCAATGCCAGACAATAAGCGGTGTCGAACCGCGGAGTCACCAACTCGGGATTGGCGTCCACAATCCGGCGGCCGGTGCGGGCGCAGCGCTCGAAGTCCCCGGAATGCCGGTACAGGTCCATCAACACCATTTGGGTGTCCACATCGCCGGGATCCAGCGCACTGGCAGTATTCATCTCGCGGATGGCGCCCTTGAGATTGCTGTCGTGATACAGGGCAACCCCGAGCGCAAAATGAACTTCGGGAGCGGAGGGATTCAAACGCGCGGACAACGACAAGGAGCGTATGGCGGAATCAACATCTCCGGACATGAACAGCGCCTGTCCCAGCCCGAAAAACGTATCGGCGCTTCGCCGGCCCTTGGCCACCGCCATCATGAAATGCTGGGCGGCGTCGGCCGGCTGTTCGCACAAAAACAGCTTGAGACCCAGGAGAAAATGCGACTCGGCGTCCTGGGATCCGACGTAGAACGCCTGCTCCAGAACTTTGGCTGCTTCCTTCAGTTCTCCCGACCTGACCAGACTGACCGAGAGCAGTTGGTATATCTCCTCATCCTGCGGGTCGGCCGCCAGGGCGGATCGCAGATGGGATACTGCCTCACGGTCCATATTCTGGTCCTGGCAGGCCATGCCCAGGGCCAGATGAAGAACCGGTGTATCCAGGCCCAGTTCGTGCGCCCGGTAAAGAGCCGTGGCCGCCAGCACCGACCTCTGGTTCTTCAGGTGGGAGAGACCTTCGTACAGATAGGCTTCGGGGAAATTCCCGACACTGTGGGCCACTTCCCTGAAACTCTGGGCGGCTTCGGCATGCTTGCCCAGAGACAGCAAAGCCCCGGCCCGGTTGTACCGGGCGGAGACCAAACCGGGGTCCTGCACCAGGGCCATCTCGTACTCTTTCAGGGCTTCCTCCAGACGGTCTTTCTGCCGGTAGGCGTTGCCCAGGTTGTTATGCGCCACTGCGGCATAAGCCGGTTCCGCAGTCAGCGATTCGAATTCCTCGGCCGCCATGTCAAACTGATCGAGATCGGCTAGTACGTTGGCCAGGCCGTTGCGCACATGCGGATCCTGGGGGTAGCCGGTCGCCGCCCAGGTATACGCCCGGGCCGCACCCAGCAGATCCCCCTTCAGATACAGGGAGTGCGCCAGGGCAACCCGCACCTGGGCACCGTCCTCGCCGGAGTCGATGCGGTAGCGCAGAACCGTTGCGGCTTCCGCGTAGGATCCATACTTCACCAGGGCGCAGGTAGCCTGGGATTGATCGCAGGGGAACCCGGTGATCACCGTCATGTTCCGGGTCTTCTCCCCAACATCACGCACGATCTGGAGTTGACCGTCTTTTGAACCGACAATCACCCGCGCCTGCGGCAGTTCGGTCTTTACCGGGGGTCCTTCCAACTGCAGGGTTTCACCCTCGGACGCATACACTCCGGCATCGTTGAACATGCCGCCCGCCAGCGCAATTACCAACCAGAGGACAACCAGCCGGGCGACAGCCCTTCCGATCCGTCCCACCCCCTTGCGTCTGGTTTTTCGAGAACTTTTCACAACTTCCTCCAACAGCTCCCGTTTAAACAAGACGGAATTTCCACCCCGATCTGAAGGGCACCGCGGGAGAATTAAACAAATAGAATCAATCAGTTAAATCCTGTAGGCCTGACACTTACCATTCTCATCGCACCACATCTCCACATCGCAATCGGAGTCTCGCCAACATTCGGGAACCGGTTCGCAAACGCGTTTCTCTTCGATGCAGAATTCGCCGTCCGGGCAAGGATTAGATCCTGGTACGTGCAGACAGACCCCGTAATGGCGCCCTTCTTCTTCAGTGCCGCATCTTTCCATTCCATTGCACCAGCAACCGTCGTCGCACTCGAAATCCGCCTGGCAAGGACGGCAAACGTCCAATTCATGATCACAAACGGTGAGCACACTCCAAATCGGGTTACCGCAGGGGCTGACCCCCGAGTAGCAGTGATACTTCTCGCAATGCAGATCCGAGTTTTCCCAGGTGCAGCACCACTCCTGGCCGGTGCACCACAGCCCGTCGTCGCAGTCCGAGTCGAACACGCACTCGGCGGCGCAATGCCGGTGGACCTCGTCACAAGGCGTGTCGCAGGGAGGTTCGCCCGGCACGCACAGACCATCCTGGCAGGTCTCCTCCCCGTTGCACCACACGCCGTCAGAACAGGACTCGCCGTCCAGCTTGTTCAAGCATACGAACTCTGAGTGGCTCTGAAAGATACCGACGCCGCTCAGATTGGTGCCTTCGACACTCAGGGCGGGCTCGTCGGTCCAACCTCCGCAACCGGCGAACAACACAACAACAATGCAAACCAGTTTTTCCATGACTTTGGACTCCTTACTGCTTGTCCAAATCCCCGTATGGCAAGAAGTCGTGTTTCTGCAGGAGAGATACTGCCAAGCGGCGAAACAACTCTTGCCGCGTTTATACAAGACGGAAACCGGAAACGGATCTGGCGGGGGTTGCCTTTTTAGGCGAGTGAATTCAGATGATTAGTATTTCTTGGCGGGGCGGTGCCGGGGGTGGAGGAGGTTGACCTGGGGAGTGATGCTTTCGGTCTGACGGTGCTTCTGCGCCTTGCCGATCAGGTCGGCGGGCGGAGACGGTGCCTGGGAAACCGATTGCAGATTCTGGTGAAGCACGTGCAGCTCGTGGGAACAGCGCGGACAGGACGCCACGTGTTCGCGTATCTTCTGCGCCTGCTGGCCCTTGAGACTTCCGTCATAGATTGCCGCTAATTCTTCGGTCGAAGGGCATGTCACGGGGTACCTCCTTTTTCTCGCCAATGTCGACTCACGACGGAAGCCGGGCCGGAATCTGAATGCTAAATTTCATCTTTTTTCAAGAGCCCGTCCAGCCAGCCGATGGATCGGCGTGCTTGGTTTGCGTCTATACCCCTTTTTGAAAGAAACCCGCCTATTTTCTTCCTGGCTTTGGCCAGTTCGTCATACACCCGCTGCCGTTTTTTAAACCCCATTATTCTGCGCACTTCCTCGCCGGACATCTGCTGAACGGCATGCAGCAACAAAACCTGCCGGCTCACCGCCGGCAGCGCCAAAATAGCCTCTGACAATGCCTGGCCTACCCTTTCAGCAACAGCTTGATCCTCGGCTATTTCCAGCGCCCGGTCGGGCCGGGCCTGTGGACGGGAATCGGCGACCTGTATGTAGCGCATGCTCCCGGGAGACACCGGAGAGTCCAGCGGTAGCGAAGGCATCCTTCTGAGCAAATCCTGGTAAATGCCAAGCAGGTTTCTCTCTTTCAACTTGTCGTAGATCGCTTCCAGCCGGCGTTGAAACTCTCTGAAATCATGAATCTTTTTCTTAGACACCAGCGTCTCGAAAGCTTCTGATTCGGACAACCCCTCCCAGAAAACCGACTTGAAAATCTCCTGATCCACCGGGTCGAGCCCCTCGATTTCCTTGGGAAGAACCCGGCGGCCTTCCTGGTCTCTGAACCAGTCGCGAAACAGGTTGCGGGTCACCAGCGCCAACCAGGTTACAAAGCGGCTGCGGCCCCCGAAACGTTCCAAAGAATCAAGGTACTTGCGTAACCGGTAGAACTCCCGCCCCTCGGCATCGGGCTTCTTCAGGCCCTCTAAAGCCACCAGAACCAGCTCCGCCGCCAAGTCGACATCGCCCCGGGCATATCGCCAGGCCAGCGAGTACAAAAACCCGCAATAAGCATTTACAAACTCTTCCCAGGCGGCCTGGTCGCCCGCGATCACCCGCCGGATCAACCCCACCGGGCGCTCCTTTTGGCCCCTTCTGGATCTGCCCGCAGACATGCAGCCATTATTTACGAAAAAAAATAGCACGGCAAGAAGTCTGCCGGTCGAAAGGTGAAAATAAGGCCGCACCTGCCACCACATGTACGCACATTGGGGGTTTTGGGGCGTTCTTGTATGCCGCGATGCGCCAAGCCCCCAGACGGCTCCAGGAGCAAAAAAACCAAGGTTATAGCATTGTTACCGGCAGGTCGGATTGAATCATGGTGAAATGCGATACGCACCAAAGACCCCCAGATCACTCCCAGGCAGCCGGAGGTAATTGACAAAGTCTACAAAATCAGGTGGTTGCGATCTATGGCACACGAGTTGCATTACGCCGGTCGAATCCTTTTGACCCGGACGGGAGTGTACATTTCCAAGATGTTGAAACAATTGGATTTTTGGAGGCATCGATGATTCAGCCGGAACTGCAGAAAGAGGAGTTGGACCTGATCTTGTCTACGATTCAGACTTTCCATAAGCGCAGGCTCGGTGCCGAGGCGCTTCTGGCTTACGACCGCGAGGAGACCTGTCCGGAGGATGTCATCCGGGAGCTCCTGGGTCCCGAGGTGGGTCTGCATCTGGCTTTCATTCCCACCGCCTTTGGAGGCCTGGGCGGAGGAGCCAAGGATATATTCCGCATCTCGGAAGCGGTGGCCGCCATCGATCTGGGAATCGCCACTTCGCTTTTAGGAGTCTCGCTGGGAACCGACCCGCTGCGGGTGGGAGGAACCCAAGATCAAAAGGAACGCTGGATGCGCCGGGTGGCCGAGGAAGGTCTGGTGGTGGCATACGCGGTCACCGAGCCTTCGGCCGGTTCGGATCTGGCCCACATCAAGACCAGGGCGGTTCCGGTGGTCGAGGACGGCAAGACCACCGCCTACGTGATCAACGGGAACAAGCAGTTCATCACTAACGGCGGCATCGCCGACCTCTACACCGTTCTGGCGATGGCACCGGGCGGGCCATCCTTCTTCGTGGTGGAGAAGGGAACCGAGGGATTCACCCCCGGTCCGCCGGAAATCAAGCACGGAATCCGCGCATCCAACACCACACCGGTGACCCTGGAGGACGTCCGGGTGCCGGTCGATCACCTGATCGGCGGTGTGGAGGGCCAGGGCCTCAGCCAGGCGGCCCAGGTGTTCGGGTATACCCGGGTGATGGTCGCGGCCTTCGGGCTGGGCTGCGGATACGCCGCCTTGTCCCGCGCAACCGAGTACGGCAAGGAGCGGTTCCAGGGCGGTTCGCTGCTATGCGAGAAGCCCGGATGGACCCACAAGCTCATCGTCCCCCACCTGGTCGCCCTGGAAGCCGCCCGCTCCCATATCGAGGTCGTCGCCGATCGCCTGGACTCCGGTGAGGACGACCTGGCGGTGGACGGCGCAGTGGCCAAGTTGGTAGCCACCGAGGCCGGTAACGCGGCGGCCGAGGCGGCCATCCAGGCCCTGGGCGGCTACGGATACATAAACGCCTACGAGGTCGAGAAGCTCAAGCGCGATGTCCGCATTACCTGTATCTACGAGGGTACCTCGGAAATCTGCCAGCGCACCATCGCCCAGGACCGCTGGCGGCAGAACCTGCTGAGCCGGGGCGAGCATTTCAAGACCCTGGCCCGGGAGATGATCGATCTGGAGAAACGCTCGCCCGGCTGCGGGGGTAAGCCGGCCGCGCATGCCGCGACCGCCCTGGCCGAGGTTCTGGAAGTCTGCCGCCAGGCGCGCCTGACCCGCAACCAGCACGTCCTGTTGAGCCTGGGATTGTTCATCGCCCACCTGGAAGTGGCGGCTTCCTTCACCCGCAAGGTGGCCAAGGGCGACCCGGATTCCTCCCGGTTCACCGAGCCCACCCTGGCGGCCATGAGCCGCCTGTGGGCCCGCCGGGTGGCCGGGGAAATCGGTTCGGACGCGCTAGCGCTGGTGGCCAGCACCGCGGTCTCCGGCGAAGCGCTGCGTTCCTTCGAACAGCGCATCAAACTGGGCGGCATTCACGATTGCATGGCCGGAATGCTAGACGACATGGGCGAGGTCAGCCTGGCTCTCTACGGAGACGGAGGAAAAACCAAATGAACCGGAAAATCCAGACGACCCCGGTGGCCATCATCGGCCTGGGCGCGGTTATGCCCGACGCCAACGACCTGGAAACATTCTGGCAAAACATCCTGGACGGACGCGACAGCATCCGGGAAGTGCCTCCCGACCGCTGGCTGCCGGAAGACCACTACGATCCCGATCCCAAGGCCCCGGACAAGTCCTACTGCAAAATCGGCGCCTGGATCAGCGGCTTCAACTTCAATCCGCTGGGCTTCCGCATCCCTCCCAGGGTGGCCGCCGCCATGGACCCGGTCCAGAAGTGGGTGGTGGAATCCACCCGGCAGGCCCTGGCCGACGCGGGCTATGATCGCAAGGAGTTCGATCGCAACCGGACCGCGGTGATCATCGGCAACGCCCTGGCCGGCGAACTGCAGCACATCACCAACCACCGGGTCTACCTGCCCCGCTACATACGTCAGTTGCGCTCCACCCCGGCCTTCCAGAACCTGCCCGGGGAATCTCAGCAAGCGCTGATCGCCCAGTTCGAAACCACCTTCACGGCCGACATTCCCCCGATAACCGAAGACAGCATGCCCGGCGAGCTGGGCAACTGCATCGCCGGACGGGTAGCCAACGTGTTCAGCCTCCGGGGCCCCAACTACACGGCGGATGCCGCCTGTGCATCCTCGCTGGCGGCGCTGGAGGCAGCGCTGGCGGGTCTGTCGGAAAGGCGCTTCGACCTGGTGGTAAGCGGGGGGGCCGATTCCAGTATGTCACCCCACAGCTTCGTCAAATTCTGCAAGATCGGCGCGTTGAGCGCCGACCTCAGCTGCCCCTTCGACCAGCGGGCCAACGGGTTCGTTATGGGGGAGGGCTGCGGCATTCTTTTGCTCAAGCGGTTGCAAGACGCCGAGCGCGACGGCGACAAGATCTACGCGGTCATCCGCGGCATGGGCAGCTCCAGCGACGGGCGAGGCAAGGGCATCACCGCCCCCAACCCCGCCGGCCAGAAACTGGCCATCGAACGGGCCTACCAGAACACCGGCATCCACCCGACACAGGTCGGCCTGCTGGAAGCCCACGGCACCTCCACGGCCGCCGGCGACCGGGTGGAGGGCAACCTGGCCTGCGAATTCTTCCGCGAAGCGGGTGTGGAGCCGGGCGCCATCGCCATGGGTTCGGTCAAATCCCAGATTGGACACCTGAAGAGCGGCGCCGGCGCTGCCGCGCTGATCAAGGCGGCTTTGACCATCCATCAAGGCGTAATTCCCGGATCGCTGCATTTCGACAACCCCAACCCGGACATACCCTTCGACGGCGCCCCCGTCTACGTACCCACGAAGCTCCGGCAATGGGAAACCCGAGACGGCAAGCCCCGCATAGCGGGAGTGTCTTCTTTCGGGTTCGGAGGCGCGAATTTCCACGCGGTGCTGTCCGAGTACCGCCCCGAGAAAAACAAGAAATACTCGACCCCTTCCGGGGGGCAGGAAAACAGGAAAGAGACGACGACTATGAAAACCGACTCCAAGATTCTGGCAGTCGGGGGGAAGAACCGCGAGGAAATCCAGCGAGCGCTCGAAGATCATCTGACCCGGCCGCGAGATCAGGATCCGGTCTTGCCACCGGCTGAAGTCACCGGCTCCGCCGAGCGCCTGCTGATCTGCCATGCCAACGACAAGGAGCGCAGTACCCGCTCCCAGCGGGCGCTCAAGGCCCTTCAGGGTGATCAGGGCGGGGCCTGGCGCGCGCTTTCCAACCAGGGAATCTTCCGCGGACGCGGCCAGCGCACCAAGATCGCCTTTCTGTTTCCGGGGCAGGGCTCCCAGTACATCAACATGCTCAAGGACCTGAGGGAGCAGGAACCACTGGTAGCCGAGGCCTTCGCGACGGCCGACGCAGTCATGACGCCCCTGTTGGGACGGCCGCTGACCTCGTTCATCTACACCGACGACAACGATGCCAACCGCGAGGCGCTCAAGGACACCAACGTCTGCCAGCCGGCCATGCTGACCGCCGATGTGGCCATCGCCCGGCTGTTCGAAAAGCACGGCGTGGTTCCGGACATGGTGGCGGGTCACAGCCTGGGTGAGTATGCCGCCCTGGTAATTTCCAAAATGCTCTCTTTCGATGAGGCACTGCACGCGGTATCCGCCCGGGCGCGGGAGATGTCCAGCGTCCAGGTGGACGATCCCGGCAAGATGGCCGCGGTGCTGGCCCCGGAGAAGAAGATCCTGGAGCTGATCGGAGACATCGAAGGAGTGGCCCCGGCCAACTTCAACAGCCGCAACCAGACGGTGATCGGCGGGGGCACCGCCGCGGTCGAGGAGGCCCTGCGGCGGATGAAGGCCGAGGGCATTCGCGCCGTGGAATTGCAGGTCTCTCACGCCTTCCACTCGCACATCGTGGCGCCAGCCATAAAGCCGCTGCGCAAGATGCTGGACAAGTTCGACTTCCAGCCGCCGCGCATTCCGCTGGTGGCCAACGTGGACGCCCAACCCTACGATCCGGATCCCGGGGCCATGCGGGCCAACCTGGATCGGCTGGCCCGGCAGATCGCCTCGCCGGTCCGCTTCGTGGAAAGCCTGGAGACCATGCATCGCATGGGAGCGCACCTGTTCATCGAGGTGGGCGCCAAGCGAGTGCTGGCCAACTTCGTCACCGACGTGCTCGACGATCCCGAGGTGGTTTCGGTAGCCACCAACTCTCCCAAGCTGGGGGACTGGCCGTCGCTCCAGAACGCCCTGGCCGCCTGCGCCGCCGCGGGCAAGCGCGAGCCGGTGGTCGAAGCCCCGGCACCGGAGATACGCACCTGCGACCATGCCGGCACCGACGTGGTCATCAGCGGCGCCAGTCTGGGCTTGCCGGGCGAAGACCACCCGGTATTCGACGAGGCCAATGTCGACCGCATCCTCGCAGGCCGGACCGGGATCGACCCGGTGCCCGAAGAGGACCGCAACCGCCTGGCCGGCCAACGGGTGGTACGCCTGGTGAAGGACGCCCCCGGCGGGCCGGTCTTCGAGGTTATTGAAAAGACCGACGAGGTGGTGCAGTTGGCGGGACGCAAGGGGGCCTTCAATCTGTCCGAGGAGTTCGGGCTGGATCCCAAGCGGGTCAATTCCTACGACGTCACCACCCAGCTGGCCATCGCTGCCGGCCTGCTGGCGCTGAAAGACGCGGGCATCCCCCTGGTCATGCACCACCGCGACACCACCACCGGCAAGAAGCTGCCCACCGGTTTCCGGCTGCCCGAGCAACTGGCCGACGAGACCGGAGTCATCTTCGCCTCGGCGTTTCCCGGGTACGATCAGTTGGTCGGCCAGATGAACCAGCGCCACCAGGACGACCTGCTCGACGCCCGCATCGCCGAGCTGAAGCAGTTGGCTGCGGCGGTGGGCCCGTTGCACGCCGTCCGCGAGCGACTGGAAGCCCTGGAGAAGGAGCTGGGCGAGCGCTACAAAATGAACCGGAGCTTCATTTTCGGGGTACTTAACTTCGGGCACGCCCAGATGGCCGAGCTGATCGGAGCCCGGGGCCCCAACACCGGGATCAACGCCGCCTGCGCCACCACCACCCAGGCGCTGACCATTGCTTCCGACTGGATCCGCCTGGGCCGTTGCCGGCGGGTGCTGGTGGTCGGCGCCGACGACATCACCAATGAAAACCTGTTTCCCTGGTTGACCGGCGGCCTGTTCGCCACCGGCGCGGTGACCACCGAGTCCGACCAGGAGAAGGCCGCTCTGCCGTTCGACCGGCGGCGCAACGGTATGATCTGCGGTATGGGCGCCGTGGGGCTGGTGGTCGAGGATGCCGGGCTGTGCAAGCAGCGTGGCCTGACCGCCCTGGTGCGCCTGCTGGGGTCGCTGGTGGCCAACAGCGCCCACCACGGGACCCGGCTGAATCAGGATCACATCGCCGGGTGCATGGAGCGCCTGATCTCCCGGGTCGAGCGGGAGCACAAGCTCGAGCGGAGTCAGTTGGCCAGAAAAACCGTTTTCATTTCACACGAGACCTACACCCCCGCCCGCGGGGGCAGCGCCAGCGCGGAGATCCACTCGCTGCGCAAGACCTTCGGCGAGGACATCGATCGGATAGTAATCGCCAATACCAAGGGATATACCGGCCACCCCATGGGCGTGGGCATCGAGGACGCCCTGGGAGTCCGCATTCTCGAGCGGCAGATCGTGCCGCCGATCCCCAACCACCGCGAAGAGGACCCCGATCTGGGCAAGCTGAACCTGTCCCAGGGAGGCCACCACGACGTCCGCTACGCCCTACGCCTGGCCGCCGGCTTCGGCTCCCAGGTGGCGATGACCCTCACCGAGAAAATCGCCGACGGCGGCGACCGCATCGCCGACCGCGCGGTCAACCAGGCCTGGCTGGAGAAAGTCTCCGGAATCACCGACGCCAAACTGGAAGTGGTCAACAAGACACTGCGAATAAAGGAAGCCAGTACCACTACTGACACAATATCCGAACCAGAACCCGTGCCCGCGCGCGTGCCCGTGCCCGTGCCCGAAAATGCACCGGAGCCAGAACCCGTACCAACATCCACAACCGATATCGACTCCATCAAAGACAAAATCCTCGCCATCGTCTCCGATAAGACCGGGTATCCCACCGATATGCTGGATCTGGATCTGGACCTTGAAGCCGATCTGGGGATCGATACCGTCAAGCAGGCGGAGATGTTCTCCGAGATACGGGCGGCGTTCGGGATTCCGAAGCAGGATGATTTGAAGCTTTCGGATTACCCGACGCTGAATCATGTAATCAGGTTCGCACAGGACAAGATGGGAACTCCGCCGGAGCCGGAGCCGCAGGAGGAGATCGCGCACGCGCACGCGCACGCTGACGCGCACGCGAACGTGGACGGTGTTAAAGACAAGATCCTGGCCATTGTTTCAGAGAAGACCGGGTATCCCACCGATATGCTGGATCTGGATCTGGACCTTGAAGCCGATCTGGGGATCGATACCGTCAAGCAGGCGGAGATGTTCTCCGAGATACGGGCGGCGTTCGGGATTCCGAAGCAGG
>Ga0272442_10001210_pt1 | contig 39780 bp, 33 predicted proteins | sample SSMForm2O_FD_200262 | JGI IMG/M metagenome (GOLD analysis project Ga0272442, IMG submission 200262) | Marine sediment archaeal communities from Little Sippewissett salt marsh, Falmouth, MA, United States - SSM-Form-2O | ecosystem: Environmental > Aquatic > Marine > Wetlands > Sediment ... | reverse complement strand
AATAATTTCCTGCTTGAGTTCCGCAATAATTTTATCTTTTTCGTCCATGCCCCTTGTTTACAAAGTTATCCACAAGGGCGCAAGACATTTTTGTCACTTTTTCAAATAATTTTGTGAACGGTTACAACGATGGTTAATGCCCTTAGATGTTTCTTTCGATTTTTACACCAGCGTGGTGAGACAGCTGCCAATTTGGCGTTCGCAGTTCCCACAGTAGCCAGGTGGCAATTTTCAGAAATACCCAAGTTCTTGCAAGCAGAAGAGGTTAAACGTGTTTTAGAAAGTTGTGACAAAAGCACCGGAACTGGTAAACGTAATTATGCTATTTTACTTCTCATGTCCCGGTTGGGTCTTCGATCTGGAGAAATAGTTCATATGGAACTGGATGATATCCTCTGGGAAACCGGTGAAATCATTGTAAAAGGGAAAAGCAGCAGAGATGAAAAACTTCCTCTACCTCACGACGTAGGGCAGGCTATAGCAATCTATCTGCGAGACGTCCGTCCTTGTTGTTCTTCACGGAGACTCTTCATTAGGATGGTTGCGCCACTTAGAGGTTTTGCCAGTTCTGTTAATGTTTGTACTATTGTACGAAGATGTTTGGCAAAGGCCGGTACTAACACAGATTTTAAAGGTGGACATTTGTTCCGTCACACACTGGCTACTAATATGCTAAAGGGCGGAGCTAACATTGCTGAGATTGGTGAGGTGTTGAGACATCAAGATCCAAATGCTACTGAAATCTATGCAAAAGTTGATTTTACATCACTCCGTACAATCGCACAGCCTTGGCCAGGAGGTGCGAAATGACCAAATTAAAAAAAGCACTTCAAGAGTATCTGGCTGTTCGGCGGGCAATGGGTTTTAAACTACACTTAGCCGGCAGATTGCTCCATAGATTTGTTGAATTTGCAGAAAAACAGAAAGCGTCTTTTATCACTGCAAAATTGGCATTAGAATGGGCTACACAACCAAAAGATGCACAATGTGCACAATGGCCAAACCGTCTGGGTATGGTGCGCAATTTTGCCAAATATCATAGTACTATTGACCCACGAACAGAAATACCATCAGCAGAGCTTCTTCCCTATCGCTATTGTCGTAAACCGCCATATATTTATAAAGATGCTGAAATCTTAAAGTTGATCAGCGCTGCTAAAAAACTTCCATCACCGCGAGGTTTGCGAGCACCTACACTTTCCACTTTATTTGGATTATTGGCAGTGACTGGTATGCGAATGAGTGAACCTATTAATCTCGACCGAAAAGATGTTGATTTAAAAAACGGTATACTTACTATCCGGCAAACAAAATTTGATAAGTCGCGACTTGTTCCTGTGCATAGCTCCACAATAAACAAACTGCGAGAATATGCTCGTCTGAGGGACAAATTATGTCCCAAACCAAAAAGTCCGAGTTTTTTTATATCAGGACGGGGTACACGTCTGACAGACTGGACGGTACGCCGCTGGTTTATAATCCTGTCACACCAGATAGGTCTCCGTGGTCCAAACGACAGCTATGGGCCTCGACTTCATGACCTTCGACATGGATTTGCTATTAAGGCCCTTTTGAATTGGTACAAATCTGGATGTGATGTTGAAAATAAAATCCCCATACTAACAACTTATTTAGGACATGGGCATGTCACTGACACCTATTGGTATATCTCAGCTACCCCTGAGCTTCTACATCTGGCTGCTCTTAGATTGGAAAAAAGAAAGGAGAATTAAGACAATGGTTATTAAAGCCACACTTCCCGCATTGTTGGAATCATTCTTTACAGAACGTCTAATGAATCAACGAAAAGCAAGTCCAAATACAATTGCAAGCCATAGAGATACCTTTAGATTGCTTCTGAAGTTTGCTAAGAAGAGTCTCAACAAAGAGCCATCAAAACTTATGATTGAAGATTTGGACACAGCTTTTATTGGCCAATTCCTTGATTATCTTGAAAAGCAGCGAGGTAATGAAGCTCGTACTCGAAATGTCCGATTGGCTGGAATTCATACGTTCTTCAAATATGTTGCACTTGAGGAACCTTCTTATAGTGCGTTGGCTCAACGCATCCTGGCCATACCAAATAAGCGTTTTAAATGTAAACCGGTGGAGTTCTTAACAAGACCTGAAATTGATGCTCTTCTTGCCGTACCCAATCAAAGTACTTGGACGGGTCGCCGTGATAAGGCACTTCTTTTGCTGGCAGTACAAACAGGTTTGAGGGTATCTGAATTGGTTGAACTTCGCTGCAAAGATATTGAATTAGGTACAGGCGCCCATGTAAGGTGTACTGGCAAAGGACGCAAAGAACGCTGTACACCATTGCGAAAAGAAACAGTAAATATTTTGCGTGCCTGGGTACAAGAACGCAAGTGCGATTCTTCAGAACCGCTCTTCCCAAATACTCGTGGCAGCCAACTTAGTCGCGATGGTGTGGAATACATGTTAAAGAAGCATGTCAAAATTGCGATGAAACAATGCCCTACGTTAAAGAAGAAAAAAATATCACCTCATGTTCTTCGTCACAGTACCGCGATGGATTTGCTTCATCACGGAGTAGATCGAACTGTAATAGCTTTATGGCTTGGCCATGAAAAAGTTGAAACAACTCAGGTATATATACATGCTGATATGAAATTAAAAGAACAGGCCCTTAATAAGGTGGTACATAAAAATGTAAAGTTGAAGCGATTCAGGCCAGATGATGAGCTATTGGAGTTTCTTAATAGCCTCTGATTATGCCGAGTACATTTTATTAAAGTGTCCGATATATGCCATTTTATAGTTTAATGGGGCAGTATGCAGAACCTTACTCGGCATAATAAATGTATCGGCATGTTTTCGTTTATGCCGAGTTCGGCATAAGCGTAAAACCTTTGGCTCAGTCCTTGCACAGAAAGGCATTTCTTCCGCTGTCACACAAAAGCTATTGGAGCACTCTTCGCCAAATCTTACAAATAAGGTTTACGCTAACGTGGATCCTGTGTTACGCCAAGCGATAGAGAGATTACCAATTAGCAAATGGTTATAACAACGAAATTAATACGATGATAACGGCTCACTTGTCAGCATGACAGCTTGGAACGGTTAAATTATTCTAACCAGTACTCCGACATTTCGGCTGCATCCAGCATGTCTATATCACCACTGCCATCAAGATCCCCCGTACTCAGATCCGCCGAATTCAACCAGTTCCCGCAGAGCACTAAAAGATCCGGCAGGCCCACATCCCCGCTGCCGTCAATGTCTGCATCAAGTTTAGCCAGAAAATCTCCGGACTGATTGGCAGTTACTTGAGTATAGGTCATATATGGCGGAGTGAATGTATAGTTTTCCTTGGTTGGAGTAACATTACCCGACCATCCATCAGAGACCCAAACTTCAAAGTAGCCGTTACTGTCTGTTATATCAAATCCACCGCCGGTTTCCGGGGTGACTGATACAGCTTCGACCGGCGTATTGTTTATATTTTCGATATATCCTGATATGCGGTATACCTGTGTTACCGAGTCCAGTTCGCTGTCAACAAAATCCCATCGATCCTGAACATAGGTACGTAAACTATCAAATTTTGCAGATGCACCTGCTATGTATGGATCCGCATCAACTTCAGCAGAGATGGAAGTTTCGATCATTGAAACCAAAGAAAGTAGATTGGACTTAGTCAAAGGCCCCTTTATAATGCTAGCGTATATACCCAGATATTGCGATTGGAAGGTTTCATAACCATAGGGCGTTCCTAACTCATCCTGTTCAAGGATCAATCCTTTTGTAAAATGACCGAGTTTACCGGGAATCGATACGGTAATTATCGGGAACGTTTCCCCATCGGTTTTCATACTGCCATCCAGGTCCCATGGAAAATACATCCTCGGCTGTCGGTAATCTGGATCCATGAGATTTGGGTCCAGAGGGTTCGTTGCCCAGTCATAGTACCAATAGTTGTTACCCTTGTTGACCGTACCATCCTGATTAACTATAAAGTTTTCAACCGCAGCGAACTTCAAAAGCTGATCCATATCAACATACTGTCGTGCCTTTGTCAGCCAATCCGCGGGGGTCGGATCCTCCGTTATATAGGTTGGATGATCAAATGGGTACCAGCTGAATTCAAAGGGATTGGTCTCATCCTCTCGTGTCCTTTTTTCCTCTCCGTTGTATTCGGTAATCTTATAAAGGAAACCATAATCGTGCCTATCCGGCATATGATCCTCGAGAAACTCCTCATCGGGTTGCTCGACATTGGCATACAAGCCCATATAAGCAAAATTCGCTCCCCAATCGGTACTCATAAATACCTTGATCCAGTTACAACGGCTTGAGATTACGCCGGCAGCATTATATATATTCCACGCCAGTCCCTCATCAATAACTGCACTGCCTTCCAGACTGAGTTTCTTTTTGCCACCGAACCGTTGCCCTTGGGGCGTAAAGCCGGGTCTGGAAATATCTATCTTCAGTGAAAACTTTTGGGGATCTATTTCATTGGGTTCAGCCGGGTCACTTTTTCGTCGAATAGCAATAGCGATGCTATCCGTCATGGTTTGATTGTCCGCCAGGTACGCCTGCCAATAGGTATGCTCGAAAACCCCTGGCTCGACCTCCTCGGCATAAACATGCCCTAAATCATCATCAGTAGAAAAACGCATCGCCTCAAAATCCTGCTGGCTCATTACGATATATAGAGAATGAACAGTATTAATGTCATAAAGGTTTTCCGGTGTTATGGCAGCTTGTACCGATGGGGTGTAAATCACAGACATAGTTGCTGTTATCAGTATTATCACAACTTTGCATGCAATATTATTCTTCATTACCTTTTCCCTTTTTATAGCTGGCTTATCTTTTCCAGCTATCATGTATAACACAGCAGGCGTATTAATGTGTTACTGCTATTCGCATCCCTGTGTCCAGTTTGCCATCATAGCGGCAAGATCGGCGATATCGATCAGACCTGCTGGCTGGCTGATGTCACATTCGGCATCCCAGTTTAAGTCGTCACTCGCAGAGAGCCATGCCGCAGAGAGCCTGGCATAATCCGTTAAATCGACGCAATTGTTGCCTGTAATATCTCCGACAATTGTTGCGGTAAAAGACAGGGGCAGAGGATAAACTGATGCCGCCGGGTTGCCATTGTTGTCCGTGTGCCCGATCTTGACGCCATCCGGCGTGCTGGCGGCAAACTTGGTCTCATCCGCGGGCATGATGGTTACCGATGCGGAACCTGTACCGATAACTTCTAATGTCACTTTATACATATCGCATGAACTTGATATTCCCTCGGCGAAGTTTGTTGTGTAGCCGTTGATAAGATTAACACCCTCATCTCCGCTACTGCCTTGAAGCTGCTGCAATGACGGGCGTGTTGTGCTGTAAGGACTCAATGCGTCAACCGATAAAACTTTCATCACTCCGCCTGTACTAATCTGAAGATTGTGAATATATTGCATAATACCGTTTTCCTGGCCCGCGGTGCTATTGGCTCCAGCGGTTACTTCTCCACCGACAGTGATTTCTATAATATCACCGGTAAGCAAATTTGAATTTGTTCTTCCGGATGGGATGGTAACCGAGGTGGCAAGACTGCAGGTGACGGTTGCATTGGAATTCAATGTAACGCCGGTGGCAGCAGGCGTTGCACTGTCGTATCGAACACCGACAATGCGGCCTGTTGTATCGCCTTGAAAATTCAGCACCCACTGAAAATCGGATGCCTCGATGCCATTGTCACCGGTTCCATCAAGGTCCCATGGCTTGGTCTGTGTATTAGGATCAACCTCACTACCTTCAGGTGACCCGGCAAAGCTGTTGCTGAAAATCCAGTCATCATCACCGAAGACAGACTGCATCTTGGTAATATCATCAACATCGCAATCACCGTCCCGATCAACATCGCCTGGGATAACGGGAACACAAAGAGGGTTGGTCAGGCCAGCTGCGATCCAGTACGAGTAGGTCGTTCCAAAGTTATAGTCTGCCCCCGTTCCGTCATTAAGCCAGAGCGGCACATTGGTCTGATAGGGTTGGATCGGATTGAGTGGTTCTGATGTGTTGTCATAATAGAAATGCGGAGGAAAACCCTGGGGCCCGACACTACCCCCCCGGATCCATTGTTCGGTGGCCATATCCTGTTAGTTATTGCCGCTTGTCATTTCACCGGTGGCGCCTGTTGCCGGTGTCCAGCCAAGGCCGGTAGTCCGGTAGTCAACTCGCGTCAGGGCATCGGGGTTGAAGCCTATGGGATTGTCCAGTGAATGAACATGGCGATGCGGGAACCCTTCATGGATACTTCCAAAATCGACATGGCGGTCATCTGTATCGTACTCATGACCGGCATCGTCTTCGAAGCTGACCTCATCGACAATCTCCAGATCATCGCTCAGATCGCCAGGGGGGTTGAACACACCAGTCATATCCAGTGAGTCACCGCCAAGCCCATTAGGTGCGCCAATGTCGATATGACCGTCACCCCACTGGTCCATCCAGCCAAGCACCTCATCGTAATATACATTTTCTATCAATACCTCATCGTGCCCGGTCTCCTTGCCCCACCGAAGACCAGCCGTATTCGAAGGATCTGCCTCAGTAGCACCGGGACGGTTTCGTATCAGATAATTGTCGTCGAGCCGTCGTTATTGATCGTGCCGGGGAGATCAACTCCGCCGTTCCAAAGGCCGCTCCAGTTGATCCAATGGGCGTCTGTTGTAGAATTATAGATTTCAGGATAACGATCGCCAGCTGGATCCGTTACCAAAAGCGCCAGAATGCCATTGTCCCCAAGGGTCAGGCCATCCAGGCTGAAAAACTCATCGATCTCGGGACTTTCAGCAGGCTCCGGGGGAATACTGCCGTGAGGATAGTACTTCTGACTTGTGCCGTTCAGAACCGCAATCGCATAACCATCCAGTTTCATACCGGGGGTTCCCGCCAATTCGATAAATTCGCGTACGGCATCGAATTCGGTACCGCCGGGCGGATTGATAAACACTTCGTTAATAAAGACCATTGCCGGTGCGGGCACAGAAAAAAGGGTAAAGATGAGAAATAAAAAGACAACTGATTTAATAAAAAGACATTGAGGGACATAAGTACGCAGATTCTGATGTCCATCGCATATCAAATGTAAAAACGTACCCGATAAATATCGCATCACACTTTTCATCTTTCTAAGAGCCTCTAACAAACCTCTATAAATGCCTTGAATAGTATGAATACAAGTATAATTGGTGTGGTTTCAACTCAGGACAGGTGATTCGAGAGATAGAAAACTAAGGTTATCGCAAACGCACAAGTCGTGCCTAAAACCAAAAGCAACATTGAGCGGTCTTCTAAAGAATTTGCAGCTTTTTGTATAATTGTGATAAATTGTTTCCTTAATGATAGGCTTTCTCTAGCAGAGTTGGTTTTTTCTATATCCTCCTCCGAAGTTCTTCAAAAAACTCAAAACACAACAATCCCAGATTTTGACTTGTTTGCAAAAATCAGGTTGAATCCAATTATTTCAACTTTATTATACAAAAATTCAAGTTAAAAGTCAAGGTCTCGCCCCTCCCCTCTAATTCGTCTAAGTGTTTTGTATTTAAGGAGTTGTGAGCACGGGCTATCCATGGGTTTAGAAGAGAGGAGATTGGACTGCTATGTGGTTCAATCCTTACACACAGACGAGTATCGCTTTATTCGTGTTACCATTTTGACACCACAAGTAGCTATTTTCATAGTAAGAGATGTTAAATGCATCTAGATTTTCAGCCAAAAAACAAATAATTTATCAGACTTTCATATAAAAATAGGATTAAAGCCGTTGATTTACACAGTTATGACTTGTCTAGGCTATTATAAAACGAATAGTTATGACATAAGTATTTCTGGAGTTGTAAATCTTGTCTTCATAATATCACATATTTTTATCCCGATGTGTGCACATCTTCCTTCCGGAATGTTCAAATTACAAATTTCTTTCTTGTGCCGCCTCCAGAATCATAAGGAGCAGTTCAGAATATTTAATTCCCGCCATACCGGCCATGATATTCATCTTTCCATCCCAGCACCAACCGGGATTGGGATTGACTTCCAAAAGTTTAATTTCGCCATCAGCATCGGCGCGAAAATCGAAACGGGCGTAATCACGGCAGCCGCAGCGTTCGAATAAAAGGTTGGCATAATTAATCAAGTTGTTCCGTATTTCGTCATCCAAATTGGCCCTCTTGTATGAAATCTGAGACCAGTAAGGTGAGTCAGGCAGCCATTTTGACTCATAACCTAAAATCGGCGGCAGGGACGGATCCAATTTGCTGTAATCCACTTCCAGAATAGGAAGTATCCGGTAAGAAAGCCCCGTGTTGCCGATGACACCAACAGTATATTCAGTGCCGGGCAAAAACTCTTCGATCAACAACGGAAGTCCGGGCAGCAACTCCTGAAGTTTGGCCAGGTATTCGATTAACTGTTCCGTGTTATGCACCACGGCATCCTGGGTTATGCCAATACTGGAATCTCCGAAACAGGGTTTAACCAATGACGGTAAAACCGAAGGCAAGTTGGCCGCGGTATCTCCAACATTACAATATGTTTCCAGTGGTACCGGGATTTCCAAGGAAAGGGCGATAGACCGAATGATGGCTTTGTTATAGCAAAGCCCCAAACATGCCGGTCCGGCACCGGAATAGGGAATACCCAACATTTCCAACAACGCCGGTACATGTAATTCAAGAAAAGCATTGTTGTTAAATCCTTCATCACACAGATTAAAGACGAAATTGGGCGGTTCCTGACGTAGCTGGGTAAACAACGAGGCATGGTTATGAAGATAATCGAATTCGTATTCCGACAGTTCACTTAGAGCCTCCTTCATCCTGTTTATTGTTTCAAGGTCTTCCGGATTATATTTTCCATCACGTTTTACGGTATCCGGCAGGGAGGGATCCCCCAGCAATACTGTCATCTTCGGGAATGCCGGCCCTTTTTTGCGAACGGGTTGGGCTTTGTAAGGTGCTGTGGCGGTAATGAACATACGGTGAGCCATCATGCCAAGGTCCTGATCTCTATCAGAATAGGTTTTAACCTCATCATGTATTCTGAGATTGATAAAACCTATCTCCTGCAAAAGGCTCAAAATTCGATTCCTTTCGTAGAGTCTTTCAGCGTAGAATTGATCGGCAATTACACCCCGCTCGGCATGAACAACCACTTCTCTCGAAATCAATCGTTGACCATCAGAAGTTAAAGAACGTTCGCGGCAGACGAAGTGATTGTTGTCAATCCATTCCCAAGAGCGCTTTTCGAAGTTCTCCCGCATCCAGCCTCCATCCACCAGGTCCATCATTAAAGTTCCGCCCGAGACCAATACTTTCTTGACAGAGGCCAGTATGGCAAGATCGTCTTCTTCCCGTTCAAAATACCCGAAAGAGTTACCCATAATCGCCACACATTGATATGAGTTTTCGGGGAAACGGAATTTGCGGGCGTCTCCCTCGTGAAAACTGACCTTTATGTTATTTTGACGCGCTCGCTTGCGCGCAAGACGAATTAGATATCTCGAACGATCTAAGCCGTTTACATGGCTGTAACCCCGCCTTGCCAATTCCAGGCAGTGTCTTCCCTGTCCGCAGCAAAGGTCCAGGATCCTGTCGTTTTTTTCTAATCCTGTAACCCGTATCAGAAAATCAACCTCTTGAACAGTATTGGCATCATTTTCTACTACGTCCCCATCGGTCTTGAGGTACAGGGAATTAAACAGTGTCTGCCACCAATCTGTCGGCAAGTGTCGTTCCAGGTCTGAAATTGGACCCAATGTTTTAGTGGCGCTATTTGCTTCAATCTTACCTTTTGCCATAATTGATCCTCACAGTTTATTATCTAGGCAAGTACGTGATGATTTACCTCTGACGGCAGTAATTGAACCTAATCTTGTCTTCCGAGATAAGTAATATTTATAAACATATTCAGTTGTTTCCAATTTGTTTTATCAATCCACAACCATTGGCGATTTGGATCGCCAGACCCGGTCGAGCGTTAGCTTCCAGAATAACCGGTCCGTGATTAGTATCTAATATTATATCGATCCCCAGATATTGCAGGTCCACCACGCGACCGAATTGGATTGCTATTTCCAACACTCTGTCCCAATTGGGAATTGTTATACCGCTAAGGGAAACTCCCGTATCGGGGTGAATGTCCGTCACTTTATTTTTATACACACCACCGCAGGTAATTCCAGTTTGAAGATTGATGCCGGATGCCACAGCACCTTGGTGTAGGTTTGCACGTCCCTTGGAGGCTCGGGTTGGTAAGCGTACCATTGCCATTACCGGTCTGTGTCGATAAAGAATAATACGAATGTCGGGAGTTCCAGACACCAAAAGCGGAGCGAAAACGGGATGGGGAACAATGCGTTGTTCGATAATCACTCGATCAAGTTGTCCCTCCAGGGAATACAGACCGGATAAGATCGTAGAGATGTGGTAGCGCATTTCTTCGAAGGTAAGCCGCTGATCTTGAGGTGTGTAAAAGAAATTATTATCCTGATTGGAAATTATCCACACCCCGCGCCCTCCCGCACCCCGTGCGGGTTTTACCACAAATTCTTTTTTAGGACTGAGTATCTTCGGTAACTTTCGCAAATCCCCAAAGCGATCGATTACAGCATAAAGTTCCGGTACCGGTATTCCCTGCTCTTGACAGATTTGTTTGGTGGTAATTTTGTCATCAACATAGTGATAAGAAGAGCGAGGGTTCAAAGGGAATAGATAATCCAGGTTACGTGCGTTGATACCCAGGATTGCTAATCGTCTAAGTTCCCACGGCCAGGCCCAAAATCGGTACTTGCAGGTTTTCAAGAGGTTTTTCCTCCTGTGGTGACGTTTAGTAAGTCCCGAAAACGCCAGAGTTCCGAAAGGCGATAACCTGTATACCTGCCCAGCAGAAGCAGTAGAGCAATATTCCAAAGCTGTAATTCCGGAAAAGTTAAAATTAATCGTCCCAGCCAATCCCAGCCCAGTATCCCAAAGCAAACAACAGCAATTATCAATGTTCCGGCCGCCATTTTCATGGTTTGCAGCAACGAATCTTCTTCCCAGGTAATAAAAAACCTTTCTATAACAAATGTTAATATCACGGTGGGCAGTAAGACCGCACTGGCGCTGGGAGTTAGACTGAAATGGTCAAGGATGGAGACCGCCAATATCATACAGGAGATCACCAGGGTTAGAATAATACTTAAACGGGCTACCAGTAAAAGTTTTAATTTGTCCAAGATAAAACGGGTTAAAATACCAACTGATATTACCAGAACAATGAGCACGCAACCGGTGCGCCAATCTGCTTTAATGAAACTCAGGGCGATTAATGTGGGGGTGAATGTCCCGAAGCTCGGCAAGCCGATAATATTCCGAAATACCGTGGTAATCAGGGCTCCTATGGGTATTAAAAGCAATAACATGACGATTTCCTGCATACCCGGGGACAAGCGGGTCAAATCAACAATGTTTGACAATTTATTTTGATGGGCATGAAACATAAGCGGTGAGGGGATGAGCCGATATATAGCAAAGCGAGATTGGCAAGTAATTTGCGGAGAAACTTTTATCAGCTCGATATTTTCACATCGTAAGGGCAAAAAGTGGGCAGGGAGATTACCAAAATATCCATTGACCGGATCACAGGGGAACCATTTTTTCTTCAGCAGCACTTCGATCCAGAACTGGGGTTTGGCATCTCTCTGGTTTTCTATAATAAAACCGGTAACCAGCCGCGCTGGTATTTTTGCCGTACGACAAAGGGCAAGCATGGCCCGGACCTGGCCCAGAGAAGTACCTGTTCCTTCTCGGAGGGTATTTAGGGCGTCAGAAGAAGGCAGTGAATCATTGCGAATGACATTTTCGGCGCAGTAATTGAAGATATTCTCCAGCAATTGGGATTTAGATATATTCTTATGTGTCAATCTGGACAGAATATTAAGAATATATGGATCGTTGGTTTGTACATGTCTTTCGGTGCGGAGGTAATGGGCTCTACCTGCCGGGGATAAATCTTTCAGGAATGGGGACCCCGATGAGGTTATGTTGGATTTGACGTGAATGTCGAATTGAGCCCGAAATTGACCCTGAGTGTGATCCGCTAGGGGGACTATAACGGCTTCTCTGGCCCCTGTCCTTTTATTTCGGATGATATCCATCCAAATTCCCAACCGCGAAAATGATTCCCGGAAAATACGATTCTGTGGGGTATTGTCCGGTAGGGCGATGTTACATTTTTCTCCTTCACGAACCTGGAAGTCAACGCTGTAGGTAAGACGCCAAATACTCTGGCCGGGAGGAAGTCGAGATTGTTTAAAAAAGTAGCACCGCAGGCTCATACCCAGACCGCCTATGACGACTAAAAATACAACTGTAATAAGTGTTAAGCGATATTCTTTTACCATGATTGACTTATAGTTCGTACGGGCTTAATTCATTTTGTTAGATAGAATAAATTTAGGACGTTGTTCCATTTGAGCAACGGCCCACGCGGTTAAGAACGATAAACGAGCCACCTTTTCAACTTTACCGGGGATAAGTTTGTCCCAGGTATCTCGAGGAGTGTTATAGTCAGGATCGCGCCCTCCAAATAAATACATAATTGGTACATTTGCATAATAGAAAGGAGTGTGATCAGAGCGGCCTAAGCGGAAACTTTCCGGGTGCACGAGGTTTAGTCCAATCTGTTGATTAAGTTTTTGATGAATTTGATGCAGTACCAGACTGGAACGAGTTCCGACTGCATAAATAGAATTGGGATCATTTCTGCCGATCATGTCATAATTGATCATCAAGACAGTTTGATCTATGGCAAGAGGGGGGTGAGCCACATAATATCTCGAGCCCATTTTACCAATTTCTTCCGCATCGAATGCCACAAAAATAAGCGTTCTTTTGGGTGGATTGGGGAGATGGGCAAAGGCCTGGGCCACCACCAACAACGCCCCGACACCAGCCGCGTTGTCATTAGCGCCAAAATAAATACTCGTGTCCCCCATACCGAGATGATCATAATGGGCCCCCAGTACCACAGCTTCCTGGCGGAGCTTACTATTTCCACCGGGCAGGACAGCAATAATATTCCGTCCCAATTGTGCAGAACCTGAGAGCATGGCCTGCAAGTGGAGAATCCTGCCTCGAAGGGGCAAGGATTGCGGAACCTTTTCTTTGATAATATCCTGGGCCAGTGACTGTAACTCCTGAAAATCCATGGTAGTGATTTCGGTGAGGACCTCGTGGGTTATATTGATAATTGGAATTGGTCGATTCAGGGATAATTTTTTCTCCGGAATCTGCAACTGCTCTGAGAAGTCCAGGTCCTTGCGCCAACCCACCGGATTATCCACTATCACGAGACATGCCGCTCCGTGGGCTGCAGCATTTTCCGCCTTGTAGGACAAAGTGTTATAATAAGTGAGATCTTGTTCCGGAAGGTCCAAATTTTCACTTTTTGACGTCCAGGGTACTCCTGCGAAAACAATTACAATTTTTCCCGAGGCCTGAATATCTTGATACTCATCAAAATTCAGGGCCGGTATGGTTAATCCATATCCTGCCAATACACATTCGGATGTTATTTCCGCTTGTTCCCTTGGTAAATATGCCACCCTATAGTCCCGTCCACGCTGAAAATCATTTTTTCTAATCTGGCCCAATTTAATTTCAAACGAGCTGGTAATTTGATATCCCGGTGCTATTTTAAATCTTTGAAAAAATCCCCCTGCACTGCCCCCCGGTCGCAGACCCATACGCCGGAATTCATCTGCTATATAATTAGCGGCTTTACGTTCTGCGGGTGTACCGGCCGCTCGTCCCCGATAGAAAGGTTTACAAAGAACACGGGCATGAGAAATAATCTTATCCCCTTGAATTTCATTTAAGGTAGTGTGAATATAATCAGGCAGCTCTTTCTGTGGCTGACCTTCACGGTTTGCTGCTTGACAGTATAGGGACCCCAAAATCAGCATTATTAGGATCTGGGGAAGAGTCCAGATCTTCTGAGTCAGGATTTTGGATAAATTGTAGGGTAAATGAATCATTACTTTTTTCCTTATGGGGAAAGTACAACACATAAATATATCCTGCTGCCGGATCCGGCAGATAAACAGCCCGGTTGGATTTGTCCCCCTCCCGAAAAATATCATTGTACCGCTCAAAGGAGAAATCTTCAGGTACTGGAAGTTTAAAAAAGTATAAAGGTAGCAGACGCCGATACTCTTTTTCTTTCACTCTTTCAACTATACCGGCCAATTGTGAACCCGGATAAATACGAATCTGGTAGTTTTCCGTTTGGCTCTTAGGGAGGCGGCGTTTAGGAATGCATATTTGTACTTGGCCGTTTGAAAGAAGGGTGGCTGTTACCGGTTGCCTCTGGGGCGTTTTCTTGATTGAGGCTGTGATATTAAGTTCAGGATCGCCCCATAAGCAAAAACCAAAGGCTGCGCGATATACCTTGGCCTGCTGGGTATGTCCGCGCTTAGTCTTGAGGTTGCCTAAGCAAAAATAGTAATTGCGTGCATCACGGAGAGCTTCACCTATCGTTGTGCGACGGTATAAAAGTGCATCACAAAATGCCTTTACAAAGGTGCTTCCCGAAGCGCTATGCATATTAGATACACTGCCCAGAATTGCCACTGCTCCCATATTAAACATTTCAGCAGCGGTATCCTCTTCTAAGGAATGGCAGCTTTGAAGAATAATTACGGGGAATTTCTCCAGGGTTATATCTACCGGTCTTTCCTGTCTCCCGAAGTTTTGAGGTGAATCGTTGCAACCATCGAATATTTCATGCTTAGGCAGAGGCAGGGAAAAAGTGCCTTTATTATCTTCTTCCTTATTTGTTTCTGACCCTACCTGGTCACTATATATGCAATAATGAATATTTTCGCCTTGTATTAATTTCGAAGGAGAATATGAAAAATAATGCATTGGAATTGTAGGATCCTCTTCCTCCTCGCGGGGCATTCCTTCCCAATAGTCTTCACCGGGATTTTCTGGGTAAGGATCGTGAAACATATTCTGATCGGTAATATGTCCTTCATAAATGATAAGGTCGGCATGTTTGGTTGCCTGGCGGATAAGGGCATCATCTGCCAAGGAACCGTAAAACTCATCAACGGCAACATGAAAGTTTTTAAATTCTTCCGCGGTGGCCCGACTGACTGTTTCTGCCAGCGGCAGGGGTCCATATTGAGTATTTGGATTTGCAACCATAAGCATGCGAAAGGGGGATTTATTCTCTGAATGTATTTTAAACAAGGTTCCAGCTAACACTTGAGTAGCAACCGTCAAATCAGAAAAAGGGAAACGGCCCACGGCCAACATAGCGGCATACTGGTCTGACGGCCGGGAACATGGTTCGACTGAAACTTCGTAATCTTCCATTATGCCATTATTAACTAGAATCATATCTATGGATTCATAATCGGCTAGAATAGTAAGAGAGCGGGGATACAAATTGTGCCTCTCTAGAAAGTCCAAAACTTTCTCTTCCGCTTTGATACCATCAGTATTGTTAACTAAAACTACGGGTGACCCGTGGAGCAGGCTCAGGTATGAAGCCAGCCAGCATATCTCACCAATTTTATATTGGTATGAGGGAATACGGGTCAAAATTATATTTTTAATCTTGGAGGGGTTTAGTGCAGCTACGATGCCTTTTTCCAGACGGTCAATATCCAAAACGTCATAATCAATATCGAGAGATTTAGTCCAGCGCATCAAACGTCGGGGATCCTGGGCGGCAATAAATATATGCTTGACACCCAAAAGGTTTAGATCTTGCTTGAAATTATAATAAAATCCCCCTGATTGAACAGGAATGAAGGGAATCTTTAAGTGAGCTGCCAAGGTGGAGCCAAGTATGGTTGATAGCGTATCGTCCATCATAGCTATGACGATATTTTCGCTGTTTCCCATATACTCTTTAACCAATTTAAGGGCAAATTCATCCGGCCGGGTATCAATTACTTGGGTGACTATTTGGAGAGAGGATAATTTTTCGTTGGAAATTACGTTTTTGTTTGTATTTATAGTTAGGCAATTCTGTGAATTTATTTGCGTAAGCAACTGTTCGTGTTTGTCTTCTAAGAGTGTATTATAAACCAATAAATAAGGTAATTTACCCTCTTGCTCTTGGGCTATTTTTGCTGCTATAGGAGCAAGCACAGGGAGTAACCATTTTTCCGTTGCCGGAACCAGCAAGGTATCTATAGGAGCTCGAGAATTGGAGGTGGCGGGCTGCGCTATTCCCAGTGATAAAACATGTATAATCACTAAGAACAGTGCGGTTATACACTTTTTATTTCCAACTAGTTCATTGCGTATATCACTCATAGTGGCAACTGGAAGGGCAAGGATGATAAGCGACCAATATTCATTCTACCTATCACATACTATTTTTTGTTTCGAATGTAGTTGGTACTTGTTTCAATGCCTCCCGATCATCCTCCCAACTATAGTCAACAAGAGATTTATGTTTATGTTTAGTTTTCTCCCCACCAAATTATGTGAGTTAACCTTATTTATTACCGCTTGGGGCGCTGATTTTGTGTATGTAATTCTTTAGCTTTTTCCTTGGGTGAGGGCTGTTTCACCTTTTTTTGTTTTCTTTTTGCAGTACTCATTTGAGCTTGTCCTTTGACTTTACTTATCTTCATTTACAAAACGCATAAAAACGCTGTGTTGCTAGTGGCAAAAAGCATGCCAACGGTAAAATTGTTGGGTGCATTGTATAAGTATCTGCCATACAATCAGTTACAGAAGCACAGAATGGCGTTCCGTATTGTAAAAATACTTACAAACAAGAATTTGACACCCGAAAACATCGGAAGTACAATTCCGGTTGTTTTTGGGAGAATAGACTGTGCTTTTTCAAATTACCATTGCTGTTGATGATGATCAACTGTCTCGCACATTACAGGATCTTATGCAAGACAGTACCCGGATCATTAAAACCATCCGAGCTAGAAAAGTATCCTGGAAAAAACTGCTTTCCGGGCCTTGTGACCTACTGATTGTAAGTCGTAACCATATTCCCAAGCGTTCCACCAGAATCATCCCTTTGTCTCAGGAGATTTTGGAGGTGCCTGCTCTCGTGGTCATTACTTCTCAGGAGAATCCCACAGACCGAGCCCGGTTAATTGCCCTGGGCTGCGATGCTGTCTTAAATGCCGACGTTTCTAATCAAAAACTCAAAGAGGCACTTCAGGCTATCATAGACAAACGATGTCAGATTATGATAACGGCCCTGACGCCCTATAAAAAACTCGATAAACCCTCTTTGGGGGATTTTATTTCGAAAAGCTCAGCCATGAAGAAGTTTATGAGCGTGGTCCATCGTGTGGTCAAGAGCAATTCATCTGTATTTCTACTGGGTGAAACTGGAGTTGGCAAAGAAAGATTAGCCCATGCCATCCACGTCGAAGGCCCACGTACCAAGGGACCATTTCTTGCCGTTAATTGTGGAGCCCTGCCGGAATCCTTACTGGAAAGTGAGCTTTTCGGACATGAAAAAGGATCGTTCACCGGTGCTACGCGGTCCCGGCGGGGATGTTTTGAATTAGCCCATCAAGGAACAATTTTTCTGGATGAAATCGCAGAAATGCCCTTACATTTACAGGTCAAACTTTTACGAGTGCTTGAAACCAAACAGATACACAGCATAGGAAGTGAAAGATATATTCCTACTGATGTTCGTATCATGGCGGCAACTAATAGAGAAATAGAGGAAGAAGTGCGCAGTCATAGGTTCCGTAAAGATCTGTATTACCGTCTCAATGTAGTTACGTTAACAATTCCCCCCCTGCGCGAACGCCGGGAAGATATACCCGAGTTGGTATATAGCTACATTCACTATCTCGGGCCTCGGATCGGCAGCGAAGTAACCAAAATATCAACGGATGCCCTGGAAATTCTTTGTCATTACTCCTGGCCGGGTAACGTGCGTGAATTAATTAATGTAATTGAACGGGCCATGCTCTTAAGTGAAACAGATAAAATTACTATTGCAGAACTGCCAGCCTCAATCACCGGTCAACTGGCATTACCACCGGTACCGATACCTACGGAGGAAAACCCGGAAGCTTTGAGTTGCCTTCCGGAGGAATGGCTGAAAAAATCATTGAAAGAAGCCAAAAAAATTCTCAATGAACAATTCGAATATAGGTATCTGACCACTTTATTGAAGTTGACGGGAGGACGGGTAGGTCTTACGGCTCGTAAGGCAGGTATCGACGAGAGAACATTATTTAATAAAATGCAATATTACAAACTGGACAAAGATGATTTCCGTTCAGATTAGAAAAATATTGTCAGGGCGTAATTTATAAAAGTAACCATAGTATATAATCCAGACTCAAAAAACGTAATAAACCTGTTTTGAACTGAAGCTGATTAGGCGTTCTTTACTACAGACACTACTTCGGTATTTAATACCAATACTCTCTCTCCAAAAAGATTCCACAGGGGGCAATTTTTGCATCAAACAAGTAAACTCAATTCTAAATTTCAGCTAAAAAACAAATATTTTATAGGAATTTTATGAGTAAATAGTCTATTAAATCTGTTGATCGACCCACTTATGACTTAAATTATAGTCTTTCGGCAAACCGTTCTTCCAGGGCTTCCCGCAACCGGGCCACGCGCCGGGCGTGAGGATTACCCGGCCCTTTCCTAGCCCGCTGCATAACCAACGCCATAGACTCAAAGTCATTTTGCGGCCCTCGGCGTTCAATCTCCCGAATCCAGGGCGGCAATTCCGGGCCAACCTGCCTGCTCAGCCGCAAATACTTTTTCGGTGGTGTTATTTTGACCGATTTCTGCTTTGCCGGTGCAAGCAGTGGTGCAAGCGTGAGTGTCGCCATTTGTAAGTTGTTGTTTAGCAGGGAGTTGGATTTGGGTAGCGCTGCGTTCGGGACGCAGAGGTCGTGGGTTCAAATCCCGTCTCCCCGATTTTTTCGCCACCGGCGAAAAAATAGAACAAAAGAGCAGCCGAAGAGGTAAGCAGGTGAAAAAGGAATAAGTCTATGAGACGAATTGCCTGCTCTCCTGTGATCTACTTTCTGCTCTCTACTTTCACAAGGGATTATTAATGTCTTTGGCATCAGACAAATTCCACCCCTGTACGAACAAGTCAAGCTCAGCTTTTGCGATTTTGAATCGAGCCTCAATCTCTCTTACCTCGCCCGGTAGCAGGCTTATGTAATTATCTTCCCAGAAGACAGGCAGGATGAGAGCGCCGCTTTCTCTGTCCACAATCTTTAGTTCCACAAAAAACGCTATGATATCACCCGTGTTTTCAAGTTTGACTAGCGTTTTTTGCTCCTTGCCGAAGGTATTAATTTTATAATCCACCTTAACCGTAGCTTTGGGTAGGGAATTTAATGAAGTAAAGTCGGCAAATTCTTTACTGGGCGTATAGTAGGACCAGGGCTGGATCTTGGTATCATAGTCCAACACATCCGGCTTGGTTGAGAGCCAATAGAAGTTATTGCCAACTTCCCGCTCCTTCTCATCCAGCAATCTCAGATCCAGAAAATAGGTTGTACTGATATTTTCAATTTTCGGCAGCTCATAAATTTTCACTGCTGCTTCAGGTTCCGCCTCCACTCTGATTGTTTTATTTAAGACTTTCTGTGAATGTATGTCTAAGATACGGACTATCGCCTTATAATTTTTCAGCGCCGCCGGCTGATCATTTATCATATATATCCCGTGATCACCATAGTTATAAATCAATTGCAATGGCTCGCAGGCCTTCTTACACCCATAGAAAGCTCCATTGGGTCTTAGATATATATCATATAGTTGCCAATACATTTTCGACCAGGCACCGTTGAGCATCCACTGCACGATTCCGGTTGCAATTCCCTTATTGACCCGAAAGGCCTCGAACATAGGCCGCATCAACTCATAATTCAATAATTGCGCCTTCCGGTCGAAATCCTCGATCGCTTGCGGCTGCCCCAAACGCTTATTTATAGCCTCCTGAAACTTTTTCAATGTATTAAACTCATTCAGTCCGCAGTGAAAATCCCAATATTCATCGATAGGCCATAGATGCTCTGCCGGAATAATTTTTTTTAAGCTATCCAGAGCCGGTACCTGCGCCCCGGGCCCGGTTTCCGTATTAAAACCATAAGCCCCGCCCAGATTTTTATCTGTAAACCAGTAAACCGGCGGCGTATAGTCGTAGGGCCCCAGCATTTTTACCCCGGTAGAACCACTGACATCACTTATAATTATCTCGCTGCCGATAATTCTCTGTTCACTGCCCATCCCGCCGGTGGAGGATAGATAGGGCCGCGTGGAATCGTAATTGTGAAACGTTTCCATATAATTTTTTTCCAACGCCGGCGCGGGCACTTTGTCTGATGCCACCGACCACACATATATGCTGGGATGATTTCTCAGCCAGACAACCTGATCCCGCCACGAGCGACCAATAAGCGCGATATCCTCAGGTGTCATCACTCCTCCAAAGCGCTCATCCACCGGTTTCCCCAGATACTGTTCATGTTCCCAATGGCAGCTCCAACCCACCATCATCAGTATTCCGTACTGATCACACAAATCGTAGATGGTATGATCTTTCCCCCAAATGCCCTCCAGGCGGATACAGTTCAGGTTCATGTGTTTCACATATTGCAGTTGCGCTTCGATACTCTCCGGAGTATCAGCTAAAAATAGATCATCCGACCACCCCGCCCCCTTGATTAAGACTTTTTTCCCATTAACCTTGAATCCCTTATGGCCTTCCGCTGTGAAATAATCTTCTACTTCTCGTATCCCGAATCGCACCTCGGTCCTGTCCAGGGTTTTATTATCGCTGACAAATTTCAGATGCAATTCATATAAATCAGGCTCCCCCATATCGTGCGGCCACCAGATCCGCGGATTATCGATTTGTAGCTGCTCAAACTCTCCCGGCGAAAATTCCACTTTCTTTTTTTGCCCGGCCTCTAAAGTTACTTTTTGATTGAACTTGATATTTTCAATCTCACCTTCCAGGGTACCTGTAATTTCTTGCTCACTGTAGTTGGTCAGTTCGGCGCTGATGGTAAGGGAGGCTTCTTTTAGTGTTTCCAGATTGAGTTTCGTTTGCACAAAAGGATTATCAACGGCCACCCCTTCTACCAGACGCAATCTCACCTCTCGAAAAATACCCATATTGCGATCCGGCGGCGGCGGATTCCAATCGACAAACCCTGTCGAAAATTCTCCCGGCTTTGGCGGGATGACCTCCACCGCCAAAGCATTACTACCTTCTCGCACCAGTTTGGCGACATTAAATTGAAAACGCCTAAATGCCCCAATAACTTCTAAGCTGCCGGCAATTTCTTTACCGTTCAACCATATATTTGCCCTGTAATTTATCCCCTCGAATTCCAAAAGGACCGTTTGCTGAACCTCTGTCTGGGATAATTCAAATTTTGTTCTATACCACCAGGAATTTTGGAACTGTTCCTTGTCAATCTCTTTCAGATTAAGCCCAAAATAAGGATCTTTATATACCCCATTTTCCACCAGCCCCGCCAACACCGTTGTGGGAACCTCCACCGGATACCATTTATCCATCTCATAGTCGGTTCGCGCGATTACCTCGCCTTTATCTTTTACCTCCGATGCAGCTTGTATAGCCCATTCCTTCTTTAGCGGTTTCACAAATTGATGGTCCTGGTTATTCATAGATTTTAAATCCTGCTGGTTGGGATAAAATGGCTAGCATTTCGATATTCTTACCGTTGTAGCCGGGCCTGTCAAGCTATTGTACATTTCTTGTTGCCCTTACTATAAAGAGGGATTACAATATCCCCCGATACTTCCTGGCCGGACCAGGTTGTTGGCATTATTCATACCTTTAAGTTGTGTAAATTATTTTTCGTTACTGGAGATCGGCATGAGCCAACTGGCAATCAAAGGCGGCAAACCTCTGCGGGATGTCAAAGCGAACCCCTGGCCTAAATGGCCCTATTGGGACGACAATGACAAAAAGGCCCTTATAAAAGTCCTCGAAAGTGGTGTCTGGTCATATAACGGGCCTGTCGAGCAACAATTCAACCAGGCCTACGCCGAATTCACCGGCACCAAATATGCCCTCTCTGTTGCCAACGGAACTGTTAGCATACAGTTGGCCCTGGAGGCCCTGGGCATAGGCTTGGGTGACGAGGTCATTGTCCCCGGTCTTACCTGGCAGGCCACCGCCGCCACCGTCCTGGACGTTAATGCCGTCCCCATCCTCGTTGATGTTGACGAAGAAACCTGGTGTATAGATCCTGTCGCTGTCGAAAGGGCGATTACTTCCCGCACCAAGGCCATCATTCCCGTTCACCTCTACGGTTGTTTTGCCGACATGGATGCCATTTTAGATCTTGCCCAAAAACACAATCTTAAGGTTATAGAGGATTGTGCTCATAAGCAAGGTGCTCAGTGGAAGGACAAAAAGGCCGGCAGTATCGGCATTGCCGGCAGCTTCAGCTTTCAGCTTTCCAAACTTATGACCGCCGGTGAAGGTGGTGCCCTCACCACCAGTGATGACGCCCTCTATGAAAAACTCGACGCCCTGCGTAACTGTGGCCGCCGACCGGAACAGCAAATCGATGCCGATAAAGGCGCGGGCATTTATACCGACGAGGGAAATTTCATCCAGTCCGGAAATTATCGTATCACCGATTTCCAGGCTGCTATTTTATTGGAAGCCCTTAAGAGACTTCCCCAGCATAATCAGACTCGCGAAAAAAACGCTGTATATTTCAATTCTCTTTTGGCAGATATCCCCGGTGTCCTGCCCATGCGTCGCGATGAACGCGAAACGATGGAGGCCTATTATAACTTTTCGATTCGTTATAAAAAGGATGCCTTTAAGGGTCTTTCCGTCGAGGTATTTCGCCAGGCCCTGGAAAAGGAAATAGGCACTCCTGTCGAATCCAGCTACGAACCTCTCAATTCCTGTGCTCTCTATACGCCCCACACCAAACCCTGGCGTTATAAAATAACCGAACAGCATTGGCGCGACCTTGATCCCCGTCGTTTCGATTTGCCCGTCTGCCGCAAAGTTTTTCAGGAAGAGTCCGTTTGTTTTCACCATACGGTCTTGATGGGCACCAAAAAGGATATGGATCTCTTGGCCGAGGCTATTCAGAAAATTTATAATAATGTGGACGAGCTTTTATAATCAGACAATTATTCCACCCCGGATTAGCGAGGTAAGTTTATGAAAAAGATCAAATTTGCCCTTATCGGCGCCGGTTATATCGCCCATTATCATGCTCGCGGCTTACTCGAACAACCCGGCGTAGAGATCATTACCGTCTGCGATCAGAATGAAACCGCCGCCCAAAAGTTTGCTCAAAAGTATAACATCGACGAAACCTCCCCGGACGCCGACAAATTGTTCGGCCGCTCTGATATTGACGCCGCCGTTATCTGCACTCCCAATAAATTTCACGCCCCTTACGCAATTGCCTTTTTACAGCAGGGCAAGGATGTCTTTATTGAAAAACCATTAGCTGTTAATTCTCAGCAGGGCGAACAGATTATTCAGGCCGCCCAACAAAACGATCGCCTCGTTATGGTCGGACACATGTGGCGCTATGACACCGAGGTCAACTATATCAAAGACGTCGTGCAATCGGGTAAGATAGGCGACGTCGTAAAAACAAAAGGATATGGCATCCATGAAAACTGGGGACCTTCAGGCTGGTTTACCCAGAAGGAATTGGCCGGCGGCGGTGCCTTAGCTGACATGGGTGTTCACGCCCTCGACACCGTCCGCTATATCCTCTCCGATCCCAAGCCCCAACAGGTTTACGCCCGGATCGGTACCCATTATGGCAATTACGACGTGGATGATTCCGGCATCATTATGATAACCTGGGACAATGGCGCCACCTCCCTTATCGAAAGCGGCTGGTGGCATCCCCATGCCGACGGACCCGAGGCCGGCACCCAGCTCTTTGGGACCAAAGGTTACGCCTCACTTTTCCCCACCAAACTCAAATTCTCTGTCGAAAATCAACCCGGTGAATTTATTGCCCCACTTCCTGTGCGTCAGGAACATTGCGATCAGATTATCTACACCCGCCAGATGCAGCATTTTGTGGAATGTATCCGCACCCGCCAAACACCCCTCTCCAGCGCCCAACAAGGTCAGGTGGTAATGCAAATAGTTGACGGGGCCTATGAATCTGCCCGCAACAATCAGGCGGTTGACCTGTAATTTATGAATTGCCCCCGCTTACATCACTGGAATTTCTTGTTCTCTTACGCTTCTTAAGGGCGTAATATATCATCCCCCCTCCTACCCCTGCCAATATCAGCCCCGCCGCCAGATTGGTCATCTGCCCCACAAAAGTCTTTGTGTAGTATATCGCTACAAAGATGATCAGACTAAAGCCCAGCAGGAAAAGTCCCAAAGCTATATTGATTTGGGCTAGCATTTGTTCCTGGAGTTTCTTTTCCGGTGTTATGTTTTTTTCTTCCATATTTCTATCGCTTAAAAGATGTAATACACAGTAAAAATAACGGCCAGGTCCAACCACGCCCACAATTTCAGATTATGCCACCACCTTCTCTCCTGGACCCCTTCATAAATATAATCATTGGGAATCAATAACACCAGAATCCCAATCAGAACAAAGAGGCCCAGGAAAATCCCCCTCGCCGGCGTTATGGCCACATCTGTCAGCCATTCGAAATTCAATATATATTTAATATGTTCCAGCATCATTTTTCTCCCGATTTATTTATTTACGCCGTTTTTTTCGGCCAACCGATATACCAGCCCATACAGCTTTTGCTCCGGATGCGGCTTGGTGAATATGCTCACCACAATCGTGATGACAAACCCGGCCACAAACGACCACCAGGACACGTAAAGAAACGGATCTTCGATAGTGAACAAACTGCTTTTATTGAGATAGAGACTAATGGATACTGTAATCCCTCCCACCAGGCCTGCACAGCCACCCCACGCTGTAATCCGGCGGAAGAAAATTCCCAACAGCAGTATGGAGAAGATCGGCCCCTGAAAGAAGGATAAAAACGTTTGGATGGCTACATAAATCCCTGGGAATTTTTTGCTGACCGGCGCAGTTAATACTCCGAAGATCAATAGCAATATTGTTGTCACCCGTCCCACATTCAGGTAGTGCTTGTCGGACGCCTCTTTCCTTATGAATTTTTGATAGATATCTTTGGTCCACAACGTTGCCGTTGAGTTCAATACCGAATCGATACTTGACATCAGCCCCGCCAACAGCGCCGCAAACAACAATCCTCGCAGACCGATGGGCAAAAGAGTCCCTATTAACATGGGAAACGCCTGATCTCCTTCTTCCAACCCCGGATGCATTACCGTCGCAATCAGACCAGGAAACAGTACCATCACCGGGATAAACATCTTTAGAAACGCACCCCAGATCATGCTCGCCTTGGCATGCCATTCATTTTTTGCCGCCAGACATCGCTGCACCACCGCCTGATTCCCGATCATATACGCGTTGGCCATCACAAAAGTCAAGCCAAACAAAATCCCCGTCCAGGGAAACGGCGTCTCTGTGTTCACCGGCTGTATCAATTCGAATCGGCTCTGATGCTCTATCCCCATCTCTGCCATCTTGGCCACCAGACCGTCCCAGCCGCCCACCTGATAAAATCCCAAAAACACCACCGCAATTCCCCCCACAAACATAATAATCATCTGTACCACATCGGTCATCACCACCGCGGTCAGACCCCCGAAGAATGTATAGATACCCACCACCACCGCCGTTAATATAATCGACCGCCATACCGGCCAATCCAGCCACGCCGGCCAATCCAAAAGCGTCTCCAGAAACACCGCACTGGCCCAGAAAATCGCTCCCAGGTTAAACGCAAAAAATATGATCCACGTCAGCGCCGCCAGTGTCCGCACATAATCGTTATAGCGTTTCCCCAGATACTCCGGAATGGTATACAGCCCCGCCTTCCAGAAATAGGGTACAAATATAAACGCCGCCAGCAGCATCGCCGGCACCGAACCGATCCAGTCAAAGTTCCCTACTGAAATTCCAAACCGATACGCCTGCCCCGACACCCCCACAAAATCCAGCGCCCCGATATCCGAGACCACAATCGACATCCCGATCGCCCAGAACGGCAGCATCTTACCGGCCAGAAAATAGTCCTGCGATGAGTGGACAAACTTTTTGAAATAGAAACCCAGCAGCATTATCCCCGCCATATAAAAAAGCACTACGAAAACATCGATTCCGCTTAGCATCTATCAAAACTCCTTATCCAAAACTGCAGACCTTAGCTGCTTAGCTTTTCTATTTTACCTGGTAATGCCGGGCAAAACACGCCCGACAGGATTCGAACCTGTGACCTACGGATTAGAAATCCGTTGCTCTATCCAGCTGAGCTACGGGCGTTTTACTTCTTAACTCTATGTAATATAACAACTTCTTGCACATATTACCAATTCATTTAGTAGGCAAAAAGTATAATTTTTCCTATTGTTCGTCAATTAGTTATGAGTCTGGATTGAATCCTTGTGTGGTAATTGGCCCGCGCCAAATCACTCAGTCAAATTGCATTTGGGGATTTCGGGGGCAGGTTTTTATAAGTATCTAACCGGGATTAAGGTTGATCCTGCTCAGCCCGATTTTGTGAAGGGTGCTAAGGCCCTTTTGCATGACAGTATATTATGGCCCTTACCAATTGAAAGAGGGGGGCAACAGGGAATATAAAATATGCCTGCGCCAATGGTCTATATTGCGCCTACTCGGACATTAATATGTCATGTAAATGATCTATTACTTCAATACCTTGTTCTTCTATTCTCTTTTTTGTTTCTTCTTCTAGAGTATCGGTGATAATCGAATCAATTTCCTGGGAAGATGCAAACTGAACAAAAGATACCTTCTCAATCTTACTGGAATCACACAGTAAAATAACTTTATTGGATGCCTTAATCATCGATTTCTTTGTGTCGGCCTGAGCGATATCCGGAGTGGTAGCACCTTTGTCCAAGCAAAAGCTATTCACTCCCATAAAGGCCTTGTCAAAAACCAGATCTTTTATTAAATCCAAACCCTGCAATCCCACAGAGCAATGGAATTTTTTTCTAATAACACCACCAAACATAATAATTTCGATTGAGCTGAAATCTTCCAATATGTTGGCAATGATTAGATCGTTAGTTAAAACAGTGATATTATTTTTCTGGTCTAACAATTTCGCCAATTCGCAGGTGGTTGTTCCCGTATCCAGAATAATTTTGTCGCCATCGTTGATCAGGTTCAAGGCAACTTGGGCGATTTTTTTCTTTTTCGATAGATTCTGAATTTTTCGTTGCTGGGTGTTGAGTTCATACCCTGTCTGAATTTTTTCTATAGCTCCACCGTGAGTTCTGGTTAACAGGCCGCTATCTTGTAATTCTCTCAGGTAAGTGCGTATCGTGGCACCGGAGACCTTAAAAATGTCGCATAGCTCAGCTACCCTGACTTGCTTTTTATCCTTTAACATTTTTAAGATCTTGGTCTTTCTTTCTTCTGCAAAGATTGGATTTTCAGTGGGTTTCAATCTATAGTCCTTTCGGTTACGGTTATTTTATGCATATAAACAACCTCTGCTTCTCTATAAAACCATTAACAGCAAGATGTTATATAAATCATGCCTGTTGGGAAATATCAGACCAAAGCACGGTTTCAGAATACACTCATTGTTTATGTATTTGTCGATTTTAGCACAATTGGGAGCTTAATATCTCATTTTAAGGCATTTTTCATATATAAACGAAAATTGAGGCTGAACACGTGCAATCGGCCGAGCTATATATCTTGTAAGTGTATATATGCCAACAATATACAGTTTGTTGTGCCCTGTGTGTTATAGCCGTCTCAAAGAAAAAATATTATAAAAATAGTTGAAATAAAAGCAATGACATTTATAATACAACTATATGAAAGCATGTGACAGTACATGAAAGGGCGTGCTTTGGTGTCAAATGATAATATAAGATTGTGCCTGATCGGCCTGGGTAGAGCGGGTATGATTCATGCTCGAAACTATTGTAAGATCATCTCCGGTGTGTCTGTTGTTGCTATGGCAGATCCGGATCCCAAAATTGTTAGGGCGGCAGGGGAAGAGCTCGGCATTGATAACACTTATTCAGATTATAAAGATGCTTTTGAAAAAGTTGATTTTGATGCGGTTATTGTCGTCACTCCCACGCAATACCACAAGGACATTGTGGTAGCAGCGGCAAACGCCGGCAAGCATATCTTTTGTGAAAAGCCCATGTCAATGGATGAATCAGAGTGTGATGATATGATCAGGGCAGCCGAGGGGAATAAGGTAAAACTGCAAATTGGTTTTATGCGCCGCTTTGATAAAAATTTCCTGGCGGCCAAAGAGATGATAGATTCAGGTGAGATTGGGGATGTTGTTATGGTTCGATCTTTGACATACGGGCCGAGTATTCCCAAGCCCTGGATGTATGATATCTCGAAAAGTAATGGTCCCCTGGCTGAAGTCAATAGTCACGACATTGATACGCTTAGATGGTACACAAACAGTGAGTTCAAGGAAGTATATGCTATAGGAGGCAATTTTCGTTGCCCTGATGCAAAAAGTAAATATCCGGATTTCTATGACAATGTTATCATGAATGCTGAATTTGAAAACGGCATGCAGGGTATAATCAGCGGGGCACAGGGAGTTCAGTATGGCTATGATTCTCGCTGTGAAATATTGGGTACCAGGGGAATTATATTAGTTGGCTCGCTTGATGGTTGTACGACAGTTTCATGCAGTATAAATGGGATGAATAAACCCATTGTAAAGAGCTGGACAAAGTTATTCGAGGAAGCATATCTCAGAGAAGCTCAGGAATTTATCGACTGTATCAGGGAGGACAGCGATCCAAAGGTTAGCGGTTATGACGGAAAGATGGCGGTCAAAGTGGTGAATGCAGGAAACCGGTCAATCAGTGAAAGAAAGCCGGTTGTTCTGTAGGAAAAAAATAGGATAACGATGTTAGCAGCAAGACTTTATGGTAAAGAAGATATCAGGCTGGAAGAGGTTTCAAGGCCTGATATTACCGAAAATGAAATCTTATTGAAGGTGCAAAGCTCCTTTGTTTGCGGTACTGATGTACGAATGTATAAAAACGGTCACCCAAATGCCACGCCCGACTCACCCTTGATCCTCGGACATGAGCTCAGCGGTGTGATAGAAGGCGTGGGTAAAAATGTAACATGTTACAAAGAAGGGAACAGGGTGGCGGTGGCGCCTAATATGGGATGCGGCATATGCGATTTATGTATTGGCGGCAATACGCATCTTTGTCCGGACTATAAGGCGCTGGGCATAAGCCTAGGTGGGGCATTTGCTGAATATGCAAGGATACCGGAAGCTGCGATTCGGCAGGGTAATGTAATTGAACTGAAAGAAAATGTTACTTACAAGGAAGGGGCGTTAGTAGAACCTCTTTCATGCGTCTATAACGCTTTTGAAAGAAGTAATATCCGGCCGGGTGATTATGTCCTTGTAATCGGCGCTGGCCCGATCGGCATAATGCATGCCAAACTTGCAAAGGCGGCAGGGGCGGCAAAAGTTATAATAAATGATCTGGTGGAGGCAAGACTGGAACTGTGCAGAAAAATAGATCCTGCCTTTATGGTAGTGAGCGGCAATAATATCAAAGAACAGATTATGGATGAAACAGGTGGTAAGGGTGTGGATGTATATATTACCGCTTGTCCGGCCGCGGCGGCGCAAGAAGCATCGTTGTCAATGATGGCTGTTAATGGACGGGTGATCTTTTTTGGGGGACTGCCCAAAGGGACAAAAGTAACCCTGGATACCAATCTGATTCATTATAAGCAACTGATAATCAGCGGTACAACGAGAGCGAGTCTGAGGCAATATCGAAAAACGCTCGATCTGGTCGCGGCAGGGGAAATTGAGGTGCAGGATTTGGTTTCCGGAAGTTATGTGTTGGCTGATTTTCATAAAGCGATTGATAATGCATCCAGAGGGATTGGATTAAAAAATGAAATCGTATTCGAGTAAATATAATTTAGTTAAATTCGATTAAAATTGAAAAGGTAAGAAATGGCTGGTGAGTATTTAATCGGTGTTGATATCGGTACTCAGGGTACAAAAACAGTCCTGTTTGACCTGGAGGGCAAGTGTCTGGCGGAGGCTTTTAAAAAGTCATCTCTCTATAGGCCTTCTGCGGGAGTGGTAGAAGAAGATCCTGAAAAACAATTGTCTTCGGTTTGTCAGACGATCAAACAATGCATTAAGGACTGCAAGGTCGATCAAACTGCAATTGCAGCAATCGGTCTGGATGGGCAAACTGCCGGTATCATAGGGATTGATAAGAATGGGAAAAATATAACGCCTTATGATTCATGGCTGGATACCAGATGTGCACCTTATATTCAACAAATGGCCGATGTTGCCGGGGATGAAATCTTAAGCAAAACGGGATGGTCGCCCAGTTTTAACCATGGCCCCAAAAAGTTGTGGTGGAAGTATAAGCAACCGAAGATTTACAAACAAATTGCTTCTTTTGTCCAGCCGGCCGGCTATGCGGCTCTGCGCTTATGCGGTCTGGATTCGTCGAAGGCATTTATCGATCGAACCTATCTGCATTTTTCAGGTTTTGCCGACAACCGAAAAAATAAGTGGGACTTGGAATTATGCAAAATATTTGATTTTGATCCGGACAAGCTCCCTGCAATTGTTGAGCCGGAGAAGATTGTGGGGCAATTAACAACGGCAATGGCGAAAAGATGTGGATTAAGGGCAGGTGTGCCGGTGGTTGCAGGTTGTGGTGATACCGCAGCATCTTTTATTGCTTGTGGGGCGGTTAAAAAAGGTATTTGTGTCGATGTGGCCGGAACGGCTTCGGTGTTTGCTGCCACAACGGATAAGTTCAAAGCTGATATAAAAAACAAGACTCTGGGCTGTGCCCAGGCAGCGGTTAAGGGATTATGGCATCCTTATGCTTATATCAACGGCGGGGGGATGAATCTGGAATGGTTTAAGAATGAGTTGATGAATCCCGAGAGTAAATCAACCCAACAGATTACCTTCGATAAGTTGAATACATTAGCAGAAAAATTATCCGTTGAAGAAGACCTGCCGTATTTCGTTCCCCACTTCGGGGGAAGAGTCTGTCCGCCGGTTCCTGGTTTAAGGGGAGCATGGGTTAACTTAAATTGGAATCATAAAATTGAACATTTATACAAGGCGATCCTGGAAAGCGTGGCCTTGGAATACGGTATTTATCATCAGATATTAAAAAGCTTGTATCCGGAAATGAAGGTCAAAGAGGTGCGCAACACCGGAGGTGGCGGAAATAGCGTCCTATGGAATACTATCAAATCCGCTGTCCTGCAGGCACCGATTGTGCAAATTGTAAAGAATCAGGGGGCACCGATGGGATCTGCGATGCTGGCAGGTACGGGGGTAGGGCTATTTAATGATCTGCAGGAAGTTGCCGCCCAATGGATAAAAACCGGCGCAAGCATCAAGGCAACAGCTAAAGAGAAGAAGATTTATCAGCAAAAGATTGATTATTATAAAAAATTATTAGATGTGTTAGCGCACATATAAGAGGATTTTATTGATGACAAGTTTTGATTTTGTACCACCAAATAAACCCACATTTTATTTTATTGGCGTGACCACGTCAAAGTCATCCATAATAAAGGTTTTTCCGAAATGGGCGCAATATCTCGGTTTAGGTGATTGCCCTATCCAGGGGATTGATTGTAAATGGCATGACAACCCCGAAGTTTACCGAAAAGTAGTCCAGTTTATCAAACATAACAAATTTTCGCTGGGGGGACTTGTTACAACTCATAAAATCGACCTTTTAAAAGCATGTCGGGATATATTTGATGAGCTGGGCCCTTATGCGGAACTGCTGGGGGAGATAAGCTGTATTTCCAAACGAAACGGAAAACTGAGAGGGCACGCCAAGGATCCGATTACCAGTGGCCTGTCGCTGGAAGCTTTTTGCCCGAAGGACCATTGGGAAAAAACAGGTGCACAAATGTGCCTGTTAGGAGCAGGCGGTTCCTCTTTGGCATTAACCACTTATTTCATGCAAAGTAAAACTCTGTCTGAACGACCGTCAAAAATATATGTAACAAACAGAAGTCTACCCAGGTTAGAGGAGATGCAGGCGATACATAAAAAAATAAATCCCGGCATCGAGATGGAATATTTTCATTGCCCAAAGCCTGAGCAGAATGATGAAGTTGTTAATCGGCTGAAACCCGGATCCCTGGTTATCAATGCAACCGGTTTGGGTAAGGATGCCCCGGGATCTCCGATTACCAATGCAGCAAAATTCCCACAAGAGGGATACGCCTGGGAATTTAATTACAGAGGGAATCTGGTATTTCTTGAGCAGGCGAATATGCAAAAGCAGTCCAAGCATTTAACGATTGAGGATGGGTGGATCTATTTCATTCACGGCTGGACACGGGTAATCGCGGAAGTATTTGATATTGATATCCCCACCGCCGGGCCGGAATTTGACAAACTTTCGGAAATAGCGGCGAACACGAGAAAATAGGCGCCAGAGGCATTTATGGAAATAAAAGAGTCAACAAGTCTGATTCAACCCTATAGTGATTTTATCGATCTTGATAAAGTGATTTTTAAAGATTGTAAGGCTCATAATGTAAGACATGCTTCCGACATGAAAGGCTACTACAAAGATGCAGCAATGCTGGAAAAGCTAATCGAACGGGGAGATCCTCTGCACTATGAAACGTTTGAGTGTCAAGTTCCCCAAGAGTACGGACATTTGATTTATGGTCTGAGTAAATTGCAGCCTGGCGTCGTGGGCGATGAATGTTTCATGACCAAGGGGCATTATCACACAATTATTGAAACCGGGGAAACCTATCTTTGCCTTGAGGGGCAGGGGTATATGTTAATGAAGACCCAGGATGGACAGGTTAAAGCGGAGAAAATGGAGCGGGGCTCTTTTGTTTATGTGCCGCCGTATTGGGCTCATCGATCGGTTAATACAGGGGATACACCGCTGACAACATTGTTTATCTATCCTGCCGAGGCGGGTCACAATTACGGCGACATTTCACAGGAGGGATTTTTGAAAAGAATATTTAAAAGAAATGGAGCGATCGTAATTGAATAAGATATTAATTACCCCTCGTTCGCTGACCAAAAATGGCCACCCTGCCTTGAATAGGCTTGAGGATGCAGGATATAATCTAACTTTTTCAAATCCCGGTGTTCAGCCGACGGAGGAAGAGCTGCAACGTTTATTGCCCGATTGTATAGGTATGCTCGCCGGGGTGGAACCGATTACCGCCAAGGTGCTTGAAGCTGCCGAACAATTGAAAGTGATAAGCAGAAACGGCGTAGGGGTAAATAATATTGATAAGGAAGCCGCTGCAACAAAGGGTATAAAAATCTTAATTACTCCCGGGGCGAATTCCTTTGGTGTTGCTGAGCTTGCTTTCGGGCATATTTTATCTGTGACCAGGTCAATACCATTTTGCGATGCAGCAATCAAACGCTCCGACTGGCAAAGAAAAAAGGGGGTTGAGCTTAAAGGAAAGGTGCTGGGCATTGTGGGCTGCGGTAGTATTGGGCGGTATGTTACGCAGCTTGCCCTTGGTTTTAATATGCAGGTTCTTGCCTATGATCCCTTTGCAGACAAAAGTTTTCATCCTTCAGAAAAATTTAAATACTGCTCATTTGACGAACTCGTCGGCCGGGCGGATATTATCTCTCTGCACTGCCCCGCCAATGAGGATGGTTCCGCTTTGATTGATGATAAGGTGATTTCCAAAATGAAAGCAGGTGTTTATATCGTCAATACCGCTCGGGCGGAATTACTGGATGAAGACGCGGTTTTGAGGGCACTGGATTGCGGGAAAATAGCAGGGTTGGCATTGGATGTATTTAGCCCCGAACCCCCAGAGGACTGGCGTTTAGCTAAGCATGAGAATGTAGTGGCCACGGCGCATATTGGAGGCTTTACCAGGGAAAGCGTTGATCGCTCGGTGGGCATGGCGGTTGATAATCTTATTTCAGCATTGAAAAGTGAAGGAGATTGATTTTGGGCTTGGAAATAATCGACAAGCTTACAGAATTTAATTTCGATACCATCGATGAAAATATGGTTGCCTTTAGATGGCTGGGGCAGTCCGGTTTTGAAATCATCGGCCAAGGCAAACATATTTTTATTGATCCCTATTTGTCCGATTTTCTGGCCAAAAAATATGCAGGAAAAAAGTATGAGCATAAAAGAATGATGCCGATACCCGTCAAACCTGAAAACATAAAAGGCTTGGACTATATTTTATGCACGCATCGCCATTCGGACCATATGGATCCGGAGACCTTACCGGTATTAATGGAAATGAATCCTGACTGCAAATTAATTGCACCACGCGGGGAAACTGAGCACGTTATCAATCTAGGCCTGGAAACAAAAAATGTAATTTTTGTCAATGCTGATGACACTCTGGATTTGTCACCAGAGGTGAGTCTGGAGGTTATTCCTTCGGCCCACGAGGAATTATATGCAGACGCCAAGGGTAACCATTATTTTCTCGGATATATTTTAAGGTTTGGCAAGATTTCAATCTACCATAGTGGCGATTGCGTTCCTTATGCAGGCTTGGCGGAAAGAATCAAAAGCGGAAATATTGATCTGGCAATGTTACCTGTTAATGGAAGGGATGAATATAGGAAATCCATGGGGGTACCGGGCAATTTTAGCTTTGAAGAGTGTCTCAAGTTATGTAAAGAAGCTGAAGTACCAACCATGATTTGTCATCATTTTGGGATGTTTGACTTTAATACAGTTGACAGTGAACAACTGGTTGACAAGGCGCAGGCTGCTGGGGAAAAGGTTCACTGCGTTGTTCCTCAGACAGGTTTAATGTATCAATTATCTGAATTAATGAAGGAAGCAGAATAATGAAAGCTCGACTTGTTCCTGTATATTTTAGAGTCGGCAGAGATGAAGGTTTTGATAAACAATTGGCCCATCTTAAAAAGCTGCTGGCCGAGGATGCCGAGCTTTTGGAGCCGGTTGCATTGGGTGATAACCTGCCCAAGGCCGATGCGATAGTATTGCCCCAAATCCTCGGCGATGCCTATAGGCAGGTAAAAGATTTTCAGGGCATAAAGATTCCTATTCTGATTATTACTTCCGAATTTGGAACTGTTTCCATGTGGGACTGGGAGATCGCTTGTTATCTCAAGGAACACGGTGTCGAGACCATCGCACCCTACAATCTTGAGCAGGCTCAAATGCTCTGCAAAACACTTGCGGTTAAGAATGATTTGAAAGGAAGTAAATTTCTTGTTTTTCAGGATGATCCCGGCGAAGGTTTTCAGCCGCAGATATTTAAATGTTTCTATTGGTGGGAAGATGAGTGCACCAGTCTCCTGAAGGACAAGTTTGGGATTACTGTTGAAAAGAAAAGCTTTAAGACTCTGGGCGAAAGAGCAAAACTTGTATCTGATCAATGTGCCCATGATATTCTGTCGAAATGGGACATCCCCTCTGAAGGCTTAACGCAGCAAGCTCTTTTAAGTGCGGTCAAAATGTATGCTGTTTTGAAAGAGGAGCTTGACCGGGATGGAACCATAAAGGGAATGGGAATCAATTGTCTTAATGAATCACACTTTTCCGACACGGTTCCTTGCCTGGCCTGGAGTATGCTTTATCAGGAAACCGGCCTCATCTGGGCGTGTGAAGCTGATACGATGAGCCTGATGACAAAGTACCTTATCAATAAGACTCTGGGGGCTCCGATTATAATGACAAACGTATATCCCTTTTTAATGGGGATGGCGGCGCTTAAACATGAGCGCATCCCACATTTTCCTGAGGTAGAGTCGGAACCGGAAAATCATATCCTGTTGGCTCATTGTGGCTACTTTGGTTTGATTCCTCAAAAGATGGCGTGCAAATGGACCCTGCGGCCGAAAGTGTTGGCGATAGTGGATGAAAATGCTCATGTGATCGATGCGCAATTGCCCCTCGGCAAAGCAACTCTGGTCAAACTCGGGCCGACTATGGATAAAATGATGGTCGTCAGGAGCCAGCTTAAAGAGTATGTGCATTATGAAAATTCAGATTGTATTAACGGCGGACTTTTAAAAGTTTCAGATGGAAACAGGCTTATGAATAATCTTTATTCCCATCATCAGTGCATCATGAGTGGGGATAGAGTAAATGATATCGAACTTGTGGCAAAGATATTCGGTATCAAGCTGGAATATTTTTAGAAAAAATACATAGCTATGTGATCATGATATTAAGTATTTAGGAGTTGAATATGAAAATTGGAATCGACAGTTATTGTTATCATCGTCTTTTTGGAGAAGTGTACCCCCATCAGAATCAGCCGGAAAAACTAATTACTGTGGAAGACTTCCTCAAAAAAGCCAAGGATCTTGACGTTGACGGCGTTTCGCTGGAATCCTGCTTTTTCCCGAGTTTCGAAAAAGCATATCTGACCGAGATTAAAGGGATGCTGGATGATTATAATTTTGACAGGGTATGGGCCTGGGGGCATCCGGACGGCCTTGAAGGTGGTAAGAACACCAAAGAATTCGGCCTTATGATGGACTCTTTTGAGTGTGCTAAAAATATTGACGCACCGGTTATGCGGGTTGTCGGCAGTAGTCTTATGTTCCGTAATGAGCCCCACCATGAACAGATTAAGCGCTTGGTTGATATGTTCAAAGAAGCTGTAAAAAAAGCGGAAGACTACAACATTAAAATAGCGATAGAAAACCACATCGATTTTAATTCAGATGAAATCATGCAAATTCTTGAGGGGGTTGGTTCTGATTATCTGGGAGTAAATTTTGATACGGGAAACTTTGTCAGAGTGCTGGATGATCCGGTGAAAGCCGCCCAAAAGCTTGCCCCTTATGTATTTGCGACTCATATAAAGGATGTTAAGTTGCAGGAAGATGTTACCGCTGATACCTGGCATTTCTTTGCGAGCACTCCCGTGGGTAGGGGGCTTGTTGATTTGAAAGGTGTGGCCGAAGCTCTTAAGGCGGCTGATTATGCAGGATTCTTAGCAGTGGAGATAGATTCACTGCACCCTGATTTCCAGGGACAGGAAGAGGCTGTGGTGGAGGAAAGCATCAAATATTTAAAAAATACAGTAGGCAATATTTAAAAGGACAAAAGTAAATTGTCTAATCAAAAAAAACCTGAAAACAATAAAATATCAAGGCGTAAATTCATAACTTCGTCTGTGGCAACTGCAGTTGGTGCCTATGTTGTACCCCAATTTGCCATTGGCAAGCCGGGCATATCGCCGAACAGCAAGGTCAATCTGGCCGCCATCGGCTGCCAGGGGATGGGGGGCACCGATCTCTGGAGATTATCACAAGTTCCACAAATCCACATTGTGGGTCTTTGCGATGTTGACGCAAAAAAACTTGAGAATCCAGGATCAAGAAAAAATAGTGTAGAAGCGCCACACGCCAAGCGATATTTCGATTTCCGCGAAATGCTTAATGATCTTGGTGACAAGGTGGATGCTGTCACAGTGGGCACGCCCGATCACACCCACTTCCCCGCCTCGATGCTGGCAATGAGTTTAGGCAAGCATGTCTATTGTGAAAAGCCCTTGACCAATGAGATTTGGTGTGTACGGCAGATGCTCAATCTGGCCAACAAAAAAAGTGATCTGGTTACACAAATGGGTAATCAGAGCCATGCCCACGAGGGACTGCGACTGGCTAAAGAGTGGTACGAAGCGGGTGCAATCGGCCGGGTCAAGGAAATCCATGTCTGGACGGACCGCCCGTTGTGGCCGGGCGGCCTGAAGGCATATCCCGCCCCCGAACCGGTCCGAGAGGATTTTCGTTGGGATCTATGGCAGTCGTATCAGAAACCGCGTCCTTATGGCCATGGCTACGAGCCTTTTGTCTTCCGTTCGTGGTGGGATTTCGGGGCCGGCGCGCTGGGGGACATCGCCTGTCACAGCATGGATATGTCGAATTATGTGTTCGAGTTGTCAACGCCGATTAAAGTTGAGGTGCTGCACAGTGAACGGGGTACCGAGATTTCACCCCCGACAACATCAACAATCCGGTTCCACTTTCCACCCGGTAGGAATCATGGCCCATTGACTCTCACTTGGTACGACGGACACATGCTCTCCGAAGAAGGCAAAAAACAGCCCGATGCCGATAAGATTCCGATCTGGTCGAAGGAGGCAAAGAATCTGAGAGTGCAGAACCTGCCCAAACCGCCGGCAGGGTGGCCCAAAGACAAGCCACTACCGACTAATGGGCAGTTCATTGTTGGAGATAAGGGCTTCTTTTACATTCCCGGTATGTACGTCAGAACACCGCTACTGCTGCCCGAATCACGTTGGAAAGAGTTTAAAGGAAACCGGCCACCCAAAACATTACCTCGTGCGCTCGCTGCTCATCGAACCGAATGGGTTGAAGCCATTGTTCGTGGTGACCCTAAACTGGCTCAGGCTAACTTTCAGTATTCCGCTCCCTTGACCGAAACTGTTCTGTTGGGCAAGCTTGCCCTACGCAGCAACAGTGAGATCATCTGGGACAGCGACAACCTGCGCGTGACCAACAATGAAGATGCCAACAAGTATGTAAAGCCTTATATCCGAGACGGCTGGCTCTTCGGAATTGATACCTAGAAAATTTATATCATTGTGTGCTTGGCAAAAGAAGGATAAAAACAGGAAATTGGAAGGTTGAAAATATGCGAGAACTTAAACATCAAATAACGATTTTGTTGTTGGTTGGTTTTCTATGCAGTACTGTTATGGGCGTTGATTCCGACAATGTCGGCAAATTAGTTAGCTCTGAGTTAAACCATAAAAAGTTTAACGAAGGTTGCAAAACGAAAATATTGCTTATCTCGAGCCAGCCCGACCATCCCTATTTGATGCATATGTACTTATACGAGTGTTGTTTGCTGGCCAAGTGCCTCAGGCAAAATTCCGGGGTAGATGCCGTTGTTAGTTCCGGTTGGCCCAAAGATGGCAATGAATTGGCTAAAGCTGATGCAATTGTCATGTACAGCGGCCCGGTTGCGGACAGATTCTTACACAGTCAAAATGCTGTCAAACAATTGAAAAAGTTTGCTGATTTAGGCAAGGGTATTGTTGCTCTGCACTGGGCCACAGGGGTTCTTCGAGAAGACAATAAAGAAAGAGCCCGTCTTTGGCTGAGCCTGTTGGGATGCATATATGACAAAAATCAAAGTAATGTTATGACAGATTATGCCAGGGTTAGAAAACTTGATAACAACCACCCAATCAGCAGGGGTTGGATGGACTTTTTAACCTTTGACGAATACTATCTTAATATGAAAACAGAAAAAGGCGTTGTTCCCTTAGTTAAAGTTGAGATAGATAATGGCAAGGAAGATATTGTAGCCTGGTATCACCAGCGGCCCGATGGCGGCAGAAGTTACGCCAACACGCTTGGACATTACCATTATAACTTTGCCAATCCGTCATTTCTCAAAATGTACCTTAACGGTATTCTCTGGGCGGCAAAGTATGAAATACCGAAACAGGGTGTAAAATGTAGGGTATCGCCTTATGACTTGAATCTTTTACCAAAACCTAAAGATTAGGTACTGCCTCATGATATTGGTAAAGCTTTCTTACGTTTATAAACATCAACGGCTGATTCCAGCACGCTGTTACGCTGCTCGGTCCAGTCTTGACGCACAAGGTCGCTGACATGAACCGGATACAAA
>Ga0272442_10001208_pt1 | contig 39865 bp, 38 predicted proteins | sample SSMForm2O_FD_200262 | JGI IMG/M metagenome (GOLD analysis project Ga0272442, IMG submission 200262) | Marine sediment archaeal communities from Little Sippewissett salt marsh, Falmouth, MA, United States - SSM-Form-2O | ecosystem: Environmental > Aquatic > Marine > Wetlands > Sediment ... | reverse complement strand
GTAATCAAAAACTTTAGTGTTTATATTTTTATTACTAATTTTAACATAATTTAAGATTTCATTATTTAACAATGGAATCGGTACAGCTATGCCGAGACCTAGGGATACACCATATTTTGGAATTCTAACTGCTTGTACAAAATATGGGTTCATCTGTTTTAGATCTCCAATTAAGCCTAGACATCCACCTGGTTTTTTAGGGATTCCATGCTTATTTCTCTCGACTTTTGAATTAAATTGTGTACCTTCCCAGGTTACATATCCTTGTGCCCCACCTATTAGTATCCTAGTTCCAATGCCAATAGTTTGATAAAATGGGTCATTAATGAGAGGATTTAATTCGCCTGTTGTTGAATAATTAGCATTAGAAAACTCTGGTAGAAGTTTTCCCATATAGGTGTATAGAGTTTTTTTAGATGGATTTGTTGCAACTCCGTAATTTTGATAGGAATTTCTTGGGTTAAACATTACAGCTTGATTTATATCTCTAAGAGAAAAAAATGTATCAATTTTGGATCTTGGATAACAATCGGTTGGATAACCCACCCCCTTAAGATGAACATCTTTTCCTTTTATAAGATCTTCAATTACATGTGCACCACCATATGATAGGTTACAGTTTTCATCTAATTCTGTGGCTCCAAGATAGACATCTACAGCAGCAAGACCACAATATATTGGTATATTGTTTAACCATGCTTTCCTAAGTTTTATTGGTGGATCGGTATGTCCAAAATTTAGATATATTCCTGATGAGCACATTGGTCCAAAGGTTCCTGTTGTAACTACATCAACCTCTTTTAGGGTATTTTTTTCTCCTTTTTCTTCTACAAGATGAATAATTTCTTCTGCGGATACTACTACGCATTCTTTGTTTGCAATTCGTTTGTTGATTTCTTCATAGGTTCTCATTATTTTTTCTACAAGCCTTAGATTATAATAATATTTTTTGACAAAAATATTCCAATAAGAATAAATAATAGTTCTGTATAACAAAAAATATGCATCAGAATCTAAAAAAAATTAAACAAATACGACAACAAACTGGACTAACACAAGCACAACTAGCAAAACTATCAAATGTAAGTCAATCAATGATAACAAAAATTGAGAGAGGAAGAATAGATCCATCATACACAATTGCAACGAAAATATTTTCAACATTAGAAGAACAGCTTAATAAAAGCAATAAAAAAATTTATGCAAAAAACATAATGACAAAAAACATAATATCAGTTAAACCTGAAAGTACAATTGATAGAGCTATTAAAAAAATGAATAAAAATGCAATATCTCAAATACCGGTAATAAAGGAAAATATAGTTATTGGAAGTATCTCTGAAGATATATTTATTAAAAACTATGATAAACTGAAAAATAAAAATATTTTAATTAAAGAAATTATGGAAGAACCTTTTCCAATAATCCCTGAAAATACAAAAATTACTTTAGTTAAGGAATTATTAAAGTCGTATTCTGCAATAATCACAGTTAAAAATGGTAAATATTCAGGTATAATTACTAAAGCCGATTTATTAAAAAGATTATAATCTTTTTTTATCTATTTTTTTAAAATATTTTTTTATATGATGGGAGGTGTTATAACCTGAAATTTATATAAAAGATAATAAAGTTACTATATTTAATCGATTAATGCCCTATATAATTTCTCTTAAAAATCTATTAATATCCATTAGATAAGTAGAATGTCAATTATAAATCAAGAAATAAAAAAATTAGAAATTTATTAGAATTATAACATTTCACCAATATCTACTTCGTCATCCTCTTCAACTAAAAAATCATCTATTTCATTAAATACATCATCCTGTGAAATATCATCATTTGTTGAATATTGAATATGTTCTTCTTCAGACTCTGATTGATTAAATGATACAAATATAACTGTTGCAGATATGAATATTAAAAGAAGAAAAGATATTATAATTATTTTTTTATCCATATAGCTTTTCCCTCCAGATTTTATTTACCTGTGCCTTTCCCATTTCCATATAATGGATTATTGCCATTAGAGCCTTTATTTTTTCCCTGCTTGTTTTTATTATTCTCAATCATGTTTTGTATTTTTTCCATTAATTTTTCATTTCCTGTGTTATTGGCATTTTCTAATCTTCTTTGGAGTCTTTCTTGTTGTCTTAGTTCAAAATTATTTGTAATATTTTCAAATTTTTTACTAGCATTGTCTTTGCATTGTATTTTCTCAGCTTTTATATTTTTATAAATTTGCATTTTATCTTTCATTTTATGATTTACCATTTTACTTATTTGCATTTTTAGTTGATACTGAGAAATTGTCCCGTTCATATATTGATTTACAAATGAGTTATTGCCATCGCCGATCAAACCATACAATTTATGGATTTGATTTCTATTAAATTGTTTAATCTTTCTTTGTATATTTTTAGTATATTTTTCTAGTTCCCCATTTGTTATATTTTTCATCTGTTCTTTTATTTCTTTATATTTAATATCGCTAAGTAAATCTTTTACTGTTTCTCTAAATTGTTTCGTAAGGTTTCTTGCATCACTTTTTAAATCTACAAATATTTGAACGGCATCACTAGCATTTGGATCTGCAGCTTTAACCTCCTCCAAAACAAGTTTAAATTCATCAAGTATTACTTCCAAATCAGTTGTATTATAGTTTAGACCTTGTAAAACATTAACAGTCATTTCGCCTTTTAATAAATTTTTAGTTATTGCTTTTTCAAGTTGTAATAGCCTAATTTCTGATCCTAAATTGTCATTCATAATTTCTATTTCTTCTTCTGTTTCACTTTCTTCAAGATCATCAGTTTCATTTAATTCAGGATCTTCAGTTTCGTTTCCATCGTTTTGAGATTCATCTATTTCTGGTTCTTCCGTGTTTTCTACTTCTTCAGCTAATGCTAATGAGGATATAGATATCAAAAGCATAAGTATAATAATTATATTCTTCATTTTTTTCATATTATTCATACCTCGTCAATTTCAACTTGATGATTTATAATAGGATGAAACAACATATATATTTTAACCGAAACAAACCGGAACAAACAGAAACTAAAAGAAAAATTATGGCTTTTTTAGCCTAATCAGATTTGACATACCACTTTTTTCTATTTCAACAATACCTTTAACCTCAAGTGAATGAATATTTCTTGAAACAGATGCTTTTGGCAAACCCAATTCTTTTTGAATCTCTTTTTGAGTTAAAGCTCTTTTACTTTTTACTAATAGATTTACAATATTTTTTTGCCTTTTATTTAAGCCCTTAAAATTAAATTCACTTTTATTATCATTAAAGCTTTTTGATTTTTTATCTTTATATAAAAAATAAACAAGAAATGTAGCTAGAAAAAATATACAGGTTATAAAAAATTCAAGGATTATATTATAAATTGATTTTTCCTCTTTTGAATTGATATTCCCGATCTCATATTTAATGTAGATTGATAGTTTTTCATTTGAACCTGATCCTGATATAATTAATCTTCCAGACTCTTCTTCAATTCCATCAAATCCAGTTGCTTTGATATATTTTATTTTTGTATATCTTGGAAATGTTATATAATAGATAAAATCAGAAAAATTACCCTCTTTTGTAATATTTAACAACCATAAATCTTGGTTTTTATAAGTATACATCTGGGTATCTTCTGTTATTAAACCCGGGTAATTAGACAAGCCGTCTATATCAACAAAACCTGATTTATCAATAGTTATCTCTAATTTAGCGTAGTAGTCCTGTGCAGTAATTATAGGTGTTTGAATAATTAAGAAAATAATAATAAAAAAAAATAATATCAGAATTTTTTTAGAATTTTTTATAATATTCAACATTTTTTCGCCAAACAAGGTTATCCCATTTTTTTCCAAATGCTATTTTTCCAAACTTCTCTTATATCCTTAACTTTTATTTTTATTATTTCTTTGTTATTATCATTTATTGTAATCTCATTAGATTTAATTATGCCAAGTTTTAAAAATTTAGTACCATATTTTTTTAAGTTTTTTTCAAATTCTAAATATTTATCCTTTTTTACCTCAGCAATCCAACGGGTATTTGATTCTGAAAATAATTTATAATCGGGTCGTAAGTTTTTACCGATTTCTGAGATATCAATTTCACATCCAATATCTCCACCAATAGCCATTTCAGAAATACAAACACCTAGTCCACCTTCACTAATATCGTGACATGATGAAATAAATCCATTTTCAATACAAGACAGGATTCCTTTAATACAATTTTTAAGTATTTTAAAATCAGTTTTAGGAACAATTCCGCCATTAACATTTAGTATATTATAATACTCTGAACCACCCAATTCCAATTCTGTTTCTTTACCTATCAAATATAGTATATTATCTTTCTTTTTAAAATCAGATGATACAGAGTTTCTAATATCTTTAATGATGCCTATTCCAACTATTTCAGGTGTTGGAGGTACTGCAGTTTTTACTGACTCATTATAAAAGCTAACATTTCCCGACATAAAAGGTAGTTTTAGCTCTCTTGCTGAGTCTCCTAAACCTTGACATGCTTCATAGAATTCTCCCATTTTCTCTGGTTTTTCAGGGTTTCCAAAATTTAAACAATCCAACAGTGAATCAGGTTTTGCACCTACACTTACAAGGTTTCTACATGTCTCATCTATTGCAGAGCAAGCACCCCAATAAGGGTCTCTTTCCATAAATCTGGGGTTTATATTTGCTGTTACAGCAAGCCCTCTGAAGCTTTTTTCTAATGGTTTTAATACAGTAGCATCTCCATGTGTTTCATTGTTGATTTTTCCTTGTAGTGGTTTTATAACTGTGTTTCCTCTAACTTCATGATCATATTGACGTATTACCCATTCTTTTGATGCAATGTTTGTACTTTCTAATATCTTTTTTAAAATACTGTTTAGATCAGGTATTTTAAAATTTGGATCTTTTTCTTTCTTTTTCTTAGGTTTTTTATAAGGTCGTTGGCAGGTATCATAAACAGGTCCACCTGTGTAGAAATCCATATCCATCTCAAGTATTTTTTTACCTTTATAAAAAACTCGGGTAATTTTTTCTGGTATTACTTTTCCTATAACAAATGCGTTTACATCCCATTGTTTGCATATGTGTAAAACCTTGTCTACGTTTTCTTGTGATACTAGAAACATCATTCTTTCTTGGCTTTCTGAGACCCATATCTCCCATGGTGCAAGTCCTTTTTCTTTTAATGGTACATCATCAAGGTGTATTTCAGCGCCAAATCCTGCTTCATAAGCCAGCTCTCCTGATACACAGGATAATCCTCCTCCTCCAAAATCTTTTAATCCTTCAAGTAATCCTTTTTTGTTGCATTCTAATGTTACGTGTATTACTGGTTCTTTTGTAATTGGATCTCCTACTTGTACAGCTGATCTGCTGCTTTCTTCGCTTTCATCTGTAAGCTCAGCTGATGCAAAGGTTACACCATGTATTCCATCTCTACCTGTTTTTCCTCCAACATATATGTAGATATTACCTGGTGCTTTTGCTCTGCTATGTATCATTTCTTTTTTTGTCATTATACCAATGCATCCAACGTTTACAAGACAGTTTCCTGTGTAACCCTTATGAAAATATACCTGGCCTGATAAAGTTGGTATTCCTATTCTATTTCCATAGTCTCTTATTCCATCGACGACTCCTTTGAATAGATATCGGGGGTGTTTTACACCTTTTGGTAGTTCTTTTAATGGTAAATCTAATGGTCCAAAAAATAATGGATCGATATATGCTATTGGTTGAGCACCCATGCAAACTATATCTCTTACTATTCCTCCAACCCCTGTTGCTGCTCCACCATAAGGTTCTACAGCACTAGGATGGTTATGGGACTCTAGTGCAGCGCAGTAATAATGTTCTTTGTCGAATTCAACTACTCCTGCATCTTCTCTTGCAATAATTTTTTTTTCTTCGATACCAAAAACGTTTTGTTTAAGCGGGACTTTTGATGATTTATAGCAGCAATGCTCTGACCAAGCCTGTCCAAGTGCTTCAAGTTCAATATCTGACGGGTTTCTTTTTTTATTTTTAAAATATTCTTTTATTCTCTTCATTTCCTCTAATGCTAGTGCTATGCCCATTTGTTCGCTGATTGCAATGAGTTCTTTATCTGAAGCATTTAGTATATCTATCTCATAACATTCAAAGTCAAATTTTTTTTTAAATAATTTATCAATATTCACTTTTTTTACTCCCCGAATTTAAAAATTTTATTTTTTTGTTATATCAATTTCATAGGTGTGAATAACAGGGTTAGTTAGGAGTCTTTGACACATTTGTTCAACTTCTTTTTCTACTTTGTTTTTATTTTCTTCTTCTATGATTAAATTTATAGTCCTGATTATTTTTGCATCTTTTACATTTTCAAAACCTAGTAGTTTTAAGGCTTTCATTGTATTAGCACCTTCTGGATCTGAAACACCTTTTTTAAGTTCAACTTTAACCTTTACTTCAAACATTTTATTATCCTGCTCGGCAATCAGATATTTTATAGATTAATCTATCGCTTTTTCATAAATCCAACAGAATATTATTAATTTTATTTCTAAAAACATCAAGACTTTTTTCGTTTTTTATAACAATATCTGCTGTTGCTATAAGGCCATCAAGACCCCAGCTTAATTCTCTTTTATCTCTTTCTTTTATTTTATCAATGTTTTTACTATCATCTTCTCTATTTCTATTCATAGCTCTGCTATATCTTTTTTCATCTGAAGCTTGAATGGCTACTAAAATAAAGTTATCTCCGAGTTCTTTTTTAAAAATATCAATTTCTTCTATGTTTCTAACACCATCTATTACTATTGATTCGCCAATTGAGAGTTTTTTAATTTTTTTAATTGTTTTTTTTGCCCATATATTTTTTCCATGTTTCTGGCGCATTTCATTTGCAACAAATCCAACATTTTTATCAATTAATTTTAAATCACGTTTTTTTACTTCTTCCCAGACAAGGTCTCCCATCCTGATAACTGGGATATCTTTTTGTTTTGCAATTCTGACTGCTTCACTTTTTCCTGAAAAAGGCATACCAGTAAATGCAATTATTTTCAACTATTTGCTCACCATGTAATGTTTATGCAGGAGGAGCGATTCGAACGCTCGAAGACCTACGTCACAGGGTCCTAAGCCCTGCCCCTTTGACCACTCGGGTACCCCTGCAAATATTAAAACCTCTAATATAACATCTACTGAAAAATCTTTTCGAAGAAAAATCTATAACAATTTTCGATCTTATTTCTGTTTTAGAAGTTTTATTTCACCATATTTTGCGTAACAATCAGAGCAAAACTGTCTTGCTATTAGTGAATGTAAATGTTGATTGACTCCTTCTTCTAAGTGATATGCATCACCTACGTCTATTAGGTTATCACAACTTGTACATACTTTATTGTTTTTCGCAATTTTTTTTACAAGATGTGTTTTAATTTCTTTATCAACCATATAACTCCCATTTATCAATTTATGAATTGGTTTATAATGTTTTTCACTGTTTTTAATAATATTTGGAGTATTTTTTTATCAAATTTGGAGTTTTTATGTAATTTTTTTTTATTTTTTCCTAAATTACTTAAAACATGTATTAAATTTAAGTACAAGGAATGGCATTCAGAGGAAAAGATTGTCTTGTAAAATTTCACTCTCATCTATAGCGGGGTGGGGTAGCCAGGAGATCCCGACGGGCCCATAACCCGTAGATCAGTGGTTCAAATCCACTCCCCGCTATCCAATATTTTTCAATTATAACATTTGTCTCATTTTTTGTTACTATTACTACATAAGACTTATATAAAGAGAAATATAGTATTATTCTTAGATGTTAATACAACCTTCAAAATTTCAAAATTTGTTTATAATAGTAACAATATTTTCGATATTCATATCGTTTTTCTCACCAGTTATTGTATCTAAAAACCCTTCAGTCTTAAATATTTATAATGAAAATGAATTTACTGTTAACTACACAAAAAGAGAATATAAAGTTAAAACATCTGATGGAATACCAATAACATTTGTCAGATATATTGGATGGAGAAAACCATCAATTATTTTAATTCATGGAATGGGTGGTAACCATCGTATGTTTGACTGGGATGAAAATCATTCATTAGCTCGTTTTTTAAATAAAAAAGGTTGGGATGTATGGCTGCTTAATCTTCGTACAAATGATGATGATGGAGATTTCTTATTTGATAGAAATTGTAACCTGGAATATATAAATAGATACTGGGATTTTGATAGAACTCTCCTAAAAAAAGATGTAGTAAAAGCAGTTAATTTTGTTACACAAAAAACACAAAATGATAAGGTTATTCTTGGAGGACATAGCTATGGTGGTTATCTTGCATATGCGTATTCAATGTTAATTGGAGAAGAGAATTTAGCAGGATTAATCACGACTGGTGCATCTCCTTATTCAAATCCCCGATGTTTTAACCCGGGTAAATTGGAAATGTTAAAATATGGTTTTTATTTTGGTAAAAAAGCGTATGTAAATCCCTTTGGCATGCCTAGAACTTATTTTAAAAAGATTGATGCGATTTTATATAGAAAACATTGGAAACCAACTGCTAATGCCTTGTTTTATTATAATACAACTCCAGGTTATATACAAAAAGAAATAAGTTTTCATGTAAACAGTGATCCTGCTGGTGTATATGTTGATATGTATTTTGGTAAAAATCCTGATAAATATGGTGGAGATTGGGTTGATCCTCAAACACTTTATAATTACTCTGCTAATCTTGATAAAATAACAGTTCCAATTATTTTTTTAGCTGGAGAAAATGATACACAAGATCCAAGTGATGATATATACAGAGCTTTTGAAAATGTTAGTAGTAATGAGAAACAATTTTTTTCTTTTACTAATCATTCACATATGGATTTACTATGGGGTAGATATTCATATAATATTATTTTCCCTAAAATTGAAAAATTTTGTGAAAAAATTGAGATTGACTAATTTTTTCTAAAAAAATTGTTTTATATGATAAAGTGTTACCCTAATTAATAATGTAATATTGGGGAGTTAGTTTTTGGAAAAAAATAAATCAAAAAAAATCAGGTTTATTCTATTATTTTTCTTTTTTATATTAGCGTTAATACCGATTTTTTATTTTGAGGATTTTTTTGTTCATACATATTCTCATTTCACTGGTACAATTGCTTCAAATGTTATCTCTTATCAATGGCATATTGTTTTAATCAATATCGTAATGTTTGTCACTTTTCTTATTCCATTATCTTTTAGAAGAAAGATCAACTGGAAGGAATATAGTCTTGTTACTGCTTTTTTTGTTTCTCTTTTTATTGAAATGTATGGTATTCCTTTAACTATTCTTTTTGCTTCAAAAACATTTAATAATTCAAATATTGAAATTGCAAACGTAGTTTTTGATTTTGAATTTCTTGGCGTAAACATCGCTATGGATATGGCAATGCTTTATGCTAGTATCTTAATGATAATTGGGACAATTATTATTGTTATCGCTTGGGTAACATTATACAAGAATATAAAAAATAATGAATTGGTTACAAACGGAATCTATTCTGTCTCCCGTCATCCTCAATATTTTGGTTTTATACTAATCATTATTGGTTGGATTATAGGCTGGCCTACGATTTTAACTTTAATATTTGCCACGGTCTTAATTATTATGTATGTTAGAGTATGTAGAATTGAGGAAAAAGAATTAGATCATATAAAAAAATATCAAGAATATAAAGAAAAAGTACCATTTTTTATTTAAACTAATATTTTAGGTTAAATTTAGGCAATTCAACACCAGATCCCTTTTTTACTTTTCCAACAATTTTGATCTCTGAATTTGAAAATTTTTTAAGAATTTTAACTGCCTCATCCACATCATTCTTATCTACAATTACTGAAAAACCCATACCCATGTTAAATGTCTGATACATCTCTTTATCATCTACATCCCCATTTTTCTGTAAAAAATCAAAAATAGGATGTGGCATTATAGGATCATCAATTACATATTTCACATTTTTTTTAAGACGAGGGAAATTCCTAAGCCCTCCACCAGTTATATGAGCTAGACCATGAACCTTAATTTTCTTTAAAAGCTCAACAATTTCCTTAACATAAATTGATGTTGGAGTAAGTAATACTTCACCAATAGTTTTTCCAGAATAATTATTGTCTGGAAAACTATCATTATATGAAAGACCAGCTTTTTCAATAATTTTTCTTGCAAGAGTATAACCATTTGAATGGATACCACTACTAGAAATACCAATGATAACATCACCAGGACTTATTTTTTCACCAGTAACAATATCCTGTTTTTTAACATAAGCCAAGCATGTTCCAGCAAGATCAAAACCATTTATTATCTCAGGTAGAGACGCAGTCTCACCACCTATAACTGATATATTTGAAAGCTCAGCGCCTTTTGCAAGGCCTTTACCTATCTCTTTTGTCTTCTCGGGAACTGGATCATCAATTGCAAGATAATCTACAAAAGCCAAAGGTTCTGCACCAACACAAATAGCATCATTAACATTCATAGCGATACAATCAATTCCAACAGTATCCCATTTTTTAACTGAGTTAGCAATCTCAACCTTACTCCCCACACCATCAGTACATAAAACAAGAGCGAATTCTCCAAACTCTATCATACCCGCATAATGACCACCAAGAGGTCTGCCTATTCCTTTCCTATTGGATTTAAAACTAGAAAGAAGACCTTCTATTGCTTTTTCTTCTTTTAAAATATCTACGCCACTATCAGCATAAGTCATTTTTTTCAAAGATATCGCCCCAATTTCATATTGGCTAAAACAACAATATTGTGATAAAGTTTTTGAATTACAACATCTTTGTCTATATTTGTGAAAAAACTATCTGACTTAGGAGAAAGAAAAGCAATAGAGATAATTTCAGAAATATTATCTAAAGGAAATGAAGTAATCGGAATAGGAGATGACTGTACAGCTTATGATATGGGAAATAAATTATTATTAATCTCAACAGATATGATAACAAAAAAAACACATATCCCAAAAAAAATGACACCCTGGCAGATAGGATGGTTTATAGTTGCAATAAATATCAGTGATATAGCAGCTAAAGGTGGAAAACCAATTGGAATGGTATTATCAATAGGTATTCCAAAAGATACTACAGAAGATTTTTTTAAAAAAATAATAAAAGGAGCAGAAAACTGTTCAAAAAAATATGGATTCACAATATCTGGAGGAGACACCAAAGAAAACACAGAATTAACAATATCGGGAACTATATTTGGAACAGTAAAAAAAGAAAATTTTATGCCTCGTAAAGGATGTAAACCAGGAGATATTGTAGTAGTCACAGGAAATCTAGGGAAAGCAGGAGCCGGTTATTATGCAATTCAAAAAAACATAGAAAATAAAAAAATTATTGAAGAACTATTAGAGCCAAAACCAAGATTAAAAGAAGGAATAGTACTTGCAAGCAAAAAAATAATCAGTTCAAGTATGGATATATCAGATGGTTTATCCTCAAGTTTATATCAACTAAAAAAGATAAACAATGTTGGTTTTAAAATCTATAAAAACAAGATCCCGATTTCAAAAAAAATTAATAATTTTTCAAAAAAAAATAGTTATGATATTTATAAATCGGCACTGCACTATGGCGGAGATTATGAATTATTAATTACAATGCCAAAAAAACATTTTAAAAAATTAGAAGAATCTATAAAAAATATTGATTCAAAAATTACAGAAATTGGAATAGTCACTAAAGAAAAAAATATAAAAATAATTGAAAATCAAGTAGAAAAAAAACTTGAAAACAAAGGCTTTGAACATTTCAAATAAAAAAACTTTTACAAATTAAGATAATAGTTGTTAAATAACCTTTTTATATAATATTACCTTATATTAATAGTTAGAGTTAAATGAAAATCCCTAATCTAAAAAAAATTACAATAATAATAGTGTGCATTATAATAATTATTCCAATTCTTTTTTATTTTTATAACAACCAGGAACCAATAGAGGATAATATAAAACCAACAATTGAAATTATAACTCCAAAAAACAGTGAAATAATTTCAAATATTTATATGATAACAGGTACTGCTTCAGATAAAAACGGTGATGGCACACTGATATCAGTAGAAATTATGATTAATGAAAATGAATGGATAAAAGTAGAAGGCACAAAAGAATGGAACTATGAATTGTTAACATATGATTATCAAGATGGTTATTATACAATAAAAGCAAGGTCATGGGATGGAATTGAATATTCAAAAATACAACAAAAAAATATCAAAATAAGTAACCCAGAAATATCTGACACAGATACACATAAATGGGCAATTTTTATAGCTGCTTCAAATTTTCCAGAAAACAATGAAAGTAAACTAGGAAACGGGCCCTTAAATTTAATGGAAAAAATGACAAAATATTTTATTGAAAATTATGAATATTCCACTTCAAATATCTTCATATTATTTGATGATGGATGGATTAGAAAAGATAATGGATATGGGAAAAGAGAAAAAACTCTCCAACAAAGAAAACATGAATATGCAGTAACTTATGGAGGAGCCACAAAGAAAAATGTTGAAACCATTATTAATTATGTAATAAACCAGGCAAATAATTATGAGGATAGTGAAGTATTTTTATGGATATCAAGTCATGGATGTGGAGATAATAGTAACAAACTGACAGGTGGAAAAATATTTGAAAGAAGTGCAATTTTTTTATGGGATGATATTTTAACTGATAAAGACTTAGGAGATTTACTATTCAGTTTAAAATCAAAGAAAACATGCGTAATCGTCGATGCATGCTTTAGTGGCGGTTTTGCTGATAAAACAATATATAATCTCCAAGAGTTTTTTTTATATAACTCAAATATTCCAAATAATGGTAGAGTAATAATGACAGGTTCTAGTAAATTCAGAGAAGGATATGCAAATGTAGAGTTAGGGCCTTTATTTTCTTTACTATGGTTTGATGGAATAAGCACCGGTCAAGCAGATGGTTTTAAAGCAGGTTTTTTAAATAATGGAAGGCCCTCAAATCTAAAATTATTCAAAGATGGAAAAGTATCAGTCGAAGAAGCATTTTATTACGCGAGATATATTTTAAGAACTGATAAAGTCTTAGCAAATTATAGTACAATGGAGCCTCAAATAAACGACCAATACCCAAGAAAAGGATTAATAAGAAATAATCCTGGTCTTATACTTGGATAAAAATATTAATATATACTTTTTTTAGTATTGATTATTTAGCATATAATGAAAAAACTAGCGAAATTTTGGATAAAAAAAGAAAATAATTCAGTTAAGTGTTTTTTATGTAATCATAGCTGTTTAATAAAAGAAGATCAGTTTGGAAAATGTTGCGTTAGAAAAAATGAAAATGGTGAATTGTTCACTATGATATATGGTTCAAGTTCTTCTATGGCTGTTGATCCAATTGAAAAAAAACCTTTATATCATTTTTATCCTGGCTCTAAAGTTTTATCATTTGGCACGATAGGATGTAATTTTAATTGTTTATTTTGTCAAAACTCAAGTATTTCAAGAGCATCACTTGATTTTCCCTATATTCAAGATATTGATTCTGAAGAGGTCGTTTTACAAGCTAAAAGACAGAATTGTGATGGAATTGCTTGGACATATAATGAGCCTACTATATGGCATGAATTTACTTATGATTCATCTAAACTTGCTAAAAAAAATGATTTGTATACTGTTTATGTAAGTAATGGATATATACAAGAGGATCCATTAAAAGAAATCTCTACATGTCTTGATGCAATAAACATAGATGTTAAGGCATTTAATGAAAAGTTTTATCAAGATATTTGTAAAGCGAGTTTGGAACCTGTTTTAAAAACTTGTATCATCTCAAAGGAATTAGGTATTCATCTTGAATTAACTTATCTTATTATACCTTCTTATAATGATTCAGAACAGGAATTGAGAAAATTCTGCGAATGGGTTGTTGAGAATCTTGGATTAGATGTTCCTATTCATTTTTCTAGATTTCATCCAGATTATAAAATGAGAAATGTTTCAGTTACTCCCATGGAGATCATGTTAAATGCTTATCAGATTGCAAGAGATTATAAAATTAGATATCCTTATTTAGGAAATATAGCACATGGCGATTATGAAGATACTAAATGCCCTAAGTGCGGAAATATTTGTATAAAAAGATATGGGTATTCTCTGGATATAGATGGAATGAATGATGGAAAATGTAAAAATTGTGGTTATAAAATACTAAATTTTATTAAATAGATATACAAAAATATATTTATTTTCTTTTATAATAAAATATTTTTCTCCTTAAAATCAATATTTATGTTAATCAAAGCAAAAACTTAATAAAGGGTTAACTATACTTATAATTATAGAAAAATAAAATTATTAATATAATAATATAAAGGTGAACCTATGAATTTGAAAAAAAATGATAAAATTATTGCAATAATAGGTGTTGTAATACTAATTGTAGCAGCAATCTCGGTAATTTTCTATGTAAGTAACCAAGAAGAATCTGATGAACCAGACGATTCAGAAGATAAAGTATACGAGGTAAAATGGACTAAAGTTACTGCCCCTGAAAAAGTAATTGAAGGCTCAGTAGGAAGTTCACCATATACTGACCCAATATCTATTAATCTTGATAAAGATAAAGTTTTAGCAAATGTTAATGTAAGATTAGACTGGACTGATGATAAGACTTCGTTTTTAAATACTGGTAAAGATCAATTAACCGTTAAAATTAGCGCAGATGGAGAAGCAGAGCCACATACATCAAAAGGTAGTGCAAATGAATCAGTCGCCTCATTTAAAATTAATGATAGACCAAATGATGATATTTATCCAGTAAAAGAAGTGAAAGACACATTTGAACTAGAGGATGAAATAAAAGCTATGTATTCAAATATGAACAGTGTAGATTTAAATGTCGAGATTACGTTTGCAGCTGGAGAACTATTAAAGTTTAGAGATAAAGGTAATGATTTTAAATTAATAGTTACCTATGATTACTATGAATATGAGATCATAGATCCTTTCGAAGATGATAATGGTGACAACGGCGGCGATGATTTCAATGGGTCAGGTCAAGAACAAAAAGGCGAAGAAAAATATTATACCAGTGGAATGCCTGGTGGATTAAGATAAAAATAATTTAAATTTTAAAACGTAAAAGGGCACCAATGCCCCCAATTCCTTCTATTTTTTTTCCAGCATCGTGCATTGTATTTATTATTGTAAAATCACTATTGTTTTGCTTAGCAAGATTAAGTAACTGTTCTCCCTTATTTGTTCTGACTAATTTATCTGTTAATAATAATCTTTCAACTGCTCCATTTCTAAGAGCATAATCTACATCTTCTTCACCATATGTGGCAAGTCCATCTTTTTTAATCTCAGAAAATAATATTTCAACTAATTCTGTTTCAAAAACAACCCTGTTTTCTTTTGTTATTTGTTTAATTACACCTGTTTTTATAGCTTCTTGAATTCCATTCATACCAGCTGTTCCAGTTCCATGAACAAGAATTTTATTAAAGATAGATGGATGTTTTTCTTTTCCATATTTTGAAAAATGATCTTTTGTAAAACCAGGTCCAACTATTACTAGATATGATTCTTTACTTATGTTTGTTTTTAGAACGCTTATTATATCCCCAAAATATTCTTTTTGAGTATCTTTACTATCATACATTTTACCTGAACGCATAGATTCAATATCTGCAACCCACTGGACACCGCTCTGACGCAGAATAGCTATAGTTGCGTTATCTTCATCAAGGGATACAAATGTTAATATGGCTTGATTTCTTAGTTTTACAGCCTCATTTATCCGTTCTAATTGATAGTTTTTCCATTCATTTTTTACAATTGAAATTGTATCCATTTTTTCAACGGTTACGTTTAATGTATGATATGAGCCAAGGTCTTGAGGTCCTTCCTCTATAATACCATGTATTCTAAGTCGATCTGAAAATTCGTGAAATTTGACTTCAGATACTCTTACTCCTATTTTCATTCGTTTTTTTGATGATTTTTTTGATCTTATTTTATCATCATTTTGTTTTTCATCTGTCCTAAATGTTATTGCTCTTACTAAATCTCCATTATCTAATATGTTAAAAAGATGCCAGATATCATCTAGATTTTCTACTGCAAGTTTTATTTCACCATGTTTCAGATCCTTAAATATAATTTTCATATATTTTTTATTCTCCTTAGGAGTTTAAGTCAATACCTATGGATTTAATTATTGTTGAGCCACCCGGTGGCAGGACTCTATCTATTTTATTAACATCTACATCAAAGATTTTTGCAAGTTTATGTGCAATTTCATTCTTTTTTGTATTACCTGGTTGAAGAATAACATATTTATTTGTATTATTTTCAACTGAACTAACAGGTCCACCAATAATTTTTTTCGTATCCTTAATTATTATCTCTCCTACAGCTATCTCAAGTTTACATCTGTTATAGTTACGTTTACCTCTTATAATAAAGGCACCTTTTGGTACAAATTCCCCGCTTTGAGCTGTTTTACTTACCTGCTCCGGATAAACCCAGTAAGCATCTGCTTCTGCAAATTGCTTCCATGCTTTTGAGTATGAGGCTGCAAAAATACACGCTTCAGTTAAGGTTTTCTCCATTATTTCGATTTTTTTATCTTCTAATCCCTTGTTTTTTATTACAATACTTGGAGCTCCTTGTATTTCTGCGTGAGCATATCTATCATTTTCTTTAAGATATTTTTTTACAACGATATCATTGCTTTTTGAATCTTTTCCACCGATAACAAGGTTTCCATTACTTGAGATAAACCATCTAAATCTTTCAAACCAATAGGTTTTTTCTTTTTTATCAGGTTTTTTTCGTTCTTTCTCATTATCAATTTTTTTCTTTTCTTCAACCTTTTTTATTTGATCCAGTGTTACATTTATTGATTTTTTTGCACCTGATAATTTGCTTTTTAGTTTTTTATTGTAATCATAGGCTTTTTCAGCATTTTTAGAAACAGACATACGAAAACTAATTTTTACTGGATATTCATTTTTTTTTGTATCTAAAAGATTTAGAAGTAAAATGTTTTTTTCTGGTATAAATTTGTTTACAATATCCAGATTATTTATTTTTTCTATTTCGTCTTTTTTATCCTTTAAATTAAGAATTTTTTGAATTTCATTTAATATTTTTTCAATTTCTTGATAATGAAGGTAAATTAGGTCTCCTTCAAGTTTTTTTTGTTTAATTTCTTTTTCAAGTCTTTTAACCGCTTCTTTTTGCATTTTTAGTTGACGGTCAAGTTTCCCTAGTTTTTTATCAACTTTTGATTCTTTTATTTTAATTTTCTCTGGTGTTTCTTTTATAAAAAAATTAAGGCCTTTTGTGAAGCTCTCTGCTTTTTCAAATGAATATTTGTTATAGCTTTTAAATTTAAAAGGCAATATATCAATAATTTTATCTTCTTCTTTTACAAATACTGGATTAAATTTTTTGTTTTCAAATTTTGTAATAAAAGAATTAATAGATCTATGTATATCAGAAATATTTTCTTTTTCAACATTTTCAGTTTTTATTTTTTTATCAATATTTGCAATTTCACATATTTCCTCTGCTATAGCTCCACTTAGATTGACATTAACAGCTAAAGTTCTTACAATATCTGAATTGCTTTCTTTGAATAGTTCATTTAATTTTTCTTTGTTTAGTTTGAACGGATTAATTTGAGATGGTGGAAATATATATTCTTGTCTACCTGATAATTTTCTATGAGCCCAACTTTGTTTTATAAAAGGGTTTATTATTTTTCCGTTTGTATCTACAAGTATTATGTTTCCATCTGAAAAAAATTCAATTATTAGTTTGTATTCTCCTTGTTTTTTGCCAATATTTATAATTATAATTCTATCGAACTCATGTTGAGAAATTTTTGTAATTCTACCATTTGATAGATATTTTCTAAGAGTCATTGCAAAAACAGATGGGTTTTTTGGTTTTTCAAAATCTTTGTTTGTTATTGTTAAAAAATCTCCGTTTTTGATGTATATTTGTTTTTTTTCTTTGGTTTGAATATTTTTTATTTTTATTACTATCTCGTCTTTAGATATTTGATATATTTTTTCTATACAATTATCTAAAATTTCTTGCAGTTCTGTAACTATTACATAGATGTCAAATGATGATAGCTTTCTTTGCATAATATAAAATGCATATGTTTTTTGATATAAAAAAAAGCTTGTTTTTATTGTATTTTTAAAAAAATAGAGGAGGGGAGGGGATGGGATTTAGGGATGCGAAATTGATAAATCTAAATATTTGGCAGAAATGCCAGCCTTCAGATGCTGGCATGTCCCCCGTATCTCACGTCGGTCTAATATCTATGATGTAGTTGCTTGTTTATATATGTAAAAAAGGGGTAATTGAAAGTATTATTGTAGTTAACACATGTTAATTAATATTATATACTACCTTTTATATACAATTTATTCCACGGGGGTAATAATTATAATAAAAAAATTAATTTGCATATCAATAGCTCTCTTATTTATTGGAATAACTAGTGCACAATCTTTAGATGAAATTAAAAAATCTGAATATAATCCTAAAATGCTTATTAGAATCGATGAAAAAAACATAGATCTTCTAAATCAAAATTTTGAGATTGTAGGATCAAAAACTGGTAAATATATTGATGTTATAGTTAATAAAAATGATATAGGAGATTTAAATCTTAAAGAAGATGAAATAAAAGTATTAATTGAAGATGTTGGTTTATATGATCAAAGTGTGTTAAAAGATTATTCTTTTTTCCCTGAAATTGAGAGTTTTTTAAATGATATTTCAACAACATATCCTGAAATTACTAGTTTATCTAGTATTGGTAAAAGCTATGAAAACCGTGATATATGGTTAATTGAAATATCTGATAATCCAGGTATAGACGAAAATGAACCTGGAATATTTTTTATGGGTCTACATCACGCAAGAGAATGGCCCACTGTTGAAATTTGTCTTTACATTATTGAACAATTAACTACTCTCTATGATTCTGATGATGAAATTAAAAATATTGTGGATAATAGAAGAATTTTTATTTCACCTTGTGTAAATCCTGATGGCTATGTTTATTCTCATGATATTGGTTATGATTGGAGGAAGAATAGGCATGAATTTCCAGAATTTTCAACTGTTGGTGTTGATTTAAACAGGAATTATGCTGGATCATCAAATGGTGATGCTTTAGGTTGTTGGGGCTCAATTTCAGGTTCTGTTTCAAATAGACCAATATCTGAGGTATACTGTGGTCCTTCTCCTATGTCAGAGCTTGAAACATTAGCTGTTAAAAATGTTTTTTTAAATTATGATTTATCTGCGTCTATATCTTGGCATACTTTTGGTGAATTAGTTATGTGGCCTTGGGGTTATTCAACTGATATAGTTACACCTGATGACGATTATATGTCTCAAGTTGGTATTAACATAGCTAATAGAATTGGAACTCAAGAAGGACAAGGTTTGTATACTCCCAGTCAAAGTTCAGGGCTTTATCCTACTAGTGGAGATACAACAGATTGGGCTTATGGTTATTATCATTATGTACTAGGAAAGCCCATGTTTGCATATACTATTGAGGCTTGTTCATCATTTCATCCAAGTTCCTCATTTCTTGATCAAATAGTTGAAGAGAATTTTAATGGAGCAGTATATCTTTTAAAAGAAGCAGATAATATAAGAAATGTAACACCACGAGTCATTCCACCTGTTATTAATCAGATAGAAATATTATCTGATAATAATTTGAGAGTATCTTGGGAAGAATCAAATATTCAAGCAAATCCCAGTTTTTTTCAATTAGAGGAATTATCAAATTTAGAAATTGTTTTAGATGATGCTGAAGCTGATTCTGATAAATGGATTCTTGATGGGTTTTCAATATCTGATAGTAAATCAAATAGTGGAAGATATTCTTATTATGGGGCTAAAAAACAAGGTAGAGTTTTTACAATGAAAACAAAACATCCAATTTTTTTCCAAGAAGATATGAATCTTTCATTTATGTGTTATTACAAATCATATGAAAACCAAAATGTAGGATTTGTAGAAATCAGTAAGGATGATAGATATTATGATGTAATTGATAGATTTACGGGAGATTCAGATGGATGGATAAAAAAAGAATATCCGCTAGATGATTATAATGGAGAATCAATTTTTATTCGTTTTAGAGTAAGTGGTGAATCATTTGATACGGGCTCAAATGGTTATTATTTTGATGATATTTACCCAGTGGCTTTTTTTGATAACGAAAAAATCATCTCAAGCGATATTGTTACAAATTCCTATGAAATAGAAGATAAAGAAGATGGTACATACTATTACAGAGTTAAAGGTTTTAATGAAGAACATGGCTGGGGTGATTACAGTTGTCTAAAAAAGGTTCTAATAGGCAATAAAGCCCCGAATAGACCAGATAGCCCTGTTGGCGAAATAAATGGTATAACAGGTAATATTTATGAATATACTGCATTAACAACTGATCATGAAGAAGATAATATTTATTACATGTTTGACTGGGGAGATGGAACAAAATCAAGATGGTTAGGTCCATTTGAAAGTGGGACAGAAATTACTAAATCAAATGTGTGGAATAATACAGGTACATATTACGTAAGAGTAAAAGCAAAAGATACATATGGCTCTGAAAGCGAATGGTCAGAATCTAGTAAAATATCGATGCCTGCGATAAAAAATTTTAATTTCTTTAAGATATTGTTAAATAAAATCCTGTTTTTCATTAACAATATTTTATCTAACAAAATAGTATAAAAAATAATGGGCTCGGCCGGATTTGAACCGACGACCATCTGGTTATGAGCCAGACGCTCCACCAGTCTAAGCTACGAGCCCTTCAAAAACTAATCTGCCGTAATAGCATTTATAGTACTTAAAATTTTGAGATAAAAAATCAAAAAATATCAATAAAATCGAAAAAATGAAGAAAATTTGGCAACAAGATATTAAAATTTTATTAATTACTCTATCATCGACTCCCAGAAAGCTAATAACTCTTTGTTAAGCTCAGCTTTCCAAAGATAGAAACTTAAATCTTGGGCTGGTAGTTCTTCATCTTTGGCTTTAACATAACCAATACATCCCTTTCTCTTCAATTAAAATCACCTAAATTATTACTTCTAAGTACTATTTTTAGTTAAAACTATTAAAATATATCGTGTAAAAATATCAATATGTAAAAATAAACATGCAACAAAGAGTAAAATTCATTAATAAAACAGTATTATGTAAAAAACACAAAATGATGGATTTATCAATTCTTTCAAAATACCCATTTTTAAAAGATTCAAAAAAATATGTAAAAGAAAACAAATTATCAATAGAAGAAATACTAAATGACCCAATATATGAACGAGCAAGAATTATTGCAATTGAAAGACTAGAAAATTCATTTAACAAAAAAGATATCGGAAACAGAACCCTAGTTACAGAATCAGACCACATAATGGAACTACTATCATATCCAATAGCAAGAATGATATCAGTATGCATAGATGATATATATTTCAAAAAAAGATACGCCCTAGGTGAAGCAATAAACGCATATAAAAAACTAATAAACGAAGAAACAAAATTTTTATTAGAAATATCAAAAGAATTCAAACTAAATGTATCATACAGCGAAGAAACAAAAAAACTAAGTATTTATTTTACAGACTATTTACACAACGCACCAACCCGATACAAAGAATGGAAAATGATAAACAGAGAAATGAAAAAAGGATACATAAACATAAAACACAAAGACCTAGCAAGATTAATACAAGAAGCACTAAGAACAAGAATAAACCAAGAATTAGATAACAGAAAATGCAACTCAAAAGTAAATCAAATATTTAAAACAGATATTCAAAGAATAAGAAACAAAGTGTTATCTCACCGTAAAAAAATTGAAGCAATGCCAGTTGGAACATTAGACATTAATAAATTACCACCATGTATGAAAGATATACTAGCAAATATACAAGCAGGAGAAAACGTTCCACACATGGGAAGGTTTGCACTAGTATCATTTCTACATTCACTTAAGCTTAGCACAAACGATATATTAAAATTATTTAGCAGAGCACCAGATTTTGAAGAAGATAGAACAAGATACCAAATCGAACATATATCAGGTAGCATTTCTTCAACAGAATACACACCACCAGGTTGTGAAAAAATGAGAACATACGGTATCTGCCCTCAAGATAAAATAGATGCTTTATGCAAGAAAATACGTCATCCACTAAGTTATTATAAAAGAAAATGGAAACAGGAGAAAAACAAAAAATGAAAAAATTTGTAACATTTGAAGGAATCGATGGATCAGGTAAATCAACAATATCAAAAAAGATATATAACAAATTAAAAAAAGAAGGATATAAAGTAGTATTAACTTATGAGCCAACAAACACAAAAATTGGGAAACTCGTACAAAAATGTATAGAAACAAAAACAGACCCTTATGTAACAACATTTACTTTTATAGCAGATAGAATACAACATGGGAAAAAAATACAAAAGTGGTTAGATGAAGATAAAATAGTTCTATGTGACAGATATGCTGAATCTACATATGCTTACCAAGGAGCACAATTAGAAAAAGACATAAAAAATCCAATGAGATGGCTTAAAGATTTATCAAAAAATCAAATACCAATACCAGATAGAACTTATCTATTCATCATAGATCCAAAAACATCAATAAATAGAATAAAAAATAGAGATGATTTAATACCTTTTGAAAAAACAGTTTTTCTTGAAAAAGTTCATAAAAATTATTTAAAATTAGCAAAAGGAAAACGATTTTTAAAAATTGATGCAACAAAACCTATAGATGAAATTCAAAAAAAATGTTATGAAGATATTTTATCATAATTTTTCAAGAAAATCAATTATATTTTTTAAGTTGATATCATAAGGATTTTCTAAAGAGATGTACATACCCGCAATAAGATTTGAAAAAAATAACCTCTGCTCATCCTTGAAATCTAAAAGATCAGAAAAAATATCTCCTGCATTCCAAGTATCACCTGAACCAGTTGATCTATAAATTTTTCCTAAATTTAATGTTGGAACAATTATTTTTTCTTTTTTTGTAGAATATGAAAAATCTGATGTATGTAAATCTAATCTAGCAGAAATTTTTTTACTAAAATTATTAGCACTTTCTATTACATCATTTTTATTTTTTAGGCTTGATAAGTTACTGTAATGTTTCAGCTCGTTTTCGTTAATACTTAAAACATCTAAATTTAAATTATTTAAAACCTCTTTTTTTAAATTTGAAATATCATTTTTTCTATGTTGCGGGTCACCTGTATCAAAAAAAGTTTTAACTTGATATTTTTTTGCATAATTGAAAACGTTTTTTGCTAAATTAGTGCCTTTTTTATTTAAACTCCAATTTGTAACGCAAACCATATCCGATTGTGAAATTTTATCTAAGTCTTTATCATTTAAACTTTCAAAACCAAAATCAGATACAGATCCATTATCATTCAACATAACATTTACATGTTTTTCCCCAAATTCTAATGCGGTTGTAATAGCAAGTTTTCCATCTATTTTAACATTATCAATGTTTATACAATTTTTTCCAATAAAATATTTTAGAAGATAAAGCCCAAATTTATCTGTTCTACAAATTATATGTGTTTTAATGCCTAGTTTTGATAAAGTTATTGCTGTATTTACCGCGTTTCCACCATATTGAATTTTTTGTTTTATTTCTGGTATATTCCCTCCGCCTTGATTGTAAATTTTTTTTAACTTTGGTATTTCATAATAAAATTTATCCATTGATAAAAAATGATCTACAAAAAAGTCAGGTAATAAAACTACGTTATATTTTTCGATATCTTTTTTATCAATACTTTTTAATCTTTCTAATAAACTTAATTTTATATCTTTGACATTATCTGAAGAGTCTAACACTTTTTGTTTTTCTCCTTAATTTTTTGTATAATTTTATTGGTTTTAAATATTAGGTATAATTTTTAATAGATCTTTTGGTTTTTGTATTAAAAAATCAGGATTTGTTTTTTCTAATCTTTTTTTATCAAACCATCCCCAAGAAACAGCTATTGTTTTTACTTTTGCTTTTTTTCCTTCTAATATATCGCCAGATGTATCTCCAATATAGTAGTAATTATCTGCTACATATTTTGTTTTAATTGATTTGATTTTTTTTATTTTACTTGGTTCTATATCAGAGCCTAATATTTCTGTTATAAAATCTATGTTTTTTGATTCTAAATATTTTTTCACAACTGTTGTTTCATTTGAAGTAACAATAAACAAATAATTTTTTTGTGATAGTTTTTTTATTGTCTCATATATATTTGGAAAAAGTCTGATTTTATACTGGTTTTTTATTAATTGTTTTTTCATATAGAGTACAATTTTTAATATCTGATCTTTTGTCATACCCATTTCAAACATGCTTTTATACATGTTTTTTTCGTAAAGTTTTAAAAATTCTTCCTCACCTGCTATTTGCGGAAAACCTTGAATTTTACATGCCTCTATGAAATGGTCTATAAATATTTCGTAAGAGTCGATTATTACTCCATCGTAATCAAAGATTATTGCGTTTTTCATAGGTGTCAACTGTTAATTATTTATCATATAGATATTTTTTTATAGTATTTGTAAAATGCTCCCGCCGGGATTTGAACCCGAGTCTAAGCCTCGAGAGGGCTTGATGATTAGCCGGACTACACTACGGGAGCAATAAAAATATTTATATCATCCCCCAGATGAAACCTGAATGATTTCTAATTCTTGTTTATCCTTTAAAATTTCATCTTCGGGTAGAGGTTTTTTATCACTTAATACAATGAGGGTATCAGGTTTTAAATTTATAATTTTTAGAATATCAAGAATAGTTGAATTTTTTTTAATATCAATTTTTTTGTTTTCATTTGTTCTTTTAAATTTTACTGTTATATTCACCTGAATCGATAGGGATATAAAAAAGGGTTTGATTAAGCTTTTGACAATGAATTAATTATGCTGGGGTAGCCAAGCCCGGACTAAGGCGACGGTCTCGAAAACCGTTGATGTTTACATCACAAGGGTTCAAATCCCTTCCCCAGCGTTAATATTTTTATTTATTATCTTTTGTGTTTATAATTTATTTTTAAGATAAAAAAAAATTTATATGATGTTTACTATAATAATTATTCATGATTGGTCAAAAAAAATTTATCTTAGTAGTAATATTAATTTTTATATTCATAATTAACAGTGTTGCTGTTAATGGTTTTCAAAAAGTACAATCCAATCAAGAAAATAACTATGATCTTTTAATAATTACAAAAGAAAACTTTTTTGATTTGTTACAAAAATTAGCTGATCATAAGAATAGTCATAATATTAAAACAAAAATTGTTACAATAAATGATGTCTATAATCAAATGTTTTGGAAAGGAAGAGATAAACCTGAAAAAATAAAATATTTTTTAAAAAAAGCCCTTGATGAATGGAATACTAAATATGTTTTATTTGTTGGAGATTACAAAGATATACCTGTAAGGTATGTTTTTAATTCTTTTTTAAACAACACTTATACTCCTCCAGAAGGCTATTTTATTTCAGATCTCTATTACTCTGATATATATGATGAAAATAAAATTTTCTCCAGCTGGGATTCTAACAATAACGGAATTTTTGGCGAGTGGAAAAACGAAAATGCTGATGATCCCTTTATAGATTTAGTACCTGATGTATCAATTGGTAGATTACTTTGTAAAAACAAATATGAAGTAAAAATTATGGTAAAAAAAATAATTGACTATGAAACAAATACTCATGAGAAAGAATGGTTTAATAAAATTATTCTTGTAGGAGGCGATACAGCCCCAGAAATCTGGGATTTAAACTGGACAGGTTATGAAGGGGAGGAAAACATGGAGAAAATTATACGGAATATGACAAGTTTTAAGCCAGTGAAACTTAAGACATCTGATAAAACTTTTTCAAGACCATTTGATATTATAAAAGAATTAAACAAAGGATGTGGTTTTTTTTATTTAGAGGGGCATGCAAATCCCTATAGCTGGGGGGCATACATGCCAAATGGAACAGGTTGGGTTGATGGATTGTCGACTTTTAACATGAATTTTCTTTTAAACATAGGAAAAAATCCAATATGTGTCATAGGAGGATGCCGAAGTCTAAAATTTGATATAAACCCTATCTTAAAATGCTGGGGATGGAAGTTAACGAGTAAATTATTAGGAGGATCAATAGCAACAATAGGATGTACATCTGAATGGATGATAAAAGAAGATAAACAATCAAAAAATGGAGCTGGAGATTATTTAAATCAACTTTTATTCTGGGAATATGGAAAAAATAGTACAACAATAATAGGAAATGCTATCAATAATGCTATTACAAAATATTTAGAGCTTTATCCTATCAATTGGAATACACCTGCTCAAAGCGACTATGCAATAGATGCTAAAACCGTACAAAGCTATATATTATTAGGTGATCCAAGTTTAAAAATAGGCGGGTATCAATAATTAAAAATCAACTTATTATATAGGAATATTTTCTAATTTAAAATTTTTAAGGATTTTATCTCAAAAGTTAAATCAGCAAATACTAAAAAAACAAGATAAAATATTATTTCTATTTCGAAATAGTTAAAAATGTTTTCCCCCTCTTTTTTTTATGCAGATAAGAAAAGCAGTTATAACAGATGCAGAAAAAATAGCTAAAAATAATGTTTTACTTGCAAAGGAATCTGAAAATATAAATTTATCATTTGAGACAGTATTTTTAGCAGTAAAATCTATCATATCTGATGAAATTAAAGGTTTTTATATCGTCGCAGAAGAAAATAATAAAATAATAGGCCAAACAATGATCACATTTGAATGGAGTGACTGGAGAAACACAACTATTTGGTGGATACAAAGTGTTTACGTACAAAAACAAATGAGAAATAAAAAATTTTTTTCTAAAATTTTTGAATGTATAAAAAAACAAGCAAAAAAAGAAAATATCCAACTTCTCCGCCTATATGTTCATAAAGAAAACAATCAGGCAAAAAAAATCTATAAAAAAATTGGTTTGAAAAAACAACCTTATGAAATTTTTCAATACAAAAATTTAATTTAAAACTGAGAAAAAAAACAATTCTATAATACAATAATTAATTAAAAATTTTATAAAAAATTATAATAATAACATTTATATAGTTATAAACTTAATAAATAATACAAAAAATACTGGTGCCAATATGAATAAAAAAATCATAATAGTAACTTTAATTGTTTTTTTAATTTCACAAGCAATAATTCCTCAGGTTAACTCAAAAAAAGAGGATAACTCATTATTAGAAGAATTTGATAGATTAATAACTTTTGAAACTACTACCAATATTACAATCGATGAAGATACATTACCTAAAGGTTTTTTAACTCCTGGAAAAACATATAATGGAAAAGATGCAATTAACGCAAAATTGGAGTTTAAATTTGAAAGGCCATGGTATTTCCCAGAGTTTTTAATTAATACAAAAATTGGTAAATGGATATTATTCAGAGACACTGACTTTGATATGTCTGTAAATATTAGTTTATCTGAATCTAGCCCAGATTGGATAGATGTTGATATACCTAAAAATATCAAAGTTGAAAATATAAACTCTTTATTTAGTGAAAAAGAGTTTAGTTTTAACTTTACAGTAAATCAAACTGCTGAAGCATTAATTAAAGATAAAATAAAAATTCAAGCAAGTTTTGAACCTGAAGAAAACTGGGGATTAGCATCTTCAAAAAACTCAAAAACTTTTGAAATAGAATCAGCATATGTTCCAAAGTTGGAAGCCGAATTCATAGGCATTGCAAATAAATCAAAAATCGAATTTAAAGCAGGTCAAATAAAACAATTACCTTTAAAAATCAAAAATCTTGGTAACGGAGAAACAATTGTACAAATAAGCTCAGAGTCATTTAACAAAAAAAGTAAAAATTGGAATATATCAGTTCAAAAAGAAAACATTACATTTGCAATTAATGAAGAAAAAATAATTAACATAACAGTAAAAGTTAAAGATATTGAATCAGGATTTAAAAACCAATTTGATATTAAATTAATACCTAGATCAAGTAAAAATCAAACTCAAATAGGAGAATCATTATCACTAAAATCACCTAATATCATTAAGAAAATAGATAATGATTATACTGAAATGTTAACCTATGCTTTACTTGCAATAATAATAATCGTAATAATTGCATTAGTCTTTTTTATATTTTTTAGAAAAAAACTGATACAATAAAAAATATTTTTTTCCTTTTTTTTTTTAAAAAACAAAAATTTAATCTAATAATTATATTTTCATAAAATAGAATAATGAAAAATATCGATAAAAATTTTGAAGTAATATTCAAACAATTAAAACAAAATCTCAAAGATAAAGTTTTACCCGTAGTTGCAAACCCTGAATGGGATAAAAAAATAGATACACCATACAAAACTTTGATAAGTTGTGTTCTAAGCCTGAGAACAAAAGATGAAGTAACAGAAAAAGCAGCATATAGATTATTAAAAAAATATGATACACCATATAAGTTATCTAAGGCTTCATTAGATGTAATACAGGAATTTATTTACCCTGTTGGATTTTATAAAACAAAATCAAAAACAATAAAAGAAATATCAAAAAAAATAGTAAATGAATACAATGGAGAAGTACCAAATAGTTTTGAAGAATTACTAAATTTTAAGGGCGTAGGTAGAAAAACCGCAAATATTGTTATGGTATATGGTTTCAAAAAAACAGGTTTTTTACCAATAGATACTCATTGTCATAGAATTCCAAATAGATTAGGTTGGATTAATACAAAAACACCTGAAGAAACAGAATATGAATTAAAAAGAATTTTACCAAAAAAATATTGGAATGATTTTAATCACTTATTTGTAATATTTGGACAAACAATTTGTGTCCCTATTTCTCCTTTTTGTAGTAAATGCCCGATAGATATTTATTGTAAAAAAATAAATGTTAAAAAACAAAGATAAAAAAATTAAAGGCTAACATTTGTTTTTATATAATCCTCAATTTCTTTTACTGTTAGATCTTCCTTACAACTCATTACATCTACAATTTTATCTTTTTCTTCCCATTCGGCATAATATTTCTCTTCTGTTTTACTGAGTTTAAATTTTATACCTTTATTCTCTGCTATTTCTTTGAGCTGCTCTTCTGATAGTTTATTTAATAACTCTTTTTTTATTGACATAATTCATCTTAACTCCTTAGTTGCTAGCTGTAATCTTTAACTAATGATAAATCATAATTTAATATAAAGTTTATTATTTAGAAAAAAAAGAGAATTGATGATAAAAATCTTATTTTTTACCACCAAAAAAATATTTGTTTTAATATCGGGAAATAATCCATTAAATCTTGTATCAAATCCTGGATATTAAAAATATTTTTAATTTTACTTTTAGGTGTGCTAAATGAAAATTCTGCCCAACTACTTTCAATCCCCCTTTCAGCATCTTTTGCTTTAGCTCTTATCACAAATTCTTCTTTTGAACTCCAAGAATTTTGTTCAGTGTGACTTTCCCCAGATTCAAAAGGACCAATCCAACCAGTATTTGTGCCATCACCCCAGTCTATAAAATAAAGTAGATCTAGTCCATCAGGATGAGTTGCAGTAACTGTAAAATCATAGTTTCTATTTACTTTTCCATTCTCAGATCCTGTAATAGTAGGAACATTTGGAGCAGCATATATGCTATCAGAATAAACATCTGCTATTGTCTCTCTTGTATCAGACCAGAACACCCTGTATTCAAAAAGATCTACACAATGATATTCATCCTTAAGTGAACCACTAACATCATTTATTTTATCATCCTTAACAGTCCAAGTCTCTCCTTCATTTTCAGAGGTTGCAATATATAAGTCATTATTTTTATTAAATGCACATACAGTATCTGAATCTATTTTTGAAAGAGCAGGGTATAACTCGTCATCCCCTGATTCAGCAATTACACTAGATTCAATTGAATTTTCAATATCAGATGAATAAAGACAGACAATATCTCCTAGACTTTCATAAGCAACTATTAGATTACCGTCTTCTGCTATTATTGAAGGATTTTTCGCAGGGCCTTCAACTTCCCAAATTGAAAATGAACTTTCTTCTAAAAACCAGTCCTCCATAGTTATATACATAATCCATAAATCATTAACATCAGTTGATGGATTATATACCTCATATGCCCAGTATATAACACCAGTGCTCTGATCAATATCGGATACTATGTTATAAACTCCATTTATATCTGGGAACCAACTTATGAAAATATACTGATCTGAAAAATAATTCAAAAAAATACCTCTCTCAAATTGTCCAAACTCTGAGTCATCTAAATCACCAGTCCAAGAAGCAATACCCCAAAAAACTCCTGGTTCTTCATTCAATGGGCCATCATAGCAGGCGACATCTGTTGAATAAAAAGGACCAATATCTTCAAAATTATCACTCCAATCCGGAGTCCAATAAATCCATTGATCACCTGCCTCAGGATCTGAAATATCATCAAGTTTTGCCATATGAGTTATCCCTGGTTTATCTTCCGCAATCCAAGAACCATAAACGGTCATATCTGATTCAAAATCCAAAGCAGGTAATGTATTATAACCCCCATCTTGAGGAAATGCCCCAGATTTATCAAAATCCCATGTAGCTCCATTATCATATGAAGGAGCAGCAGCAATTTCTCTTTTATCAGGGTCATAAGGATCTTGATATTCAATAAAGAAAACAGCGTTTCCATTACCATTACCAGATACAATTGGACGACCAACGTATTCTTCAGCTGCTAAAACCTGTTCATCTGAATTGCTAAACGAGCTAAAATCAACTGATTTTGTCTCAAAATTTTTATCCTGCATCCTTTTTTTTATGACATTATTATCTAGTTTTACTGTTCTCATATTAAAATTCTCATTTTTATCTTGGCGTACATCAGTTTTTTGTGCAGTAATCTGTATAGTACTCAAACAAAAAACAAGTATTATTGAAAAAATCAACAGCTTAAAAAATATATTTTTTTGCTTTTTCATATTTTGCCTCCACCAAGTATATGTTAACAGATGTTAATTTATAATAATTTCGTATATAAAAAACAAAAGATATATGAAATAAAAAAAATAGAAAGAAAAAAGAGATGTAAAATTGATTAAATAATTATTTCTTTTTTAAGTATGGGAGACCAGTTCTTTTGTTTACACCAACTTTGTAACCATTTGGTAGATCACATGGTGTACCACTCTTAGGTGATCTTTTACTAAAGAAATAAATTGTTTGGTTTCTCCCGCCTTTAAGCTTTACATCTCGCGTATATAAAGTCCATCCTTCATGTGTATAGGCCATAATAATATACCTCCAGGTAGTGAATACATATCTTATGATTTAAATCTTTCTTTATTTTTCTCGATAGACATATGATAAAAAAAAGTTAATATTTATTAATTATTTGTTTAGATATCTTTTAACTATATCAATAGCACAAAGATTCCCGCACATTGAACAAGTCTCAATTTTCTCTGTTGGAAATCTTTTTTTTCTATATTTTTTTGCTTTATCTGGGTCTATGCATATATCAAACATTTTATCCCAATCAAGTTTTTCACGTGCAACACTAAATTCATGGTCGATATTTTTATCAATACCTCTAGCTAGATCTGCTGCATGTGCTGCTATTCTTGCGGTCATCACACCATCTTTTACATCATTTTTATCTGGTAAAGATAAATGTTCTGCAGGTGTTACATAACATAGAAAATCTGCTCCTGCCAAACCAGCTATTGCGCCACCAATACCAGCGACGAAATGATCATAACCCGGTGCTATATCTGTAACTAGAGGGCCTAGAACAAAATATGGTGCTTCTTTGGTTACAGTCTTCATTATGTTTATATTAGGTGTTATATCACTAATTGGCATATGACCCGGACCTTCTACCATTGTCTGAACTCCTTTTTCTCTTGCTCTTTCTACTAATTCACCGATTAATAATAACTCTTGAAATTTTGCTCTGTCATTTGAGTCATATAATGCTCCAGATCTCATACCATCCCCTAGACTTAAAGTTACATCATATTTTTTAGCTAGATCTAATAAGTAATCATAGTTTTTGTATAGTGGATTCTCTTTGTTATTATGTAGAATCCATGCCATATGAAATGAACCACCCCTAGAAACCATAGGTATCAGTCTTTTTTGTTTTTTTAATCTCTCAACACTGACTTTTGTGACACCTGCATGAGTTACCGCAAAATCGATTCCTTGTTTTGCTTGATGTTCAAACATATTAAACATGTCATCCTCAGTCATATCAACTATTGATCCATGTTTTTTTATTGCCTCGGTTGCAGCTTGATAAATTGGGACTGTACCAAATGGTAGATTTACTATTTCAAGAAGTTTTATTCTTATTTTATCTAAATTTCCACCTGTTGATAAATCCATTATAGCATGAGTTTTGGCATCCATTGAAACTTTTGCTTTTTGTATTTCTTCTTCAAGACTGCAATGTTCCCTTGATGTCCCAATATTTGCATTAACCTTTACTCTAAGTCCTTTACCTATACCTATTGCCTTTGGAGAGTGAATCGGATTGTAAGGAATTACTATTTTTCCAGAAGACACTCTTTTTTTAATAATGTTAATATCTATTTTTTCATCTTCAGATATTTTTTTAATTTGTTCTGTAACATTGCCTTTTTTAGCTTCAGATATTTGAGTCATAAATAGTTCTTCCTAAATGCTCTTATCAATAGGTTTATTTCTCCCTAAAATCATACAAAGAGTAATCATATTTAAAAGTATCATAAATAATGATTTTTTTATATCATAAAAATCGAGGAAAAATAGAAGGAAGGCTGGTCTCACTTAGGAGGGATGGGATGCACTCTAAAAACTACCAGCCCGATTCCTTCCAGTCCTTTGTATTATTCTATGTTTTAAGTAACTTTTTCGCAGATAAATATGCAAATATATATGTAGTTAAGATAAAACCATAACATAGATAAATTAAAATTGAAAAAACAAGTCTTTTTATAGGAATAGATAGTTTTAAATAATAGCCTCAGTTCCGCCTGTAAAATAAGAGTGAATAAAATATGATAAATGCATACATACTAATAGATTTAAAACCCGGGAATTCAGATAAAGCAATATCTGAGATGAGAAAAATTCCAAATATCGCAAAAATATCTGTCGTAGCTGGAGATTTTGATATAGTTGTCAGAGTACATGTTAAAAATCTTAATAATTTACTTAAGGTAACAGATAAAATACATATGATAAAAGGTGTTATAAAAACAACAACTCAAATTATTGAGAAAGAATTATCATTATGAGACTAAGAATTAGAAAAAAATATTTATTTTATGCTCTAGCTTTTTCTGCTGCAATAATCTCTGCTATTAACTCAGGTTTAGATGCAATAGTAAGTAACCTATATATCTCCGATCCATGGGCATTAGGTCTCTCAATTTTTTTAGTAGGAATCCCAGTATCATTATTTTTTGCTTTACTATTATCTATAAAACATAAAGATAAAAGCATTGGTGAAAGATTCATTGATCCATCTTTTAAAAGAATTAGACTCATAAAAAAAGAGGAGTTAAAATATCAAATATTTGCTGCATTTGGTAATGGTATTTTCACTGTTGGATATTTTGCTTTATTTGCAATTATAAATGATCCAAGCGTTATTTTACCATTTTCCCAGGTTGTTATTTTGTATTTAGTTGTAATCGAGTCAGTAAATGACAAAGATGTTCCAACTCTAGCGGAGCTTCAATCTATTATTATTGTTACCTTTGGAGCAATATTGGGTTCTATGAGTCTTTCAGGTAATATTAATATTGAGTCTCTCATAATTGTTTTTCTAATTATTAACCCTGGATGGGTTATTTTAACAGTTTATCAAAGAAAACTAAAATGGATGAAAATAAATAACAGATATAATGACTCAATAAATATACGTGTATGGAATGTAATGTTCTCTTTTATTTTAACAGCTATTATGATTTTTATATATGATCAATTCACTAGGTCTAATCATTTAATGGTAGGTTTTCAAGAATCTATAGACCATTTCGTCTGGGTAGCAATTATATCGACTGGGGCATTCTTTGCAATAATTTTATACATTAGAGCATTAGGTATTGGAAAAGCTAGTATCGCCCAAGCAATAAGATCATCAACAATCATTTTTTCAATACCTGTATCAATTCTAATCGCTCACTTAGGAATAATCGAACAATTCCCCTTAGATCCTAATCTATTAATAATAAAAATAATTGGAATAAGCATAATGGTTCTTGGAATAATCTCATTTGCATTAACACTAGTAAAATCATATATATTCATTAAAGTAAGACCAGGAATATCAATTGAAAAAACAATGGATGAATTATGGAAGATAAGAGGAGTCTCAAGAGTATGCGCTGTAACAGGAGAATATGATATAGTATTAAAGATTCATACACGAACCCTTGTAAAAGGATATGAAAAAATTATAAAAAAACTAGGTGATTTTAAAGCTATAAAAGAGTATAAATGGCAATCTGTGTTAAAAGAATGGGAAGATATTTAAAAGATAACATTTGAAAACAAAAAAACGTTATATAATGCTTCATCATTCCCTTTTCCAAAATGTGCGGTATAGTTGGAATAATCGGGGGAAAACCTGTATCTCGTTTAATATATCATAGTCTTTTTTCAATACAACATAGAGGACAATCTTCATCTGGAAAACTAACATATGATGGTAACATACATGTTGTAAAAGATGCTGGTTTAGTAAGAGAAGTACTAAATGATGAAAAAAAAATAGACACTCCAGGTAATATTGGAATTGGTCATACAAGATATTCAACAGCTGGATCTGATGATATTGACTCATTAAAACGTAATGCACAACCTGAATACCTTGTAAATCCATTTATTGCAACAGTTCACAATGGAAATATTTTTAATTGTAATGAAATAGTTAATAACACCAAAAGATCCCCAAGAACTGGCTGCGATATACAATGTGTATTACTTCCAATGGCTGATAAATTATATAAAAAAGAATTAAACCCGGATATTATTTTTAAGTCCTGCACCGAAGTAATGAAAAAGGTTAAGGGAAGTTATTCAGCTTTATTTGTTGCAGATGCTGGAGAAAATGCTTATCTTTTTGCAATGACTGACCCCAGAAAAATAAGGCCATTAGTACTTGGTAAATCAAATGGAATGTATTGTTTAACATCAGAAACTAGAGTTTTTAAAAAAATTAATTTCGAATATGTAAAAGATATACCTGGTGGTTCAGTAGTAATTATTGACACAAAAGGAAATATCTATGAAAAGCAAATAATTAAAAGAACTGAAAAACCATGTATGTTTGAATATGTTTATTTTGCAAAACCTGATTCAAGAATTAATAAAAGATCAGTACATCATGTTAGAAGTGACTTAGGCAGACTTTTAGCTAAAAAACATCCTGTAAAAGCAGATATTGTTGTACCAGTACCAGAATCAGGTAGACATTATGCAACAGGATACTCTAGAGAATCTGAAATTCCGATAGACGAAGGAATAATGAAAGATAAAGATGAACGATCATTTATACATCAAACACAGGAATCAAGAGATAAAGTCGTAGAAGAAGGACTATCCTATCTACGCTCAGTTTTAAAAGATAAAAAAGTTGTATTAATCGACGACTCTATAGTAAGAGGAACAAATATAAGAAAACTTGTAAAAGGCATAAAAGAAGCAGGAGCAAATGAAGTACATGTTAGAATCGGCTGCCCACCATTAATCGCACCATGTTACCTAGGAATCGATATGCGCAGTAAAAAAGAATTTATTGCAAGAAAAAAAGACGGAACACTGAAAACATTCAAAGAAATATCAAAAGAAATAAATGCAGATTCTTTAGCTTATACTACAATTGAAGATTTAAAAGAAGCAATCGGATCAGATTTTTGCAGAGGATGTATTGATTTTCCAGAAGGTTACCCACCTGAAATGAGAGACAACCTAATGAATTTTTTTAAAAACGATAAGAAAGGAAAAAGAGTATACGACTTTAAAAACTAAATATTTAATAACAAACAAGTATTTTTATTAAAAGACTTTATGATCGAAATAACAAGTGGTACAATAGAAGAAAGAATTATTAGAATCTTACAAAAAACCTATCCAATAACAATTAAAGAAATAAAAAAAGAATTAAATATATCAAAAAAAGTAACCCAAAGAACATTACAAAAATTTCAGATAAAAGGAATAGTTAAATTAGATATATTACCAGATAAAACATATATAAGATTATTAAGAAATGATTTTAAATTTACTGGTAGAAAACCACAAAGAAAATTTATCAAACATAAAACCAAACCTAGAAAAAAGACATCAGATGAATATGATGGAATTATGTTTAATTAACTAAAAGTCTCAACAATATTAACCCATAATATTGTAATTTTATCAGGTCCATTATTATCAGTTTTTTTTGTTTCTTTTATCATAATGATGCCCTAAATAATACTATTTGTCTTAATTATTTAAAAAGTTTATGTGTTAGTTTGTCATGTCGGTTATTTTTACATTAAATGTTGTAAAAAAAACATTTAAAAGAAAAAATTGTTGTTTATAAACTAACCTATTATCTGGACGACTTGATTATTTACAACTAAAAATTCAACAAGTTCTCTATTTTCTTTTAACTCTTTTAACACATCATAATCCAATATATGTTCATATTTTGAAATCACTCTACTTCCACTAGGAGACCAACTACCAATTTCAATATTTCTTATATCAAAATCTTTTACACTACCAAGTATACTAAAAGAAACTGCTCTAACTTTAAAAGAACAAGAATTACACTCAATAATTGTATCATAAGGAACATATGCGTTTTCTGCATCAGGTATTGGCTCAATCTGAATTAAAACCATTTTACCTCCACATTTAGGACAAACTAAAGATTCATCATGATCTTTTTTCCATATATTAGCTACTATTTTCATATCTTCCTTTCTATAACTTGTCTTCACAGAAATCCAACCTATATATTATTGGAACTCATCACATAAATACTTTTGCTTAGAAATTGTTTTTTTTAATAAAAAATTTTACCGTTATATTAATAAAATTCTCTTTTATTATCAAATTTTAGTAGGTATATAAAAATGGTTAAAATAATAACTTTCCTATCGGATTTTGGAAATAAGGACAATTACGTTTCTCAAATGAAAGCTGTAGCTTCTTCTTATACAAAAGCAAGATTAATTGATATATCACACAATGTTTCTAAACATAATATAAGAGAAGGAGCATTTATTTTAAGAACTGCAGTCCCCTTTTTCCCAGACGGAACAATTCATATAGCGGTTGTAGACCCTGGAGTTGGAGGGGGAAGGAATAGTATTGTTATAATAACAAAAAAACAAATTTTCATAGGACCTGATAATGGTATTTTAATACCTGCTGCAAGTTTATTTGGTGATTTTAAAGTTATCCGAATAAGTAATAAGAAATGCATGCTTGATAATGTTTCTAATACTTTTCATGGAAGGGATATTTTTACATCTACTGCTGCATGTATATTAAATGGTATGCCATTTCATGAGATAGGGCCAATTATTCAAAACTTTGTACATCTTGATTTTGGTAGCCCTGATGTTGATAAAAAATCAGCAACAGGTAAAATATTATATATTGATGGTTTTGGAAATATTGTTACAAATATTAGAGGAGAAGAGCTAAGAAATTATTTAATTTTTGATAAAAAATTAATGTTATTTATAGATAAAAAAAATTACGAAATACCATTTGTTAAATCTTATGATTTTGTAAAGAAAGGAGATTTATTAGCAACTATAGGTAGCAGCAAATATCTTGAAATTAGTATGAATCAAGGTAATGCAGCTAAAAAATTAAAAACAAAATTAGATGATGAAATTAAAATTCTTTACAATTAATTTTTTTTTAAAATTTGATTATAGCATCTAACAATCCATGTGCATAATTAATACAACCAAAAGAAGTAAAATTATCTTTTTTTTCTAAGTAATATTTTGAATCTTGATAATACTGGGTTGCAAGTTCAATAGTTTTATTATTTAAATCATAATTTTTTTTTTGTTTTAGATTTTGAATATTTTCTTCAAACATTACTATATCTTTTTTTATGCGCGTCTTTTCATCCATATTATTCACATTCTTGTTTATTTGAAAAGGGTTAAAAAAATATTAAGTTTTTCTAAAAAAATATTTTAAAAAAAAGAGATTTTGGGGAAATATATCCCCTTTTTGTTAATTTTTGTTTTCCTTGTTTTTTTTATCTTACATGAATATAAAGAATCTTCCAAGGACAAAGCCTGACCCTTCTATTTTAATTGGATCTGTATAACCTGGTAATAGTATTGTTCCGTTAATATTTACTGATCCAATCTTTCCAAGTATTGATTTCCATGGTAAGATAATATTGTTTGCTCCTGTTGAAAGATTTACTGTTTCATTGTATTGAATTGTTTTTGAAAACAATAGTCCTGCTGTTACTGTTAGATTATAATATGACTCATTTAGTGATCCGTCTTTATTGTTTGTTATAATCATTTTTATTTTGTTAAAACCACCTTTGAAGCCTATTTCGATAACTGGTGCTGCTGGTGTGATGTTTACTGATTCTGCTGGTTCTGACCATGGGCCTTCTGCTCCATGAATATCTTTGGCTTTTACTCTTACATCGTAAACTCCTTGTGTTTCCCAGCTGTGTGAATGACTTACTATTGTGTTTTCTGGGTGATAGCCTGTCCATTCATCTACTATTTTGTCTCCATCCCAGTCAAATCCGAATTTTATATTGTCTCCATGTTGATCGTATCCTTTAACTTTGTATATTAAAACTTCACCTGTTACTCCATCTGCTGGAGCCTCTATTAAGTCTGCATGAGGATAACAGTTACATCCTGATGTTATGCTAGCTGTATCATGGTATTCTGCTACTATTACATCTTCGCATTCTTGTTCTTCATATAAGTAAATCCATGCATTGTTTATTGCTTTACAGTCGCAACCAGTTGTACCTGTTACTAATGCATCAAAAGTTATTGTTATTACATCACAGTCTTTTAGTGTATCAGTTAAATTCCACCAAATTGTTTTTTTGTCTTCTGATACGCTTGTTGGTTGTATATTTGCGCTTCCATCTATATATTCAATTATACAAGGTAGAACATCTTTGATTCTTACATCATTATATTCTTCGTTTCCATAGTATGTGAATTTAAGATTGAATTTTACTGTGCTATCTGCTGTTACATCAACTTCTTCTTCCCATGTTTGTCCATTGTCTTTACTTACTTGTTTTTCAAATGTTGTAGGTGGTGGGCAGCATGATACATTTGCTGAGTCGTATGCATATACATAATTACATTGGTCGCATTGGAAACATCCTGCGAGGAATGTTATTGCCCAATTTTTATAAGTTTCTTGGCAGCAATAGTTTGTCACATCCACTTCGAATTCTAATATTATACTTTCACCATTTTCAAGGAATAAATTTGAGTTTCTCCAGTCCCATATTATTACGTAATCTCCAAAGTAATTTACTAAATCAGATAGCTCTATTGTTTCATCACATATTATTATTGTATCATTTAGTGTAGCTTTTATCTCTGGGTATTGTTCATCATCAGG
>Ga0272442_10001207_pt1 | contig 39868 bp, 24 predicted proteins | sample SSMForm2O_FD_200262 | JGI IMG/M metagenome (GOLD analysis project Ga0272442, IMG submission 200262) | Marine sediment archaeal communities from Little Sippewissett salt marsh, Falmouth, MA, United States - SSM-Form-2O | ecosystem: Environmental > Aquatic > Marine > Wetlands > Sediment ... | reverse complement strand
GAGAGGATCCGGAAACAGAACCAGGATCAATTACCGGATATCAGTATTCAATGGTTACTACAACGATGGGAAGCACCATTCATAGATTGGAACCGTTCCTGAAAAGAGATATTCCGGCAAGATCGATTATAACTGGTATGTGAAATTGGTGAAAGCCTTAAAACTTGAGAACGTGCTTACCATTTGAAAGGGTGACATATCTCCCTAAGCTCTGCAAAGGAAGAGGATCGAGATGATGGCCAAAGATATCTACAAGATCTTAGGAACTATCGCGGATCCCCTCATTTTTTTCCCTGACATTACTGCAGGTATAATGATCCTGATAGCTATTGTTATCGCCGGACCTTTCCTCATATTATTCTTCTGGCTTGAAATGTCCTTTGGATTATCCATTTCCTTTTACCTGGTCTATCTGGTCTTCTTGGTCCTTTTGACAATTCTGATCCTATGGGCCTCAGGAAAGTGGCTGAAAAGGAAAAGGATGCTGTTCGAAATTGAACACAGGGAAGAGATGGAAATGGCGGAAACATACATGCAAAATGGAAGATACTTCGATGCGGCGAAGATCTACATCGGGCTTGATATGTACAAGGAAGCCGCCGATACGATTAGGAAAAGTGAATGAAATCATCACGATAGCAAATGCCCTGTACATCAAAAAATGAGGCTGGATGGCGACCTGTTGAAGGTAGATCTTGACTCCTTTGACTTCGTCCTTCCTGCTAATTGCTCATCAGAGTGAGCATTTTCATACAAATTTGCTCAATAGACTGAGCAATTTTAAATATCCTCAATCCCCTTGCAGCTTCATGACCTCAAGGGATGTCATTGATGATGTGGTCTCCGACTGGGATGAACAGATCAAGAATGAGTCAGTGATGGGGAGGGATATCGGCAGTGCTGTGTCAGGTTCTGCGAACCTTGAGGAGATCACGGTCATAAGGGGTGTGAGAAGGTCTGGAAAAACGTTCCTTCTATACGGATTGAAGAAGGAACTTGGCGGGGTATATCTGAATTTCGAGGATGAGAGGTTGATCGATATTGGTCCAGCTGATCTGGAGAAGATCCTTGATATTGCTGTATCAAGGGGGACCAATATCCTGTATCTCGATGAGGTTCAAAACGTTGCAGGTTGGGAAAAGTTCGCCCACAGAGCTCTCAGAAGGATGAAGATATTCGTTACCGGTTCCAACTCAAGCCTCCTTGCCTCGGGATATGCCAAGGCCCTCATCGGCAGGACAAAGACATTCGAGATGTACCCTCTGTCATTCAGGGAGTTCCTGAAATTCAAGAATAGCGAACCGGACAGGCGTTCCCTCATTGAATACATGCGAACGGGCGGTTTTCCCAGGATCGTGATGACAGGCGACCTGTCCCTGGGAAGGGAGTATTTTGAACGTATTATCTACAGGGACGTAGCTTCCTTTAGCGGGATCACCAACGTTGAGGCGTTGAGGAACATCGCCATAGTTCTTCTTTCGAATATCGGCAAGGAATTCTCCTACAGGTCCCTTGAATCCGTTTCAGGACTAAGGCACGAGGAGACCGTCAAGAATTACATAGCCGCGCTTGAGGATGCCTATCTTCTGAAGGTCCTGACAAAGTTCCACCCCTCTCTCAAGGTCCAGCAATCCTATGGCAAGAAGGCATACAGCGTGGACCCGGCATTCATCGGCCTTGGAAAAAGACTGGATTCGGACCAGGGAAGGATCCTTGAGAACCTAGTGTATCTTCAATTGAGAAGGTCCAACGCCGACCTTTTCTACGGGAAGGACGTTCATGAGATCGATTTTCTGGTATGCCAGGGCCTGAAGCCAGGGAAAGCGGTCACGGTCACTCTCGAGGCCGATGATCCGCGAACATTGAAGCGGGAGATATCGCAGCTCGAGTACTTCGGAAGGAAGATGGACATACCCATGGAACTGGTCTCGATGTATCCATGCAAGGTTCCAGATGAGATCGAGAACAGACTTGCCCACAGATATCTTCTCGAATGAACGAATGGACATTCTCCGTTTATTAAAGATATCATAAGTTACTTTGAGATCTGCCTTCTTCGATGGAATGGATAGGATCAATCAAAATGCGTTCTCCGTATTTACGCAATCATTGGTCCTCAATTTCCCATCCTTTGCTGGCATCTTCAAACCGTGACAAATTGTCACGAGTTGAGGCTCCCTTTGATTCAACTTTCTCCAGTATGCCATTTCCTCCTTGCTATCAGTTAGAATGTATATCATATCCGATACTGGAAAATGCCATTCATGATCAGGACGCCAGGGATATCCTCAGCGATGCATACGATACGATGAAGACGATGGTATGAAGAACCAGAAGCATGGAGGGTTTCCGGGACGGTTTCAGTTCCATCTTCCTCACCTCTTCGAAGAAATCCCTCACGGAATCGGCGGCTTCCTCGATCTCCGTTGGGTTCTTCGCCCTCGCAATGGAGATATCATGGGACCTCATCTGGAGGGACAGGAGCTCCCCTTCGAAATGCATCCCCGCACTGATCTGGACCGAGGATAGATACTGAAGGGCGCCCCATAGCCTCCGTGAGGATCACGGAGGATGAGACACCGAGCTGCCACAGAGGTCTGTCCTCCCCTTTGACATACTCTTCCATGGAGATTCTATGATGAGAAGCCAACGAGCATCCTCGCGACGGATCCGTTCATTTTCTTCTCCGCTTCCTTTCTTTTCGAAGGCATGGGCGGGCCCCTTTGTTTGGGATAATATGATTATCATTATGGAATGAATTGTCCTGAAAAAATAACCCTTCAGTGGAGGGAGAGAGGAGTCGATGTACATCGGATGGAACATTCCTGCGGTCCGCTCATCTGTCCGGGGCACCTATTTCAGATGGAAACGCTATTTCTGTCTATCCTTCATATCGATAAGTCCTTTCATCTGGGACCTGTAGGTCTCCGCCGTCCTCTCCGCCTCCTCCGTCCTTCCCATTGTCCTCATCTGTTTGGATCGGACATACTGCATCTCCAGATGCGATATGATCACTCCCTTTGACCTTGCCTCCGTCCGGAGTGCTTCCACCTGTTCAAAGACATCTCCCGACAGGGCCTGGACAGGGGCGGTTGGGGGCTGGACTTCCCCGGATCCCGGGATCTCTTCTGTCTTTTTTCCTTTCCTCCGGGTCATCAGAAAGATGATAGCACCGATCAGGAGCAGTGTGATGAGGGGGATCAGGACCATCGGGACGATGCTCCCGGTCTCCTCCCTTACAATATCATCCTGCGGTGGAAAAACCGTGACGATGATCTTTGATTCGGTATATTCACCCGAGGAATCCTCCACCCTTGCGGTTATCTCATGGACACCCGATACGAGGCCAAAAACGATCTCGATCCCGGTAGCCAGCTCTCCGGACATGTTCGAGCTCCATGTATATGTTACCGTGTCGCCGTAGGGCAGGTCCGGGTCGAAACAGGAACATCCCAGTGTGAACGGAGCCCCCTCCTCGACCATGATGTCCCGTGCATCGATCACCAGGGCCGTCGGAGGATCGTTCACCCCCTGGACGGTCACGGTCACATTCGCGGAAGCCGCGAGATACCGATCCTTGCCCAGAACCTTGAGGTAGGCTTCCCCCTGCCAGTTCTCATAGGGTATCAATCTGATGCTGGTCTCGTTGACGAATTCTAGATCGATGTTCACTGCGCTTTCCACGGAGAGGGTCAGCTCATCGTCATCGGGGTCCCGGAACAGGTCGTGAACATTTATTACCCTGTCCTTCTGGTCCTCCTCAATGGTTATCTCGAACCCGTCCGAGATCCTTTCGGGGGCATCGTTGACGTTGATGACCACTATCTCGAATTCCACATCGTCGAATCCACCCTGTCCGTCGGACACACTGATATTTACCAGATGGGCCCCCACGTCCTCATTGGAGGGAGTGCCGAATATCACCCCCGTTGAGCTGTGAATGTCCAGGAAATCGGGTCCGACCGCGAGGTCCCATGTCAGTGTGTCATCTGCCGGGTCGATATCCAGCGCATCGATATGATACTCGAAAGGTCTGTCCTCCATCACCTCGATATCCCCCTGGTGAAGGAGAACCGGGGGATCATTGATGTTCACCACCGTGACATTGAGGGTGAACCATGCGGTGCCCCCCCTTTCATCCGAAGCGCTCAGGTCAAGTGAATAGGAACCCACATGTTCATTGAGTGGGGTTCCGGTTATCCTGCCGTCCTTTTCGAGTGTCAGGAACGGCTCCGGGTTCCAGATTTTCCAGGATATGGTATCAACAGGGTCGTCGATATCCTGCGCTTCGAGGGTTATGGTGAATCGCTCATCCTCCGGAAGCTGGTGGTCGGGGGATGTTAGTATGTCGGGCGGGTCGTTCACATCGATCACCTTCAGGGTGATGTTCGCCTCCGCGACGCCTCCGTTCCCATCCGTGACCAGGACGTTCAGGAAATGTATGCCAACATCGTCATTGGAGGGAATCCCATGGAGCTTTCCGCTGCCTTCAAGGGTCATGAAACCGTGGTCTGTGTCAACTTCCCAAACCAGTTCATCCCCTGTGGGGTCCGGGTCCTCAGCCATCAGGTCCATCGCAAAGGGCCGGTCCTCGAGACAGTATATCGGACCTTCGGAGAGGATAACCGGGTCGTCGTTGGTGTTTTGCACATTGATCCTGGAATTCAGGACGGTTCCGTTGTATCCGTCATGGACCAATATGGAGATATCATGCTCTCCCACATCGGCGTTTTCAGGAGTCCCGCGGAGGATATGATCATTTGTCCCCAAAGTGATCCAATCGGGTCCGAATATGATCTCCGATACCAGGATGTCACCCTCCCTGTCCGTAACATCGAGCTCATGGGAGTAATCGGAATCCTCCTCGGCATCCGGAAGGGTCTCATCCCGGACCTGCGGGGGATTGTTCATGACCAGGATCTGACCAAGGAAAATCCCGAGGTCATTTCCATCACCGTCCGTATCAAGTATCCTCAATTTGATGCTGTACATTCCAACGCTCCAATCCAGACCGGGTTTGAATGTATAGACGACACGGTCACCGATGATGGTCCCGGATCCCATTCCCGTCCAGTTCTCGAAACCTGTCCTGGCTTCCAGGTCCAGGGTGAGGTCTTCCAGCGGGTCCTCCATGTCCATCACCTGTACAACGATGCTGACCTGATCTCCCCTGGTCACGAAAGGTCTCTCGAAGGAGTGGTCCTTGATGAGGGGGGGATTGTTCTCTATCAGCACAACATCGTGGAGGTCGGACCATCCGGTGCTGGCACCATCCTTGTCCGCGCCCTGTGCCCTGAGATCGTAATATCCCACCTCTGCCGTCAGGGGCAGTACCAGGTCGAATGTGAAATTCCCCCCGTTCATGCCGCTTCCGGATACAGACGTCCATGATCCCGAGGGAGACCTGTACTGGAGCTCGCAGGACATCATGTCCGGTGTGTCCTCCACATCGCTCAGGTTCACCTCGACCATCCCGATCTCGTTCCTGGAGAGTTCCACGTTCAGGACGTTCACCTTCTTCATCGTGGGGAAATTGTTGAGGACCCTGAACCTCGAATACAGTTCCGGACCTATATTGCCGTCGGGATCCGCGAAAAAGACACCAAAGATGTATTCCCCGTGCATGAAGCTGGATGGTACGGTGTAGGAGCCGGTCCAGTTCGATGCCGGCTTGTCATAGTGAAGATGGAGGTCCCTGGACACTCCGACAGGGTCGATCAACCTTGCAGTGGGTATGAGCTCGTCCTCCGATGTAGAATCATCGGTTGCGTTCACATGGAACGAGATCGACTCCGTTCTCAGGATCTCGGGTTCTGAATTGATTATCTCCGATACGGTTGGGATCCCCCCGTAATCGAATTCGACCGAGCCATCGCTTGTTATCCTTCCCAGGCCTGCTCCCCTCGTGTATGAATACCCCGCACCCGGACTGTTTGGAGCATATCCTCCACTACCGCCAGAATTGTTTATGACACTGGCTAGGACCTTCACCGTTCCCGAAAGGTCGAACATAATGGATGTTCTGCCTCCGTCTCCAACCTCTCCGGTCACCGACCCCTTTCCTGGGGACCCGGTCTTGTAATAGTTACGTATCCCCCCGTCCCCCGTGTATCCTCCACCACCGGCTCCGTTGTAGAAGTAATCCCCCTGGTAGACATTGCCTCCTGACCCGCCATCCCCTCCGTCTCCACCGGTATTGGTTATCGTGGAGTTCCTCATCATGAAGGACCCGCTGCCGTCGATGTTGAAGGAAGAATTACCGCCGGTTCCAACCCTGCCGGAAACGTAACCGGACCCTCCGTTACCGCCTTCCCATCCACCCCCGCCACCGCCTCCGTATCCTCCGCCTCCACCACCGGTGATATATCCATTTCCTCCGTTACCGGCAGTTCCGCCCTCTCCGGCCCTGCCCGTCAACCGGCTGTTATTCAATGAAAGGTTTCCGCATAGGATCGATACGTCGGAGTCTCCACCGGAGCCGACGGAGTCAGAGACCTTTCCGTTTCCGGGGGTTCTGATGATCCAGCTGCTGCCTCCGTTACCTCCTCCCCCGCCGTATCCTCCTCCACCCCCGCCTCCGCCGTGGCTCGATCCTCCCCTCCCGCCGTTGCCGGCGTCACCTCCGTCACCGCTCAGGGACCTGACATCAGATCCGTTGAAGCTTACGTTTCCAGGTGTTTTCAGTATGAAGATGGTCTTTCCGCCTCTTCCCACCTGGCCGGACACATCACCGGTCCCTCCCCTGTACCCGTCACCTGCTCCTCCGCCTCCTCCTCCGTATCCGCCTCCACCGCCACCGCCGCCCTGGCGGTTGTCGGATCCTCCCCCGGCATTTCCCGCTCTACCGGCCTTTCCTCCTCCTCCACCCAGTATGTCGAAACCCGTGTCCGTCATGTTCAGGGTCCCGTTGCATACAAGGACGATGGATGCTGTGCCGCCGGATCCAACGTTGCCGATGACATGTGTCGATGTTATGGAGGTATACGATCCTCCGTTCATTCCCCCGTATCCTCCTCCCCCTCCGCCTCTTCCGTTCTGTGAGGACGAGACACTGGCACCCGTCCCTCCGTCTCCTGCATCTCCGCCATTCCCGCCCCGTGAGGTCAGATTGGAGTTCTCGCACCGGATCTCCTCGGCCCGGACCTCGATGGTTGCGTTCCCTCCGGCGCCGACGTATCCCATTACCCATCCGCCGTTGGAATATCCGCCGCCTTTTCCGGGGATGGATGTCGTTCCATCACCGCCGTCGGCGGCGTCCCCGCCGTTCCCCGCTGTTGCGTTGATGAACGAGGATTCCATGAAGAAACCTGAATAGGTTTTGATATTGCATGTGGCATTTCCTCCGGCGCTGGCGTAACCGGTGACGTTTTCGCTGGACCAGGCCTTGGAGGTAGTGGTGGTACTTGCCGGGAGGCTGTAACCAGCAGCTCCCAGCACGTTGATCTCCGATCCCCTGATGATCACATGGTCCCTTACAGTGATGTTGATGATACCGTCCCCTCCCTGGCTAGTTGACTGCAGGCTATTTCCCTGCTTTCCCTTCACTTCCAGGCTGGAGCCGTCGGTCATGACGAGGGTGTCCGCGGTCCCGTTGAGAATTCCGCTGGAAGAAGCGCTCTCACCGGTCACGTATACGGTGCCCCCCCTCATCTCTAGTTCCGAACCTTCCCGGAGTTCTATCCCGAAGCAGGTGATTGAGGTGTCTCCTGGAACGTACAGTTTTCCGCCGTTCAGGACCTTTACATTGTCCCAGATCTCGTTTCCGGTCACCGTGTGGTTTGCGGATATGGTGAGGTCGGAACCGGACGCCCCCGAACCCACCGGCAACGAGAAAATGCCCAGGGGCGAGAGTATCAGCAGAAGAACGACCGAGATGGTGAATCCACACCTTGCTGTCAAGCAGTTCATTTGTTCACCCCCTGATTGGCCAGAGGTTGAACAGGAGCTGTCGGTTGTGGAGGTGTCCGGTCCGGCCTGGCTGGTTCATTCACCATCTGCTGTGGAGGTGGGATCACAGGGGCCGGACCCTGTGCCGGATTTTGCGGTCCCGGTGGAGTGGGGGCCCCTGTATCTGGATGCGGTGTCTGCACGGCTGCCGTGTTGCTCGTTTCCACGTGTGGAGGCTCCTCTTCTTCGTTGATCCGTTCTTCTGACGCATCCTCCTCTCTCTTGCCTCTCATACGGATAAGGAGGAAAACCGCGATACCGACAAGTACCATGCAGATAAGGCCTATGATGATGGTCGGGACCGCCATGGACCGTGTGTTCACCTTTTCTTGGATCTTGACGGATGTCGAACTTGATCTCTCTCCCTCCCCGACGGAATTGACCGGGACCACGGTATAAACGTATTCACCTCCGGCGAACGCCGACAGGTCCGTGAATTGATACATTTCTCCGTTTACCTCTCCTATGAATATCTCATTGCCATCGACACCCTGTCTGTAAATACGGTATCCGGTGATGTTATCACCACCGTCGGACACGGGGGTATCCCATGTTATGATCACATCCACTCCACTAATTCTCATGGACAGGTTCCTTGCGGGACCGGGAATCAGAAGGAAAGACCCGGAGACAAGCTCCGATCCGCTCCCCTCTCCCCTGGCGTTCTCCGCGGTGACGTGGTACCGGTATTCAGTCATGGGGTCGATATCGGCATCCACGTATTGTAGGTCGGGAACGCTCTTCAGAAGTTCGGCGGAGCCGTCGGTCGTTCCTCTGTAAATGTTGTAACTTACAATGGCCGAGCCCCCGTTGTAATCGGGCCTCATCCAGGAGATCCTCAGGCCATCCCCGGTCTGTGCCAGGGCTACCTCCCTGGGTATCCCCGGAAGGGATAGAGGGATTATTGCCAGGGGTACGCTCCGACTGCCCGGGCCGAGCTCGTTCACGGCCTCCAACCTGTATTCGTAGCTCACACCGTTGATGAGGTCCTCATCCTTGAATTCGGATGTGTCGGGACCGGCGGAGAATATCAACCTCTCATCGCGGTAGATATTGTAACCCGTGATGTCCGAACCCCCGTCGGTTTCGGGGTCGGCCCACGAGAAGGCTGCGGTCCCGTCGTCCGATGAGATCTCAAACAGGTCTTCGGGCTCGCTGGGGTAGGTGATCGCTTCCAGCTCGATGGGTTCCGTCGGTTCTCCAAAACCCCTTTCATTGATGGCCTTCACGTATACCTCGTAATGCCCCCCCTCTATGAGGTCCGTGATCGCGGTGGTGGCATTGGGCCCCACCAGCAGGGTGTATGTCCTGTCCTCTTCCAGGTTGCGATACGAGACTTGGTAACCTTTCACCTCTCTGCCCCCGTCGAAGGAAGGTGTACCCCAGGAGAGCGTGATCATCCTGTCTCCCCTCTCATATTCCGGGTCCGACGGAGCATCGGGGGCCGTAAAGGGGACCGCCTCCAGGATAAGAGGATCGGTGCCGGGCCCCAGTTCGTTGATTGGCTCCACCGAGTAGCAATAGAGCCTGCCGTTGACCAGTCCCGTATCGGTGTAGGTCAGGTCCGTTGTTGTATTGATCACTTCAAGGTCCGACCTGTCGCTGCCCCTGAGGATATTGTAATGTTGGATGGGGCCCCCGCCGTCGAACGCTGGGTATTCCCATTTGAGAGTTACCATTGCGTTGAGTTCCTTTACCGAGATGGCGGACACGATCCCTGGCAGCACAATTGCCAGGGAGGAATTCGTCTCAGATCTCGGGCCTTCCCCTTTTATGTTGACGGCGGATATGGAATAATCATAGGTCTGGCCGATATCCAGGTTCTCATCCCGGTATTCCAACCCTTTCACTTTGGCAACCAGACCCATGGACCCGGTTCCGTTCGCTCTGTACACTTTGTAACCGAAAACGGTGAGATTCCGGTCTTTCGCGGGAGGTTCCCAGGTGACTCTGATGACCTCCGGTGAATGGGGCGACACCGACACGTTCAACGGCCCCGTTGGAACGTCTCCCACCAATGTAGTGACGTTCTCCGATGAGGTGCCGTCCCCCCTGAAGTTCCTGGCTGTCACCCAGTAGGTGTAATTCTTCCCGTTGTGAAGGCTCACGTCCCTGAAGGAATCCGAATCCTCCGGAACCGTCCGGACCATCTCCGGGTCATTTCCCTCCATCATCCTCCAGATATCGTATCCCGTGATATCCGCACCCCCATCGATGGAAGGCGGGTCCCATTCGATCTTCACGAATGCATCCCCCGAGCTCAAGGATATGTTGCGGGGAGCATCCGGTGTCGTTGATGGAACGGCGAAAACGATCTTCGTGGAGGGCCCCTCGCAGAACCAGGTGTTCCCTGCAATCGAGAAATAGTAGGTGACACCGTTGTCCAGGCCCGTGAGATTGATATGATGCTGGCCGGGCGGCAGTTGATATAGCAGAGTGAGGTTGTCACTGGCTCTTCCCATGTGGAACGAGTAGGTTTCCACGGGGTCTCCCATGTAGGCCTCCGGAGGCTCCCAGGTCACGTTGATATACCTGTCGCCGGATGCAACCGACAGATTACCGGGAGCGGAGATCGGATCGTTCAGGAGGAGCTTCGTCACGAAGAAATCACCCCTCTGGGGACTTGTCAGTGTGTCGTCCACGTTGTTCTTCGTTACGGGGAAATCAACGGACCCCGTGGTCCCGGCAAGTGCCAGGAACCTTTGGTCATGGTCCATATCCAGGTCGAAGATCGCGTCTCCCGATGTACCGCCTATCAAACTGCTCATGACCAGGGATCCGTTGGAGATATTGAATTTCACCAGATATCCGTCGATCCCGCCGGAATTGGTCGTGTTCAGCCAGCTGGCCCTGACCGGGAATCCGGGTGATTCGGTGTATCCCACTGAAAGGATCTCATCTCCCATGAAATGCTGGATGCCCCATCCCGTCTCGACCTCGATGCCACCGAGCAGTGTGGAATAGATCATTCTTGCAAGGGTCGCGTTGATGACCGTTATGAAGGTGTCCCTCCCGCCCACGGTGGTGTCATATGCATTGGAGCTTGTGGGGAAGTTCGTTGATACGGTGTCTCCCGTTATCAGGATGTCACCCCCGGGCGTCACATCGAACCCGTATCCATGGTCGTTGCCGTTCCCTCCGAAATAGGTGGAACCCTCGAGCTTCTCCCCAGTCTTGTTGACAATGACCACCACCGTGTCGGTCCCTCCGTTGAAGGAAGTGTCATAAGCACCGGAGGTGGTGGGGAAATCGGTTGAATAGGTGTAGCCGCCCGCTATTATCTTCCCGTCATCCATAGCCTTGATGAACCGGGGATAATCGTTTCCCGAACCCCCCACCGCGGTGCAAAAAAAGACCTTGTCGAAGCTTGAGTTCATCCTCATCACGTAGAAATCGTTCAATCCCGTTACCTTCGTTGAGTAAGCCCCCTCGGTGAAGGGAAAATAGGGATTTCGGGTCCATCCGGATACTGCCAGATTTCCGTCGCTGTCCATGTCAATGTAGCAGCCTCCGTCCTGCTCATCCTCCCAGACATCCGCTCCCCCGAAATAGGTGGAATGTACGAGTTCGTCCCCGGTGGAGTTCATCTTCAGTATGAAGGAATCGTAATAGCCGAGTTTCGAGGACTGGTAGACGCCCTCGGTTACGGGGAATTCGGAGGAGGAGGTCCTCCCGCTTATGTATATCGCACCCTGGTCGTCGATCATCAGATCATTGCAGGTCTCCCCGCCGGAACCCCCGATGTAGGTGGAGAAAACCAGCCTGTCCCCTTTTTTATCGAATTTGGATATGAACGCCTCGGACGAGCTTGCGTAGTTGTCGTAGCAGCCAAGGGATGTGGGGAAATCCGCGGAACTTGTGTACCCCGTCATGTAGACATATCCCTCCCCGTCGACCTTGATGGTTGGGTTGTCCTCGTAGTCGTTCCCCCCGATCAATGTGGAGAAGTACACGAACGGGTCGATTATCAGTGTTTCCGATGTGTCGTGGTCTTCTATGGAAAAGGACACGGTATCGTCATGGTCGATCCGCCATGCGGAAGCGACCGGTCTGCCGTCCTCCGTGAAGGATACGGGTCTGTCTTCCAGGACCGATCCCAGGGGTGTCTGGATCATGACACGTTCGTTTCCAAGTCTGGGACGCACCCCTTGAAAATCCAATCGGATATCGTCGGTATCCCCTCCGGGCCGAACGATGAAATCGTACTTGAGGTTGCCTTCTTCGATGTAGTACCTCAGATCTATGAAGGGATAGAGGTCTCTGTAAACGATTTCGCCGAAATGCTTCACTCCGGTTATCCATCCGGAGGGATCGTTCCCATGAAAATAGTTGGTAGTATGATGGAGGGGTTTGGAACCCTCGGGCGTCACATCCCTGCAATCCTTGAACTCCATATGGTAAACGAAACGGTCGTTGTCGGAGCGAAGTGAGCAGACAACATGGTCCCTAGTGAAACCGATGTCGATGCTGGGGCCACTGGTGTAGTAGATGATCTCCGGGTCCGTGATCTGACCGTAATTCATTGCGAAAGAATGGAAACCCTCACTATCTGAAGACCGTCTTCCATCATTGCTGATGAATACTTCATTTCCCGGTGACAGAGCGACTGTCTCCGGTGGAAGGAGCGACACAATCAGCAGGAAGATCGGGACGAATGAAAAGCTCAATTTTGCAGTATTGTTACTCTTTCTCATCTATACACCCCATGGCTAAATGGAAACTTCTTAGATATATCTTTCCGGGATGATGGCCCTATGCCAGGATCGATCTCTCTCCCGCAGAACAGAATATATATCAACACCTTCGGGAAGGGATCTGATATTGAACCTTGAACAGTAGGTATCCTGCGATTTTCAGTAATTGAGGCTATGTTCTTACACGATTATTTGGTTAAGTCCTAATTAACTATTGTATATTAGGACATTACCAACAATTCTCATCATGAAATCCTCTATGCCGAAGTAAAGCCAACGTGGTGATATTTCTCAAAATCTCGAATTATAACATCAATAACGTTAGATATTTTATATTAACAACTTCAGATGGTATACACGGTAACCAAGAAAGGGTATTTTTACGATGCAGACCATACCCCCCATGTCATCTTTCGGACAGTGTGTTGATGCTCGAAGGAGAGGTATCGTATGAAGGTGACCTGCACTCTTTGCAAGAGACGCGTGAAGGTCAGACCCGGCTTTCCGTATACCTGCAAGTGCGGTGAGGTCATTGACGTTTTCCCGAAAGGTAGATATCTGGAGAGGTTCAGGGCTCTGGATTACGACGCCATAAGGGAGCTAAGAGAATCCTTCTTCAACGGAAATTCCCCCGAGTGGAAAAGGGAGATCCTGGAGCTCCTACTGGATTCCTCGGAGGACCGCTCCGCAAAGAAGATCGGACTCCTTGCTTCCATAGAGATCCTCAGGCAGACAAAAGGGGCAAGTTTCATCGATCTGGCATGGGCTCTTGTTGCCAGATACCCGAGGGATTTCTATATCCGTTTCATGCTTGCGAACTGCCTGGACCTCACGGATGACAGGAACAATCACATCGAAGCCCTGAAGCAGAGAATGATAGGCACGACTATCAAGTGCCTGAGAAAGAAGCGGCATGATCAGCTGAACGGGGAGACATACAGGGCGATACTCAAAAGGCACCTGGACAGTCTCCACTCCGAGAGGAGTTTCCTGATGGGGATCACTGATCACTCCTGTGAGAAGGTTCACCAGATAGCCATGAAACAGTACAGGGTCGACCAGGACCTGATGCCGATGATCTCCGAACTTGAGAACGTCTGGCAGAGGGCGGGACTGCTTCAGCCCGCCGAGGTTGCCGGGAAGAGGAAGTGCGTGCTCGATACCAACGCTTTCTCTGACATATCCGCTTCCAGACATTTCAGGAACCCCCATGTCCAGTTCATGGCGCCTCTATCGGTCCTTATAGAGCTCTCAAGGTGGTGCGAGATAGACAGGTTCCCCCTTGAGATGGAATGGGTAACCTTCAAGGAGGTGAGCTCGAAGATCCCTCCGGAGATAGATACCATGTTCTCCAGGTTCAAGGGGAAGGAGCCCAGCGAGACGGATAAAAGGGTTGCGACCCTTGCCTTCGAGGAGAGGGCGGATGCCATCGTTTCGAGTGATAGAGATCTCTGGGACTCGGGGCTCCCCCAGCGACTCGAAAAGAACTACGGTGTCAGCCTGAAGGTCGTGAAGCCAACAGAGCTCGGAAGATGGATCGAGAAGAATACCTGATCACTATAATGAAAGGACCTTCAGTAAGAGTAACCGGATATCAGGCCCCTACTCCTCCGAGAGGGGAAGGGACGATCCTCAGGGCCTCCGCTTAATATGCTCCTCATCCTGTCGGGCCCCGGATCTCCTTTCTCTTGTTGATGAATTTATACGATCCCAGAAGGAATACCGGGACGCTTGCAACTATGAAAGATATCCCGAGGACCCTGACGGCAAGGTCCCCCTCGAAGAAGTTGATCAACCCGACACCACCTATCAGCAATGTCAGGGTTGTCCGAACATACGCCAGGAACGTTCTCTCGTTCGAAAGCATCGTCCTCTCCAGTGCGAGATGGTCCCGAAGGATCAATTCCTTGCGTGGTAATCTCGAATACGGACCGGTTCTACCGCTCTTCTCTGACATCCGGACCACATCGTCTATCGGGTATAAACCTTGTTCAGAGGTCGATGTTGTTTTCCATTTTACCCTGTGGATGGTCATCGGGATCGGGTCACGACACGGAACGTTCCAGAAAGTGACCTGTTTATCAGGACTCCCCCGATTATTGAATACAATGCTGACAATGCAATTATGCTATCTCTCAGTTTAAACCCCCGATTAGATTCCTCAATTTCGATGATGATCCATGTTAAATGTTCTTATCAAGATCATTTACCAGCTCATTGAACAGCTTTTCATCTATCTCCCCGCTAATCAATCTGATCACGATCTGCTTGAAGATCCTGTCCTTTAGCCGTTTCCTGGAGATGACCTGATATCCCTTACCTCTACCTGAACTCGACCTAGATATTTCCCCGCTCTTTTGGAGGTAATTAAGAACATCTGTGGCATCCGAACGGGATATCGAGATGCTCCCCATAATCTCCTTCCTTGTGATTCCCGGATCGTTCCTGATGAGGTTCCAGACCCTTTTCTGAAGGACGTTCATCCGTTCTTCCTTTTCCCCGGAACGATGGCTCATACTCTTTGAAAAATAACACCTTTTCTTTCCGATCTTCTTCGAGGTCAGAAGTCCCTTCCTCTCGAACTTCTCTAGATGATATCGGAGAGTGGATTCATTAAGGACCAAAGTATCCATGATATCAGTGAAGGAGGAGCCAGGATGTCTAATGATATATCTCAATATCCTGACATCACTATTACCGCTCTCCATTGAACCATCCGCCGCAGCAAAATAGGAACCAGAGTTTTTAATTCATCTGTTCTATCCGGTCTCTAATCAGCTCATATGTTTCATCGGATATCCTTCTTTGATCCCTCATCCTCCGAAGGTCCTCTATCATCATTCCATCCTCGTAATCGATCTCCCTCCCATCCAGGACATCGTCGTGTATTTGCGAAATGGAGGGGGCCATCCTCGGTTCTATTTCGGGACCAATATGGCCGCCCAGGACCTGCTGATGCCCAACAATGGGTTGTGATCCCGGTTCCATGCTGTCGATATCGGCAACCACACTGCTGCGAATCCTTCTACGGGATATTACAAATATGAAGATCATCAGAACCATTGATATCAATAGAAGAGAGACCATGGAGAAAATTATCAAGAAGGAAAAATCGGATTCTTCATCATCATCCCTGACCACTTCGATCTCGACGGAATATGAACCGTTTTCTCCCTCGGAATCAGTAATCGTTACTGTGACAATATAGGTTCCTTCCGGAAGCTCAAGGTTTATGCTTCTTCCGTCACCTTCATATTCTATCCCGTCCACATACCAGGTGAAGTAATGAGTGTCCCCATAGATAAGGTCAAGATCATCCCAAACGGCTTGAAGTTGGAAGCTCTCACCCGCAAGTATCTTATCATGAGGTGTGTTCATAGCAGCGATATAAGGCGGATCATTGATATTCGGAACATCCACCTCTATCCTCCTCTCGACCAATTTTCCATCTTTCTCAAAGATAATAGTGAGTGTATTCGTGCCTGCCCAATTCTGCTCGGGTCTGACAAGTATATTGCCATCCTCTGTGATGTCAACCTGAAGCTGGCTCCCACCCTTGATCTCAATGATCTCGTAACTGGATTGTTCGGGGAAAACGGTTTTTATTTCCAGAAGCAGAGCATCTCCATCTTCCTCCAATGTAAGCTCCAGAGGTTCATACTCCATATTATGTTCATTCACATCCTTTACCTGAACTGTGAAATTGGTGAAATCCAGACCGGTTCCGTCGGACACGGTGATGTTCACCCAGTACTGGCCAACATCTGTAGGTGTCCCATAAAGCCTATGGTTGGCATCTAAACTCAGCCAGCTTGCATTGGTCTGCATCGCCCAATGCAGGTTCGCAGAGGAAGTATCCCTATCGGATGCATAGTATGTGAAGTTATAGGAGGAATTGACGTCTATCTCCGTGATATCGTTATTAATTATCATCGGAGGGTATGTGGTATTATTTCCTATCACAAGGTCGCTCATGTCATAGAGGTAGATATTGTCCAGGTCCTTTCCAAGGTCCACAACACAAGAGAAGAAGTTGCCGTCCTCGGAGAGACAAACCCCGTATGAATCATTTCCCAGGAGGACCATCGCCTCTGATTCAGGGGACCAGGTCGTGCCATTGTCCTCGCTGTGGATCAATCTTATCTTGTTGTCCCCTCCTTCGTATGCAAGTAACATCATTTTTACATCATTGCGGTATCCTATGCTGAAATCGGTATCAGCAGTCGAATCTGGCTTGTTCGGTTCCCAATCGAGCTTGTTCAGACCTCTGTTCCTAATGATGGTCCTCTCACTGGTCCAGGTAACACCACCGTCTGTGGATGAAATGATATCTATCTCATCCCCGGTAAGCCTTGATGCGAAAAGTATCAGCTTATTCCCAATCTTTTCGCAGACTATCATGCTGTAGTCGTTGGAATTGTCCATGACCGTTACCGCCTGTCCCCAGTTCGAGCCTCCATCCGTTGATGTTACCAGATGCACATTACCCGTAGAATAGCCAAGCGTATAGGGTCTGCAGTAGAAATAGAGCAACCTGGTTCCGTTGGGAGTATCAACGTTCTCTATGGCAACCCTCATTGTGGTACCGGGAGCGTTGATGTTCTTTCCCATGGTCCAGTTGACATTATCATATTTATAGAACTGGCCCTGCCACTCCCCCGATCTAATCTCTGCAATGTACATGTATTTATCATCGAAGGAAACATCCCAGTTGGAACCCTCAAAGCTCCTTATCGCCATGGGTGTGGCAGATGCAAGAGTTCTCCAATTATTGATGGGGGCCTTCATGATCAGAAGCTGCCTGACGTTCCTGTCAAGCTGACCCGTGAGGAATATCAGTATTATCTGTTCCTTCCACTTGTATAGGCCCATGTGCGGGAGGTTCTCGTAGTTGTCGGAGGTTGTATCCTTCCAGATATCCATTGGTGCTGTCCAGTTCTTTCCGTTGTCACAGGATGCAAGCATTGTAAGGGTCATATTTGTATTGTTGAGCCATGAATATGCGAAGAAGATGTTCTGCCTTTCCTGAAGAATGTACTTCCTGGGACCGTTGAATGCGGTGGTGTGGTGCGGAAGTCCGGAATAATTGAAGAGATACTTTACCCCTTCTGGAACTTTTTCATCCTCTGAAATTCCACCATCCCCTTCAAGTGATAATGACCTCATGTTTCCCGGCAAAACCCAGGATACAAAGAACATGGACATCACCAGAAATAGAACAGAAATTTTTTTCCCGGACCAGTTCATCATCAAATCCCTCCTCTATTAAAGGAAAGAGCCTCTCCTTCCAAGAAAGCCTCCTTATTACCAGAGCGATACCATCATATAATAACCTGCATGGAGGTGCTTTTATCGATACTGGCCAAGAAACCCGATATATAATTTATGGAGATATATATCGGCAGGTTCACTTCTTGGTACTGACTATTTTTGATATCCCGTCCATATGATCTTTTTCTTCAGACTAGGGGCCCCTACCCGAATTTCGAGATGTCTTTCCTGACCTCGAGGAGATGATAGGTAAGATGAAATGGGAATTCGTCTCCCAAAAATGGTTCCATTCATATTCAAAACGGCACATTATTTATCTTCATGGACCATTAGGATATTCAGAGAGAGTGCTGAAATGATATCCTGGATAACCACTGTCGGTCCTTCACCCTTCGCTGTCATAAACACTCTCTGGGCCGCCGCCGAAAAAGATGATTGGGTCCCCGACAGGATACATCTGGTGTATGACGATCTCACAAAGGGGTTCCTTCCGGGGATCTCCTGTGTCATGGAGAGGATCGTCCTCGAATACGGCGGAAGCAAACCGGAGATCTTCTGCAGGTCCATCAACGAGGATGATCTGGGATCCGTTTTCAGGACATATTCGGATATAATCGCAAAGGAAAGAGAGCTCGAGAACCGCATCGCGATCGACATCACCCCCGGCAGGAAGTACATGTCGGCTTTCTCCCTCTACGCCGGCCTCAAAGGGGGCGGTATAGACCGGATCTACTACATCCATATCAGGGGGAGGAAGTACATGAACATCCCCTATCCTCTGATCCCGGCCCCCTACTGCGATCTCGAGGACCTAGTATCCATAGGGGGTATGGACCAATGATCGTTCCGAAGGACCTCCTGATCCCGATCTTCAACCGTGAGATCTTCAAAGGGACCGACCGGTTCGAGGTGTACGAAGGATGGAGGGATGAAATTCCGCTGTTCAGCGGATCTTATTCCGATTGTCGGATGAGGGTGGATTCCATCGGAAAACAGGAATACCGGTCCCTCATGCCCGAAGCCGGGGAAATACCTGGCTATCTCGACCTGAACCAGAAGGTGATCCAGGCAAGCGGGATGATCGATCCCGACATGTTGAGCGGGTACAGGGAGCGTTTCGGGAAGATAGTGGACGATGACGAGCCGTTCAGAAGGAACGTGAGGTTCTACTACGACACCAATTCCCTCATGAACAACTACTTCTTCCTCTTCCGGGAGTACATCCCGGATTTTACCAGAAGAGCCTCGCACAACACCTCTCTCGGTGTGGTTTCGGAGCTCGAGGACATCTTCGACAGGAAGCTGAAGGGGCATTTCTTCCCCGACCACTTCAAGGATGTCTATGGAAAGGATGACGAGATCTTCCATTCACAGCCGAATCTTTACGGAAGGTCCGCAAGGCTCGCCTATTCCGAGATCGAATATCTCAAGAAGGAGCTCAGGGTGAACATACTCACAGATGACGGGGTGGGGGACGGGATCATTCTCAGCTCATTCGCACACGACAGCCAGAAGTTGAATCTCGACGGGGTGCTTGTGACAAATGATCACATAATGGCAGAGAGGGCCGGGATGAGGATGGGATCGTGGCTTGTCCGTTTCGATCTCTCGAACGTCAAGGGATTGGACACAAGGCTCGAGTATTTCATGGAGGCCGTCTACAGGGCCGCGATAATTTACGGCAGGGTCCGGGTCAACCACGATATTGTGGTGAGCGGTCTATGGTCCCGGAAAAGGCAGGAGGACTGGAACAGCGGACATATCATGGTCGAAGGATGCAGCGACCGCGACCTCGAGAGGACCCTGAGCATCATGTCCCGGGTGCCAGAGGACTTCTACGGCAAGGGCTATTATTCCTGATGGTGATCTTTTAACATCCGCAAAGGTCCCCGGGCCAATTTGCCGAAGGAGATCCATGTTGATAGAGAGGATATCCATGACATTCTTGTGGAGACGGTGGAGAGATTCGGTTCGAGGTTTTATCTTGGCAGGGATATCGATGTGATCAGGGAAGTGAAGAGTTCCTTCAGGTCCTTCGTGATGGGGTCAAAATGGGTTCCCGCTTGGTGGGGGCCATTCATCCGTTCAATTCATCAACGGATCGCCGAAAACTCCCCGAAAGCCATCAAATATTTTCTTTCAGATCGGATATCAACCAGTGAGATTATTTATAGACATGGAGAAAGTCTGTGGCATGATCTGCCCGGTCTGCGGTTCCGCAGGATCTCAAAAAATTATTGGAAAATTCATCGTGACCGACAGATGGCGATGCAGGGATTGCGGAAAATACTGGATCAACGAACAGTGATCAGCTGGTCGGGGCCTGTCCTTCCGGGATCGAGATCCTGAATATTGCCCCGCCGCCGTCGTTATCCCTGACCTCCACCTTCCCGCCGTGCTTCTCGATCATTGTCCTCACCAGGAACAGACCCAGACCGGAACCGGAGGCCGGGCCATGGGAATAACCCTGCTCGAATATTTTCTCCTTTATCTCATCCGGGATCCCGACCCCGTGATCGATCATCTCCAGGATATTGACCCCCTCATCCCTTCCGAGCACGAACTCGATCTTTTCCGTTCTTCCATGTTTTATTGAATTGACCACCAGGTTGTTGATCACGGAATGGTACTCGGATTCAACATGGAAATCGTTGTCTCCCCGAATAACAAATGGAATGTTCGTATCCAGCATGATATCCTTGATCATATCCCTGATGTGGTAATGTCGGGGCTGTTTTTCCTCCGTGAACACCGCTTCATACTCCTTCATGCTGCGGATGAGAGTGATGCTGTTGTTCACACTCTTCTGGATCATTTCCAGCAGGTTCAGGTCCTTCCCTTCCTTCATGAGTTCGGACGCCTGCTGGATTATCATCAGATTGTTGGTGAAATCGTGTCTCAGTATCTTCGTGATATCCTTCAATTTTTCATTGAGTTCCAGTATCCTCATTTCCTGTCTCTTTCTCCGGGTGATATCGCGATAGATGGCAAATGCTCCTATTATCTCATTCCTGAACCTGATAGGTGAGGCCATTATGGATACGTGAATAACATTTCCCTCCTTTCCCACCCTTGTGGTTTCGGTTGAATATGTCTCTCCATTCAGAACCGCCGATGTGACGTTTTTGTGATCCTCATTTTCCGAGGGTGCCCTGATCATCTCATCCACGTAACCCCCGATGATATCATCCCCGGAATAGCCGAACATGTTCCCGAACTCGGAGTTTACCTGGATCACACGTGCATTTCTGTCCACCAGGATTATTCCCTCGAGAGCCGCGTTGAACAGGCCCTCGAAATACGATTTTCTCAATTCGGCTTCCTTTTTCGCCATCACCTCTCCAGTGACATCCTCGACGGTACCGTCATAGAACAGTATCTTTTCCGAGGGGTCTCTTATGGTCCTTGAATTCTCCTTCACGTGGATCAATGCCCCATCCTTCCTGCACCAGGTGGTTGAAAAACCTTTGATCGCGTTTTCTTCTTCCATTCTTTTCCTGAATGATTCCCGGTCTTTCGTGTCAAGATAACCTGATTCGTTGAGATCCCTTCCGGTGAGGTCCTCGAGTGAATCAAAACCCAGCATCTCGATCAGGGCCGGATTTGCCGCGAGTATCCTGCCATCAGGTGTGGTCCTGTATATGCCCGATATGCTGTTCATGAACATGGTTCTGTATTTTTCCTCGCTATCCATCAGACGTTTTTCATTTTCTTTCTGTTCGGTGATGTTCCGGATGAACCCGTGAGATCCCGAAACCTTGCCGTCGGGGTCTCTGTTCACACTCGATGTGAGGATGCAATGAAGGATTTCTCCGTCCTTTTTCTTCAAGGTTATCTCGTAATCCTTGACGAACCCCTGTTTCATTATGGTGTCCATGAATATCTTTCCATCCTCCGGTTCCGGATAGAGATCGTTCAGATGGACGTTTCGGACCTCGTCCGGTTCATATCCGAACATTTCGAGAGCGGGCTGGTTCATTCTGATGATATTCCCCTTGATGTCGGTGATGTAGATCCCGTCTTGACCATCCCTGAAAATGCTCTCGATGAGTTGCTGTGCCTGTATTCTTCTTCTCTGCTCCTCCCTGAGCCCGGAGATGTCCATGAGAGAGGCAACGGTCATTTTCGTTCGGGGTATGAGGGTGATCTTCACATGGATGTCCAGAAGTTCCCCTTTCCTGTTGAGGAATCCGAAATTGTAGGAATCAGGGGGACTGGATCCGTTCATTCTTCTCTGTTTGTGATATTCCATCATTTTCTCGAGATCATCTTTTTGGACGAACCCTGTCCATGAGAGTTTTCCCTGTATCTCACCCTTCGAGTACCCCGATAATCTTTCGAACTCCCCGTTAGCCATCACTATCGTCGTGTCCTCATCTATTATGCACATTGCCATCCCGGATGCCTCGAAGATGGTCTGATACCTGTTCTCGAAATAGGACCCGTTAGTGCCCATGCAGAGTCGAACCCGGATTGGATGGTATTAATATCTTTCATTTGAAAATCGAAGAGGAAAAAAAGTCATCATCCGTTATTTTTTTAAATGATCGGAAATATCAACCGGATCTTGAGACCCTTTGAATGATCCCGTTCAATACGGTCCATGACCTCAATTTGGCCATTGTACCTGTCAACAAGTACCTTAACGACCGCAAGACCGATCCCGGATTGATCCTTGTTCCCGCTCCTTTCGAATCTCCTGAAGAGATCGGATTTTCGATCATCCTTGACGCCCATTCCATGGTCCGCGACATCTATGATGACCTTTTTACCGTTCATGTCAACATCGATCTCGACGGTTTTCTTACCCTCCTGGAATTTGATCGCATTGTGAAGGATATTGACGAATACCTGCTCCAGCAACGGCTCTGCCTTGATGTGTATTGGGTCGGAACAACCTTTCCTTTTGATCTCGATCTCCTGATCGGGGAACATTATTTCCACCTGCTTGATACTCGAATCGATGATCTCACAAATTTCGGTATCATTAAGTTGAACGGGAGAGGATTTGGCCTTGGAAAATATAGTGATATTTCTTGTGAGGAATATGCCTCTCTTCAGGAGATGGTGAATATTGGACAATATCAGATGGGTATCAACCTTGTCTTTCCCCAATGAGCCGTATATCTCGATATATCCCAGCATGGCATGGTGCAGGTTCGCGATATCATGTGTGAACAGGTCAAGATAGAATTCCGCCTTGTTCCTTTCCTCTGCAAGGTTCCTGTTCATCCTGATGATCTCCGAAATATCTCTTGAAACAACACATATGAGTTCTCTTCCCTTGAGTTTCAGGTGACTTGCATTGACCATCACCTCCACCCTTCTTCCGTCCCTGCGTCTGTAGATACGTTCTTCCAATTTGAGTATGCCATTTTTTGACATTCCACGTATCTTTTCCTCGATATCCTCCCTGGGATGGTCGATGAAATCATGAACCGTCATGTTTCTCAGTTCATCGGCGGAATATCCGAGCAACCTCTGAAGGGACCTGTTGGATTCCAGGATTTTATGTGATCTACCATCGCAAAGATATATGTTATCCAGACTCTGTTCGACTATTGTTCGATATTTCTCCTCGGAATCGCGGATCTTCTTCGTATTGATCTCATTTCTGTTCTCAAGGCTCCTGATGGTTTTCGAGAATATTATGTTGCTCAGGATCAGTATTATAACACAGGAAGCCACGAACGATATTATTGCCGAAATGAAGAGTTTTCCTGTTGTGATATTCTGCTGCGTTCTTAATCTGCTCAGAGCCCCTTCCATATGTTCGTCGATCGTCCTCTCCTGTTCCATTATCGAATCGGCCCTGATGTCGACCCCGACAATTGCAACCGGTTCCGTTCCGTTCATTATCGGAGCGTATCCGCTCAGGAAGGTTCCCCATTTGTCGGTTGTGAGATCACTGTCCACTATGGGCCCTTCGAAGGCCAGTCTCATTTCCGGGTAGGCGCTCACATCGTACTCTTCCCCGAACCGGACCGCCCTCTCATCCACGCTTATGGCCCCATCACCATCGCGATCGGTCGTCTCGTACCCTGCCACAAGAAATCTCCAGACGAATTCACTGTCGGACCTTACCATGATGTAGATATCATCGATGATCGGTGTTTTTTCAATTATCCTTTCGAAGTATTCATGCAGGTATCGGTGATCGGTACAGTCCCCGGAATCCTGTTCAAGGATGTTCTCGATCCTTTGTGGCTCGATCGACAGGGAGAGATGGGTGGAGATTGTCAGGAGATCACTCCTCATTTCATCCCTCGAGTCGGCCTTGGCCCGGAATGCCAAATTTTCTTCGCTCTCCATCATAATACCGTATGTATGTTTTTGAGAATTCCAGGCATCGATGAAGAGGAAGGAGATGGAGATCAGGGAGACTATCAGCATCGAGATTATGAAGATCATCCGGAGAGCTGATGTTCCGGTTTTTTTTTCTGAAATAGATTCGATGCGGGAGCTACCTGGCCTCATCATTGGATTGAAAAACTTGCTCCCGCGTTATTTCAAGTTTCCCATCACATTTTCAATCCCGGAAGAGAATTTTTTCATCATATGGAAAATTCCATATGTTCTGCTGTTTCACTCTTCAAATTCAATCTCATGCTTTGAATACCTTGAATAGGGGTGGCGGTTCGAAGCCCGATCGAAAGCATCGGGCTTCGTGTTTCATACATCGATGATACCAGGGCAGGAGATCGAAATCGATATATTGAAACCGGAAGGCATATCGGTCCTCGAGGATGGGAAGAGACGTATCGATCAACGGGCATATATCAAACAAGAGGAAAATGTAATTTGTCCAGTGCAAAGAAGAGGTTGTCTGCCTTACCGGGTTTTATTATCCCATGAAACCGCACTGGACAATTCGGGAAGCGAAGGTTGTTCTATAAGGGTTATTACCACATTATCAATGGTTGTATAATTATTCGGTGGAAAAAGGTGGTGAGCTTTGACACCATGGAGAAAATAATGGGTCCTCTGTAAAAGAGATAATATCGATTAATGAAAACCGGATCAAGATCGATACGGCGTGTAGTAAAGAAAACCCTGATCGGTATTCTTTTGGTTGCCCATGTCCGGAGAATTGTCCAGTGCAAAAAGAGTGGGTGGATATGTCTGAGGGGATTTAGACACTATGGAGGAAGCACTGGACATTTTCAAATGAAAGATATCGCAGTTAAAGATAACTGTTATGTTATCATGGATGAGGGAATAAATCCCCGGGGAAAAAGATCATCCTCTCATATCTTTCTGAAGGGAACGATCCCGTATCGGTCATTACCGACTATTATCGGGAACAGATAATGGTAAATATTCCAAATTTTTTGTGAAGGACATGAAGATCTCAATTGACAGGATAAGGAGTATAGAATGCATCCATTGCGGAAAACGGTTTGACCCCGGGGAGATCGATCTTTCGAGGATAATGAATATGAACGACCTGATAAGATCTCTGCCGGGTTGGACGTTTTTCTATACCGGTGTGGAGAATGGGACGAAGGGATATCGTTTTCTCTGCGGGGCCCGGATGTGCAGGAAATTCTTCGAGGATAATTATACCGCGATCATTAACGATCTGCTTGAAACCTCCGAGGGGGCCCCACCCGAATGAAAATTTCATGTACGGGTGTGACATTGATCACGTGTCGAAGAGAGGAGTGAGAAGAAGGAGTGCTTGTCAGCGACAATGAGGATGTTTCCCCTTCTTCTCTATATAGGCAATTATCTCCCAGTTGGTCAACTTGCGGAGGGTGTTCAGCCTCCGGAAGAGATCATTGCTCATCGGACGTTTAATAACTATTGGCAGTGTTATCAAGGCTGTTGGATTAACCGAATCTTGACAATGACATTGCCACACGAATTTCCATTTGCACCAAAACCAAAGGACCATTTGATCAAAAATATGGATCGATGTTTCACACACATCCGTCCTATGATGAGTGATCGTGGAAGGTTGTTTCCGTTGGTCCGATCTTGAAGAAGGGTCGATTGGAATGCCTCGACATACATCCAGCTACTATTCCAATCTATGATTTTTGTATGTGTTTCCGGTTCCATTTTCATTGTTTCTTGGTCGGAAAGAATAACGAAGCGTTTTGAGAACCGGAACGAAGCATTCATTAGGAACCAAATACATATGTTTTCCACGGGTCTCATTCCCTTCTGTTGTCAGAGGCTTCGGAGCGGTGGCTCCCCCCATATAAAAGTATTCGTAAGCCAGTGTACAGATGGATCAAGTTCCACCTTGTGAACTTCTGGATCGTGGATATTATATTGAAAGGAGACATTTCCATGGAAAGAAAACCTGAATACGGAACGAACCCGAACCGGGATATCTTTTCTTTCCATCCATGTGTGATGATATCCCGATACAATATGAACGGATCCGGAGATCATCGGGGAACTTATCATGGCATACCGAAAACCATTGCGGAAGGGAAAAATATGACAATCTTTTCCACATGCAATTTGATACGTTTTTTCCCGGAAATGCCGATAGCGAGGTGAGTGGATTGATGAAAGATATCGAGAGAGGAAAAGTGCAAAATGATCTATCCGGGAGGTATCTCGAGAGCACAACAGATATGGTATACCTCAAGGATGATGGGTTCAAATATTTGATGGTCAACTAGGCAATGCTGGAATTGTTGGGCAAGGAGCGGGAGGAGGTCATGGGTAGGACGGATGAAGGACTGATGCCTGTCGAGACCGCCCGGAATTTCCGTTGAAATGAAGAGAAAGCCTTGATGAGCGGAAAAAGGATAATCACCAGAGAGGTGATAAACGGTCTCAATTTCGAAACGGTCCGGTTTCGGGTAAGCATGGATGAGGGTCGATACGGGGTGGGAGGCATGATCCGCGAGATCACCGGGGGCGATCAAAGGGAATCGGAACCAGAAAAGAGCGAGGAAAAATATCGTTCATTCGTGGAAACCATGCATGAGGGACTCTGGGTAATTGATGCGGATTCAATGACCACCTACGTGAATCCGGCCATGGCGGAAATGCTGGGTTATTCTGCTGATGAGATGATCGGAAAGCCCCTTTTCGAATTCATGGACGATCATGGTGTCGCTCTGGCCCAGGAGAAACTTTCCGATCGCAGGACCGGGGTCGGAGAAGATCATGAGTTCGAATTCATACGAAAGAGAGGTTCAAGATCGTATGTGTTGTTAGCGGCAAATCCCATAATGGGCAAGGATGGTGAATATCAAGGGGCCATAGCAGGTGTCCTGGATATTACTGAACGAAAAGCTGCAGAGGATGCTCTGAAGAGGAGCGAGGAGAAGATGCGCAGCATTTACCGGGCCGCTCCCGTGGGAATGGGGGTGGTGGTTGACGGGGTGATCACGGAGGTAAATCCTCTGGTCTCCAAGATGACAGGTTATACAAAAGAAGAGCTGATCGGAAGAGGATTGAGAGTACTGTACCCGTCAAGTGAAGAGTTTGAAAATGTGGAAAAGGAACAATATCGTCAGATAAGGGAAACCGGAACGGTATCCCTGGAAACTCGCTGGAAAAGAAAGGACGGAGGGGTGATCGACATATTGCTGGCTTCCAGTTTTCTGGAACATGATGATGCTTCCGGAGGGGTTACATTCACCGCACTTGATATGACAGATCGTAAGCGATCCCAGGAAGAATTGATAGCTTCCGAAACACGTTACCGCAGGCTCTTCGAATCCGCCCGGGACGGGATATTGATCCTCGATGTTTCCAACGGGAAGATAGAGGATGTGAATCCCTTCCTGATCGATCTGCTCGGATATTCCTATGAGGAGTTCAAAGGAAAGCACATCTGGGAGATAGGCGTCTTCAGAAATGTGTTCGAGAACGAGGAAAAATTCCAGGAGTTGAAACGGAAGGAATATGTCAGGTACAGCCACCTGCCCCTGGAAACATCCGATGGTCGAAGTGTGGATGTCGAGTTTGTCAGCAATGTTTATGATGTGAACAATTCCAAGGTCATCCAGTGCAATATCCGCGATATTACCCGGAGAAAGAAGATGGAAGATGAACTCGAAAGCACCCTTTCCGAACTATCTGCCATTCATCAGAATGCCCCCATCGTCATGATGCTTGTTGACAACGAGATAAAGGTGGTGAAGGTCAACGGAACCGCTGCCAGATTTGCCAACAGGGATGTTGATGACATGATCGGTTTTCCGGGCGGAGAAGCGCTGAGATGTCTCCATTCCCTCGATGATCCGGAGGGATGCGGGTTCGGTCCGGTATGCGATAAGTGCCTTATCAGGAATGCAGTGCATGATACGTTCAGGGACAGAAAGAATCGCAACAACATCGAGGTATGGCTTCCTTTTCCGAAGGGAAAGGGCAGGGAAGAAAGATGTCTGGAGGTGTCAACATCATTCCTGGTGATAAATGAAGATGAACGTGTTCTGGTTTGTGCCAGTGACATCACCGACAAGAAAATGGCAAGTATCGCACTCAAGGATAGCGAGGAGAAATACAGAACACTGATCGAGACAACTTCGGAAGGTTACTGGCTTTTGGGTGTTCGCGGGAAAACGATCGAGGTCAATGATGCATTGTGCAAATTACTGGGATACGGTAAGGAAGACCTTATCGGGAAGAGTCCGATGAATTTCATGGACGAGGAGAACAGGAGGAAATATCAGAATTATAACAAGGATCAGCCGAAGGCAAAAAACAGGGTCTATGACATCCAGATGTTATCAAAGGATGGAGGGACCCGTGATTTGATGATCAACTCAACAACCTTGTTCAACAGTCGGGGAAGGCGAAAAGGGGCCTTCGCCATGGTCACGGATGTGTCGAAATTGAAGCGTATCAATATCGAACTTGAAATGGAGAAAAAGAGATCGGAAACGTTCCTGGACCTTATCAGTCATGATATCGGGAACATTCATCAGGGTATTCTCCTGTCATTATCGCTGTTTGATTTCAAGCCGATGAGAGAAGAGCTGAAACAGAAGGCTCTGACCAATATCCGCAATCTGGCAAACAGATCGGTACATCTGGTCAGGAATGTGATAATCCTTACACGGCTGGATTCAATGGTCGATAGATTCAGGAATATCGATGTGATCGATATGATCGGGAACTCCCTGGAATCCTGCAGATCCATGTTTCCCGATAGAACGATCAGGTACGGGATGAAAACAAACAAGGAAAAAGTCCTGATAAAAGCCGAACCCATATTGGGTGAGGTTTTCTTCAATCTTTTTCACAATTGCATAAATGCACAACATGACAGGGAGCCCAGGATCGAGACAGAAGTGATCGTTGATAAGGATAGATCATGTGTGAGGGTCCTCATCTCGGATTGGGGGCCCGGGATATCCGATGATATGAAGGAGAAATTACTCTATCGGGATCCCCGGGACAGGGTTCATTCCGGAATAGGATTGTCGCTGGTGAGGGAACTGTTGAACCGTTATCATGGGACGGTCAGGATCCTGGACAGGGTGTATGGTGACGTCAAGACAGGGGCCAGTTTCGAACTGACCTTCCCTCTGTCCGATAAGATCGGATCTCGCAAACAGATAACCTGAGGTAGGCAATATTGCGTGAATGCTATCATCCTTCGAGGGAGCATTTATATGGAAAATTCAGAGCATATGGTCGTTCAGCTCTTGATATGCAGAATATACGTTTTTATCCCTTGGAAATGGGGCGGAAGTTACCGGGTTCGATCCGGATCTGCTTCGCTCGATATTTCAATGGAAAACATCAATATGACATGAATCTGGTATAAATGGGAATGTTATCCGTATTCCGGTTATGTTTTCATGGAATTTGGCTGGTATTTTTATCAAAATGTGAGGAGGTGGTATCAAAATTTGATAACAGGAGGTATAGGTATTTAAACAGACAATGTTACGATTTTTCAATGAAATGGACCGAAAAAATATCGTGTCACTATTGTGGCAGGAGCGCCGATATCAATAAGGGAGATCTTCCCCGGAATCCGGATATTGGCGATATGGTTGAATTATTGCCGGATTGGACGTTTTTCAATGTTTCGGTCCCGATCAAAAAAGGGAGATATTTTTTCATCTGCGGGGGCCCCGTGTGTCGTGAACTATATGAGATATATTATAGCAGAATTGTTACGGACCTTCTCGAGACCTCGGAGCTGCCTGCATTTTGCGATTCGTGACCGGGTAAAAATATTTTGTATATCTGCAAGGATCCTTTTTTTGGGGGGGGGGCCTCTCATATAATACAGCAGTACAAAGAAGAGAGCGAAGAAGAGGTATTCATCGTTTCGTTTATAGACCTTGATTGATGGAAAGGATATCCCTCGGCTCGATCACTTCGACCCCATCGATATCTATCATATCCCTGTCCGGGACAATAAGGATCCTTCGACCGACATCATGGGCCATGAGCTTTTCCCGGATCCTCTCCGATTCCTGTTTTTTTATTCTGCTCTTCCATTTCACCTCGACAACAGCGACAGGTCTGTTGTGCCTGACCAGAATACCATCGACCTCACCGTCCGGAGAATGATCTATGCATGCCTCTGTTCCGGTGATCTTCGCCAGTGCGTTTCTCAGGACCTCTTCCATTATGTGAGGGATAAGCTCCTGGATGTGGGGACGGATATCATTTCTCCCCAATTCCCTTTCCGAAATGTTGTATCTCTCGTCGAGGCAGTAGAAGGCCCATGCCAGAGGAGAGATATGCCGGTAAACGAACCTGTTCATTCCCCACATCCTGAACCTTGCAATTATTCCAAGTTCGACGAGGTTTGCAAGATACTGCTGGACCAGTGAGGGGTCATCCTTTTGGATCAACCTCCTGGAATAGAGATAGGATGAGATCTCCCCGGATGTTTGCCTCCCGACGGCTATGGACCTGAGGACCCCTTCGTATGTGTTCGATAACTTTCTGTCCTCTTCGGAGAATATCTCCCCGATCAGTGCCGGGACGGTCAATATGGATCCCTTGACAGCATCCACGGGGTCTTTGTATCCCAGTGCCAACACGAGCGGTTCCTTTCTGAAGGCCAGATGTTCGTAGAATTCTTTTCCCCTTCCCTCGATGCAGAGAAGGAGGTCAAGGTATGACAGCAGAGGTACAACGATCTCTGTCACCTTTCCGAGAACGGGTGAAGAGCCGGAGACCATGCTCTTTGAAAGATATAAAGTGGAGGATATGAGGACCAGTCTTCCGGTGATCTCCATGGAATGAAGCATATCCAGAAAGCCCGGGCCAAGTCTATGGAACTCATCGATCACCACGGTCCTGCCTTCTTGGATGTCCCTTCTTACGAGTTCCATCATGGTGTTGTGGTGAAGGGTCCTGAAGTCTTTTTTGGAGATGACGGTTCGATCCCTTTTGATGAAATAGAAGCTGTCGGATCCCATGAAGTTGGAGACGAGAAATGTCTTTCCCGTCTTCCTTCTTCCGTAAACAAGGAGCCACTTCCCGCTTTCCAGGTCCTTTTCAAGTTCGGGCCTATTAATAATCATGGTTAGTATAATGGTGATTATTGTATTATAACCTTTTTACATGGATGGAGATCAATGGAACTGCGGTCAAGATCGAATGATGTTCGTATCTCCAGGTTCTCAATTTCTACTGCTTTGAATGATCTCTCCGGGTTGAATATGCTCACCAGTTTGAAGTTGAAGATGAAATCATTCCACAAGATCACAATGCCGGGCAGGCTCCCCGAAGCGGTTCTTGTATGACGTTGTTCGCATGCAGGTTTTTCCCCCCACACCTGGATATTTGTAAATATCGACAAAAGGTCCCTTTGCTGTGCAATTCATATGACGTCCTTCGCACGGGGTTTATATATGAACTGACGGGACTTGCACAGTGGATGTGATCTCCTTTGCAAAGTCTTTATTAATTCTAATGGTATTATGAGCATTAAATAAGCTATTTCATAAATATCTCATTCTCATGCCACACAAGAGCTAATTCCAACTATGTCTATTATTCCAATACTATCTTTAAGTTAAAAGAAAGTTAGAATATATAGAAGAGCTATATAGTTTCGAAATGAAGCGTTTTTTCTATTCAGACACTATTCAAAGTTTTTGTCAATCCGATTCTAAACAGGTATTAGGTATCCTTTCAGCCAATTCAACATTCAACATAGAACAGAATCAAAGAGATGCTTGGTACGAAGAGATAAAGATACTTCAAACAATTTTAAAAGATTTTCATGGGATGATATACTTTGAGTATTCCATACCAAGGATGGGAAAAAGAATAGATACGATACTGATAATTAATCATATTCTTTTTATTCTCGAATTTAAGGTTGGCGAAAGTGAATTTCCTTCTCATGCCATAGATCAAGTAATGGATTATTCTTTAGATATGAAAAATTTTCATGAGACAAGTCATAATAAAGTAATTGCACCCATATTAATTTCCACCAATGCGGAATTGCCATTTTCTGAAATATCATTTCCAATACACAATGATGGTATTCTATATCCAATTAAATCAAATGGTGAATTATTGAAAGATATCATCGAAAACATATTGACTTTCATCGATGGGTCATCAATAGATATTCCAGAGTGGGAAAATGGAAGATACAGTCCGACCCCGACCATTATTGAAGCTGCAATGGCGCTTTACAGCGGACATTCTGTTGAGGAAATTTCGAGAAGCGATGCCAGTGCGATAAACCTTAAGGAAACATCAAATGTTATCTGCGAAGCAATAGAAAGGTCAAAATCAAGATCAAGAAAAACCATCTGTTTTGTTACAGGAGTTCCAGGAGCCGGAAAAACACTTGTGGGGCTCAATATAGCCACAAAATATATTGAAAAAGAAACTGAGACTTACAGTGTATTCCTTTCAGGAAATGGCCCTCTTGTAGAAATACTTCGTGAAGCGCTGGCAAGAGATAAATTGAGGTACGAAAAAACACTTGGCAATAAGATAAAGAAATATGAAGTTATGAGCGAAGTAAAGATGTTCATACAGAATGTCCATCATTTCAGGGATGAATGTCTTGTGGATGAAAAAAGACCCCCTATTGAGCATGTTGCATTATTTGACGAGGCTCAAAGAGCATGGAACAAAGAGCAGACTAGCAATTTCATGAAACGGAAAAGAAAGCAAATAGATTTCAACAGATCAGAACCAGATTTTCTAATATCATGTCTTGATAGACATAACGACTGGGCTGTGATTGTTTGTCTGGTGGGTGGAGGTCAAGAAATCCATACAGGCGAAGCGGGAATTTCTGAATGGATAGAATCCCTAGTAAATTACTACCCGGATTGGGACATATATATCTCATCGAGACTGAATGACAGTGAGTACGGGGCAGGAGCAGTTCTTCAGAAAATTGCGGACAGAGATAATGTTGTTGTTAAGGATGACCTTCATCTTTCGGTTTCAATGAGATCTTTCAGGGCGGAAAATGTATCTTTACTTGTAAAACAGATTCTTGATATGGATAATGAAGGGGCCAGGAAAACTTTGGAGATGTTGAATAAGAATTATCCCATAGTGATAACAAGAGATCTTACTAAGGCCAAGAAATGGTTGAAGGGAAAGGCAAGAGGATCTGAAAGATATGGACTTGTTGTATCTTCTCAAGCAGAGAGGTTGAAGCCTTATGCTATAGATGTAAAATCGCCAATGGATCCAATTCATTGGTTCCTTGACAGCAAGGAAGATGTCAGGTCATCTTATTATCTTGAATCGGTCGCTACGGAGTTCCAGATCCAGGGACTTGAACTTGACTGGGTCTGTATCAATTGGGATGCTGATTTCAGATATTCAAATAAGGGGTGGGAGCATTGGGCTTTTAAAGGGAAGAAATGGCAGCATATCAAAAAGGCAGAAAAACAGGATTACCTAAAGAATGCTTACAGAGTTTTACTTACAAGAGCAAGACAGGGAATGGTAATTGTTGTTCCCCCTGGAAATCCAGAGGATAATACAAGAAAAAGCGATTTCTATGACCCCACTTACAAGTATCTTAAAAATATTGGATTTGAAGAGTTGTAACAATTTAATGTTCATTATAACAATAGATTCAATTCGTGGGGTTCTTTAATTTTCTGATTGTGATATTTTATAAGAATATCTTTCACCGATTGATTCTTAGATTTGAAAACTCTATCTGTTACCTTAATTTCATGGTTATGATTTATTTTTAAGAACCTATGGTCAATGGCTCCATGATGTATCTTGCATAAAGACAACCCATTTGATGGATTTAATCTATTATCAGGATCCTGGTTCCAAGGATGAATATGGTGAGCTTCGAGCAATCTTTCAATATCAAACTGACAGATACAGCATTCATAATCGAAATGATATAGTACTTGCTTTCGGAAATATCCTTGTCCAACTCGGATTTTTTGATTAGCCCAATTATCTTCTACTCTGTAATTCTTTAAATTAGTTTGAACAATGATTTCATTAAGGTATTTATATTCAACATCACTGTCAACAATCTTCCTATAATCACCTTTGTTATTCAAGAACTCAATATACCCATCAGCTCTCAAGAATTGAAGTTGCTGTCTAATTTTTGCTTTAATGTTTCTGTTCTTTGGAAAGAACCTATCGATTTCTGAAATATGATGGTAAACATCACTTAAAGTGAATTCATTTCCTGGGATTTCTTTTACAATGTTTAACACCGCTTGTTTCCAGGAGATATTTCGATCCTCAATTTCTTCATCTGGATCCAAGAAAGATATTACATATTCATTTTCATTTTCCGTTTTTTCACATCTGAAATAAGGTCTCAATGATGATTTCACCTTAACATCATCCGAGTAAAGATCAAAGAGAATTGGATACTTATTTTTAATAATATTTTCAAAATCCTTTCTCCAAAATAATCTTGTTTCTCTTGCGACAGATCTTCCCATATGTGATCTTAATTTACTCATTTCTATATGAGCTGGAAATTCAACTCCATTATAGATCAAAACAATCTCACGCTTTTCTCCTTCAGGGATATTATTTGCATCAAAGAATTTTCTAACTTGGATAGGTATTCCTGTTCCATGATGAAGGAATGCTGATTTATCCATCTCCTTGATGGCAACTCTTTCAGAGCGGATGTCCCATGAATAATATTTTGTCATCTATTTTCATATCTACATGAGAGAGGGAGATTATAGATCTTTGTTTTAACTTGATCATGGTGAAGTCCAATAAAAAACCTTTTATCAGTTCTCGTTCACACCCGTATATGACATACTTCGCATGCAGAGGACGTCACATCCCTCTCATGTCCAGATTATAAAATGCTCCAATTTGTTCATCAACCATCAATCTCTCCATCCCTCTTCAAACAACATCGTATCCCCTGTGCAACCCTAGTCACATCATATTTAAACTCCATGCGAAAGACGTTTGACAGATTTCATGCAGAGAACGTCATATCATGACGTTCGATCAGGCTGTCTTCCAATCTTCAACCCTTTGAAGTTCATCACGATCCTCTTCAGGCTCTCGTATCGCTCCCTGAAGTCTTCCATCCCCAGATAAATGGAATACTTCATCACATCATGGGCCGACATCTTCCCGAGACCGCTCTCGTTCAACTCGTTGCAGATGATCTCTTTTATTCTGTTCACCTCTTCCGGTTCTGCGATCTCCACATACCAGCTGATCTTTTCCAGGACGGATCCGTCCGAATAGAAGGAAAGCGGGAATATCTTCGGATGGATGTTCCTCATCACCGGGGTGAACGACCCCTTCGTATTGCCGGTCCCCCAACTTATGCTGTCTGCAATTTTCTTGCAGAAGAGATAGAACTCGTGAAGGTCTCCATTCCTCTCCCTCAACTTCTCCTCTACCTGCAGGAAAAAGCTTTCCTCGTCCCATTTCCTTCTTCCGGAAGATGTTCGGGAAGCAACGACCTTCTTCACCTCCACCCCGAACATCCTCGGGATCATGATCTCGTATTCCTCGAATTCATAATGGTCCAGCTCAACCCCGTAGATGTCGAAGTTCGAGTTCTGGTTGATATACAAAATGAGGTCCTTCAGTCTCTCGTCCATGGTATCCATCATGATGACGAATCTCAGGGTTCCGGTATTGAGATTGTTCCGGATGCCGTCGATAAGATCGCTGACCCCATCCTCATCGAGATCGAAGAATTCCGTTACCTTCTCCTGGAACGAGGTGTGGAACCTCTTCTCTATCTCGTTGTCGAACCGCTCCATCAGTATTTCGAAGTTCCTTGAATGCCTCCAAAGGGAGGCCCCGTAATCAAGGGCTTGAGCCACCACTCTCCTCTTATCAGTGTTCCTGTAAAGTTTCGTTTCAACGATGTAGATATCTCCATCCGCATCTATCGCAAGAGCATCTATCGGACCGGAAACCGTCTCGTACTCCCTTGCAACAACAAGAAGCTTCCTGTTCTCCTTGATCTCGTATATCGGGATGGAACCGGGGTTCTCGTGTATGTACTCCTGGAGGTATTCCTCCTTTTCTATGACGGATCTCTCGATGACCCTTGCATTCCTGCCGGATCTGGATATTATTATGGTCATCAGTTGCACCTTCTTTTATTTCGGTGAAATTCTAATTGATACTGAACTCAAAGATGAGAATGAACCTTGTAGAACATAATGTTATTGCAATGTTCTTATCGTGCGTTGTTCTTTTGGATTGATCATTATTAATAATCGTGAACGATAACGAAATGAAGAACGGAGTGAAAAGATGCCAGTTCAGGACGGAGAAACGGAGATGGAATTCTCCCTGGAATTCAGATACTTCGCAGAAGAAACGATAGAGCGATACGAAGAAGAAGACGAGGAGGGGAAACAGCAGATAATAGAAGGTATGAAAGAGGAGATAGGATTCCTGAAAGAACTTCTGATAATTCTCGTTAACACCCGGACATGATACCTTTCGTATGCAGAGAGCATCACATCCTCATGATGTCCGGAACACAAACAACCCCTCCCAATCAACGACCATACTCTCTATCTCTCTGCAAACGATATCATATCTCCTCTGCAACCCTCGTCAAATCATATTTAAAGGGCATGCGAAAGATGTCATACGAATTGCATGCAAAAGAAGTTTGATAACAATATATTCATTGTTTCTGTCAAGCTCTCTGGACATGGTTTTTCATCAGGAAAAACTCAATAGCCAGGGATGAAAAGATCATTCTGATATCGCAAGTATGTTCTCGTAAGCAGTATTTGAATCTATCACGATCTTCAAATGATAATGTCCCGATCTGAAGAAAGGATCAACTATCTTGACTTGCGATATTGCTCATTTCGGTGAAATGGTAGAAGAACCTGGAATGATCGAATCTCGATCTCAAAGAGTTAAGCTCCGAAACTGCCCTCATCAAATAAGGTGATACAATGTGCATTGACATCATCATGTAAAATTCATCAGAGTATACTGGGGGACCATATGTAAACGGTCTATCCCTATCCCGTAGGATGGTTCACTGTCTCCAGAAACAAGACCCCGAAAAGGTCTGATATATTCGATCTTGCGAAAGATCATGAGCACAGCTCTCGAAACCTTATCATCCTTTAGAAACAGGTCTCTTTCAAGTACAAATCCGGATTCCCTGAGCAAATTCCAGATCAATCTCAGATCATCATAGTATATTGTGAAAACTTCGCCGTTCCTGATCCTGATACCTTTATCTTCATTTTTCTCATTCTCGATGATATCTATTCTGTGCTTTATCCCTTCGATATCGATCCCGGGTTCCCCCAAAACCGAATGCAATATATCGGCCCAGACCTCTGAAAATGGAAGAGAGGTCGGTTCCGTTTTAAGCCATTTTGTCATCGGTTCCATATCAAGGTGTTCGGGTCTTTCAGCCGATCGTTTATGAGGATATATCAGCACGGGAATAGGAAGATTTTCAAGATATCTTTCCATGATGGGTTTTACCTGGTTTTCGAAATCCAGGCCACCGTTTCCGCATCCCAGGGGCGGAAATGCAATTGAGCTGATACCATAGTGAGTATAACGATCGCAGAAGTCCTTGAGCCCCTCTTCGATGTATTCGGGTCTTGAAGGTTTACGCCATTGCTCTTTGGTTGGAAAATTGACGATCACCTTTCCATCTATGGTATAGAACCACAGTCTGCCGATACCTATTTCCCCCTTCTCACAGAGGTCCTGATACTCTCTGAACATTCCCGGATATCTGGATTTGAAAACCTTTGCGATGCCTTTACCCATCACTCCCTGCGTGTTAACAGTATTGACATACGCTTTTGCAGGAGTATCGAAAATATCTTCCTGCATGTAGATTATCACCGGCGTCCACCTCCGATACTATTAAACCTCATATCATTGTATTAATATTTAATGCTCCAGGGGTTACGGTAAATCGAAAGTACTGATGAGCTTACCTGCATAAGATGTACGATCATTGTTCTAAACCATACAGATATATCCGGAAGCATCGAGTATGGATCACGATCTTATGGAGAGGACAATGTCTTAAACCCCTGATCCCGAAATACTGTCAATTTGCGAATGTGAAACGTTTTACCATCCACATAATCACAGGCAGCACGTCCGTTATTCTTCATCCGGGGCCCGGGAAGAAAATGAATAGCGTACGGGAGTCAATATCTGTGAGGAAGAAGATAAGAACGCTTTCGGAAACCTCCCTCTCGTCCTTATTTATACCATGTCATGGTAAACCCACTTGTAGTCCAGGACATATCACGGTGGTTTTGATATGAAGGATCCCTTGCCGAAAGATGATGTGAGAGGAGGTTTCGTGCTCTATACGACCTCCGAGGGGAAAGTGAAGATAGAGGTCGTCCTCAAAGACGGATCCGTCTGGCTTACCCAGAGAGCAATGTCAGAGCTTTTTGGAGTGAAACGCCCTGCGATAACAAAGCATTTGAAGAACATTTTCGATTCAAAGGAACTTCAGGAGAATTCAGTCAGTTCCATTTTGGAACATACTGCATCGGATGGGAAAAAATACAGAACTCAATTCTACAATCTCGATGCCATCATAGCAGTAGGATACCGGGTGAACTCCTACCAGGCAACGCAGTTTCGGATCTGGGCAACAAAGGTCCTCAAGGAATTCATGATCAAGGGTTTCGCCTTGGATGATGAGCGTTTGAAACAGGGAGCCACTCTATTTGGAAAGGATTATTTCGAAGAGCTTCTGGAGAGGATAAGGGAGATCAGGGCCAGTGAACGAAGGTTCTATCAGAAGATCACCGACATCTATTCCCTGTCTGTCGATTATGACAAGAATTCTCCCATAACAAGGGATTTCTTCTCCACTGTCCAGAATAAGCTTCACTGGGCCATAACGGGAAAGACCGCAGCGGAGATGATCTACGATTCGGTTGATGCAGATAAGGTCCATATGGGCCTGACAAGCTGGAAAGGATCTCCTGATGGAAAGATACTGAAGTCGGATGTAACAGTTGCAAAGAATTATCTCGACAAAGCACACCTGGAAGAACTGAACCGCTTGGTATCTGCATATCTGGACCTCGCAGAGAACAGAGCCAGGAAGGGAGTTCTTACGACAATGAAGAAATGGGTCGAATTCCTCAACGGATTTCTTGAACTATCGGATTATCCGATCCTCATGAACAAGGGAAAGGTTTCTATGCTGGAAGCAAGAATAAAAGCAGAGGGAGAATACGAGAAGTTCAGAGTGATCCAGGATGAAGATTTCATATCGGATTTCGATGAGGAGGTGAAACGGATCACAGGGGAAAAGAAGCAAAGGTGAAATTAACTTATTCACCGCCTGGTTGAATTAGTCCCGGATCGGTCCGTTCAACCCCATTACCCGTTCCGGACCTCCGTCTCCCCGAAACTCCCCCGTTTCGTATCCTGTTCTGTCTCACCTCGGGGCCCCACCCCGAGACCTGTTCCTGTCCCCTTCATTTGACCCGTGCAAGGTCCCGTTTTCGAGATCAATTCACCCGGATCATTACCCTCACGGAGGGCCCCGTTCGGCTCTTTGAAAAAAGGTTGATCAA
>Ga0272442_10001206_pt1 | contig 39912 bp, 27 predicted proteins | sample SSMForm2O_FD_200262 | JGI IMG/M metagenome (GOLD analysis project Ga0272442, IMG submission 200262) | Marine sediment archaeal communities from Little Sippewissett salt marsh, Falmouth, MA, United States - SSM-Form-2O | ecosystem: Environmental > Aquatic > Marine > Wetlands > Sediment ... | reverse complement strand
GCGATCCCGAGTCCACACTGAAGATGGGTTTCGATATCGTTTTCAGCGGTCCGGCGGAACATACACTGGGGCGGTTCTGCAGCGATTTTACGGGGAGCCCCGTGGAACCGGGAACCACGATCTACCGGTCCGGAGCGGCTGTCTGTCTGGATGATTATCTTCCATTTTCACGATACAATGTGCCGGTACCGCCGCTGGAAATCATGCGCGGGTGTTATTTCAGATGCCGTTTCTGCCAGACCGGCTCGGCCGGCTCGAAACCGGTTTTCCGCAGTCTGGCATCGGTCCGGGATTATATGGAAGCACTCATGCGCCGCCGTCTGACATTCAGGACAGGTTTTATATGTCCCAGTGCATTTGAATACGGCGCAGCCCGCCCCGGACAGCCGGATCCGGCACAGGTGGAGAAGCTCCTGGTTCTGGCGCGATCCTATCCGGTCAGACACCTGGAATTCGGCATTTTCCCTTCGGAAATCCATCCGCACACGGTGACACCAAAACTGCTGAATCTGATCAAAGTCCACTGCGCCAACAGGCGCGTGACCATGGGCGCACAAACCGGATCGGACCGCCTGCTGCGTTCCATGCACCGCGGCCAGATCATGGATGACGTGGACCGCGCCGCGGCACTGGTCCGGGAATCGGGCATGACACCCGTCCTTGATTTTATACTGGGAATTCCGGGAGAGACCGATGAGGACCGTTTTAAGACCCTGGAGTGGATAAAAATACTGCATCTCAGATACCGGGCCAGAATTCAGATGCATTTTTTTATGCCCCTTGCGGGTACACCCTACGCCGGCGCGGTTCCCGCTGTGCCGGATACCCGCACCATGGACACATTGTCCGCATATCACCATGCCGGTATCTGCACCGACTGGTGGATAAAGGACATGAAAACATCGCGCGAAATTGTTGAAATCCGGGAGTCCGTCAGACGCATGTAGAAGGACTGTGGATGCTAGGCGGGCCGGTATGCCTCCCTGGAAGGAGCATCCAGATTGAGATGCCCGAAACGGCGGGCCAGACTTCTCGCAAACCGGTAATCCAGATCACTGTTGGATGCCGGGGCGTCGCCGGTCACCTGCCGCCATACCCACGGCGGCTCCATGCAGAAATAGACGAACACACCCGCATCGTGCTCACGGATTCGGCGGTAAATCCGGCGGAACATGGCCGTACGCAGCGGGCGCGGATAACGAAACTTGCCGTCCATGCCCCGCACCATTTCCTGAAATCCGATCATCCCCGCCGGGAAACGTTTCTGCAGATGATATTTCATGGAAGGCGGGAAGCGCAGGCTGCCCAGACTGATCCAGGCAATACGGCTGCCGTCCACCCGGCTGAATATGGCATCAACAACCGCCTCGTACATCTTTTCCCACCCTTCGGTAAAAATAATCGGATCAAAATGATAACCCGTCAGGAAACCGTGATCCTGACACAGGGCCGAGGCGTCCAGCCGTTCATTCAGAGAGGCCGTGTGGAATTCCTGGCCCGCAATCAGATCCGGCGGATTCACCGACCAGGAAATCACCGCATGGGACACCGGGTGTGCGATCACTGTTTCCACCTGATCCGTTTTGGTTTTCAGCTCGATGATGCAATTGCGTTTGCCGGAAAAATAGCCGAGCAGATCCGCGGAAAAACCCGTAACCGGATCCAGGGCCAGGCTGTCTCCCAGTTCGCCGGTACCGAAACGGAACAGGCGTTCCGGCTGCTTCTCCAGAAGACGGTCGATGGCGTCAAAAACATCTCCGGTGTTGACAAATATCGTGATAAAGGGATGTTCCAGATAAGTTTGAAGAACACAATAGGTGCAGTCCATGGGGCACTGGGTGGTCTGGTTGATCACCGTATACCGGCAGCAAAGATACGGCGAACCGGTGCCGGGACAGGGTTTGACCATATCACCGGGATGAACGCTTAGATACAGGATACGTTTGCCCCGGTGAATCGGCATCGGCCCGATCTCTTTTTCAAGTGTTTCGGGACGCACCGTACACACCGGCACATCACCCAGTTTCCCGAGAATCCGCGCCGTCATATCATGATTTTCAGCGGCCGGATCCAGCAGAATGCGATCGACGGGAAACATCGTTACCGGATCCGGTCAATCATTTCCCCGAGACACTGCCGGGTTCCGGCATCATTCAGCCACCCGATAAAGGCATGCAGGTGTTCGGGTGAGGCGGCGTGCATGTGAATGACAATGCCCGGCTGTTCGAGACCGGCGTCCCATTTGACACGGCCGCCATCCGGCATCTTAAGTTGTGTCCGCAATGCGTTGAGGGCCTCGTTTTGTTCGCTGACATACGGGCTGGCCCTCCTGACGAGATTCTCTTTCCAGTGCTGCCTCCGCTGACCGGATGTCATTCCCGATGTTTCATTCACATCGGCCGTTGTTTCTGAGATCAGGTCATCCCATTCCACACGGTCACGTCCGGACACATCACGGCACATATCGATGATGGAAGCCAGCTCAACACCGCGTATTTGCATGCTGCCGGCCGCCTCCATCAAACAGGCCTGGCCGTTTTCCGGAATATCCCGGAACATCTCAGCCTGCCTGAGTGAGAGATGATGCTTTTCAATATAGGCCTGCACCGAATCATCCAGTGACAGGACCGCCCGTACCTGGCTGAGCAGCGGTGGTCTGTCGGGCAGATCAATCAGCGTCAGAAGCTGTTCGGTGAACTCCGATTCCGGCAGATCCAGCTTTTCAAATATTTCGAGCAGCCGGGCTTTTTCCACCAGGGAAAAACTTCGGACGGATCCGTGGGCCGCCACCTCATCAAGCATGTGCCGCCACAGGGGGATTTCAGGATCCAGAAGGCGCACCGGAATCTTTTTGACATTCAGTGCCCTGGCTGTTTCCCACCGGCCGAATCCGCCGATCATGCGGTATCCGTCTGTGCCGGCAAGCACAGGCAGCGGTGTTAAAATACCGCTGCGCCGCACGGACCGGATCAGTCCTTCACGATTCCGGTCCCCTGAAAAACGAAAAAAGAAATCCGGCCGGATTTCACTGAGAATCACTTCACGAATATCCACAATTCTTTCTCCGTGCGCGTTTAACCAATTTTCCAGATTTGCCGCTTTATAAAACATCCACTGCCAAAAGAGTTGGCCTGCCTCAGGCGCAAAGGCACACCCGTGCCGGCCTGTTTACGGATCCGGACTGTCTGAATTTAATTTTTGTTTTCATAACAGTGAACTGGCATTCCAAAGAACGGCATTTTTGGGGCTTTCTGGACAATACCGGTCACTTACGCAGGGTATTTTATATCATTCAAAACGGAAACATTCAGTTCACTTAAAGAGTCGACAACCCGGTCTGCGATATCATAGGTCTGATTGTGGCTGTTGGGACTTCTGAATCCCACGCAGGCCATGCCGGCCGCCCTGGCCGCGCGGATACCGTTGGTGGAATCCTCGATCACAAGACAATCCGCAGGCGGCAGATTGAGATGGCGGGCCGCCATCAGAAAAATATCCGGGTGAGGCTTGATACGCGCCACATGCTGACCACTGACAACCACATGAAAATAGGATTTCAAATCAAATTTGTCAAGTACTGTATCGATCAGCACCTGATCCGAACTGGAAGCAAGGGCCAGCCGGATCCCCGCCGCGGAGAGCTCCTCAATCAGTGGCATCGCCCCTTTCATCAGTAAAACGCCCGATTGGTACAGTGTTTTCAAATTGCGCATATGAACGGGGTACAGTGCGTCGGCGCTGGTATCGAGATGGTATTTGTCGATAATGCCCTGAAGCAGAATCCGGGGTGTCCGGCCCATGTATTCAAAAAATTCCTCATCTTCCAGCTTCAGCCCGAAGCCGGCGAAAGTCTGATGCTCGGCCCGGATGTGAAGGGGCTCACTGTCCACAATCACACCATCCATATCAAAGATGACTGCCTTCAATCGTCCCATGCCTCCATGAAATCACCGCCCGCCTGACGGATACAACCGGCCAAAAAAAACCCACCATCCGGTGGGTGTGATGAATTCCTTCATTCCTGCGGTGTACCGGGAGCCGGAGTCGAACCGGCACGTCCAGTAAAGGACGAGGGATTTTAAGTCCCTTGCGTCTACCAATTTCGCCATCCCGGCAGATAACTGAGGCGGCGAGCGGATTCGAACCGCTGAATAAAGGTTTTGCAGACCTCTGCCTTAGCCACTTGGCTACGCCGCCAAAAAAGAGAGCGGGAGACGGGATTCGGACCCGCGACATTCACGTTGGCAACGTGATGCTCTACCAGCTGAGCTACTCCCGCGTAATCTTTCGCATACGAAAAGCGTTATTATAACTGATTTTGCCGGGTTCGTGCGATAATATCAAGACGCTTCCGGCGGAGGGCTTTGCGCCTTTTTTCCACTTTCCGCAGAAAAACAAGAAAACAAAGAACAAAAAAATATCACAGGTTTTTAAATATAATAAAAAAACGCTATTTGTCAAGCCAAAAATCGGATCTCAATGGATTTTCTTCAAACGGCCTACCGTAAAAAAACTGTACATGTTCCGGCCGCATCCATTGGGGCATTTATACTCCTTAAAAATACGCAGGCAGTCATTGTATTCACTGACGCTGAATTTTTTCACTGTCTGGCATGCTTCGCATGTAATGGTCAGTTCCTGATATACAACGTCATCCATTCCTGTCTTCCAACCCTGAAATATTGATACGATGTACAAAATTAATTGAAGAATTATTTAAATGCAAGTCCTATTTCATAAAACAGCGAGGCCTGTTTTGCCGGAAATTCCCGTCCGGAATATTTCAAACAGCAGGCACGCAGGCCCCTGGTGAGCACCTCCTCACGTCCGTTCCGGTATAAAGGGCCGTTTATCCATGTAATTTCAACAGGATGGCTGCCCGTAGAATCCTGCCGGAATTCACCCGGCGCCTGGTATGGAGCCGGAAAGACATAAAGAGGGAATCCGGAGCGATTATCCCGCAGCCTTAAAAATTATTTATCACGAATTAATGGACCGTGCTGCAGTACGGTGCACATCCCCGTTTTTTTCCTTCTCATCGATTATCACCTTGTTTTTAAATTCTCCGGATGCTATTTTTAATACTCTGTCCAGGCATTGACCGGGACGGACCCGAAAGGAGGTCCATCATGCAGATCTTTTTCATCTATGCAGCATTCATTCTTGTTTTTCCCGCCGTGGCAGCGCCCCGGAACGTCTCGCCGCGCAGGCCCGTTTCCACCTACTCCATCGTGGCCCGGGATTCGGTAACCGGCGAAATGGGCGTGGCGGTACAATCCCACTGGTTTTCCGTCGGCCCCGTTGTACCCTGGGCTGAAGCGGGAGTCGGTGCCGTGGCGACCCAGTCCCTGGTGGATCCCTCATACGGACCGCTGGGACTCGCTCTCATGCGCGCGGGGAAAAGCGCACCCCGGGCGCTCGAAGCCCTTCTGACGGCCGATACCGGCCGGGAGGTGCGCCAGGTGGCCATGATCGATAACGAGGGCCGCATTGCCGTTCATACAGGCAACCGTGCCATTGCCGCGGCCGGCCATCACAGGGGCAGGCAATACTCGGTTCAGGCCAATCTGATGGGACGCCCGACTGTCTGGCGGGCAATGGCCGAAGCATACGAAACAGCGGAAGGGGACCTGGCCGAACGGCTGCTTCAGGCCCTTGAAGCCGCCGAATCCGAAGGCGGCGATATCCGCGGCCGGCAGTCGGCGGCCATTCTGATCGTCGCCCCGCAGTCAACAGACCGGGTCTGGGAGGACAGAAAATACGACCTGCGTGTCGAGGATCATCCCGATCCGGTGGGTGAACTGCGCAGACTCGTTATGCTGCAGAGAGCCTATCATAAACTCAATGAGGGCGATGTTTGGCTGGAAAAAAACAATCCCGAAAAGGCCGTGGCCGCTTACCGGGAGGCCACGGAAATCGTGCCGGACCGGGCAACAGGCGGTGAAGCGGCATTCTGGGTGGCTGTGTCACTGGCCAACACCGGCCGGACCGGCGAAGCCGTCCCCTTCATGAAACGCGCCTGCGCCGAGAATCCGGACTGGATAAAGCTGCTGCCCCGGCTGGTTCAGGCCGGTCTTCTGACAGATGAAAAGGCGCTGATTGACAGGCTGGTTCAAGAAGCGCAGTGATCCGGGATGATAAAAAAAAGAATCCTTTCACCCTTTGCTGCTCCCAAAGCCGGTCATTTTCTGGCAGCCGTACTGATTTTCGGTATATCCAGCGGTATTTTTACGGGTATCATCAACAATTACCTGCATGAAATCCTGAAAATCTCCAAAGTGGAACGGGGCATTGTCGAGTTTCCCAGAGAAATGCCGGGCCTGCTCATGATTGTTCTGGTGGCGCTGCTGTACCGGTTCAGCGAAACCCGCATATTTCGCATGTCCTTCCTCATTGCCCTGGCCGGTATCACCGGTATGATATTTCTGGGCACAATAAAATGGACGGCCATTCTTATGATCATATTATGGAGCACGGGTGAACATCTGATAATGCCGGTACGTCAGTCCATGGGAGTGCACATGGCCCGGCCTGAAAAGGCCGGGCTGGCGCTGGGCACGGTCCGGGGCTTCCGAAATACCGGGCAGCTGATCGGATTCTACCTCATTCCACTGCTGTTTTTCATTCTGCCTTTTGCACCCCCGGAGGGAACATTCGCCTGGTTCCGGCTGGCCTTTATAGCAGGCGGAATCGCACTGGGGACAGGATTCATCCTGACACTGATACTGAGGGACAAACACCTCCATGTTCAACGGAGACGGCTGTATTTTGACAAAAAGTTTTCAAAATACTATATACTGGAAATGTTTTTCGGGGCCAGGAAACAGGTATTTCTGACCTTTGCGCCTTTTGTGCTGGTGATCGTCTATCACATTTCAGCCGGGACACTGGCACTGCTCTACGGTATCAGCGCCACCATCAACATTCTGGTAGCCCCGATGGTGGGACAACTGATAGACAGGCTGGGATACCGGCTTGTAATCGTCGCAGATACTGTGATCCTTGTGATGCTTTGTCTGGGTTACGGATTTGCCCACCGTTTTTTCCCGTCTCACACGGCTTTCCTGGTCATATGTGTTGTTTTTATCCTGGATGCTGTTCTTTTTGTTGTGACTGTCGCCAGAACCATGTATGTCAAACAGCTTTCGGATTCATCCGGAGAAGTTACTGCAACCCTGTCGGCAGGCATATCTATCAATCATTGTATCAGTATCCTGATCGCCATGCTCGGCGGCATGATCTGGGAAATGGTCGGGATCGAGGCGCTTTTTTCCATGGCGGCCCTGTTCGGGATCGGCTCCTTTGTTTTCGCATTGACCCTGCCGCGCGGTAGCGGCGGCCGGAATCATCTGCCATACATACAGAAAAAAAAAGATTGACTTGAATCATACAAAAAACTAATTTTTACTGAAGAACGCTCCTTTTCTTTTGATCCGGCCGCATTCAGGGCACACACCGGATTCCAGAATCCACCGATCGGGCCGGCTGTTCCACCTTGATTCGGAATATCATGATTGATTTTCAGATAAATACAGACAACAGCACTGTCTCCGTATTTCACTTTTAAAAGCGGCCGGACAAACCATGCACCCCCATATCCTGATTGTTGAAGACGAACGTATCATCGCGGAAGACATGAAAACCACTCTCACCGGTCTTGGATATACGGTTTCCGGTATTGTTTCCAGCGGTGAAAAGGCCATTGCCTTTGTTCGAAAAAATACCATCCACCTGGTTCTCATGGATATCCGGATAAAGGGCAGCCTGACCGGTATTGAAACCGCCGATGAAATTTTTTCCGGGTACGGTATTCCCGTTGTTTTTGTAACGGCCCTGACGAACCGGCAGATCATGCAGAAAATGAAAAGCACATCGGCGTACGGTCTGATCGTCAAGCCCGCCAATAATCAGGCCATCCAGGGAACCATTGAGCTGGCCATGGAACGTCACAAAACAGAGCGGGAACTCAGGGCCGCGAACAGTCGCCTTACATATATCAACCAGGTTCTTCAGGCTGCAGCCGAAGTCCGTCAATTAACTCAGAATGCCGTCGAACGGCACGCACTCATCAGTCAGATCTGCGCCGCACTTGTCAACAGCCAGGCCTTCACGCATGCCATGATTTACCTGATTGACGCGAACCGGAATTTTATTGAACTGGCCTTCGCTCCTGAAAACAAACCGGTCGAATTCGCAGCAGTCATCACGGAAAGCGGCGATCATCCGCCCTGTGTCCGGCGGGCACTGTCCGGAAAAAGGCTGGCTGTACTGAAAAAGACCCCGGTGTCATGCCGGGAATGCGGCCATGCCGTCCAAAACGGGCAGGATTGCCGGTTTTCCGCCAGACTTTCATACAAAGGCCGGATATACGGGATTCTTTCAGTGACACTGCCGGCGGAACATGCGGCCGATAAAGAAGGCAGACAAATTTTCATGGATCTGGCGGATGCAATCGGATCCGCTCTCCGGCATCTTGGATACAGGGCAGAGGAACAGAAATACAAAGAATCCAATAAAATGCTCCAGGGCCTTCTCAATGCCATTCCCGACGTGATCGGTGTGCAGGATCGGCGCCGGCGGATGATTCAGCTCAACACGGCCGGATACCGTTTTCTTAAAAAAACAGAGGAAGAAGCCACCGGCAAAAAATGTTATGAACTGATCGGCAGAAAACGCGCATGCCGGAACTGTGCGGCCCTGGAGACACTGAAAACCAAAAGGCCGGCCAAAACCGTCGGATTCTTTAAAGCATTGAATCTCTGGCTGGATATCCGCACCTATCCCGTTCTCAATGAAAAAGAAAAGATCCAGTACATCATCGAACATATCCGCGACATTACAGAACAGAAATGGGCGGAGGAAACCCTGTACCAGGCCAATGTTCAGCTGGAGTCGCTGATCGAAAACACAAGCGAATGTATCATGATCGGCGATGAAAAAGGCAAACCGATACTGTATAATTCCCCGTACGCTGAAACAATTCATAAAATGCTGGGCGTTGTGATGAAACCGGGAATGCAGCCGCATAAAATGCTGAAGGATAAAAACGCCCGGAAATGGTGGGACAAACTGTACAAACGTGTTCTGGCCGGTGAAACACTGACCGAACAATACAGGCATGCCTTGCAGCCTGATGAAAACCGGTATTTCGAAATATCACTGCACCCTATCTATTCGAACAACAGGATCGCCGGATTCACAGAGTTCACACGGGATATCACCCACCGGAAAAACGCCGAGGACCGGCTCAGGCATGAGCACAATCTGCTGAATCTGGTTCTGGAAACCAGTCCCGTCGGCATTGTATTTGTGGACACGGATGGCAAGATCACCTATGCCAATCAGCATGCGGAGAATGTACTCGGGCTTGAAAAGAATGTTATAAACATGCTCTCTTACAACTCACCCGAGTGGCAGATCGAAGACTTTGACGGGAAGCCGTTTCCGCAAAAAAAACTGCCGTTCCATCTGGTCAGGGATACCAAGAAATCGGTTTACAATATCCGGCATGCCATCAGGTGGCCGGACGGCAGGCGCATTCTGCTATCGGTGAACGCATCGCCACTTCTTGACGGGAAGCAGAATTTCACCGGGATGGTTGCCACCGTTGAAAATCTCGGCGCACGGCTGGAATCGGAAAAGGCACTGGCCCGGTCCGAAGCCAAATTCCGGAACATCATCGAATCGTCCCCCATGGGCATGCATATGTATTCTCTTGATCCGGAGGGAGAGCTGATTTTTACCGGTGCCAATCCGGCGGCGGATCAAATTCTCGGCATGGACAACAGCCGGTTCATCGGCAAATCCATTGAAAAGGCTTTCCCCGCTCTGGCAAATACGGAAATCCCGGAAAAATATCGCGATGTGGCGGTCAGCGGCAGGACATGGCACACCGATCAGATCACCTATGCGGAGGGAGCAATCGCAGGCGCCTTCGAGGTGCACGCATTCCAGACATCCCCCAACAACATGGTTGCCGCATTTCTGGATATCACGCACCGGAAACGGACCGAGGATGCCCTGCGTGTGTCCGAAGAACGCTACAGGACCATGGCCGACACCTTTCCGGATGCCATTACCACGACGGACATGGATGGAGTCATTACCTTTGTATCAAAAGGGATGACGAAACTTCACGGATTTCAAACAGTCATGGAGGCCATCGGAAAAAACGCTTTCGACCTGATCGCTCCCAGAGATCTTCCGAAAGCCATGGAAAAAACCCGGGAACTGATCAGGCGGGGCATGACCCGGCATGTACAGTTAACCCTGCTTAAAAATGATGGAACCGAGTTCCCGGGGGAACTGAGCGCGGCCCTGATACGGGATGCCCACGGCCATCCCGCAGGTATGGTCGGAATCACACGTGACATTTCGGACCGCCTGCAGGCGGAGAAAGCATTGCGGGAAAGTGAGGAGCGTTTCCGGGCGCTGGTGCAGAATTCATCGGACATTATCCTGACCACACAAATGGACGGCACCATCCTCTATGCCAGCCCCTCCGTTGAACGCATTCTCGGACACAGCCCCGCAACCCTGACCGGCCGGAATATCCACACCATGGTGCATCCGGATGACACGGAAGAAATCAGGAATGCCATGTCCCGTGCATTGTCCCGCCCGGGATCACTCGGCAGCGGTGAGTTCCGGGTTCGCCATCATGACGGTTCATGGCGGTATATTGAAGTCTATACGAACAATCTGCTCGATGAACCCGGCATCGAAAGCCTGGTAATCAACGCCCGGAATGTGTCTGACAGAAGAAATTCGGAAGATATTCTCAAAATCTCGTTGAAGGAAAAAGAACTGCTTCTCAAGGAAATTCATCATCGTGTAAAAAACAACCTCCAGGTAATTATCAGCCTTCTGAATCTGCAATCCAATAAAATGGATGATCCAAACTCACGGAACGCCCTTCAGGAAAGCCGGAGACGGATCTATTCCATGGCCCTCGTTCATGAAAAACTGTATCAGTCACAGAATTTTTCTGAAATCGACATGAAGAGCTATCTTGAAAGCATGGTCCATCATCTGGCCGGCATATACAATGTATTCGGCAGGATTGAACTGGATCTCAAAATCGGCGACATCACCCTCGGCATTGATTCAGCGATCCCCTGCGGTTTGATGATCAATGAGCTGATTTCCAATGCCATGAAACACGCATTCCCCGGCGGCGGGAAAGGTTCGGTTCTGGTTTCCATTGCGAGAGACAAAAAGAACCGCTACTGCCTGACCGTGGCGGACAACGGCACCGGACTTCCGAAAAAAGCCAACCTCAGAAATGCCAAAACACTGGGACTCCAGCTTGTTCAACTGCTGACCGACCAGTTGAACGGCAGGATCTCCATCAGTTCCCGAAAAGGCACACGCATCACAGTCTGTTTTCCCCCGGAAAACGAATAATTTTTCTTCGACAGGAAATTTTAATACAGGGAGGAAGGATCTTCAACCTTCGGTTTCTGAAATCCGCCTCAGGCGGAATGATACATCCTGAACGAACCTGCGCAAACATGTCTTGGCATTTGAGGCGCAACACTGTTTCCATTGCCGGATGTTATCTTACGCTGAATGACTGCCTGCCTGCTTCACACGGCATATTTCTTCTCTGGCTGCTTCCAGCGTCAGCACACCGGTGTTGACTGCATAACCTGCTTTTTGAATCCGCCGCATATATGCCACGACCGATGGCAGCCGAAGACCACAGGCCTCACAAACCCTGCGATCCCTGAAAAACCGGGATGTTTCACCGTCGAACACCAGACGGCCGGCCGACAGGGCAATTATTCTCCTTGCGAGTCCGGCCACCATATCCATATCATGGCTGACAAAAATGACCGTTCTTCCCATGCGGTGATAGTCACGAATGACGGCTGCGACATGACGGGCCCCTTCCCGGTCAAGGCCGACAGTGGGTTCATCAAGAATCAACACTTCAGGATCCATCACGAGCACACTGGCAATGGCCACACGCCTTTTTTCACCGCCACTGACATGAAACGGGGACAGCGGACCATAACGCGCTGCGTCCAATCCCACACTTTCCAGAGATTCCCGGATTTTTCGCGATGCCGCATCCGCGGTCAATCCCGTATTCCTGATGCCGAATCCGACCTCCTCACTGACCGTTTCCTCAAAAAACTGATTCTCCGGAAACTGAAACACCAGGCCCACGCGGCGGCGTATCAAATTCAGGTCTGTCCGGTGATCCGCCAGATCCAGGCCCCCGACCCGGATATGTCCGAAAGTGGGTTGCTGAAGACCGTTCAGATGCTCGATCAGGGTTGTTTTTCCCGATCCGGTCGCCCCGACAATGGCGACCAGTTCATTTTCTCCGATTGTGAAAGTAATATCCGAAAGCACCCTGCGACGGGGCACAACCGGAGATTGATATGCAAAACCAAGTTTTTCAGCACAGATCATCATTGATCAGTTTTCCCAGCTCGATCTCAACGGGAACCCCCAACCCCAGTGAATGAAACCTTTCCGTATCCATAAACAGCGTGCGCGGCGGACCGTCCATGATCAATTCACCCTGATGCAGCACCAGCATCCGGTCACACATCATGGCCTCTTCAGGGTATTGGGTGATAAGGAGAATGCCCGGATTGGATTCATCTTTCTCCTTTTTTATCCAGTTGATGACATCTTCCCTGCCGGCCGGATCAAGCAATGAGGTGGGTTCATCCAAAACAAGGTAGCCGGGACGCATGACCCATACAGAGGCCAGTGCCAGGCGCTGGCGCTCTCCGCCTGACAGGAGATGGGGCGGATACATTTCATATCCTGACAGGTGAAACCGTTCGACAGCCTCACTGACCCTTTGTCGCATCACATCAGCAGGCAGGCCCAGATTTTCCAGCCCGAATGCGATGTCCCGCTCTACAGTGGCGGCCACGATCTGATTGGTCGGATTCTGAAAAACCATGCCCAGGCGCCTGCGTATCTCCTGCAAATGATCCGTCTCCCTGAGTGACAGACCATCGACCAGCACATCACCGTCTTCAGGAATGATCAGTCCGTTCAGGCAGCGAACCAGGGTGGTTTTCCCTGAACCGTTGCCGCCCATCAGGGCCACCCACTCCCCTTTTCCGAGTGTAAAAGAAATACCCCTCAATGAAAATGCAGAGGGGCCCGGATAATGGTATGTCAGTCCTTTGACCTGAATCATCGCTGATCGACCAGCCGTTGAACGTGATGAATGATACGGCCGGTCGCTCCCCTGTTCTTTTCAACCAGTCCGGATGCTTTTCTGCCGAGCGTTTCAAAAAGGTCTTTATTGTCAAAAAAGTCATGAAGCAGTCGGTATAATCCACGGGTGTCCGAAATCTCGAAACCGCAACCCGATTCAATCAGCTGACCGGCCTCGTAGGAATTTTTGTGTCGCGGACCGAAAAGCACCGTTTTCCCCAAAGCCGCCGGTTCCAGAACATTGTGAATACCCGGTCCGAATCCGCCGCCCACATAGGCCAGCTCACCCAGTGCATACAGGCTTGCCAGAATACCTATCCGATTGACGATCAGGACGTCCGGATGCTCCTGATGTGCATCCGTCACCTGGGACAGGAGAGTGTGCCGAAGGCCGATAGCGTTGCAGCGGGCTTCAATACTGACAATGTGTTCCGGAGTGGGTTCATGGGGAACCACGACCAGCCAGGGCATTAATCCTTCTTCATGAAGCATGGAGAAGGCATTAAAAAGAACCTCCTCATCGGAAGGCCAGGTACTGCCGCAGACAAGGCCCCGGCGCCGTCCTTTCATTTTGCGAAGTGGTGCAACAATGCCCTCCGCCTCTGCAGCACGCCGGACAACCTGATCATAGCGTGTGTCCCCAACGGTTTCAATCCGGATATCCCGGAGTCCGAAGGAACGAAGCCTGTGTGTGGTTTCATCCGAAATGGTCAGTATCTCGCGGAAGGCGCCGTGCATAAAGCGCTGCAGGCCGATACCTGGCTTGTTCCAACGGCCGGTTTCACGCCGGACCGAACTGTTCACCAGGATCACGGGGACGCCACGGCGTTTCAGGGCATACAGATGATTCGGCCAGCAGTCATGCCGGATGACAATACCGGCATCAGGCCGTATGATCTGAAAGAACCGGGCAGCCCGCCCCAGGGAATCAAACGGCAGATAACAGATATAATCCGCGCCCGGGTACTCACGCACATGATTGTAGGCGGAAGGTGAATAAAAACTCACCACGATCCGGCTGTCCGGATACGCCTCTTTCAGGGCCGCAATCAGTGGTTTGGCCTGCTCAAATTCACCCATGGAACTGCTGTGCAGCCAGAACCGGTATCCGGATTCCGGCATTGACCGAACGGCTTTGCCCAAATTACGGAAAAGCGATCTTCTCCCCGAAATTCCCTGCCGAATTTTTTCGTTAAAAAGGGCCGCCACATAGAAACCGGCAAACATCAGCGGTATGGCAACCATATTGTATGTCCAATGCCAGAACGCCTGCATGGCACCTCACTTTTTCATGATGGATTCCGCTTCGCGTATCACTGTGTCACTGGTAATCTTCCGCATACAGTCAAAATGACCTTTCGGACACCGTTCCGTGCCGTGATAGGAACAGGGTCTGCACGGGATATCCGACTCCGCCACAATCGCCCTGGCACGAAAAGGAAAAAATCCAAGCTGACCGGTGGTCGGACCGAACAGCGCAACGAGCGGCACCTGCATGGCTGCAGCCATATGCATGACCCCGGTGTCATTGGCAATCATAACCGCGGCACGGCTGACAAGTGCCGCAGTTTCAGATATCGACAGTTCCCCGCACATGTTCAATACTTTTCCGGCCGTCATGGATGCCACTTTCCGGCAGATATCCGCATCTCCCTCCCCGCCCGCAATGATTGTCTGCATGCCGTGTTTGTTAAAATATGTCCCCACTTCGGCATAGCGTTGTGGAAGCCACTGTTTGGTCCGCCTCCCCGCGCCGGGGGCAAGCACCAGCAGGGAATTGTCGTGACTTTCCATATTGTGCTGCCTGAGAATACCGGAAATCCGCTTTTGCGCCAGATCCGGCACTTTCAAATCCATACCGCCCCCGTCATCTTCAACGCCAAACAGTTTCAGTGCCCTGAGATAGCGCAGCGGTACGGGCGGCGCATCACCGTACAGATCGTAATGCCAGCGAACCAGAAAAAAACGTTTGATTCTCATCAGGCGCGGCCGGACAATAATTCTTGCCCCGGACAGACGCGAAAACAGAAAACTCCTCACATTGCCCTGCAAATCCGCAACCACATCGTATTTTCGCCGCCGGATATCCCTGAGCAAATGAAAAAACTCCGCCGGCCTCCCATTACCGGAAAAAGCAAGCACGCGATTCAGACCAGGATTTTCCTGAAGCAGCGGGGCAAACCGCGCTTTCACCAGAAAATCGATCCGGCTATCCGGAAAACGCTTTTTCAGCATTCTGACTGCCGGCGTGGTTAAAAGCACATCGCCCATGGCACTCAGACGGATAATCAAAAAACGCCGCGGTAAATCAGGAAGCGCCCTGCCCACCATCCATACCCAATCGTTTTATAAACCATGCAATGGTTACTTTCAGTCCGTCTTCCAGATCCATGCGGGGTGACCAGTCCAGCGCCTCCCTGGCTTTCCCGATATCCGGCTGACGCACTTTTGGATCATTGACAGGCAACGGCCTGAATACGATGCGGCTTTTACTTCCCGTGATCCGGAGAATGGCATCAGCCAGTTCCAGAATGGTTCGCTCATCAGGATTTCCGATATTGACGGGATCATGAATATCGGACATCATCAGCCGATAAATGCCTTCAACCAGGTCCGCCACATAACAAAAACTCCGTGTCTGGCTGCCGTTCACCGAAAACAGTCATGGCCTCACCCCGAAGGGCCTTCGGTATCATTGTCGGAATCGCCCGCCCGTCCCCGGGCCGCATGTGCGGACCATATGTATTAAAAATCCGGACGATCTTCGTATCAATCTCGTGATAGATGTCTGAGATGGGCGATGTTGTCCATGGAACCTGTCAGGAGATTATCCAGCGCTATCACCTCATGCCCCTTGTTCAGAAGATATTCGCAAAGATGTGATCCCAAAAAACCGGCCCCTCCCGTTACCAAAGACCTGGGCATGCCGTCTCCCTGTCTGTCAATGTTGGAATTCAATATGTTTGAGCAAGCCGTCCGAGGTCCATGTATTCAGTTCTTCTCCCGATTGCCAGACGATGACTCCCTCCAGATCCGGCATTTCACTGATCAAGGTTCTGCCCCGGTCCGGCCCCGCAATAAAAACAGCGGTCGCATAGGCATCCGCCTCAAGGGCGGACGGTGCGCAAATGGTGACACTGACACATGGACGGGCCGGGAACCCGGTTTCAGGATCCAGCAGATGATGGTACCGGACGCCATCACTGATAAAATAACGTTCATAGTCTCCGGACGTGGCAATGCTCGCGGGCGGCGTTTCCAGGACAGCCAGCATGCCCTCACGGGCATGCCGGGGATGTTTGATCCCGATTTTCCAGAGGGGACGGAATGGATGATTTCCGAAAATCCGCAAATCTCCCCCGGCCTCAACGATGCCGGCCCGGATGCCGTGACTCTGAAGAAAAGCAACGGCCCGGTCAATGATATATCCTTTGGCAATGCCGCCCAGATCCACAAGCATGCCCGGATCACGGAGCATCACGCTGCTGTCCGCGAAAATCACAGCGCGAAAATCCACATGGCGGAGTGCCGATGCAATCTCCGCTTCAGGCGGCACGGCTGCAGATGAACTTTCAAAATGCCACAGAGCTTTCACAGTGCCCATCGTGATGTCAAACGCACCATCCGTTCTTTCACCAATCTCACAGGCCGCCCGTAATACATGGCGGGTTTCCGCAGACGGTTGTACCTTTGACCGGCCGGCATGTGTGTTCAGCTGTGTAATCTCACTGCTGTCTCCATAGGAGGACATGCGCCGTTCCAGATTTTCCATCAGTGCCAGTGTCCCGTCGATGACCGTGTTGATTTCTTCCTCCGGCATGTGTGCATCATAAATCACAATACGAACCATCGTATCCATCAAGAAATGGATACGCTGGACAGCGGGACGATGCGCACAGCATGCCAGCAGAAGGCAGATGAACCCCATCGGTCCGGTCCATCTGCTCATACCAGCTCCGCCGCGCCGATATTCAGAATTTTTTCTATGCCTTCACGATACTGCGAAGCAGGATATGCGGCCAGTAAACGCATCGCTTCATTGCGGTACATATCCGCCTGATGCAGTGCCAGTGAAATACCATCCCGTTCACGGATAAAATCATGTACCTCTTTCACATATTCACCGTTGCCCTGGAACCAGGTGTGCATTTTCAGACGGCGGGATTCGGGATCCATATTTTCCATGGCGAATACAAGGGGTGCGCTGACCACTCCCTGATGAATATCCTGCCGGACCGGTTTCCCCATTTTCTCGACGTTGCCCGCAAAATCAAGAATATCATCCTGTATTTGAAACGCCATACCAATACTCTCACCAAGGACAGTCAGCCTGTTCAATTCCGGTGCATCGACGGATGCGGCAAGCCCCCCGAACTCACAGGCCAGCCCGAAAAGGCGGGCTGTTTTTTTCCTGATGATGTCGAGATATACGTCTCTGGTAATATCCACAGGACTGTCAAGAACCTGTCGGAGTTCACCTTCTCCCATCTGTATCACTGCCTCACCAATTCTGGTCACCGTGTCGAGATCGGTCCGTACGGCGAGGGTCAGAATTTTGGCAAACAAATAATCACCGAGAAGAACGGCCACCTTGTTGCCCCAGACGGCGTTGATTGAGTGCCTGCCGCGCCGTATTCCGGAATGATCGACCACATCGTCATGAACCAGGCTGGCCATGTGCAGCAATTCGACAATGACAGCCAGCGGAACCGTCTTTGTATCGGGCGCGGCGTACAGTCCGTGCGTCAGAAAACAAAGAGCCGGGCGCAGTCTTTTGCCTTCTTCAAAACCAAGATAATCCAGAACCGGCTGCAGAAACGCATGCGGATTACGGAGCTGCTGCTGATAATATTGTTCAAAATGGTCAAGACTGGGAGCGATGCACTGCAGCACTTCCCCGAGAACCTTTTTTTCAATCAAATTCATATCCTAAAATGTAAAAAATCATGTTTTCATTGTCAAACTGAAAAAGCCGTCCGTACAATGTAATTTGAATATGATGTTGACACCCCCCGCACGACCATAAAAAAAGGCGAGTCAGACTCGCCTTCATATTATCATCAATGTGCCGCGATAAAGCAATATCCGGTCATCGGTGTTCATGAAAATGACTTGACGGCCTCATCAATATTATCATAGGCTTCAAATAACGTCAGGAGCTTGGTTATAATGAACAGACTTTTTACTTTCTCCGTTACACCGCACAACTTCATATCACCGTCCGCATTCCGCACCGATGTCAGACATCCCATGATGGTACCCAGACCGGAACTGTTCATCCACTTGACATTCGACAGGTCCATGACGATTTTTCTCTTCCCCTGTTCAACCAGTTCCTTCACCTGGTCATGAATGTTCAGTGTCTCCGGTCCACCCATCAGATTGCCTTTTATCACAAGAACCGTCACATCATTGACATCTTTTATCTCAATGCCCATTGTTACCTCCAAAACTGGTCCATTCGCTGCAATGCCGGTATTAATATAATTGCTGCCATCCTAAATTACAAGTGCTTTTTCATCCCGCTGAGAAACAGCGATTTACAGAGCCTTCTCGCTCAGGATCTGTGAACTGTAAATATAAATCTCCGCATCTCTTTTCCATGCATCCGGAGGCAGCCCGGCCTTGTCATGACAGCAGTGGTTCAGAAACTCCGTTCTGTCCCATCCCATTTCCGTAGCCACTTCGGGCAGATAGGTACCGCTGCGGGCCCCCTTGCATATCCATATACCGTGCCTGCCGATTTCGATTTCATCGATATTGCTGATTTTCTTCAGCGGCGAAAGAATGGATATCTTGATCTCCATCTGTTCCAGTTCTCCCGTACTGACGGGATTGAAACGGAATCGGGGATCCTGCACCGCAGCGGCGACGGCCATCTCGCTGACAATGTGGTACAGGGGATATTCCTGGCCGAAATGTCCGATACAGCCCCTGAGACGCCCGCCGTTGGTCAATGTGACAAATACACCCCTTTTTACATTTAAATTCGGCTCGGCAACATCGAATTCCGGGATATCCTTCCCTTCCAGGATACATTCAATGGACTGCCGCGCGATTTGCATCAGCTTTTTCTTTTCCGCAGTGGTGAATGATATCTCGTCCAATGGAATCTCCCTCTGATTTGATTGTATTTGCCTGTCGCCGGTAAACAGCGCAGCGCCATAGCCAACCACCCGGCCCCTTTCACCGGATATGTCTCCTGAATTCATATACGGTAAAATCAGTGATTCGTCCGCTCCCATTTTTTCTGCGGCGAGCATGACCGTTACAAGCGCGCTTCTTCCGCAGAGTACACAGGAAAGATTGGCTTTGGGATACCGCATGATGTCGTCATGTACATGCAGGATTTTCTTCGGATCGAACAGCTTGATGGTATCCAGCATCCTCAGATCCACATCGTAGGCATCTTTGTAATCCGGATAATGGGACATATCCGAACTTGCAACCAGAAGCACCTTCTTCCCTGCCGAGGCAGCGGCGATGGCGCCGGCAATGATTTCGGCATCCCCGAATGACAATCCGGGGTCCAGTATCAGCGGAACAACGGGCACACCGGGCTGTACAATTTGAACAAACGGGATCTGTACTTCAAGAGAATGTTCATACCTGTGGGCTTCCGGAATTTCACTGATCAGTGAGGTGTTCTTTTTAATGGCTTCCGCCGTTTCCCGGTCGACCGGCGCAATCCCCAGGGGTGTTTTATACCCGATCCATGGGCCGATGGAACCGCCCCTCAGCCGGGTCCGGTGGCTGGCGCCGACCAGAACAATCACATCATACAGGCGGTTCTGAACCGTATGAAACGCATTGGCAGCTACCTGACCACTGAAAATGTATCCCGCATGGGGCACCCACAAACCAATGATCTCCCGTTCCGTCTCCGGGGCATCCGCCTGATCGAGAAAACTCTTGATCTGCATTTCAAGATCTGACCGGCTCCCGGGATAAAACTGGCCCGCAACAGCAGGCTGGCGCACTTTTTCAGCCAGCGGCCGGGCAGCCTGGCAGACATTGCATATAAAAAGAGACAAAAGAACGAAGAATACAGCCATTCGCCGCTTCATCCCGGGCCTCCTTTATTCATGCCAGATTCCGGCAACCTGAGATTTGCAGAATCCGCACTGTCCGTTTGTTATATGATTTTCAAAAACCTGATAGCCCAGCCTCCGGATCAGCGTTTTGCCGCAGGAAGGACAGTACGTATTCTCTCCCGGATGGCCGGGTACATTGCCCAGGTACACATAATGCAATCCCGCATCCAGTACAACCTGCCGGACTCTTTCCAGTGTATTCACCGGGGTCGGGGGCAGATTTTTCAGTTTGTATTTGGGATAAAACCGGGAGAAATGAACGGGCACATCCGGTCCCAGATTCTCTCCGACCCATTTGGCCATTTTCCGGACCTCTTCATCCTGATCATTCAATGTCGGCACCACCAGATAAACGATTTCAACCCACATGCCCTCACTTTTCAGTGTGACAAGCGTGTCCAGTACCGGTGCCAGACGGCCGCCCACCACATCGCGGTAATAGGATTCGGTAAAGGCTTTCAGATCCACCTTGTATGCATCCAGGACACGGCACAGGTCAAGCAGGGGTTTCCGGTTGATATATCCATTCGAAATAACAACACTTTTCAGGCCCGTCTTTTTCCCGGCCGCCGCGATATCGAGTATGTATTCTGTAAAAACCGTCGGTTCATTGTATGTATATGCGAGAATATGCGATCCCCACCGGCCGGCCAGTGCAATGATTTCCCCGGGAGAAAACTCATAGCCGGGAATATCTTCCGGTAAACGCTGAGCCAGCTCCCAGTTCTGACAGAATTTGCAGTCCACATTGCAGCCTGCGGTCGCCATGGACAGGGCCATATGCTTCGGCAGAAAATGAAAAAGGGGTTTTTTCTCAATGGGATCATTATGGTAGCTCGCAATCCGTCCGTAGACCAGGGAATAATAGACACCGTCCCGGTTCGCGCGCACATCACAGTGACCGCGGCGGCCCGGATCAACAATACACTGCCACGGACATAAAAGACATTGAACGCGCCCATTCTGAAGTGTTTTATAGTAACGGGCTTCTTTCCATACGAGCTTTCCGCTGCTGCGCGCCGATATCCTTTCGGTCAGTGACACGCCGGCAATGGCACCGGCTGTCCGGCCGATAAAGCGGCGCCGCGACATGCTTTTTTCATGCATCATACAAATCCCCCTGAAATACATCCAAAGGCATAAAATACTTCCCGCCGGTTATTCCGCCTTTTTCAGCGCATTTTCGACTGCCTGGATCAGATGCATGCTGCTCATTGTCGATCCGGTAATGCCGTCCACATCGGTATTGTTTTTATGCAGCATTTCCGGGATCAACATTTCTTTCACTTTGTCAGAATAGCCCGGCGTGCTGAAATCCGCAACCACCTTGATATCTGACATCCTGCCATCCCGCACACTCACTTCCACCGTCATTTCGGGCCATTCGGTCACTTTGCCCGTATACATACCGTCTTTCCATGGTGATGGCCGCGATGTATGACTCTGAACGGGAGCAATGCCAAAAGCAGCCAGAGGAATCCACCCGGGAGGCATGCCGGGTATCGACTGGTTCGTCAGATCCGCGCCGCCGGCCCATACCCCCTGAATACGAAGCGCCTGGGCCAGGAGTCTTCCGTTGTATATCATGGCACCGGCCTCATACAGCGCCATATCTCGTGACGGCTGCAGGTCAGGATTCCAGGCGATAATAAACAGCCCGGGAGAACCGGTCATCCAGTTCTGTCCCCAGCATTCGCCGCAGTCCGCCCTCACATCCTGTTCATATATTCTGATCCGGGTTTCTTTTTGCGGATCAAACTGATACAGTCCTCCGGGATCCGCGTGAAAAACGGCCATGGGGTATTTCCCCCACGCACTCGGCACGGTCCGGTGAACACGTCCGCTGCTCTCTTTCCAGAAAGACTGTCCGTACATGATCCAGAAAAATGACCGGGACATATCGTTTTGGCTGACACCGGCCACTCCGGGCAGGTCATCTCCAATCATATCACTCAATGCGGTCGCGGGCAGCAGGTCCGGTTCAGGCACGGCATCGGCCGGTCTGTCATCACGCAACGCAAAGGAAATCCTTTTTTCCGGATATCCCACCGGAAATCCCACACCGCCGATAGTAACTGTTCCCAGTCCTGTTGCCGGTGCCCCGATATAAAGTGCCTGACCGGCCATTCCCCGCCACAGCCAAAGAGATTCATTACTTATTTCAGCACCATCGGGCATCAGCAGAATGTGAACCGGCGCCTCATACATCTGTATATCGGGAAGCGCCGCATCCGACTGATTCAGGGAGTGACTCTCCGGATTGTAAAGATATGTCCTGTCATTCAGTGTCACATATATCTTTCCCTGCGGTCTGCCGTTGTCACATGCCCTTGCCGCAGCCCGCAGTAAAAAAGACAGTTTGTTCATCTCAACCGCTTTGGATTGAAATGCACGCACGGATCGTCTTTTCCCGACAGCTTCGATAAAAGACACGTCACTTTCCATAATTTCCGGCAGTGTTACAGGCTGCGCGAAAAGCATACCGCACAACAATGCCAGTCCGGCCGCCGGATATATCCTTATGCGCAGCCGCGATTGGCTGTTTCTCTGACCTGTCATATGAGTCTCTCCTTTACATCTGTCCATTAAACCGCCCGGGTTCGCCTGCGATCTGCCGGATGACTATCCTCGGCAGAAAACCGGGCCGGGTACCGGATACGGCGCAGATCGTCGTACAAACGGATCGTCGTGACAGGTTATTTCTGTGTATCCCGGTTTCTTCTTACGCTTCCCCGGCTGTTTTTTGTTTTTTTTCCAGCACTGCCTCGACCACATAGCCGCAGATCATACCGCTGATCAGGGTAATCCAGAAGCCCTTGATCCATCCGAAGCCGGGCCATTGTACCTGCATCAGTGCAAGAGGCAGATTCAGCAGAATGCCCAGACCAATCCCCTTGATCCGGCGAAGATAATCTGCCGGAATCAATGCAATACCGATACCCGCTGCCACTTTGGGCAAAATGATCATCCAGACTTCTTTTGAATAGAGCTGATTGGAAAAGCCCGTGGAAAGCAGCCAGCAGATCACGCCGCAAAAGAATCCCCATTCCAGCACCGATTTCAAACGCTGCCACAACGTCATTCATGACTCCTTTTTCAAAAGTAAACGGAAACCTGTCCTACTTCTTTTTGGGCATCATGAGCCGGTCCAGAAAAGGTTCGAAAAGATCGATGGGTACCGGAAAAACCATGGTTGAATTGTTTTCCGCCGCGACTTCAACCAGGGTCTGCAGAAACCTGAGCTGCATGGCCGTTGGCCCCAGTTTTTGCGCCGCTTCGGCAAGCCTTCCCGATGCTTCCAGCTCGCCCTCGGCATGAATCACCTTGGCCCGCCGCTCGCGCTCCGCTTCAGCCTGTTTGGCAATGGCCCGCTTCATCTCTTCGGGAAGGTCGATATGCTTCACTTCCACCAGCGACACTTTGATCCCCCAGGGATCGGTATGCTTGTCCAGAATCTCCTGGAGATTCTCATTGATGCGCTCACGGGCGGAGAGCAGCTCATCCAGTTCAAACTGCCCCAGAATGGAACGCAATGTGGTCTGGGCCAGCTGACTGGTGGCATAGAGATAATCCTGCACATCCACAATGGCCTTGCCGGCATCCAGCACGCGGAAATAGACCACAGCGTTAACCTTGACGGACACATTGTCCTTGGTAATGACATCCTGCGGCGGCACATCCATGGCCACCGTGCGCAGGCTGACTTTTACCATGTTTTCAAAAATAGGTATGAGATAAATCAGGCCGGGACCTCTGGAACCCACCAGGCGTCCCAGTCTGAATACCACACCACGCTCATATTCACGCAGAACACGAATTCCTCGAAGCAACAACAGGAAAATGACAATTAAAATACCCAATCCCAAAGAAGACATAGCACCCTCCTCCTGATTCGTCCTTGTTTTTTGGATTTCCGCCTCACCCCGTTACATATCCGAACTTTTTTGTACCCGGAGTATCAGCCCTTCTACTCCCGTTACTCTTACACGTTCACCTTTTTGAATCTTCCCGGATGAAGCCGCTTTCCAGACTTCACCCCGGACAGAAACCTGCCCTTCCGGATTCAGTGTTTTGACCACCGTGCCGACAGCGCCGATCAGGCCCTGTTCCCCGGTGGTTGCCCTGGTCATGCGCGTTCTGAGCGACAGAGCCAGACCAACCGCCAGAAAAAGTACAGTACATACAGCAAGCGATATGATTAATCCCATGGACACTTTCACCTCCGGTGTTTCGTACAACATCATGGATCCGATAATAAAAGCCACCACACCGCCTGTTGTCAGCAGCCCAAACGTGGGTGTAAAGGCTTCCAGTATCCAGAAAAGAATGGCCAGAACAATCAGCAGCAGTCCGGCCACATTGATGGATAAAACCTGCATGGCGAAAAACGCCAGAACAAGAGATATGGCACCGAATATGCCCGGAAAAACAGCCCCCGGACTGCGCAGCTCGAAGAAAATACCGTAGAACCCGAGAATCATGAGAAGATAGGCTATATTGGGATCCGCGATCTTGTCAAGAATTTTGTAACGCAGGCTGAGCGGTCTGAACCGCAGATCCGCCCCGTCCGTGTCAAGAATCTTACGGCCCTCTGCGGTATCGATCGCCTGGCCGTCAAGTGCGGCAAGGATGTTATCCAGGGACCCGGCAATCCCGTCAATCACGCCCAGTTCGAGAGCCTCCTTGTCGGTGATATTGACACGCTCGCGCACCGCTTTTTCCGCCCATTCTGCATTTCGCTGTCTCCTGTCCGCCAGTCCCTTGATATGCGCCACGGCATCGTTGGTCACTTTCTCCATCATCACTCCGGAGGAATCCTGTCCTCCCATGGTCACCGGTGTGGCCGAACCGATATTGGTGCTGGGTGCCATATATACCCGGTGCGCAGCGTAGCTGATAAACACACCGGCGGATGCGGCGCGCCCTCCGCTGGGACTGATATATACAATGACAGGAACAGCGGCAGCAAGAATTTTTTTATCGATCTCGAAAGTGGACTGCAGCAATCCCCCCGGCGTATCCATGCGGATGATCAAACATTCAGCGCCGTCGCGCACGGCCATATCGATGTGGTCGCTGATATATTTCAGTTTCACCGGTGTGATGCTGCCCTCGACAGTAATGATGTCCACAAAAGCGGCCCGTGCGGAGACCGGATTCACAACCATCAGCCATACCCATACAGCCGATAACAGAATTTTAAACAACCGTTTCATGAATGTGTCCCCCTGCATGGATATTCGATGACCGTCTTTTCCAATATCGACATTAAATCGGATAAAATCAAACGCAAAACCATACACTTTCATGTCTTTATTCAAATCCCTGCCGTTTTCCCACCGCCTGCCCGTTTTCGCAGGCTGCCTGATGGCCTTTCTTTGTGTATCAAACCGAAGCAAGACAGTATCGACACGAACATTCTATTTTTTCCCTTGACATTGTACCGCGAATTAATCAAATTATTAACGGCGGAAACAGGAAATTGATCCCTGCAAAGTTAGCGTATCCGCAGACTATAAAGAGCCATCAATATTAATGAAAGGGAGCTCAACTCTGGCGTGTATTACAAGCCTCCATCGAGTGGACGTAAAAAGCGTTCAGGAGGGCACCCACCGTGTCCATCACGGTTCTTTATAGACGGGGCTAATTTGCAGGGATTTTTATATATTTTTAAAGGATTTAAGCGCTGACTCCCTGTCTTCGAAAATTGGGAAAACACGATCCAGCTGCATCCTTTCGAAAAGATCCGACATCAGAGGCCCGAGTCCCATCACCACCATCTTCCCTCCGCATTTTTCAAGAATATCCGAAACCAGTATCATGACACCCAGTCCGGAACTGTTGATCAGTTTCACATTGGTCAGATCCATGACCATATAGCGGTGACCGGTATTAACCAGTTTCATCATATCACACTGAAAAACATCCACCAAATCCTGATACAGCTTTTCCTGTGATATTGTAATCAACAGAATATCTTCAACGGGTGTGGTGATCAGCACATCGGATTGCATATCGGCGCCTTGTGTTTATAAAAATTCCAAGCAACCATCCACCGCAAAAAGCGGTGATGCGCCCGAGGCGTACAGGCACGTCCGTGCCGGCCGGTTTTCAGATCAAGAATATGCCTCAGGCGGATTGGAAAATCAATCATGTAAAACCGGCAAAAACCGTTTTGCCGGCATGCGGGCGGGACACGGAAACAGCCGCGGATCCCGTGTGCCTGTCTCCTAAAGTCCGGCCGTTATTCCGGCGGAAAATTCCTGCCCGACAATATCAATGGTATCGTCCTGTAAATACTGCCCAAAGAAATATTTAAAACGAAAATGAAGATTCACCTGCTTGTTGAGCCTGAACTCGGGCGCCAGACCAATCCCCCATGTGGCCAGCCCCGGGAATCCGGGTGTCTGTTCAAAATGGCGCATTTCAGCAAAAAACAAATTCATAACACCTGTATAAATGGAGGCCATCAAACCGATTTCCACATCCCACTGCCGTGGTGTGGACCGCTCAGCCTCTGAAAACAATGCGCCCCCGATGGCCACACTGTTTTTTCCCCTGCCGAGATAATCAACCAGAATGCGTAACTCATGAAAATTGACTTTCTGCAGGAACCGGAGGCCTGCTGTGGTCTGATTGCCCGCCTGAAATACACGGCTTTCTCCCACCTGATCAGCCTGATAAAAACAAATTCCGACATTTCCGGACAGGGTGGCCGTCTGATACATCTGCCAGTCGAATCCCCCTGTCAGAATGATCTCCGAACCCGGATGGTATTTGCCCTGCATTTCCTCAACAGGCTTGTAGGGACCCTTGTACTGCAGTCCGCCTCCCAGTCCCAGTACGAAAAAATTGCTGAGCGGCATCACCCAGTTGATACCCATGGCCACATTGAATCCCTGTCCATAAACGGGAAGTCTGAAATCATACTGATTCATGCTCATGCGGCAGACGGTCTCGTAATCTTCCGTCGAGAAATCGCGACGCCCGCTTGGCAGATTGACTCCCACGTATCCAACGAGCTGGTTTTTCCGCAATGCATGGCTCAGTCCCACCTGAATATCGGTCAGACCGGTCAGATCCGGTGTCCAGCCACCGTTGACGATCGCGGTTCCCGTTCGGATACTGATTCCGGTTTCAGGACCGACAGGCACAGACACAAATACGGGCAGACCAATTTCCATCAGTTCATCCTGGAGATCATCGTACCATCGCTGCACGAACGGCATCACTGTTACAAATACCTCCACGTTTTCCGGATCAGGATAAAATGAAGCGTGGATTCTGGTGCCGCCTGCCAGCGTCAATACCAGGAAGGCACCCACAATCAGTCTGTATCGTTCTTTTCGCATATCTCACCATTGATTCATTGAACTGGTTAACGGATAAGGATCATTTTTCGCGTTGCCTTGAAATTGTCTGCTGTCATTTGATAAAAATAAACACCGGCCGACACCTGTTCACCCAAATCATTCATGCCATCCCAAACAGTGGTATGCTCCCCGGTATTCTGCTCGGCATCCAGCAGAATCCGGACCCGGTTGCCGATGACATTAAATATTTCAATAACCACCCTGCCCCGCCGGGCCAGCTGATAGTGTATCCGCGTCGACGGATTAAATGGATTGGGATAGTTTTGTCCCAGATGAAACGTCAGGGGCGCGAGCGGAATACCGCCGGCATTGTCTTCCGCAAAGGCATCGGTGCCCAGTATGATTTTGAACCGCCGGACAGGCTCATCGCCGGATAAAGACACAACAAACTGATCCGTATCAGCGGGCATGAGGCAGCCCTGATCGAGATCGAACACGAACCGTTTCATGCCCGGGGGCAGGATACCGGTCGCGGTTACAGTAACAGCAACCGAATGGGCCACCTGCAGTGAGGAGGAAATCTCCATTTCCCACTGGCTGCCTTCTTCCGAAGGCGGTTTGAAATTTCCGGCCCAGCGTTCGCCCCCGTCCATGACGGACAACCGGACATAGTCCCCGATGGGCGGTGCCTCACGGAAATCATACCGGTCGCGGCCGCTTTCCGCCGTGCTGCGGAATCCAAGATAATTGGAACCGTCCACAATATCAGTTTCAGGAATCACCGCCGTCCAGTGAAGCACATAGCCGTCTTCACCGGCAAACCGCTCCCGAGACTGTTTCATCACGGCTCTGTCCGGGGCCGCAACAGGAGGAACGGCAATGGATATCGTATCTTCTGACGCGTTATGGATGAAATAGCCATCCCACGGCCGGATCAGCGTTTCATCATACATATAATCGAATCCATTGTACCAGACCGGCTTTTCCACATCGCCTGGAAGATGCATACTGTCCACCGCCACGGGAAAAGCAAAGGGATTGGCAAACTGGTTCCATCCTGGTTTCAGCACAATGGTAAAGGGCCGGCTGATGACATGAGAATAGGCATCATTCACATCAAACGGGGTTCCGTTCTGCGTCACAAGCCAGAAGGCTTTTCCGGGAGTCATGCTGTCCCGCAGAACGGGATATTCACGGTAGGCCTGGCTTTCGGGATCATACCGGTACATCCGCCATTTTTTCGTGTCATATTCCCCGTAATCATCCGTCAAAACACTGTCTATTTCCGGAGCCTCCAGAATCATGGGGATTGAAATCATCCGGTACTGTCTTGGACTGAGATACACAAGCGGATTATAATTCCGCATAAAAAGACGGACGGCAACCGGATGTCCGGCCGGATCACGGCCCGGGTAGAACAGGGTGTAATCCTCACTGGAAATGGAGATATAATACTGGGCACCGGCAATGGTGACGGAATCGCCCGGAATGGATCCGGTCAGGGCAGCACCGGTATGCTGCAGCGTCACGCGATGATACTGGCGTTTCCCGAAAATGCGATAAAACAGTGCTCCGGTGACAGCGGTAAAGTCATCCGGTACGGGAACCGATACATAAAACGCCGTGCCAATAACCGGGCTGTCGGTGATCACCTGAAAATATTCTTCCAGTCCCCTGCCTGCAAGCGGCATCGTGTCCGGACTCGACAATGCATTATGGAATACCACCAGATCGGCTGAATATACTCTTGTTTCCTCCGGCATAAACGAAACGGACAGTGTCAGGCTGTCGCCCGGCAGCAGTGAAAAGGATGTCCACTCCGTATCGAAATAATCCCTGTCGGGCCCGTCGAAATAGAGGGTATCCACTTCCAGCGATGCCTCTCCGTTATTCCAGATATGGAAATATGAAACAGCGGATGTGCCGGTCAGGACATTCCCGAAATCGATTTGTTCCGTGCTGACAATCACTTCCGGCGAACCGCCGTACCCTTCCAGGCCCAGCGAATCCGGCGAGGGATTGCCGTCATGGTATACATCCATCCATGCCGTATACATGCGAACAGAGTCCGGTGAAAAGCTTATTTTGATATAACCGCTGTCTTCGGGAAGGATCTCTTGCGTGAATGATGACAATGCAAAAAAGAGACTGTCCCCGCCCCGTATATGAACGGAATCCAGGAGGCAAAGGGCCTCTCCATAGTTAATGATCAGCAACGAATCCATGACTGTGCTCCCGACCGGTACATGGCCGAAAGCGAGCACATCCTGATGATAGAACAGACCGGCAGCAACGCCCCGACCGCTGATCCAGACTCTGTCCGGACTGCTGACGGCGTTGCTTTCGATAATCATGGGCGCCCTGTAGGAACGCGCTTCTTGCGGCGCGCAGATCAGGCGTATATAGCCTGTATCGGAAGGCAGCAGCTGAAATTCGGACGAACGCATCCAGAAAACATCATAATTATACAGCATTTTAAACGGTCCCATGTTCAGCGTATCGCTGCCGCTGTTGATAACCATCAGCGAGTCCATCACCTGGGATCCTACCTGCACCGGGCCGAAATCGAGTGAATCAACAGGAATGGTCAGCAGATGGGTAACTCCCCGGCCCGACAGAAAAACACTCGCATTGCCACCGCTGCTCACAATATCCACCCGGGCGGAATAAGTGCGAATCGTATCCGCGTGGAACACAATGACCATGTACTGACTGTCTCCGGGCGCCAGAAACAGGGGCGCCGAAAGCATTTCAAAGGCGGCCGTATCCGCACCAAAAAAAGTATAGGAATCGATGTCCAGATCCGCATCGCCCGCGTTTGTGACCAGAACGGAATCACGCACCATGCTCCCCGCCAGGATTTCGCCGAATGCCAGCGATGTGCCGGACATCTCCAGGACCGGTGCGACGGCCGTTGCGGACACACGGATGGTATCCGGACTGCTGTCGTAATCACTGCTGATGATAACATATGCTGTTTTGCTGCCCCGGCTCAGCGGGGCAAACCGGAGTGCCATTTCAAGTGTATCCAGGGGCGCAACGACCGCGGCCCCTCCCCCGCTGACCAGGGCAAATTCGGACAAATTGGGGCCGGTTAAAAAGGAATTTTCAATATCTCCCATCTCCATATGGGGATTGATCACGGATAGTTTCAGCGTGTCCGCCTCTCCAACCAGAAGTGTGTCAAATTCCACCGATGATGGACTGGTTTTCCAAAGCGTGGACAGGCGCAGCACAGAGATGCCTGTTCTGCCATGCCCCACATAGGCCCGGTTGTCGGCGAGCACCACATCATGAGTGCCGTAGCCGGTACGCAGATATCCGGCTGTCCGGAGCTCCCCGGGATCACTGATATCAACGACCTGCAATCCGGAATCCATCAGGGCCAGATAGCAGTGGTGTCCTGAAATACGGACATCCGTAACCGATGTTTGTGTCGGGAACATTCCCGTCTCATCGAGAAATGGTGTGTTGCGGATTTTGACGGCATGAAGTCCGTCCGTATCTCCCACCATTGCATAATCACCAAAGACATCCACCCGGCGATCGAGCCCCGTGGATGCATAAAAGCCGGTTCGCTGGGGAGTCGACGGATTACTCAGATCAACAATATGCAGTCCCTTGTCATCTGCTATGAACAATGAATCTCCCTGGACGGCCATATCAGGTGAGCTGCCGAGGATATCGAATCCCTGATTGACGATTTCATCGAACGCGTAAGGATTGGAAACATCCAGAATATGCAGCAGCGTAGTCCCGTCACCCAGGTCCACATAATCAAGAACCAGGGCCAGTGAGCCGGACAGGCAAAAATCCACGATCTGTCCCAGGGGAAAAAACACATCGGTCTGGGCTGTAAAATAGGCGTTTGAAATATCAATACCCGTCAGACGGGTTGCACCGGACACAAAAGCATAATTTCCCATGAGCTGGATACGATCGGAGCTTCCGCCCGTAGCATGGTATCCGATATAATCCGGATACTCCGGATCACCAAAATAACCAATCCGCATGCCTGCGTTGTCTGCGGCGGCATACACCGTATCCGACCGCACCGCAATGGACCGCAGATTCATACCCGTCATGACAGTTGCCTGTATGGACGGCACTCCCACATCAAACACATCAATGACATGAAAATATCCCGCAGGATCCGACAGATTCCGGTAATGGACAAAAGCTGTATCATTGCGAACAAAAATGCCCTCAGGATCACCATTGAGATTGTAAAATCCCTTCTGCCGGACATTTTCCGGATTGGTAATATCATAAATATATACGCCATGCACACTGAGACCCCTGACCGTGATATACGCCCGGGTATCCGTAACAAATACATTGGATACATCATCCAGACTGATCAAATTGATGGAAACCGGCGTTCCGGGAGACGTGATATCAATGATATGAACCCCGTTGTCGGCATCGGAGAGATAGGCGTATCCGCCCCGCACATGGATATGGCGCACTCCTCCCCCCACAAATAATGAAGTGACCGGTACCGGATCGGCCGGATTGCTGACATCGACAATTTCGAGTCCCGAATGTTCGGGATCCGACAGGGCCACACAGGCATAACCGTCACTCACTGCCACATCCGAGGCGTATCCCTGCAGTACGGCAGATCCGGTGCTGTCCGGGTTACCGGGATCTGAAATACGGACGATCTGCAAACCGGCATTGCCGTCGGCGATATAGGCATATTCCCCCGATATATCAATCCCCTGTGCATTCCCGGGTGTTATCCATGAACCGATTTTCGGGGGAACAAGAGGCGTGCTGACATCAATGACCTGAAATCCCGAATCCCAGGCAGCCACATAGGCGATATTACCGTCCATAACGACATCCCTGGCACTCCCGACAAGAACGTTGCCGCCGGCAAATGCGGGTGTTTCGGGGACACTGATATTGACAATCTGTAATCCCAGATTTCCGGTCGCGAGTACGGCCAGATCGCCAGTCACATAAACACCGCCTGTAATGGAACTGCCGATCCGCAGATCCCCGACCTCCGCAGGAGTGCGCAAATTACCGGCGTCGATAATATGCAGTCCTTCATAATCATCCGACACAAATGCGATCCCATTGGGTGCGGAAACATTCACTGCATTCCCCGGTGTATCCACGGAACCCATCATATCCATGGTCAGCGGATCGGTTATATCCACCACGTGGAGTCCGGCATCACCCGCCGCCACATATGCCCTGTTACCGGTCACATCCACACCCCGGGCCGATCCATCCATCACAAAACCGCGGATATAGGAAGGTGCTGCCGGATTGGTGATATCGGCCACGACCAGGTCATTGTTCCCGTCGGCAATAATCATCACATTGTCGTACGCGGCCACATCCCAGGCCGTCCCGTCCGTATTGAAAGAGCCCACGTAAGCGGCAGAGGCGGGTTCACTGATATCAATAACGTCAACACCCGCTTCTCCGGAAGCAAGGTATGCATAATTACCGTACAGTACCAGCGATCTCGCATCTCCCTGTGTGTCAACGCGCCGGACAAGAACCGGACTGGCCGGCGTACCGACATCAATAACGGCCAGGCCTGAGTCTCCAACAGCCACATACGCATATCCATCACGGACCTTGCAGTCATAGGCCAGCCCGCTGAAAATGATGGATCCGGCGGAATGCATGGCGCCGGGAGAGGAAATGTCAATGATCTGAAGCCCCGCCGCATCCGCAGCCACATAGGCCAGTTCAGAATCGAGGGTGATGTTCCAGATATAGGCCGGCAGAACGAATTCGCCGGTTATCACCGGACCGGCCGGATCAGAAACATCCAGGACATCCAGCGCGGCACCCCTGCCGAGATACAGAAAATCCCCGGAAAAAGCACTGGCATGGCACGGTCCGCCGGGCCACCGGCCCAGCAGCCGCATATCAAGGTCCCGGGCAGACAGTTCCCGGACTGTGCTGCCAAACACACAGAAGACAATCAATGATATTCGTATCCATTTCATAGGTATGTCCTTTTTCATCTCTTGTCTGTCCATTCCAGCCTGAATAAGGATCTTTTATTCCGGCGGCTGCGGCGGTGGCGGCAATTCCACAAGCCCCGGATTGATGCCTGAACCGGCTGCATCGGCAGCCCCTTTGCGACTATTCGTCCCCGGTACAAACACGGCTCCCAGCTGACCGGCCATGATTTCCAGGCGGTTTTGAATCAGCTGATTGAGATCGGGATTCGGCACATGAAAGGTCTGGGAAAATTCCATCTTTTTCATCACACCCAGCGCTTCAACTGAAGTGGCCGCCATCAAATAATTTTTATTGGCCCTTTCACGCGCAAGGGGAAACCGCGAATCGAGCTGATAGACCCGGTCAAAATCCCTGGCTGCATACTCCCAGTTCCCCTGGGTTTCATACCGCACAGCCCGGCTGTACAGCCGGAATGTTTCCAGGTCATGGGGCCGGTTGGCCTGGATGGCCATTTCCAGCTGCGGGTCAATACGGCCTTTAATGATTTTGATGATTTCCAGGATAATTTTTTTCTCATAATCCACAATGTTATAATGAAAATCAGCCGCACTAAAGCGATTCGGCGGTTTCTTATGCAGAATGTCCCGGATATAAATGTTCATATTCAGGATATTGTCCGCCGCGGAATCGAAGGCCCCGCATATGACCCAGCCGGCCCCCAAAATACTCCCGAGTTTATAAAGCACATCATTCCGCTTCAAATCCAGGGAAGTTGCGCTCATTTCCTCCATCAGGGTTTGAATACGCACCGGATCCACCACCTCGATGCCTTTTATTTTCCGAAGGTCGGAAACGATCAGATCTGTAAAAGCAGCTTCGTATATTTCATGCTGATCGTTGCTGCCCAGATAGATGATCGGAAAAACAGCAATGGTGTTCGCGGCCCGTATCGTATCAACCTGCAGCTGAGTTTGATCGAGCAGCAGTCGTACATCCTCCCTGGCGAGATCCTTTTTCAGATGATAGTAACGTCCCTCCATCTGGTTCCGGAACGGCGAAGGAGTCAGTTGATTGTAGGTCTGATACAGTGCCAGTGCCTTTCTCGGACTGCCCGTGAATTCAAGGCATATGCCATAATAAAAAATAGTTTTGGTATCCCGCGGTGCGAGCCGCATTGCCCGCAGCAGCAATGCCTTTGCCCGCCTGTATTCCTGTGCATAGACCAGGCGAACCCCCAGTTCGCGAAGGGCCTCCACATTATTCGGATCTTCCCTTAAAATAGCCACCCATTCCTGGATGGATTTTCGGAATACCGGCGCAGTCTGTCCCTGAACAGGCAGAACACAACACGCATACGTTATCAGAAACGCGATACAGATCACACCATATGATCTGCCTGCACCCCCCTTTCGGGGCTGTTTTCCCGTTTTGATTCGTATCATTTGGCCTCGCCATTTTCATGGATTCCAAAAGTAATGACAAAATGCGTTCCTTTTCCCTTCTGAAGCTGTACCTTCCCTTCCAGCTGTTCTTCCACAAGGATATAGACAAGCTGCAGACCCAGGGTTTTACCTGAACGGAAATCCATCATTTCGGGCAACCCGATTCCGTTGTCTTTGATGCTCAAACGGATGGATTTCTCATTATCTATCGATATATCTACCGAAATCCGGCTTTCATGATTCCAATCCTGCGGGAATGCGTGTTTCAGGGCATTGGATATCAATTCGTTAACAACCAGACCGGCAGGTATCGCATAATCCATACTCAGAAACACATTTTCTCCGTTCACCTGCAAATCAATGCTTTTCGAATCGAGCGGGTAGGATAGCCGGTAACCATCCGCCATTTCACGTACGTAAGTGCAAAAATCGATCCGTGTAAAATCGTGCGACTGATACATTTTTTCATGCACACGGGCCATGGCCAGCACACGCTGCCTGCTTTCCCTGAACATTTCCAGGGATTCGATATCTTTGGCATAATTGGATTGAAGATTCAGCAGACTCGAAATCACCTGCATGTTGTTTTTTACCCGGTGATGCACCTCTTTCAGCAAAATCTCCTTTTCCCTGAGTGATGACTGCAGCTGAGATTCAACGTGCTTTTTTTCCGTGATATCCCGTGAGATTCCGAATGTACCGATGGTTCTGCCATTCCGGTCATACAACGGGACTTTTGTGGTGGCATTCCACAGCAGGCCATGCCCCTTTTTCATGATTTTCTGTTCCTTGTCGATAAGGGGCTTTCCGGTTTTCATCACGTTGAGCTCATCGATCTGCATTTCGTTGGCCTGCGGCTCCGGGAAAAAATCAAAATCTGTTTTTCCGGCACATTCATTTTCATCATCCAGGCCCTTGTCAACCAGCCATGCATTATTCACCAGCAGAAACCGTCCGCGACGATCCTTGAAAAAAATTTTATCGGGAATGGTATCCATCAAAGCCTGCATCAGATTCCGTTCCCGTTCCAGAGTGCGTTCGGTTTTTTTCTGTTTTTCCCGCTGGGCGAGGGTCTGAAGCACAAATGACACATCTTCCGCCACTTCTTCAAACAGGTTTTTCTGCTCCGGATCCGACAGGACCAGCCCGGGAACGCTGACACACAACAGGCCGAAGAGGGATTTTCCATAGTGCAGCTTTGTGCCCATAACAAACCAGTTTTTCTGTCTGGCGGGCAGAAAAGACCATTTCGAAGCGGCTTCCTCTTTATTTATAACAATGGCGCCATCCGATTCGAACATATCACTGAAAACAGACGGCAGTTTTTTATTCATGAATCCCAGAAGATATTCGCCGAAATTTTCACCCACTCCGGCACTGGCAACAGCATTGCAGCGCTGGCGGGAATTGATCAGAAGAATCCACGCGCTGTAAAAACCGCTCGTTTCAATCAGATTGTCGCAAATCCCCTGCAGCAGACGTTTCCGGTTGGTTTCCCTGGTAATCAACTGATTGACATTCCGGATCGAATGAAGCATGCGAACCAGGTGCGTGACACGCTTTTCAGCCCGGTTCCGTTTCCGGATATTGAACCACAGCATGGTAATGGTGATCATCTGCATCACGATGATCACGGCTGAAGGCCAGATGACCCGGTAATGCCGCTGGTAAAAGGTCAAAGGCCGGTTAACCAATTCGCTGCCCTCCGGCAGATATGCCTCAGAAATATGGTGTTTTTTCATGACCTGAAAATCGAATTTATACCGGCCCAGGCTTTCGGTATACACTGGTATTTCAGATGCTTTTTCACCATCCAGTATGCGAAGCACCAGGTCTCCGACCACCATGCCCTGGGTTTGACCGGAATTCAGTTTGCCTCCGACAATGCCTTCTCCCAGATATTGCTCGGTAAACGCATAAACCGGAACAGCGGATACACTGCAAATCTCACGGATCATCCGGGATGGTGAAAAAGAGTGCTCCAGCCTGTCTTTTGAAATGGTCTGGGCCAGAATCACATCCGATTCAGGCAGTGAGGCCACCTTATCAATCAGTTCGCTCCTCGAATAATCCGCCGCATCGATGTACGATACAGCCAGTGAATCCATGTTCTTCAGTGTTCTTTGTGCAACATTCTTGATACTTTGGCCTGTTTCCGTATTGTCGATCAGAATATTCAGTCTCCGCATATCCGGATGAAGCCGCCGGATCAGCATGATACTGGATATAAAATCAAACACCTCGATAATACCGGTCGCCTCCGGAATATTGTCCAGGGAAGCCGGATCAAAATCACTGATACCGCAAAAAACAAAAGGCACACCGGAAAACATATTTTCATAAAATTCCCTGACAAATTGATACGCATTGTCATCCGAAGCCACGACCACATCAAACTGCAGGGTTTTGTATTTCAGTTGATAGATTTCATACAGGTCATGCAAAATCCGTTCATCATAAATCCGCTTCGTATCCAAATACTCGATGAAGAGCTCAACATCATCCCGTTCTGTTTCGAGTGTTCTCTGAAGACCCGCAACGATACCGTCCGCCCATTTGAATCCGGGGTGATACGAATTGATCAGCAATACCCGCCTTGAATACCCGGACAGCTTTTCAGCATATCCTGCATTTGCGCAGAAAAAAACAAAAACCATCAGAATCATGAAAAGGCATTTTTGATGTCTGTGCCGCACAAAAAGCGCTTTTTTCATACAACAACCATTTCATTCACCGGCTTGTCATCCCATCGATGAAAAATCCCGGTCCATATTCCGGTACTGGATGGCTTCGCTGACGTAATGAGGATGAATGGCTTCACTGCCATCCATATCGGCGATGGTCCGGGCGACTTTCAGCACACGGTCATAGGCACGCGCCGACAGTCCCAGGCGCTCGATGGCGGTTCTGAGCAGCCGGTCGCCGTGATTGTCAATCCGGCAATACAACCGTATTTCCTTCGAACCCATATGCGCGTTGCAGTACATGCCTTTATGTGTTCTGAACCTGTCGAGCTGAATGGCTCTGGCATTTTCAACACGTCTCCGTATGGTCCGGGAATTTTCTCCCGATGTTTTCCCGGCCAGCTCCTGATACTGCACGGCCGGTACATCGATATGAAGATCGATCCTGTCAAGAAGGGGACCGGATATTCGGGAACGATATCTTTGAATCTGGGGAATTGAACAGGAACAATCATGACCGGGATCACCGAAATAACCGCAAGGACAGGGATTCATGGCCGCCACCAGCATAAAATTCGCCGGATAACTGACGGACAGGGCGGCACGGGCAATGGTCACACCGCCGTCTTCCATGGGCTGTCTCATGACCTCCAGAACGTTTTTTCTGAATTCCGGCAGTTCATCCAGAAACAGGACGCCGTGATGGGCCAGACTGACTTCACCGGGTCGGGGCACATGCCCTCCTCCGATCAATCCCGCATCCGATATGGTATGATGCGGAGAACGAAACGGCCTTGTTGCAATCAGTGCCGTATCCGGAGGCAGATGACCGGCCACAGAATGAATTTTGGTTGTTTCCAGGGCCTCATCCAGTGTCAAATCCGGCAGAATGGTGGGAATGCGTTTGGCCAGCATGGTTTTTCCGGATCCGGGCGGCCCGATCATAAGCACATTGTGTCCACCCGCCGCGGCCACTTCCAGTGCCCGTTTTACATGCGCCTGACCTTTGACATCAACAAAATCAAAGGCATAGTTCCGGTTGCGTGAAAACACATCGTCCATTTTCACGGAAAAAGGCAGTACGCCGTCACCGTCATGAAGCAGTGCAATGGTTTCCTGCAATGAATCCACCGGAAATACATCCAGGCCCTGGGCCATGGCCACCTCTTTGGCATTTTCCCTGGGAACAATCATCCGCTTCAAAGGATCACTGCGCACAGCCACGGCGATGGACAGGCCGCCCCGGATGGCCCGGACCTTGCCGTCCAATGCCAGTTCGCCAAGAATGACGGTATCGGCCAGCTTTTCCTGATCAATCTGGCCGCTGGCCGCCATAATACCTACAGCCATCGGCAGATCAAAAGCCGATCCTTCTTTTCGCACATCCGCGGGCGCCAGATTCACCGTTATCCGTTTTCTGGGAAAGAAAAAACCGGCATTTTTAATAGCCGCCGATACCCTCTGTTTGGATTCCCGGACAGCCCCTTCAGGCAGACCCACCGTAAAAAATTTGGGCAGTCCTCCCTCCAAATGTGCTTCGACTTCAACAATATATCCATCAATACCAAAAACAGCCGCACTAAGGACCTTTGAGAACATGGTAAGCTATAGTATTTGGATAAGTTTATACAAGTATATTGAATTATTTCATAAGAATCAAGACATTTTTCGAGTCACAGCATATGAAAAAAACATGCATCCGGGTGCAATTATTTGCGAATACTCCCCAATGCTTCACGAATTGTCTGTATTTGCGTCATTTTCTCCTCCGGAGAAGATTCCGCTACACGGCCCGGATAGCCCTTCCGGGAGCGCAAAAAAACAGGTTTGGCGTTCCGGCCCCCCCCGCCTGCCGTACCGGCCACAACCGTTACATTGTCAAACATCATGTCCAGGTCATAGGTGGCCTGAAAACCAAACCGGACCAGTCCTGTGGAAATTTCCTGTTGGAAAAGGTTTTCAAGATCCGTTAACTCGGAAGAGGTAAAAAATTCACCGTTTTCATTCCCAAAATCAATATGAATATCCGACTGATCGTCGATTTCCCATGAAATATCCTGCCATGATCCGAATGCGTCATCAAGCCACTCCGAATAGCCGTGGGATAAATCCGAGAGATAATACCAGCCCGCTGATACATCGGTCACAAGAAATGCCTGCAGCGACCAGTTTTCAGTCTGCCCGGGCGAAACGACAAACCGCAAATAGGGAATCGCCGGCATACCCGTATCATCCGTGATCAGAATGATCG
>Ga0272442_10001203_pt1 | contig 39985 bp, 38 predicted proteins | sample SSMForm2O_FD_200262 | JGI IMG/M metagenome (GOLD analysis project Ga0272442, IMG submission 200262) | Marine sediment archaeal communities from Little Sippewissett salt marsh, Falmouth, MA, United States - SSM-Form-2O | ecosystem: Environmental > Aquatic > Marine > Wetlands > Sediment ... | reverse complement strand
GCTGAGCTCAGGGCCGACTTCCTGCTACTGGGCCAGCTGAAGGCTCGGCAGGTCGATACGTCCGAAGGCGTTGAAGTTCGCCTCCGAGACGTTCTCCGACCAGCCGCCCACGGTCTCGGGGAACCACAGCGGGAAGACCGGGAGGTCCTCGACGAGAACCTGCTCGGCCTCCTGGTAGAGGGCGTTCGCCTCGGCGATGGTGTCGGCCGAAGCCGCCTCGTTGATCAGCGCGTCGAACTCCTCGCTGGAGTAGTCGCCGTCGTTGGCGCTACCCGTGCTCGCATACAGCGGGGAGAGGAAGTTCTCGATGTTCGGGTAGTCGAACTGCCACCCGGTGCGGAACATCCCGTCGAGCTCGCGGGCGTTGATCTGCTCCCGGAAGGTGCCGAAGTCCACCACGGGCTGCGCGACGCACTCGATGCCGAGCGTGGAGTTGATGCTGTTGCACGCCGCCTCGGTCCAGGCCTTGTGGTCCCCGTCGGCGTTGTACGACAGCGTCAGCGTCCCGTCGAAGCCGCCGGCGGCCTCGAGCGCAGCCTGAGCAGCAGCCTCGTCGTACGTGCAGTTGTCGCCGCAGGCGCCCTCCACGTAGCCATCGACCACCGGTGACACGTAGCTGTCGGCCGGAGTGCTGGTGCCCTCGAAGATGGTCTCGGTGATCGTCTCGCGGTCGATCGCCCGGGAGATCGCGACGCGCAGGTCGGGGTTGTCGAACACGGTCGGGTTGCCGTCCGCGTCCTGCAGCGGCACGGTGATGGTCTGGATGACGCCGGCCGGCTGAACCACCTGACGGTCGCCGAGATCGCTCTTGAACTGCTCACCCGCGAGGGCCGACACGGGGATGTCGTCGAGGACGTCGAGGTTGTTGGCCAGCAGGTCCGCGTACGCGGCGTCGGTGTCCTGGTAGATCCGGAACGTGACGTCCTCGATGCTCGGCTGGTCCGGGCCCGTGTAGTCCCCGTAGGCCTGCAGCACGATCTCCTGCTGCGGGGAGTAGGAGACGAACTCGAACGGGCCGTTGCCGACCGGGTTCTGGCCGAACGCGTCCGGGTCCTCGAAGAAGACCTCGGGCAGCGGCGCGAACGCCGAGTAGCCGACGACGGTCGGGAAGATGGCGAACGGGCGGTCCAGCACGACCTCGAGTGTGAGGTCGTCGACGGCGGTCAGGCCAGACATCTCGGTGATCGGGGCCTCGTCCTCGGTGATCTGCTCGTCACCGTTGGCGTCCTCGCCCTGAAGGTCCTCGAAGCCCTGGATGGCGGCGCCGTCGGGGCCGAAGAAGTACGAGTTGAGCTGCGCGTTGGGGCCGTAGGACGCCCAGTTCCACGCGTCGACGAAGGATTGGGCCGTGACCGGCGTCCCGTCGTGGAACGTGTAGCCGTCCTTCAGCGTGATCGTCCACGTCTGGTTGTCGTCGGAGGAGAACTCCTCGGCGATCGCGTTGTAGGGCGCCGCGTCCTCAGCCTCGTACTCGACGAGGCCGGTGAACATTGCGTCCAGAGGCGTTCCACCGCAGGTCTCGTTCGTGTTGGACGGGATGAACGGGTTCTCCGGGTCGCAGCCGTTGATCACGGCCGCACCGGCCGCGGCACCACCGGCAGCCTCGGTCGCCTCGGGGCTCTCGGCGCCGTCACCGTCGTCGTCGCTCCCACATGCTGCGAGGATGAGCGACAGCGCTGCTGCGCCCGCCACCCAACTCGTGCGCTTACCTACGCGCATACATCCTCCTAGATCGAATCTCGCGCACACCCCTCGGGCGGCGTCTACCGATGGCAGGCGAACGTGAGCCTCACCATCGACCAATGGTGGCACCCGTCCCGTGGGCCGATGACCATCGGGCCGGGTATGCGGGTCTCGGTTTGGTCACAATGCGGACACCGGCTCTGTCGTCACCTGCCGCTGTCGTGCTTGCGGCGTGCCGCCTGCCTGGCCCGCTCCGTGGCGCTGAGGGTCACCGCTCGCAGCCGGACGGCCTCAGGAGTGACCTCGACGCACTCGGCGTCCCGGCAGAACTCCAGGGCCTGCTCCAGCGACAGCACCCGCGGGGGGACGAGGCGCTCGAGCTCCTCGGCGGTCGACGAGCGCACGTTGGTCAGCTTGCGCTCCTTGGTGATGTTGACGTCCATGTCGTCGCCCCGGGCGTTCTCCCCGACGATCATCCCCTCGTAGACCTGTGCCCCCGGCTCGACGAAGAGGGTCCCGCGCTCCTGCAGGTTGAACATCGCGTACGAGGTGACCTGGCCGGCGCGGTCGGCCACCAACGAGCCCGTTGGACGGGTCAGCAGGGGACCGAACCACGGCTCGTAGCGTTCGAACACCTGGTGGGCCAGGCCCGTGCCGCGGGTCTCGGTGAGGAACTGCGTGCGGAAGCCGATGAGCCCGCGCGCGGGCACCAGGTACTCCATCCTCACCCAGCCCGTGCCGTGGTTGACCATCTGCTCCATGCGGCCCTTGCGGGAGGCCAGCAGCTGGGTGAGCGCACCGAGGTACTCCTCCGGCGCGTCGATGGTGAGGCGTTCGACGGGTTCGTGGACCTTGCCGTCCACCTGTCGGGTCACGACCTGGGGCTTGCCCACGGTGAGCTCGAAGCCTTCCCGGCGCATGGTCTCCACCAGCACCGCCAACGCAAGCTCCCCACGGCCTTGTACCTCCCAGGCATCGGGCCGCTCCGTCGGGAGGACACGCAGCGAGACGTTGCCGACGAGTTCGCGCTCGAGCCTCTCCTTGACCAGCCGTGCAGTGAGCCTGGTACCGCCGGAACGACCGGCCAACGGCGAGGTGTTCGTGCCGATCACGATCGACAGCGCGGGCTCGTCGACGGTGATCAGCGGCAGGGGCCGCGGGTCGTCCGGGTCGGCCAAGGTCTCCCCGATGGTGATGCCGGGCAGACCGGCCACCGCGACGATGTCGCCGGGGCCCGCCTCGTCCGCTGGAACCCGCTCGAGCGCCTGGGTGACGAGCAGGTCGCTGACCTTCGCTCGTTCGACCGATCCGTCCGTACGGCACCACGCGACCTGCTGGCCCCGGCGCAGGGTGCCCGCATGGATGCGGCACAGCGCGAGCCGGCCGAGAAACGGGCTGGCGTCGAGGTTCGTGACGTGCGCCTGCAGGGGGGCGTCCGCGTCGTAGGTCGGCGCGGGGACGGTGGTCAGGATCGTCTCCATGAGCGGGACGAGATCGTCCGCGTCCGGCTCGGTGCCATCCGCCGGCTGGGTCAGGGACGCGAGGCCGGAGCGGGCCGCCGCGTACACGACCGGGAACTCGATCTGCGCCTCCGTGGCGTCCAGGTCGAGGAACAGCTCGTAGACCTCGTCCAGCACGGCCGCGATGCGCGCGTCGGACCGGTCGGTCTTGTTGATGCACACCACGATGGGGAGGTCGGCCTCGAGGGCCTTGCGCAGCACGAACCTCGTCTGTGGCAGCGGGCCCTCGCTCGCGTCGACGAGCAGGACGATGCCGTCGACCATGGCCAGACCGCGCTCGACCTCGCCGCCGAAGTCCGCATGTCCGGGGGTGTCGATGATGTTGACCGTCACCGGATGCTCGGCGGCCGATCCGCGCTGCCAGCGCACCGCGGTGTTCTTGGCCAGGATCGTGATGCCCTTCTCCCGCTCCAGGTCACCGGAGTCGAGAACGCGCTCGGCGACGTCCTGGTTCGCCCGAAAGGCCCCGGACTGCCACAGCATGGCGTCGACCAGGGTGGTCTTGCCGTGGTCGACGTGAGCCACGATGGCCACGTTGCGCAGGTCGTCCCGAACAGGCATGCCACCATCCTTGCGCACCTGCCCCGCGGAACTGACCACGTGAGGTGGAGGGTCAGCGCAGGGTGGAGGGTCAGCGCAGGAGGGCGACGAGCGCGTCGCGCCGCCGCGCCAACGCCCTCGCCCCAGCCTCGGTGGCCTCGGGGATGCCTGTGGTCAGCAACCGCTGCAGCCCTGGGTCGCCGGCGGCAGCACCCCGGCGCATGAAGCGCACAGCGCCGCGCAGCCGCGGCCCCACGCGGTCCAGCACGGCGACCGGGTCGTCCAGCGGCTGGCCGTACCCCTCGGCCAGCGCGCGCAGCCCGGCGGCCTCCGCCTCCGGCCGGTCGCCATGGCGCAGGACGAACTGCCAGGCAGCGAAGGCCAGGTCGTCACCACGGTTGCCTGGAGCCGCCATGTCCCAGTCGAGCACCACCGCCAGCCGGCCGTCGGCGTCCACCACGACGTTGTGCGGGCTGAGGTCGTTGTGGCAGATGACACCACCTGCGCTACGCGCCACCCGTCCACGCCGCCACGTCAGCGGCTCGGCCGGGAAGTCCGTCGTCGCGTCGTGCAGCGCACGCAGCCAGGCCCCGAGGGAGGCGACGAGCGCACCTCGCCGGAACGCGGGGTCGACCACGTCGTCGTCGCCGACGGTCCGTCCAGGCACGAAGCGCAGCACCTCGCGGCCGTCAGGGTCAGTCCCCAGCAGGTCCGGGACGTGCGGAAGACCAGCGGCATGGACGTGGGCCAGCAGCGCGTGGACGGCGGGCGTCCATGCCCCGGTGGGACGGCGAACGGTGTCCCCCACCCGAACGGCACCGCCGACCCTCCCGCCGGCCAGCGGCTCAGGCGTGGCCAGGAGATCGGCGACGGCGTGGACGACCGGCCAGTCGGCCGGGAGCCAGGCCACACCGGCCAGCCTGTCGGGCCCCAGCCAGGCGAGCCGGTCGTGGTCCTGCAAGGCAGCAGGTTCGTCGCCAGCAGGCACCGTGGCCAGGTACACGCGAAGCAGAGCGCCACCGGGCAATGCGGCGTCGGGGCCCACCCGGGCCCCGACGTCCACCTGCACCCCGAGCTCCTCGCAGCACTCGCGTCGCAGCGCGCCGACCTCGGTCTCCCCCGGCTCGACCTTGCCGCCCGGGAACTCCCAGCCGCCGGCGACCGCCGACGGGGCCGAGCGGCGCGCAGCCAGCAGCTGGCCGTCACGCACGATCGCCGCACCCACCACGACCTGCGGTCTCGTCATCGCACGCCCTCCTGGCCACGAACCCTGCCATGGGTCGCCGGGACGGTCGTGGTGTGCCACCGTTGAGTCATGAGCGAGCTGATCGGGCCTGCGGCCCTGGCCACGGCACTGGAGAGCCTTCCGCTGTGGAACGGGAGCACGACCTCTCTGGAGCGCACCATCACCGCTCCCGACTTCCTCACTGCCGTCCGTGTCGTGGACGACGTCGCCGTTGCCGCCGAGCAGGCCAACCACCACCCGGACATCGACATCCGCTGGCGTCGGGTGCGCTTCGCCCTCAGCACCCACGACGCCGGCGGCGTGACCGAGAAAGATCTGGCCCTCGCACGGGTCATCGACGGCATCGCCGCCGGTCACGACGCCACCTGAGTCGGAGCAGCTCGGGCGTGCTGCCCCTCACCCGTGACGCCTCAGGCACTCCCCGAGCTACTCACGGTGATCACGGCGCAGACGCTTCGTCTCCCCTCGACGACGCTTGGCGGTGAGGCGCCGTTCGACGGCGGATCGGCTGGGCCGCGTCGGACGTCGGGACGGCGGCGGGGGCGCGATCGCCGCCAGCACGGCGGCGCGCAGCCGCTCACGGGCGGCGCGACGGTTCTGCCACTGCGACCGCTCGTCCGCGGCCACGACCCTGAGAACACCGTCGGGAACCCTCGCCCGGAGCCGACGACGCTGAGCAGGCGACAGCACGCGCGACGCGTCGGCGTCCCAGCGCACCTCCACCCGGCTGGACGTGGTGTTCACACCCTGGCCACCCGGCCCGGAGGACCGCGAGAACCGCCAGGCGAGCTCGTCGGCGGGAATGGTCAGCGACCGGTTGACCACCAGGTCGCCTGCCACGTCGTCGCCGGGCGTCATCGGTCACTCGGGCCGTCAGCGGCGGTCGGCGCGGGTGGCACTGGTCGACGCAGTCGCCGGTGGGCGGGGTCCGCCGGTGTAGATCCAGGCGTAGGCGAGACCGATGAACACGCCTCCACCGATCATGTTGCCGATCGTGGCGGGCAGCAGGTTGTCGACCAGGAACTCGGCCCACGTGGCGTCCAGCCCGGACAGGATCGCCGCGGGGACGAAGAACATGTTCGCCACTGAGTGCTCCATGCCGAGGGCGACGAAGCCCATGACGGGGAACCAGATGCCGGCCATCTTGCCGAGGGTGTCACCGGAGGAGTAGGCCTGCCAGGCGGCAATGCACACCAGCAGGTTGGCCCCCACCCCCCTGACGAGCGTCTCGACGAAGGAGCGGTCGAGCTTGCCTGCCACGATCTCGTGCAGGAAGACGGTCGCGTCTGCCCCGGCCACGTAGATGCCCGTGGCGATCCCCAGGAGCGCCGCCGCCGCGAGTGCCCCCGCGAAGTTGCCCAGGTAGCTCAGGGTCCATGTCCGCAGCACCGCCGCGGCACCCAGCGACCGGCGGTACCACGCCACCAGAAAGGTGGCGCAGTTCGAGGTGAACAGGTCGGCGCCGGTGAGTACGACGGCGATGAAGCCCAGCGGGAACACCGCGCCGAAGACGAACTTCTGCAGGCCAGGGTTGGACTCGCCCAGCTCGACAGCCCCACCCGCGACGACCGTGCCCAGCAGCCCGCCGACGCCCAGGAACGCCCCGCCGAGCACGGCACGGGTGACGAACCTCGCCCGCGGCATGGCCGCCGAGGCACAGCTGGTCGACTCGGCGTAGTCGACCACCTCCGCCGGCGTGAGGTTGGTTCGGCCCATCGGCGCTGACCCTACGGCGTACCGTCTTCGCCTGTGAGCGACCTGGAGCCCGCTTCCCCCGACCCGCGGGACATGCGCTGCTCCGACGCGGACCGCGAGGCGGTCGCCGAGGTGCTGCGGGGCGCCATGGCAGACGGACGACTGGACTACAACGAGCTCTCCGACCGACTCGACCAGGCGTACGCGGCCCGCACCTACCGCGACCTCGAACCCCTGGTGCTGGACCTGCCGGGCTCCCCTGCGGTGAACCTGCCGACGCCACGCCCCGGTGCGTCCCCACGGCCGTCACCCGCCGGAGCGGGCGCGCTGGATCGCATCGGCGGCGAGGCGAGCAGCGGCTCGGCAGTGGCCATCATGGGCGGCGCCACCCGCAAGGGCGCCTGGGTGGTGCCACCGTCGTTCACCGCCGTCGCCATCATGGGCGGCGTCGATCTCGACCTGCGTCAGGCGCGCTTCGAGGTGCCGTCGGTGACGATCAACGCCGTGGCCTTCTGGGGCGGGATCGAGATCCGGGCACCGGCCGACGTGCGTGTCGTCGTCGACGGCGTGGGCATCATGGGCGGGTTCGAGGGCCCTCGGGACGACGCGGCGGATGGCCGGCCCGACCGGGGAGTCACCGTCCGGGTGACGGGAGTCGCTCTCATGGGCGCGGTCGATGTCAAGCGCAAGGGCGGCGGCTCTCCAGGCTCCGCCCTGGACCGCGGTCCGACGCGCCCGGAGATCACCCCGTAGCCGCGGCGTCTCGGGCCGTTCCGATGGTGCATCGGAGGCTCGCTCCGTGCACCCCGGCTACCGTCGATGCGTGATCCGCAACGAGCAGGTCGTCCGCGCCGAGCCCGAGGTCGTCCACGACCTCATCACCGACGTGTCGGCCTGGTCGCTCTGGTCGCCGCACGTGGCGTCGGTGCAGGCCGTGCGCGGTGACACCTCCCGCGTGCACGAGGGGTGGACCGGACGCGTACGCCCATGGTTCGGCCCGCCGACCACCATGTCGGTGACCCGAGCCGTCACCGGCGAGGGCATCCAGTGGCGCACTCGTGCCTTCGGATACGAGCTGCACTACCGCGATGGGGTCGAGGCGGTGACTCCCGACCAGACGCGGGTGGTGTTCGAGGCCCAGCTGGATGGGCCCGGCGCAGGCGTGCTGGAGCGATTCGTCGCGCCACTCAGTGCGTGGGGCCAGCGACGGCGAATCCGCCGGCTGGGAGCACTCGCCGAGCTCGTGGCGGCGCGGCAGGTGCCCGACCGTCCGTGACGTCGCCGGTCTACGAGGCGTCGACCCTGCCGTAGCGCTCAGCGAGATGACGAAGGGACCGCGCCAGCTCCGCGGACGTCCCGTCAGGAGGGGCACGCCACGACCAGTTGCCGACGAAGACGGACGGGTCGTTCATCCGAGCGCGATCGTCGAGCACGAGCAGGTCCTGCAGCGGGATCACGGCGACCTGGGCACGTGACCCGATCGCCGCCTCGATGAGTGACCACACCACACGGCCGGTGTCGGCATCCGACGGGACCTGGTAGTACGCCGCGACCACCGCGCGCTCGGCGTCGCTCAGCGAGTGCCACCACCCGGCGACGGGCTGGTTGTCGTGCGTGCCCGTGTACACCAGGCACTGCTCGACGAAGCGGTGCGGCTGGTGCGGGTTGTCGGGGGTGCCGTCGAAGCCGAACTGGAGGATGCGCATGCCCGGGAACCCGTTGTCGTCGCGCAGCGTCAGGACGTCCTCGTCGAGAGTCCCGAGGTCTTCTGCGACGAAGGGCATCGACGGGAACGCCGCTCGCAGGGCGTCCACGAACGCCTGCCCCGGGCCGGGAACCCACTGGCCCGCGCGAGCGTCGCGGGCGTCGCCGGGAATCTCCCAGTAGGCCGACAGAGCACGAAAATGGTCGATGCGCACGACGTCACTCAGGGCGAGGCAGCGGCGCAGCCGAGCGAGCCACCAGTCGAAGCCGCGTTGCGCCATCACGTCCCACCGGTACAGCGGGTTGCCCCAGAGCTGACCGGTCTCGCTGAAGTAGTCCGGTGGCACCCCGGACTGCACCAGTAGCCGGCCGTCGTCGTCGAGGTAGAACTCGTCCTGGTGCAGCCAGACGTCTGCGGAGTCGTGGCTCACGTAGATGGGCAGGTCGCCAATCACGGTGAGGCCGCGTCGGTTCGCCTGCTTCTTCAGCGGCATCCACTGCAGGTCGAAGAGGGACAGCACGGCCTCCCAGCGGGCGATTGCGTCCCGTAACTCGTCCCGCGAGGACACGATCGCGCCGGGATCGCGGCGTCGAATCGGGGTCGGCCACTCGAACCACGGGGCTCGGTCATGGGCGTCCTGGAGGGCGTAGAAGTGCGCCGTGTCGGTCAGCCAGGGCTCCGTGGCGCGCATCCGCTCGAGGTGCTCTCGGGCAGGGTGGTCGTCGTCGGACAGGAGTCGGTCGGCAGCCTCCATCAGCTGGGGCAGCTTGACCCGCGGGAGGTCGTCGAACGGCACCGCCGCGTCTGTCACTGAGTCACGCAGATGCAGCTGCGGGAGGAGTCCGCGTCGGTGAAGATCTGGCAGGTCGATCAGCCATGGGTTGCCGCCGAAGGCCGACGAGCTGAAGTAGGGGGACTCGTGCTGCCCGTTCATGGTCAGGGGCAGGATCTGCCAGGCCCCCGCGCCGGTCGAGGACAGCCAGTCGACGAAGGCGTAGGCCTCGTCCCCCAACGTGCCGATCAGGTCACGGCCGGGGAAGGATGACGGGTGGAGCAGAATGCCGAACTGGCGGCGGTCGAACAGGTCCACGGGCACATCGTGTCAGCGACGCGAGACGGCCGGTTGCGGGGCCTACAGCCTGATGGCCGAATGGACGAGGCGCGTTCTCACCGTGCACCTTCGACGACAGTCGGCGGAACCGACGACATCGCGTGAGCGGTGTGCCAGGCTCAGGGTGCCAACCGACATCGGAGGAGACAGCCATGAGTGCGCTCGATGAGGCGTTCGCGCAGGCCCAGCAGGACGTCACGGCACTGGCCGATGACCCGGGGAACGATGCCAAGCTCGCCCTGTACGCGCTGTACAAGCAGGCCACTGTCGGTGACGTCTCCGGCAAGAAGCCGAGCAGGCTCGACATGGTGGGCCGGGCCAAGTACGACGCCTGGACCAAGAACAAGGGGCTCTCGGCCGACGAGGCCAAGCAGCGCTACATCGACTACGTGACCGGCCTTCGCGGCTGACCGCGACGGCCACGTCACACCCGGGCTACGTCAGCTGCTCGACTGCGGCTCCGAAGGCACCCATGGTCAGCTCGATCGAGTCGCCGCAAGCGAAGTAGCCGAACTCGAGGCCCTCGTTGATCAGGCCGCTGCGCATGTTCAGCATGACCAGCTCCGGCGTGGCCATCAGTGCGTCAAGAGGCTCCTTCGCGCCACGCACGACCAACAGGTTCCACCCGAGCCCAGCTGACAGGAACCAGTCGTAGCTGGTGATCTTGCCGTCCGCGATCGCCTTGTCGCAGAAGTCGTTGGTGTCTCTCATGAGCTGCAGAGCATCGGCTTCACGGCCAGGGACCGTCGACTCCCACTTGTAGATGACTGCTGCGTCCATCTCGTTCACCCCCTCCCGCTCATCTACGGACTACTCCGCAGCCCACCCGTCGTCAAGAGGTAGCCGAACGGGACCTCGGGCACTTGCCGCCCGGCTCGATCGGCAGGACGTTCACAGTGAGGGTGCCTGCGGCAGACGGCCGCAGGAGCAGCAGGTCACCGGCCACGACCGGGTGGGACGCTTACGAAGGGGGCCAGCACGATGAGCACGACTACGCACACGCGCAGCATCCACATCGACGCCCCGGTCGAGAAGGTCTTCGACCACGTCAAGGACCCCCACCACTTCTACGAGGTGATGGAGGAGTTCCCGTACTCACGTCTCACGGGCCACATGAAGGGCGAGCTCACCGACGTGACGATGACAGACGACGGAGGGCTCGGCTCCACGTGGTCGTTCACGGGGGCGCTGTTCATCTTCCACTTCGACGCGACCTTCGTCCGCCAGGAGTACGTCCCGAACGAGCGCTTCACGGATCGCAACCCTGACGCCAACACAGCGTGGACGTTCACCGTCGAACCGGACGAGACCGGCACGACGATGAGCATCGCCTTCGCCTTCTCCTCCAAGGTGCCCTTGCTCGACAAGGTCGAGGACCGCATCTACTGGGATGGGGACCACGACCTGGACACCATGCTCACGCTCTTCAAGAAGGCCATCGAGACCTGACACGACGACCCCCGGGCTGGCACCGCCACGCGAGGTTGACCTGCTGGTTGCGCCTCGGCACCTCGTGCGACCGCGTCGCCGTGCGCCTGCGGGCGGACCGGGGAGGACGTCGAAGGAGCACTGGACGGTGACCGCTGGCGCGCCGGTGCCTTCGCAGAGCAGAAGCACGGCTTGGCCGCTGGCATCAGCGGCCGTGTCCACGACACCTGGGGCCGCGACCCCTCGCGGTCCTGCCCGCCCGCGGGCGACGTCAAGATCCCGATCGACTCGGTGTGCCGGCTGCCTGGCCGAGTCGTCCGCGGGTCGCTGCGACGAACCCGGCAGCTGCCGCGACCATGACGAGGACGACGGCCAGCTCCAGCGTGGGGGTGTCGGCGACGATGCGCAGATGATCCTGTGCCGGGGTCATGCTGGCATGCAGCACGATGCAGAGCAGCGCGCTTTGGGTGCGGTTGAACAGCCAGGTGTAGAAGAACGCCATGGGCACCGTCAGGACGATGGCCAGCGGCTGGATCGGCAGGTGCCACAGGCCCCAGATCACGCCCAGCACCAGGGTGGCGCGCACGGGCGAGTACTGGCCCTGCAGCTGGGGCAACGCGAACCCGCGCCACCCCGGCTCCTCCAGCCCGCCCAGGAACAACACGGCGCCCCAGGTCCCCAGGTAGGACGGGACGAACCCGTCCAGCAGCGAGGTGTCCAGCGGCTCCCCGAACAAGAGGGCCACGACGTTCGTCGCCGCGTAGAGCACCACCGGGAACAGCACGGCGAACGCGTAGTACCACGGCGAGACGCGCCAGCGCAGAACCCGGCGCAGCCACGTCTGTGTGGTGCCCAGCTGCCAGGACACGATGAGCGCAGCACCCAGCGGGCCGAGGCCCCCGAGGAAGAGGAAGACGTCCACCGAGGTCAGGAAGCCAAGCAGCCACATGCTCCACGACAACGCGAACGTGAGAACCGCGAACGCCAGAACGGGGCGAGAGCGGACAACCGCGGCGAACCGCGAGTCCGTCGAACGAGCAACAGTCTGAGATGGTGCCACGAGAGAAGCTCCGAGTCGGTCGACTGCACGTACTCAGATACCACCGTCCGCCTGGCTAGCCCAGCGCTCAAGGGACGGAGGTCACTCGACGGAGGGACCAGTGTCGCGCCGGCGCTGCCGAGCATCCGAGCACCACGTCTGACCTGCGACAACACACCCAGCTACACGTTGAAGCGGAACTCCACGACGTCGCCGTCGGCCATCACGTAGTCCTTGCCCTCCATACGCACCTTGCCCCGCGACTTGGCCTCGGCCATCGACCCGGCGGCCACGAGCTCGTCGTAGGAGACGACCTCGGCCTTGATGAACCCGCGCTGGAAGTCCGTGTGGATCGCTCCGGCGGCCTCGGGCGCCGTCGCGCCTCGACGGATCGTCCACGCGCGTGACTCCTTCGGCCCGGCGGTGAGGAAGGTCTGCAGGCCCAGCGTCTCGAACCCGACTCGCGCCAGCATGTCGAGGCCCGACTCGTCCTGGCCCACCGACTGCAGCAGCTCCAGCGCCTCGTCCGGCGGGAGCTCGACCAGCTCGGACTCCACCTGCGCATCGAGGAACACCGCTTCGGCCGGTGCGACCAGGGTGGCAAGGCGGGACCGGCGCTCGGTGTCGACCAGGGAGTCCTGGTCGAGGTTGAACACGTACAGGAACGGCTTGGCGGTGAGCAGGAACAGCTCACGCAACGGCTCGAGGTCCAGCCGGGCCTCGAAGACCGTCCGCCCGGCCTCGAGCACGGCCTGGGCCTCTTCCACGGCCACCAGCACCTCGGCCCGGTCCTTGTGCTGCTTGGCCTCCTTGACCAGACGTGGGTGCGCACGCTCGATGGTCTGCAGGTCGGCGAGGATCAGCTCGGTGTTGATGGTCTCGATGTCGGACGATGGGTCGACCCGGCCGTCCACGTGCACGACATCGGGGTCGTCGAAGGCGCGGATGACCTGGCAGATGGCGTCCGACTCGCGGATGTGGGAGAGGAACTGGTTGCCCAGCCCCGCACCTTCGGACGCGCCACGAACGATGCCGGCGATGTCGACGAACGACACGGTGGCGGGCACCTGTCTGGCCGAGTCGAACATCTTGGACAGCACCGGCAGCCGGTCGTCGGGCACGCCCACCACTCCCACGTTGGGCTCGATGGTGGCGAACGGGTAGTTCGCGGCCACCACGTCAGCGCGGGTGAGGGCGTTGAACAGGGTGGACTTGCCGACGTTGGGCAGACCGACGATGCCGATGGTGAGGGCCACGAGCGACCAAGGGTAGATCTGCCGCCGGTGTGGTCAGGACGGCCGTCGCCGCGCGCCGTTGCACGACTGTGTCGGACCCCCGCGGCACAGTTGATGCCATGACCGCAACAGACCTCGTTCTCCCCGTCGTCCTGCTGCTCACCGGCCTCGTCGTCGGGGCACTTCTCGGACGCGCGATGGGTCGCGGGCAGCAGGCTGCCCAGCTCGGGACGGCGCAGGCGGACGCTCGAGCCGCCCAGCAGCGTGCCGACGCCGCGACACGGGAACGGGACGACGCGCGAGGCCGAGTGGAGACCGTGCAGCGCGAGGCCGCTGACACGGCGTCGAGTCTCGCCCGCGTTCAGTCCGCGCTGGAGCACGAGAGGGAAGCCGCGGCCCGACGCGCTGACGACCTCGCCCAGGCCCACGAGAAGCTCCGGGAGCAGTTCGAGGCACTGGCAGCCAAGGCGCTGCACTCCAACTCGGAGGCCGTCATCAAGCTGGCCGAGCAGCAGCTCGCCCGCGCGCGAGAGCAGCAGAAGGCCGAGTTCGAGAAGCGGTCCACCCAGGTCGAGACCATGGTCGCACCCTTGAAGGAGTCCCTGGCCAAGGTCGACGAGCACGTCCGCCAGCTCGAGCAGAGACGAGCAGACGCGTACTCAGGGCTCAGCGAGCAGGTGCGATCGATGGCCGAGACCCAGGCACAGCTGACCAAGGAGACCGGGGCACTGGTCAGCGCCCTGCGACGCCCCCAGACTCGTGGCCAGTGGGGAGAGCTCCAGCTGCGCCGCGCCGTGGAGATGGCCGGCATGGTCGAGCACTGCGACTTCTCCGAGCAGGTGACCGTCGTCGGGTCGTCCGCCCAGCGGCCCGACATGGTGATCAACCTTCCGGAGGGGCGGAGCATCGTCGTCGACTCGAAGGTGTCGCTCGCGGCGTACCTCGATGCCCTCGAGAGCGACGACCCCGCGCACCAGGAGGAGCGCATGAAGGCCCACGCCCGCCACCTGCGCGACCACGTGGACTCGCTGGCCGGCAAGGCGTACTGGGAGCAGTTCCCGAACAGTCCGGAGTTCGTCGTGCTCTTCGTCCCCGGAGAGTCGCTGCTGGCGCCTGCGCTGGAGCGTGATCCGACGCTGATGGACGACGCCTTCGCCAAGCGGGTCATGGTCGTCACGCCCACCGTCCTCATCGCGCTGCTGCGCACCGCGGCGTTCATGCTCGCCCAGGCCAAGGTCACGGAGAACGCCGTGGAGGTCTCGTCGCTCGGACGTGAGCTGTACAAGCGCCTGGGCACGATGGGTGGCCACCTCGACAAGCTCGGCCGGGCGATCACCACCACGGTCACGACCTACAACCAGACGATCGGCTCGCTGGAGCGCCAGGTACTGGTCAGCGCCCGTCGCATGAACGACCTCGGGGTGGTCACGGACGAGCTGCCGCAGCAGAAGCCCATCGAGGACGCGGTGCGGCCGGTGAGCGCTGCCGAGCTGGTCGCGTGGGACGAAGCCGTCGCCCTGGACTCGGAGGCATCCGCTGACGTTCGCAGCCTTCGGCGCGGGGACGCCGCCGCCGGCTGAACCGTCCAGCCACGGCGGTCGACGTCGGGTGTGATCAGCCGGCGGGATCGACCTCGTAGGCCTCGCAGTAGGCCACCACGTGGCGGGCGACGAGGTCCGCAGTCGCAGCGTCGGCGCCGGATGCCAGGACGGCTGCGCGGATGTCGTCCTCGCCGAGGGCGGCGGTGTGTCGTGCGTGGCCCCAGGCCGTCGCGACCCAGTCGTGCGCGGGCGAGTAGCCCGCCCCGGTGAGCCGATCGACCTCGCGGGCAACCCACTCGACGTCGAACGTGCCGCGGGGAGGACCGAAGACACGCTCCCCGGAGCCGTACGTGGAGCCCGCCGAGGCCGGGGCGTCCCCCGCGCCGCGGTCCTGCTGAGATGCCACAGTCGTGTGCCCTACGGCGCGAGCGCCGTCAGACGCTCTCGGAGCCGCGCGCAGACCCGGCCTTCTTCAGCTCCCTGCGCAGCTCTGACGGCAGCGAGAACACGACCGACTCCTTGGCGGTGACGAACTCCTCCGGCACCGGGAAGCCGCGTTCGGCCAGGTAGTCCATGACACCGCCGACCAGCGAGTCCGGCACCGACGCGCCGCTGGTCACGCCAACGGTCTGGACGCCGTCCAACCACGACTCGTCGATCTCGCCGGCGTTGTCCACTCGGTGGGCGGCCTTCGCTCCGGCGTTGAGTGCCACCTCGACGAGGCGTACCGAGTTCGAGGAGTTCGACGACCCGACGACGATCACCAGGTCGGCCTGCGGGGCGATCTCCTTCACGGCGACCTGGCGGTTCTGAGTCGCGTAGCAGATGTCGTCGCTGGGCGGGTCCTCCAGGCCGGGGAAGCGCTCACGCAGCTTCGTGACCGTCTCCATCGTCTCGTCGACGCTGAGCGTGGTCTGCGACAGCCAGACCAGCCGCGACGAGGACTCGACCTCCACGGCAGCGGCCTCGCTCGGGTCCTGCACCAGGGTGATGTTCTCGGGCGCCTCGCCGGTGGTCCCCTCCACCTCTTCGTGGCCGTCGTGGCCGATCAGGAGTATCTCGTACTCGTCCTTGGCGAACCGGCGCGCCTCCGAGTGCACCTTGGTCACCAAGGGGCAGGTGGCGTCGATGGTGCGCAGGTTGCGGTCCTCGGCCTGCTGGCGCACCGCGGGCGACACCCCGTGCGCGGAGAAGACCACCAACGACCCCTCGGGAACCTCGTCGAGCTCGTCCACGAAGACGGCGCCGCGCTCCTCGAGCACCTCGACGACGTGCCGGTTGTGCACGATCTGCTTGCGCATGTACACCGGCGGACCGAAGTGCTCCAGCGCCTTCTCGACGGTCACCACGGCCCGGTCGACGCCCGCGCAGTAGCCGCGCGGGGAGGCCAGGAGGGTGCGTTTCGTCGAGTCGCTCATGTGTCCATGGTAGGTAGCGACCGTAGGCTCGCACCCGATGGCGCTGCAGACCTCCCCTGAGCAGCCCGCACCCGTGCGGCTGGTGTCGCAGCAGATCGGCGCCTGGATCCACCGGCTCGGTGCCATCTGGGTCGAGGGTCAGGTGACTCAGATCAACCGACGTCCTGGTTCGCGCACCACCTTTCTCACGCTGCGGGACCCGTCAGCGCAGGTGTCGCTGCAGGTCACCTGCCCGACCGAGGTCGCCGGCGGCACGTCACCGCCGCTCACCGAGGGAGCGCGCGTCGTCGTGCACGGACAGCCCCAGTGGTACTTCGCTCGCGGGACGCTGAGCCTGGCGGTGGACGACATCCGTCCCGTGGGCCTGGGTGCGCTGCTCGCCCGCATCGAGGAGCTTCGTCGGCTGCTCAGCGCAGAGGGACTGTTCGCACCCGAGCGCAAGCACCCCCTGCCCTTCGTCCCGACCCTCGTCGGTCTGGTGTGCGGGCGAGGCTCCGCCGCCGAGCACGACGTGCTTGCCAACGCACGCGTGCGCGCCCCGGGCATCGGCTTCCGCGTCGAGAACGTCCCGGTGCAGGGGCCCGATGCCGTTCCCGAGATCACCTCGGCACTGCGCCGTCTCGAGAACGACCCCCTGGTCGACGTCATCATCCTTGCTCGCGGCGGCGGCTCCACCGAAGACCTGCTGCCGTTCTCCGACGAGGCGCTCGTACGGGCTGTCGCCGCGCTCCGCACCCCGGTGGTCTCGGCGATCGGGCACGAGACCGACTCACCGCTGCTCGATCTCGTCGCCGACGTACGTGCGAGCACCCCCACCGACGCTGCGAAGCGGGTCGTGCCGGACGTCGCCGACGAGATGCGCAGGGTCGACGCCGCCCGAGCACGGCTGGACGCTCGCGTGCGTGCGACCCTCGACACCGAACAGACCAGGCTGGAGGCGTGGCGGTCCCATCCGGCCCTGACGCGCCCGCGGCGGGTGCTTGTCGAGCCGCGTCGCACGGACACCGAGCAGGCACGTAGCGACGGTCGACGGGCACTGCGCACGACCCTGGACCGAGAAGCCGTGACGGTCGACCACGCACGCCTGCAGGTGCGCGCCCTCTCCCCCGCCGCCACACTCGAGCGCGGGTACGCCGTCGTCCAACGGGCCGACGGGGCCGTCCTGCGGCGACCCGACGACGTCGTCCACGGCGAGCGGCTGCGCATCGTCCTCGCACACGGAGACCTCGCCGCCGACGTCGTCAAAGACCCGACGCCCCCTGCGTAGGCTCGCATCATGGTCGATGCACCCGAGCCCTCCGTCGACAGCCTGTCCTACGAGCAGGCCCGAGACGAGCTCGCCGGCGTCGTCCGCGGGCTGGAGACCGGCGGGCTGACGCTCGAGCAGTCACTGGCGCTGTGGGAGCGCGGGGAACGGCTGGCCGACCGCTGCCAGAGCCTGCTCGACGACGCGCAGCGGCGACTGGACGAGGCTCAGCGCAGCGACGAGGCGAACGACTCCGCGAGCGAGTAGCCGCGTGCGGACGTGAGCACCACGACCACGGTGTCACCGACCTGGCGCACCAGCGCATGGTCGGAAAGTTCATCCCCGGCGACGTAGCGTTCCCAGGTCTCGCCGGCGACCAGCGACGTGCCGTCGGAGGTGTAGCCGGGCAGCTCGGCGCGCACGACCCGGTCGAGGTCTCCCGGGCGCTGGACCAGCCCGACGTACTCGTCGTCGCCGGTGACGACGTTCAGCCGCCACGCATCGTCTGCTGCCGAGGCACCTCTCTCGTAGGCGACCCGTGTGGCCGTCCAGCCCTCCGGCAGGTCGTCCGGGCCGAGCACAGCGAACTCGGCGGACTCCCGGGCGGTCTCCAACGTCGCCTCCCAGTCCACCTCGCGCACCTCGGCCGTCGAGGGACGTACCAGCCCGACGAAACCCGCGATCAGCGCGACCGGGATGAGCACGACCAGCATCGACCGCACCATGTCGCCGATGGTCTCGGTGCCTCGCTTGCGCGCCACGGCCCTATCGTCCCTGCTCGGACGACTTCGCGCGAAGCGAGCCCCAGCAGTGCGCCGCCACTAGGGTGAGTCGACGTGATCACGGTGTGCGGTGAGACGGTTGCCGACCTCATCGAACTCCCGGACGGGACGCTGAACCCGGTACCCGGTGGCAGCCCGGCGAACACCGCCCTGGCGTGTGCGAGGTTGGGCGTGCCGGTCACGTTCCTCGGCCGGTTCGGCAGCGACGTCTTCGGCGAGCGGGCACGAGCACGACTGCTCGACAACGGGGTCGACCTCACCGGCAGTGTGCAGGCCGACGAGCCGTCCACACTTGCCGTGGCGACCACCGACGACGAGGGCCACGCCTCCTACGCCTTCTGGACCATCGGGACGGCCGACTGGCAGTGGACTGCCGAGGAGCTGCGCGGTCAGCCGGCTGCCGGGACGCGGGCCGTGCATACCGCCTCCGTGGCGTCATGGACCCCACCGGGGGCGTCAGTGGTTCTGCGCATGCTCGCGGACGCGGCGCGACGTGACTGCCTGGTCTCCTACGACCCGAACATCCGACCCGCGTTGCTCGGCCCGCAGAGCACGGCCTTCATCGAGGAGGCCATCTCGGTCGCCCATCTGGTCAAGGTGAGCGACGAGGATCTCGCCACCCTGGAACCGGACAGTGACCCTGAAGACACCGCCCGGCGGTGGCTCGAGCGGGGACCCGCGCTCGTGGTGGTCACGGCCGGGGCCGAGGGGGCACGGGCCTTCCGCGCCGGCCGGGACGTCGTGGACGTGCCGAGCGCTGATGTCGTCGTCGCCGACACGATCGGAGCCGGTGACACCTTCACTGCCGGGCTTCTCACCGCGCTGCTGGACATGCTCGCTGAGGGCGTCCCGCCCTCGGCCGGGCTGACGGCTCTGAGCGATGCGCAGGTCGAGACCGCGCTGCGGACGGCAGCGGCGGCCTCCGGCATCACGGTGACCCGGCCGGGGTGCGACCCGCCCACCGCGGCCGAGCTGCGGGCCGCGCTCCACGACTGATTCGCCCCAGGGTCAGGTGCGGCGTCGCTTGGGGCGCTTGCGCTTGACCTCGACGCTGCCGAGAAGCGCCAGCCCGGTGAGCTCCACGTGGGGCCGGTCCGGCTGCGGCGGCTCGTGCGGGCCGTTGTACTCCCCGAGCACCGGCGTGCCGGTCGTGCGCACCGTCACGGAGTCGTCGACGATCACGGTCACCTCGCCGAGCACCGCGTTGGCCTGCAGCCGCACGGTCTGTGACGACCACGAGGCCTCCCGCAGGTCGAGGGTCACGCTGCCGAACACGGCGAGACCCGCGTAGTCGCCGGGCACCGTCCACACCCCGGTGCGTCTCGTCTCGGAGAAGACAGCCACCGCCGAGTCGGGCGTCGTGGACGAGCCGACGACCGGACGTCCGGGCATGGGCACCACCGCACCGCCGGGCGGTGAGCCCGGTGACGCGGCAGGCTGGGCGGGGACACCGGGCACCGTGACGCCGGGCAGGTCCTTCACGATCGGCTCGAGGTCACGGTAGGTACGCGCCGAGTACGTCTGGTCGAGCCGGTCGGACATCTCCTCGAGGGTGAGGCGTCCGTCGCCTGCAGCCTGCCGCAACGCCTCGGCGACCACCTCACGTTCGGCGTCGGAGCACCGTAGGTCGCGCGGGTCGCCCGGCTCTCGGGGCACCTCGCCGCCTGGTGGCTCCGGCTCGCTCATCGACGCCCACGGTAGGCGACGACGGCTTTCGTAGAGTGCGGTCGGTGAGCGCACTGAGCCTGGCCGGGGTGGTCAAGGCCTTCGGCCGGCTCCGTGCCGTCGACGGGCTCGACCTGGACGTCCCTCCCGGCATTTGCATGGGCCTGCTCGGACCCAACGGCGCAGGCAAGTCGACAACCATGCGGATGATCACCGGGCAGGTACGTGCCGACAGCGGCACCATCACCGTGCTCGGCCACGCGATCCCGGCCCAGTCGAAGCAGGCGCGGGCACTGATGGGAGTGGTCCCGCAGCAGGACAACCTCGACGGCGAGCTCACCGTGAGGCAGAACCTGGAGGTCTTCGCCACCCTCTACCGCATGCGTGGCGAGGACAGGCGCACGGCCGTCGACCGGGCGGTCAGGATCGCTCGGCTGGCCGACCGCCAGGACGCCCGCGCAGAAGACCTGTCCGGCGGGATGAAGCGGCGGCTGCTCATCGCGCGGGGCCTGGTGCACTCCCCCCGCCTGGTGCTGCTCGACGAGCCGACCGTCGGGCTCGACCCGCAGGTGCGTGCCGAGCTCTGGACGCTGATCGACGAGCTGCGCTCGCAGGGGGTGACGGTGCTCATGAGCACGCACTACATCGAGGAGGCCCAACGCCTCTCCGACGATGTGGCCATGATGTCTCATGGTCGGGTGGTGGCGCGCGGGACGCCGCGAGACCTCATGACGCGTCACGTCGGCGCACGAGCGCTCGAGTACTACGGCCCCGCGTACCGGCTGGCCTCGGTGTCGGGTTCGGCGGCCGATGCCGGGATGCCGACCCGCAGCACTGGGCCGTCCGTGTCGGTGCTGCGAGGCGAGGACGCTCCGGCGTCCCTCATCGACGCTCTCGGTGAGCCTGACTCCGTCCGCGAGACCACGTTGGAGGACGTCTTCGTCCTGCTGACCGGAGAGGAGGTGGAATGACCGTCACCGTGAGCCGGCCGGGATCCACCGACGAGGTGCGCCGGGTCGAGCCGTCCGCGATCGCGGCGATCTGGACGCGAGAGATCACGCTGTTCAGCAGGTACTGGCGGTCGACGTCGTTCTCGGCGCTCGTCGAGCCGCTGGTGTACCTGCTCGCGTTCGGCTTCGGCTTCGGCTCGCTCATCGCCGTGATCGGGGACATCCCCTACATCCAGTTCCTTGGCACCGGCATCGTCGCCAGCGCGGTGCTGTTCACGTCGGTCTTCGCCGGGATGTACACGACCTACATCCGGCGGATCTTCCAGAAGACGTACGACTCCCTGCTCGCCGCGCCCATCGACGTCCACGAGATCGTGCTCGGGGAGGCGTCGTGGATCGCCACCAAGGCCGGCATCTACGGGTGCGCGCCGCTGCTCGCCGCGATGCTCTTCGGGCTGCCGCCGTCCTGGGGGATGCTGCTCGTGCCCTTCATCGGGATTCTCACCGGGCTCGGCTTCGCCCTGTTCGGCATCCTGGCCAGCGCGTCGGTGCCGTCGATCGACTCGTTCAACTACATCACCTCGGCTGTCGTCACCCCGCTCTTCCTCGTCTCGGGCACCTTCTTCCCGCTGGACCAGGCGCCCGGCTGGGCTCAGACCCTCGCCTACCTCAACCCGCTCTACCACTGCGTCGAGCTGGTGCGAGACGCCGTGTTCGTGCAGCTGTCCTGGGTGGACGTCGTGCACGTGGGCGTTCTGGTGTTCTTCGCCGGGCTCATGGGCTGGCTCGCCGTCCGCACGATGCGCTCACGCCTCATCGGCTGAGATCGCCGACCGGACTCGCCTGCGTCCGCGCGACTCGCACCTCCCGCCTCGAGCAGCTCGGACGTTGTCCTATCGCGGTGCATCGCGTCCGACGGCCCCGCACCCCCGCGTCGATCGCCGTAGGACGCATCCGCAGCCGTCGGACGCCAACCGTCACCGATGTGCGGTCCCCTGTGGACGGGCGGAGCGAGACGGTGGCGCCGCCGGCAACGATCCCGGCGTGGCTGGAGCACGTGCGTGGCAGGAGCGGGTCAGGTCGCTGGCACCCCTTCTCTCTGCTCAGGCCGGCGTTGTCCACCGTCGACAGCTCGCGGAGCGAGGCTGGACGTATGCGCAGGTCGAGGCGCAGATCCGGGCGGGGCGTTGGCGGCGTGGCGGCCGGATGACCGTGATCGCCTACACGGGGCCACCGACCCGGTCGTCCCGGTGGTGGCGCGCCGTGCTCGAGGTGGGGCCGAGCGCAGCGCTGGCCGGCCCGACGGCGCTGCAGGCGTCGGGCCTGCGCGGCATCGACGAGGGCGCGCTGCACGTCGTGGCTCCCAAGTCGTCGCGCCCACGCCATCCGCGCGGTGTCGTCGTCCACGAGACGCGACGACTGCTGCCCGGGGATGTCGTGGGCTCCGGGGTCCCCCGGCTTGGTGTCGCACCGGCAGCACTGTTCGCCGCGCTCTGGGCGGTCTCCGATCGCCAGGCGGCTCTCTACCTCGTCGCCCCGGTCCAGCAGCGACTGACCGAGCCGCTCGATCTCGCCCACGCCGCGGAGCGCATCCGACGGCACCCGCGACGCGGCCTCATCACCGCGGTCATCGGCGACCTCGCCACCGGGGCCGAGTCGCTCGGAGAGCTGGACTTCGCCGGGCTGTGCAGGCGGCATGGCCTCCCCGAGCCGACCCGTCAGCGCGTCGTGCACCACCCGGGGGGCCGCTACTACCTCGACGCCGACTGGGAGGAGTGGGGAGTCGCGGTCGAGATAGACGGCGACGCTCACCGAGACGCCAAGACGTGGGTGGACGACGCGTGGCGCCACAACGAGGTCGTCATCACCGGCCGTGTCGTACTGCGATTCCCGCAGGTGACCGTCCGCGTCGACCCCGCCCGCGTGATGGCGCAGACCCGCGCGGCGCTGGTGCGTCGCGGGTGGCGTCCAGGCCGGTAGGCGACGCCCTCCGTCGTCGTCCGTCCGTACGTCCGACTCCCTCGCGGCAGCACCTAGCAGCGGGTCGGACGTTCGTCGGTGGCCGTCCGCTACGTCCGACCTGCGCGAGGTGACGGGTGGCACCGAGTCGGACGCGTCGGCAGGGGGCTGCGTCGTAGTGTGGCGGGGTGCCTGAGTTCCGCTACTCCGACCTGCTGCCCCTGGGTCCGGACGACACCGACTACCGGCTTCTGACCACTGACGGCGTCCGCACGATCGAGGCGGCGGGCCGCACGTTCCTCGAGGTCGACCCGCAGGTGCTGCGCCTGCTGACCGAGACGGCGATGCACGACATCGCGCACTATCTCCGACCCGCGCACCTGGCTCAGCTGCGGCGCATCGTCGACGACCCGGAGGCCTCGCCCAACGACCGGTTCGTCGCACTCGACCTGCTGCGCAATGCCAACATCGCGGCCGGGGGTGTGCTGCCCATGTGCCAGGACACCGGCACGGCGATCGTGAGTGCCAAGCGGGGACGGCACGTGCTCACCGACGGCCACGACGCCCAGCACATCAGCCGAGGCGTGTTCGACGCCTACACCACGCTGAACCTGCGCTACTCCCAGCTGGCGCCGCTGACGATGTGGGAGGAGCGCAACACCGGCTCCAACCTCCCCGCACAGGTGGAGGTGTACGCCGACGACCCCGGTGGTGACCCGGCGGCCTACAAGCTGCTGTTCATGGCCAAGGGCGGCGGGTCGGCGAACAAGTCGTTCCTCTACCAGGAGACGAAGGCCGTGCTGAACCCGGAGGCGATGATGCGCTTCCTCGACGAGAAGCTGCGCTCGCTGGGGACGGCGGCGTGCCCGCCGTACCACCTGGCCATCGTCATCGGTGGCACCAGCGCGGAGTACGCCCTCAAGACCGCGAAGCTGGCGTCGGCCAAGTACCTGGACGCGTTGCCCACGCAGGGCTCGCTTGCCGCTCATGGGTTCCGCGACCTCGACCTCGAGCTCGCCGTGCTCGAGCTCACCCAGCAGTTCGGCATCGGTGCCCAGTTCGGCGGGAAGTACTTCTGCCACGACGTCCGCGTGGTCCGGTTGCCCCGGCACGGGGCGTCCTGCCCGGTCGCCGTCGCGGTGTCGTGCTCGGCCGACCGCCAGGCACTGGCGAAGATCACCGCAGACGGGGTGTTTCTCGAACGACTCGAGATCGACCCGGCCCGCTTCACCCCCGACGTCACCGACGAGCACCTCGACACCGCCGGTGCCGAGGACGGTGTGGTGAGCATCGACCTCAACCGTCCGATGGACGAGATCCGCGCCGAGCTGGGCCGCTACCCCGTCAAGACGCGCCTGTCGCTCACCGGCCCGCTGGTCGTGGCCCGCGACATCGCCCACGCCAAGATCGCCGAGCGGCTGGCAGCGGGCGAACCCATGCCGGACTACCTGCGCAACCACCCCGTCTACTACGCCGGTCCGGCGAAGACGCCCGAGGGCTACGCGTCGGGCTCGTTCGGGCCGACCACGGCCGGGCGCATGGACTCCTACGTCGAGACGTTCCAGGCCGCCGGCGGCTCGCTGGTGATGCTCGCCAAGGGCAACCGCTCCCGACAGGTCACCGACGCCTGCCGTGCCCATGGCGGCTTCTACCTCGGCTCGATCGGGGGCCCCGCCGCCAGGCTGGCGCAGGACTGCATCAAGCACGTCGAGGTGCTCGAGTACCCCGAGCTGGGGATGGAGGCCGTCTGGCGCATCGAGGTGGAGGACTTCCCGGCCTTCATCGTCGTGGACGACAAGGGCAACGACTTCTTCGCCGAGACGTCCCAGCCCGTGCTTGCGATCGGCCGCCGCCCCTGAGCCGCCGGGGTCGGCTGCGTGCGCCTGTACGCCGTCAGAAGCGGGTGAAGGGAACCAGCCGAGGAACGCGCGAGGCGTAGGAGTCGTAGGCCTCGCCGAAGTGCGCTCGCAGCAGGGACTCCTCGTAGCCGGCCTTCAGGTGAAGGACGATCGCCAGCCCGACGAAGCCCAGCAGCGGCTCCGGGCGTCCGGCGAGCACCGCCTCGGCGGCCGACCCGATGAGGACCGCCGCGTAGATGGGGTGACGGACGAGCCGGTAGACCCCCGTCGTCGCGAGCTCGGCCCGGTCGGCGGGACGCGGGTGGATGCGCAGGTAGCGGCCCAGGTGCCAGGCGCCGGCCAGCCCGAGAAGCAGTGCGAGCCCGATGACGACGCCTCCGGCGACCTCGACCCAGGTGGGGAGCGTCCAGAGCGGCGGCGCCGGCCAGAGCCAGACGACGACGAGACAGACGGCCTGCGCGAGCACCAGCCAGGTGCCCCGATCGACGCGCGACACCGCTCGCCCTGCCATGGGCTGCCACCGTAGGCGCCGGGGCACTCCCTCGCGCAGGATGGGACGCATGACCGAGCCTCCCGCACCGCACGAGTACCGCATCGAGCACGACACGATGGGCGAGGTGCGTGTGCCCGCCGATGCGCTCTGGCGGGCGCAGACGCAGCGAGCGGTGGAGAACTTCCCGCTCTCCGGTCAGCGCATCGACCCCGTGATCGTCGCGGCGCTGGCCCGCATCAAGGGCGCTGCCGCGGCCGTCAACGCCGAGCTGGGCGTGCTGGACCCCGAACGTGCCGCCGCCATCACCGCCGCCGCGGACGCCGTGGCCGAGGGCGAGCACCGTGACCAGTTCCCGGTGGACGTCTACCAGACGGGGTCGGGCACCAGCACCAACATGAACGTCAACGAGGTGCTCGCGACACTGGCCGGTCGGTCGCTGCGACGAGACGTGCACCCGAACGACCACGTCAACGCTGGTCAGTCCAGCAACGACACGTTCCCGTCGGCCCTTCACCTCGCCGCCGCCGGCGAGATCACCCGTACGACCCTGCCGGGCCTGCGTGCGCTGGAGCGATCCCTGGCGGCGAAGGCGACTGAGCTCGCCGACGTGGTCACGGCCGGGCGTACCCACCTCATGGACGCCACACCGGTCACCCTCGGCCAACGCTTCTCCGGCTACGCGGCCCAGGTGCTTGCCGCGATCGCGGGGATCGAAGCGGCGATGCCCCGGCTGCTCGAGATCCCCCTCGGCGGCACCGCGGTCGGGACGGGCCTGAACGCCGAGCCCGGCTTCGCGGCGGCCGTCATCTCTCGCCTGTCGGGTCAGACCGGTCTGGACGTGCGGGAGGCCCCCAACCACATGGCGGCCAACGCCTCACGCGACGCGCTGGTCGAGACCAGCGCCGCGCTGCGTACGGCCGCCATCGCTCTGACGAAGGTGTGCAACGACCTTCGCTGGATGGGATCGGGACCTCGCGCAGGTCTCGGCGAGATCGCCCTGCCGGACCTGCAACCCGGCTCCTCGATCATGCCCGGCAAGGTCAACCCGGTGCTGCCCGAGGCGACGCTCATGGTGTGCGCACGCGTCGTCGGCAACGACGCCACGATCGCCTGGGCCGGGGCATCAGGCTCGTTCGAGCTCAACGTCGCCATGCCGGTGATGGGCCAGGCACTGGTCGAGTCGGCCCGTCTGCTGGGCAACAGCGCCGAGGTCCTGGCTCGGCGGTGCGTCGACGGAGTGGTGGCGAACACGGCGCACGCGCGGTCCCTCGCCGAGGGGTCACCGGCGATCGTCACGCCGCTCAACCGCTACCTCGGCTACGAGCGGGCCGCCGACGTCGCGAAGACCGCCCTCGCGCAGCGGCGCAGCATCCGCGACGTGGTGGTCGATGCCGGCTACATCGAGCAGGGGCTGCTCAGCGCCGAGCAGCTGGACGCAGCACTGGATGTGCTGGCCATGGCCAACGGTCCGGCAGCGCCGGCCCTGGCACCAGCGGACCACGACCAGGCAGCGTCCCCTACTGCGGAAGGTCCTCCAGCATCTCGGTGACGAGTGCGGCGATCGCCGAGCGCTCCGAGCGGTTGAGCGTGACGTGGGCGAACAGCGGGTGCCCCTTGAGCTTCTCCACCACGGCGACGACGCCGTCGTAGCGCCCCACGCGCAGGTTGTCCCGCTGAGCGACGTCGTGGGTGAGCACGACTCGGGCGTTCGCCCCCATTCGCGAGAGCACCGTCAGAAGCACGTTGCGCTCCAGCGACTGGGCCTCGTCCACGATGACGAACGCGTCGTGCAGCGAGCGTCCACGGATGTGGGTCAGTGGCAGCACCTCGAGCAACCCGCGTGCGCTCACCTCCTCGACCACCTCCGGGGTGGTGACCGAGGTCAGGGTGTCGTGCACGGCCTGACCCCACGGGTTCATCTTCTCGGCCTCGCTGCCGGGCAGGTAGCCGAGCTCCTGTCCCCCGACGGCGTAGATCGGGCGGAACACGACGACCTTCTGGTGGATGCGGCGCTCCAGCACGCTCTCGAGGCCGGCACACAACGCCAGGGCCGACTTCCCGGTGCCGGCCCGCCCGCCGAGGCTGACGATGCCGATGTCAGGGTCCATGAGCAGGTCGAGGGCGATCCGCTGCTCAGCCGACCGTCCGCGCAGACCGAAGACCTCTCGGTCTCCGCGCACCAGCCGCACCCGCTTGTCCGCGGTCACCCGGCCCAGGCCGCTGCCGCGGTCGCTGATGAGCACGAGACCGGTGTGGCACGGAAGGTCCCGGGCAGCGTCCACATCGGCGACTCCGCCGTCGTACAGCTCGTCCAGGACGGACGCGGCGACCTCGACCTCGCTCATCCCCGTCCAGCCGGACTCCACCACGGTCTCGGCGCGGTACTCCTCGGCGTGCAGGCCGACCGATGACGCCTTGACCCGCATCGGCAGGTCCTTGGACACCAGGGTGACGTCGTGGCCGTCGGCCTGCAGGTTGCGCGCCACGGCGAGGATGCGCGTGTCGTTGTCTCCCAGCCTGAAGCCGGCCGGGAGCACGTCCGCGTCGGTGTGGTTCAGCTCGACACGCAGGGTGCCGCCGACGTGCCCGACCGGCAGCGGGGAGTCGAGGCGGCCGTGCTCGACACGCATGTCGTCGAGGATGCGCAGCGCGGCCCGGGCGAAGTAGCCCAGCTCCGGGTGGTGCCGCTTGCCCTCCAGCTCGGTGATCACGACGACGGGCAGCACCACCTCGTGCTCGTCGAAGCGGAGCAGGGCATACGGGTCGCTCAGCAGCACGCTGGTGTCGATCACGTACGTCCGTCGTCCGGGCATGGACGACTCCTCTCTAGTGATGGGCACAGGTCAGCCTCCGTACCGCCGCTCGCGTTGGGCGTAGGAACGAAGCGCTCGCAAGAAGTCGACGCGGCGGAAGTCGGGCCACATCGCCTCGCAGAAGTAGAACTCGCTGTGCGCGCTCTGCCACAGCAGGAAGCCGGACAGGCGCTGCTCCCCTGACGTGCGGATCACGAGGTCCGGGTCGGGCTGGCCACGGGTGTACAGGTGCTCGGCGATGTGGTCGACGTCGAGCAGGTCGGCGACGTCCGCCGCCGTCTTCCCCGCCGCGTGGTGCTCGACGAGCAGTGACCGCACCGCGTCGGCGATCTCCTGCCGCCCGCCGTATCCCACGGCCACGTTCACCAGCGTTCCGTCGACGTCGCGGGTGCGCTCCTCGGACTCCTTCAGAACAGTGCGGGTCGACTGGGGCAGGACGTCCAGCGAGCCGACCGGGTGCACCCGCCACCGCCCCGCGTCGGCGATCGTCGTGACGGCCCGCTCGATGATGCCCAGCAGGTCGGCGAGCTCGACGGCTGGACGTTCCAGGTTGTCCGTCGAGAGCATCCACAGCGTCACCACACGCACGCCGACGTCGTCGCACCAGCCGAGGAAGTCGACGATGCGATCGGCCCCACGCTGGTGGCCGGTGCGGGCCTCCTGGCCGGCGCTACGGGCCCACCTGCGGTTGCCGTCGAGGATGACCCCGACGTGGCGGGGCATCCGCTCGGGATCGAGCGAGCGCGCGAGTCGACGCTCGTAGACCCCGTACAGCAGGTCGGCAGCCGCCACGCTGTTGAGGCTACCCCGGGGCCGCCCCGAGGCCCGGTACATGCGCCGCGTCGCGTAAGTTACGGATCCGTAGGTTCGGTGCGACGCATGCGGAGGACGGGTTCATGCCCCACGACCCCTCCACGGAGCCGACGGCCCGAGACAGGGCCGAGGCCGCCTACGACGCCCTGTCCGACCGCGTCGAGACACGGGTGCAGGATGCGATCAACCGGCTCCCAGCCGAGTTCAAGCCGAGCCTGCGCGGGTGGCTGCACCTCGGCGCCATCCCTGCCTCCGCGCTGCTGTGCCTGGCGCTGCTGGTGGTCGCCGACGACACGGCAGCCCGCGCCGCGGTCGCTGTGTTCACCGCCACCAGCCTGCTGCTGTTCTCCGTCAGCGCCATCTACCACCGCGGGTCGTGGCAGCCGGGGATGGCCGGACTGCTGCGTCGACTCGACCACGCCAACATCTTCCTCATCATCGCGGGCACGTACACCCCGTACGCGGTGCTGCTCCTGCCGCCGGACCGGGCGCGGCTGCTGCTCACCCTGGTGTGGTCGGGCGCCGCCCTCGGGGTGCTGTTTCGTCTGGTGTGGCTCGGCGCGCCGCGGTGGACCTACGTGGTGGCGTACGTCGCCCTCGGCTGGGTCGCGCTGTTCTTCCTTCCCGACCTCGCCCGCGCCGGCGGCTGGGTGGTGCTGACGTGCATGCTGCTCGGCGGGCTGCTCTACACCGTGGGGGCTGTGGTGTACGCGACGAAGAAGCCCGACCCGAGCCCACGATGGTTCGGCTACCACGAGGTGTTCCACGCCCTCACGATCGCGGCGTGGCTCTCGTTCTACGTCGGCATCGCGGTCAGTCTCTCGCGCGCCTGAGGGACGCTCGCGACGTCTGCGATCAGGGGCCGGCGGCCCGGACCTTCTCGACGGCGGTCAACGCCTCGCGCAGGTCGGCCAGCCAGTCCTCGCTGTTCGTCGCCACGAGGCGCACGCACCAGGCCAGAGCATCGGAGCGTGAGCGGGCCACCCCGGCGTCCACGAGCGTGTCCAGCGTCTGACGCTCCGGCATCCGCAGCCGCGTCATGACGGGGACGGACGCCGTGGTGAACAGCACCCGCTGGTCGCCGCAGGCTGCCCCCCACGACACCGTGCGCTCGGCCCGGTGCGCCAGCTCGCGGGCGATCTGGATCCGCTGGCCCCTGGTTCGCTCGCGAAACGCGCTGATGCGGCCGAGCGCGGCAGCGGCGCGCTCGGCATCGTCGGCGTCGGGTGCCAGGTCGGGCTCCACGATGCTCCCGACGACGAGGATCTCGTCCTTGTCCACCGCCACGTCCGGCGGCTCCACAAACCAGTCGGAGGGAACGCGGCCGGTCACCCACCCTCGGATGGAACCTTCTGTGTTTGTCATGCACATATGCTTACATGATTACACCCATACGTCCATACATCTGTTGAGCTGACAGTGAACGTGGGTCGGGACGTCAGCGGACGACGGCAACAGGCCCGTGAGCGTGGTGCACGAGGTGGGCACTCACCGACCCCAGCAGCATCTCGGCGACGACGCTGTGCCCCCGGGAGCCCACCACCACGAGCACCGCGTGCCGACTGGCCTCGACGAGGGCGTCGCCGGGGCTGTCGTGCACGGGGCGCACGTCCACATCGCACGGTGGATGGGCGCCGAGGACGTCAGCGACCTCGTCGCGGGTCCACCTGTCCACCGAGGCTTCGTAGGCCGACAGCGCCGGGACCACGCCCGGCTCGGTGCCGCCCGGAGGCGGCGCGGTGGTCATGGACCAGGCACGAAGGACCACCAGCGGGCAGTCCCGCACCTGCGCCTCTCCGGCCGCGAAGCGCAGGGCCATGCGGGCGCAGTCCGATCCGTCGACGCCGACCACGACGCATCCCGTCACGTCGCCGACATCGCCGCTCACCCGGCCGGCCGACTCCGAACCCGAGCCCGTCTCGCCCACTACGACCCCCTTGCTGCCATCGCCACCCTACGGTGAGCACATGTCCGTCCACTCTCGTGCCGGCACCCCCGCGCAGCCCGACGACCTCGTCGATCTCGGCCACCTGGTCACGGCCTACTACACCGAGCAGCCTGACCCGAGCGATCCGGCGCAGCGGGTCTCGTTCGGCACGTCCGGGCACCGCGGGTCGTCCCTGCGCGGGTCGTTCAACGACGACCACATCGCGGCGACCACGCAGGCGATCTGCGAGTACCGCGCAGGTCAGGGGATCGACGGGCCGCTGTTCCTCGGACGCGACACCCACACGCTGTCCGAGCCCGCTGCGGTGACCGCGCTCGAGGTGCTGGCCGCCAACAGTGTCACGGTGCTGGTCGACGCCGCCGACCGCTACACCCCCACGCCCGCGCTGTCGCATGCGATTCTGCGCGCCAACGCTGGACGGACCACCGGTCCCGGCCTCGCCGACGGTGTGGTGGTGACCCCGTCGCACAACCCTCCCGCCGATGGCGGCTTCAAGTACAACCCCCCGCACGGTGGCCCCGCCGACACCGAGGTGACCCGGTGGGTCCAGGACAGGGCGAACGCACTGCTCGAGGCCGGCCTGGACGGGGTACGGCGCATCACCCACGCCCGGGCGCGCTCGGCGGACACGACGCGGACCTACGACTACCTCGGCACCTACGTCGACGACCTGCCGACGGTGCTGGACGTCGAGGCGATCCGCAGCGCCGGGGTGAGCATCGGGGCCGACCCCATGGGCGGGGCAAGCGTGGACTACTGGGGCGCGATCGCCGAGCGGCACGGACTCGACCTCGACGTCGTGAACCCGCGGGTCGACGGCACGTTCGGCTTCATGACGCTGGACTGGGACGGCAAGATCCGCATGGACTGCTCGTCGACGTACGCCATGGCCTCCCTCATCGACCGCGCGACGGGCTCGGACGCCCGGTTCGCCGTCGCCACGGGCAACGACGCGGACGCCGACCGTCACGGGATCGTCACCCCTGACGGCGGCCTGATGAACCCCAACCACTTCCTCGCCGTGGCGATCGGCTACCTGTTCCGCCACCGACCGCAGTGGCCGGGCTCCACCGGCATCGGCAAGACGCTGGTCTCCTCGTCCATGATCGACCGCGTCGCCGCGGACCTCGACCGACGGCTGGACGAGGTGCCTGTCGGGTTCAAGTGGTTCGTGCCCGGCCTGCTGTCCGGCGACATCGGGTTCGGCGGGGAGGAGAGCGCCGGCGCGTCGTTCCTGCGGCGTGACGGGTCGGTGTGGACGACCGACAAGGACGGCATCCTGCTGTGCCTGCTCGCCTCGGAGATCATCGCGGTGACAGGCCGGTCACCCAGCGAGCACTACGCCGACCTGGCCGCTCGGTTCGGGGCGCCGGCCTACGCACGGATCGACGCCCCCGCCACGCGTGAGGAGAAGGCCAAGCTGGCCGCGCTGTCGAGGGACGACGTGACGGCCACCGAGCTCGCCGGCGAGTCCATCACCGACGTCCTCACCCATGCGCCCGGCAACGGCGCCGCCATCGGCGGGCTCAAGGTCGTCACCGCCTCGGGCTGGTTCGCCGCCCGACCATCGGGAACGGAGGACGTCTACAAGATCTACGGGGAGTCCTTCCAGGGCCCGGAGCATCTCTCCCGGATCCAGCAGGAGGCTCGCGGCGTGGTCAGCGCCGCGTTGCAGAGCTGACGAGACGCCGTGGGGTGCTAGTGTCCGGCGGCCCTCGAGAAAAGGAGACCGTCCATGGTCGTACTGCAGGACGCCAACGATGCCGCTGGCGGGATCTTCAGCATCGGCTTCCTCGTCTTCGCCCTGTTCTGGCTCGTCCTGGTGCTCGTCGCCGGGTGGAAGATGTACACGAAGGCCGCCCAGCCCGGGTGGGTGTCGATCATCCCCTTCCTGAACATCTTCGGCCTGCTCAAGATCGTGCACCGGCCCCTGTGGTGGTTCGTGCTGTTCCTCATCCCGTTCGTGAACGTCGTGGTCCTCATCATCGTGATGAACGACCTGTCCAAGGCGTTCGGACGCGGCCTCGGGACGACGCTCCTGCTGATCTTCCTCACCCCGATCGGCTACCTGGTGCTGGGCTTCGGCGACGACCGGTACGTCCTGGAGCCCGACCCGATCTTCGGCTAGGTCCACCGAGCGAGCGTGCGTCCGCAACGGACGCTGCGCTCAGGTCGACCCGCCGCCGGCGGCCGTCCTCAGCTCGGCCACCAGGTCGGCCGGCGAGGTGACCGGGGCACGGCAGACGAACCCGCGACAGACGTAGGCCGCCGGCTGCCCGTCGACCAGGTCACGATGCCGCAGGAGCGGGACATCCGACTCTCCATCGGGGTCCGGTGCGCCCGCGACGACCGCCGAGCCGGGGGGCGCCTGGCGCACGGCCGTGCGCAGGAGCGTGGCAGCGGACGGACTGTCCGGCGCGCCGATCACGGCAACCTCGACGGGGCCGACACGGGCGGTCTCGGCCGCGGCGAGCGCCCACGAGACGAAGCGGGGGGCGCGCGTGGAGAGCGCCTGAGCCGTGCCCAGGGCCGCCTCCCCCGTCGTGCGATACCTCGTCTCACCGGTGACCGCGGCTGCCCGCAGCAACGCGTGGGCGAACGCGGACCGCCCGGACGGGTAGGCGTTGTCCGTCGGGTCGGTCGGGCGGCGGCCCAGCCTCTCGTCAGTGGCGTCGGCGGCGGTGTCGTACACGTCGTCACCGTCGACGAAGCTCTCGAGCGCGACGTCGAGTATCTGCGTCGCCACCGACGACCATCGTGTCTGGCCCGTGACCCCGCCCAGCACGAGGAGACCGTCGGCGACGCCGGCGTAGTCGTCCAGCACTCCCGACGGTGCCCCCGCGACGCCGCCCCGGGAGACCCGGGCCAGGCGTGAGCCGTCCCAGTGCACGCCGACGAGCAGCGAAGCGGCCGACTCGGCGGCCCGTGTCCACCTCGGCTCGTCGAGCAGCACCCCTGCTTCAGCGAGTGCGGCGATCGCGAGCCCGTTCCAGGACGCGACGACCTTGTCGTCGCGGCTGGGTTGAGGACGACGCATGCGGGCGGCCAGCAGCCTGGTCCGGACGTCCAGCCAGCGGTCGGCGTCCTCGGGCTCGTGCCGCAGCTGCAGGGTGGACGCACCCTGCTCGAACGTGCCGCCTGCGGTGACGTGGAGCAGCTCCGCGGCCCAGGCCCCGTCCTCGGCGCCGAGTGCGTCGACAAGCTCGCTCGGCGTCCAGACGTAGGTCAGTCCCTCCACCCCCTCGGTGTCGGCGTCGAGCGCCGAGGCGAACGCTCCCTCGCCTGTGCGCAGGTCGCGCAGAAGAAACGTCGCCGTCTCGGCCACGACGCGCTCGGCCAGAGGCGAGCCCGTGGCGGCGTACCAGTGCAGGTAGGCCCGGAGCAGCAGCGCGTTGTCGTAGAGCATCTTCTCGAAGTGCGGCACCACCCAGCTGCGGTCGACGCTGTAGCGGGCGAAGCCGCCCCCGAGCTGGTCGTACATGCCGCCACGCGCCATCGCCTCGCACGTGCCGGTGACCATCTGCAGGGCCTGAGTGCGACCCGTGCGGTGGTGGTGACGCAGGAGCCACTCCACCGCCATGGACGGGGGGAACTTCGGCTGGGTACCGAAACCACCGTGAACATGGTCGTACTCGGCCGCGATCGCCGTCACGGCGGCGTCCAGCTCCTCGTCCCGCGGCGGGTGCTGCCCGCTGACCACGGCCCGGGCGGACAGCTGCTCGGCGATTCGGCGTCCCGTCGACTCCACCTCGTCGCGACGGGAGCGCCAGGCGTCCCCGACCGCGGCCAGAACCTGTCGGAATGCCGGCATCTGGCCTTGTGGCTCGCTCGGAAAGTATGTTCCCGCGTAGAAGACTCGGCCGTTCGGGGTGAGGAAGGCCGTCATGGGCCAGCCCCCGCTGCCGGTCATTGCCTGTACTGCCTCCATGTAGACGGCGTCGACGTCGGGGCGCTCCTCCCGGTCGACCTTGATGTTGACGAATCCGGCGTTCATCTCCGCGGCCGTTGCGGGATCCTCGAACGACTCGTGCGCCATCACGTGGCACCAGTGGCACGCCGCGTAGCCCACGCTGAGGAGGACGGGGACGTCGCGCCGCCGCGCCTCGTCGAACGCCTCGTCACCCCACTCGAACCAGTCGACCGGGTTCTCGGCGTGCTGCAGCAGGTACGGCGACGTGGCGCCGGCCAGTCGGTTCACCATGGGCCGTGCAGCCGAGGCCTCAGTGTGCCTGGTCCGACGAGTGCCCCGGGAACACCTTGGCGGTGGGGTCGACGATCGGGGCGGCGTTGTTGACCGCTGTCGCAGCCTCGCCGAACCCGGTGGCGATGAGCCGCACCTTGCCGGGGTAGTCGACGACGTCACCGGCGGCGAAGACACCGGGCACGTTGGTGGCCATGTGGGTGTCGGTGACGATGTGACGCTTGCTCATCTCCAGCCCCCATGATTGCAGCGGCCCCAGGTCGGCGACGAAGCCCAGCGCAGCGACCACCTCGTCGCACTCGATCACGCGGTGCTCGTCGGTCTGCTTGTTCAGCACGTCCACCGCACGGACGCGCCCGTCGTCGGTACCCAGGATCGCGTGCGGCGCATACGGGGTGAGAACGTCGACCTTGGACGCCCTCAGCTGGGCCACCGACCCCTCGTGCGCTCGGAACTGGTCACGGCGGTGCACGAGCGACACCGAGGCTGCGCGGTCCTGCAGCACCAGCGCCCAGTCCACGGCGCTGTCGCCGCCACCGACGATGAGGACGTTCTTGTCGTCGAGCGCCGACAGGTCGGTGACCACGTAGCGCAGGCCCTTGCCGACGAACTCCTCGCCGCCGGGCAGAGCGCGCGGCGTGAAGGTGCCGATGCCGGCCGAGATGATCACGGCCTTGGTGTGAACCTCGTCGTCGCCGTCGAGGTTCACGACGAGCGTGCCGTCCTCGGCGCGGCTGAGCGCCTGGGCCCGCCGCCCCAGCAGGTAGGTGGGGTCGGCCGACGATGCCTGCTCGACGAGGCGCTGGGCGAGGTCACGCGCGAGCACGGACGGGTATCCCGCCACGTCGTAGATGGGCTTCTCCGGGTAGAGGGCCATGAGCTGGCCACCGGGCTCGGTCAGTGAGTCGACGATGGCGACGCGCATGCCGCGGAAGCCCGCGTAGTAGGCCGCGTAGAGCCCCGTCGGTCCCGCTCCGACGATGAGGAGGTCGACGTCAGTCACCATGGCTGTCCCCTAGGGCGTGATCGAGCAGGTACGAGCTCAACGTACGGATGTACTGGGATCGTTCGTAGCTGGAGCGGTCCGCGGCAGTCGCGTAGGAGACACTCCCCTGCATCTGCTGGACCGAGAGGTACTCGTGCTCGTGCAGCCACGACGACAGCTCTGCCTCCACGGTCGCGACGTGCTCGGGACCGTGACGCAGCAGCGCCGACGTCATCATCGCGACGTCGGCTCCGGCCAGCAGCACCTTGACCACCTCGACACCGGAGTGCACACCCGACGTCGCGGCCAGCGAGACGTCAGGCAGCTCCGGGCGCAGGATGCCGATCCACCGCAGCGGCAGTCGCACCTCGCTGGGATGAGACAAGGCCACGGTGGCCTGCACGCCGAGGGTCTCGAGGTCGATGTCGGGCTGGTAGAAGCGGTTGAACAGCACCAGCCCGTCAGCGCCGTCCCGGGCGAGACGGCTACCCAGCGCCGGCAGGGCGGAGTAGAAGGGCGAGATCTTGACCGCCAGGGGGACGGCGAGCTCGGCCCGCACGGCCCGCACTGCTGCGCACAGCCGGTCTTCCACTGACACGGCGTCGTCGTCCGGGTCGGTGACGACGTCGTACAGGTTGAGCTCGATGGCGTCCGCGCCGGCATCGGCGAGCATCCGGGCATAGCGCACCCATGCACCGGCCGACCGGGCGTTCACGCTGGCGATGACCGGGACGTCGAGGGCGTCCTTGGCATCGGCCACCAGCTGCAGGTGCACGCCAGGGCCCATCTCGGGCAGGTCGAGGTCGGGGAAGAAGCCGGTGTCGGTGGTGGCCTCGGCGAACGAGCCCACCCCGGTGTCGAGCCTGGCCGAGAACCGCAGCGGGTCCTCCTCCACCTCCTCCTCGAACAGGGAGGGCAGCACGACGGCGGCGACGCCCGCCTCCTCGAGGCGACGCAGGGTCTCGACTCTGCCGGTCAACGGTCCGGCGGAGGCGACGATCGGTGAGCGCAGCGTCAGCCCCAGGTAGGTGGTGGTGAGGTCGGGTCCCATCACAGCTCACCGTCCTCGGTGTCGTCGTCCGTGCGCGCCATCGCGCGTTCGACACCGGCGAGCTGCTCGTAATAATGCCGACGTTCGGTGACGTCGTGCTGGGCCAGCGCGAACAGCTCGCGGGCGCGAGCGGGGTTGGATCGCGCCAAGGACGAGAACCGGGTCTCGGCGAGCAAGAAGTCCCGCAGCGGGGTGGACGGCTCCCGGGAGTCCAGCTGGAACGGCTGGGCGTGCTCCTCGGTGGTGGGGCTGTAGCGGTACAGCTCCCAGTAGCCGGACGACACCGCCGCCTTCTGGTGGCTCATCGACGTCGCCATGTCGATGCCATGGGCGATGCAGGTCGAGTATGCGATCACCAGCGACGGGCCCCGCCACGCATCGGCCTCGAGCAGGGCGCGAACGGTCTGCGTCTCGTTCGCCCCCAGCGCGATCTGGGCGACGTAGACGTCCCCGTAGGCGCGGGCGAACGCGCCCAGGTCCTTCTTCGCACTCCCCTTGCCGGCCATGGCGAACTTCGCCGTCGCGCCGCGCGGGGTGGACTTCGACGCCTGCCCGCCGGTGTTGGAGTACACCTCGGTATCCATGACCAGCACGTTGATGTCCTCGCCTGACGAGAGCACGTGATCGAGGCCCCCGAAACCGATGTCGTAGGCCCATCCGTCGCCACCGACCGCCCAGACGCTGCGCCGGACGAGGTTCTCGGCGAGCTGGGCCAGGCGGGGCAGACGCTCGTCCTGCTCGCCCTGGTCGACGAGGCGTGCGATGCGCGAGCGCAGAGCCTCCACGCGGGCTCGCTGCGCCTGCACCTCCTGCTCGGTGTCCTGCTCGGACAGCAGCAGGGACGAGACCAGCTCGTCGCCCAGCAGCATGCCGAGCTCGGAGATGAGCCGACGGGCAGCGTCGGCGTGAGCGTCGATGCCCAGCCGGAGGCCGAGGCCGAACTCGGCGTTGTCCTCGAAGAGCGAGTTGCTCCAGGCAGGGCCCCGGCCGTCCTGACCCGTCGCCCACGGAGTGGTCGGAAGGTTGCCGCCGTAGATGGACGAGCAGCCGGTGGCGTTGCCGATGACGAGCCGGTCTCCGTAGAGCTGGCTCAGCAGCTTGAGGTACGGCGTCTCCCCACAGCCCGCGCACGCACCGGAGAACTCGAACAGCGGCTGCAGCAGCTGCGAGCCCTTGACGGTGGTCTGCTTGACCGCGGCCCGGTCGACCTCGGGGCGTGACAGGAAGAACTCCCACCGGGGACGCTCGTGCTCGCGCCGTCCGTCGACCGGAACCATGTCGAGTGCCTTGTGGCTGGCGTCGGACTTGTCCCGTGCCGGGCAGACATCGACGCAGACACCGCAACCGGTGCAGTCGTCGGGTGCCACCTGCACGGTGAGCAGATGGTCGGTGAGCCGCCGGTCGCGGAACGGCTTGGACGCGAAGCCGGGCGGCGCGCCGTCCAGCTGCTCGGCCGGGAACACCTTGAGGCGCACGGCGGCATGCGGGCACACGATCGCGCACTTGCCGCAGTCGATGCACAGCGACGAGTCCCACACCGGCATGTCCTGGGCCAGCTCGCGCTTCTCCAGCGCCGCCGTCCCCGTGGGGAACGTGCCGTCGGCCGGCAGCAGGCTGACCGGCAGCCGGTCACCCTGGCCGCTGATCAGGGGCACGGTCACCTCGCGCAGGAACGGGTCCGCATCGGCCGGCACCGTCACCTCGGCCCGAGGACCACCAGTGATCGCCTCGGGCAGGGGGACGTGCACGAGCCCCTGGAGGGCGGAGTCGATGGCGGCCACGTTGCGTTCGACGACCGACGGCCCGCGCTTGGCGTAGCGCTCGGCGACGGCGTCCTTCAGCGCCGCCAGGGCCTGCTGCTCGGGCAGCACGGCCGACAGGGCGAAGAAGCACGGCTGCATCACCGTGTTGATGCGGGCACCGAGCCCCAGCTCGCGGGCCACCTTGTGCGCGTCGATGACCCACACGTCCAGGCCCTTCGCCAGGATGGTCTGCTGGACGTCGGCGGGAAGCCGGTCCCAGAGCTCGTCGGGCCCGTACGGCGCGTTGAGCAGAAAGGTGGCACCGGGCTTGGCCAGGTGCAGCACGTCCATGCGGTTGAGCAGGCTGAACTGGTGGCAGGCGACGAAGTCGGCGCTGCCGTCCTCGACCAGGTACGTCGACGTGATGGGCTCGGGGCCGAACCGCAGGTGCGAGACGGTGACCGAGCCGGCCTTCTTGGAGTCGTAGACGAAGTACCCCTGGGCGTAGTGGTCGGTGGTCTCGCCGATGATGGTGATGGCGGTCTTGTTGGCCCCCACCGTGCCGTCGCTGCCCAGGCCGTAGAACACCGCTTGCACAGCCGAGGCGGGCACGCGGTACGACTCGTCGGCGGCGAGTGAGAGACCGGTGACGTCATCGGTGATTCCGAGGGTGACGATCCGCCTGCCGGCCTGCTCGGAGCCGGCGTCCGCGGTCGGGTAGCCAGCGGCATGGTCGAGCAGCGCGGCGATGTCTCGCGGACGCACCTCGGCGCTGCCCAGGCCGTATCGGGCGCCCACCACCGGCAGGTGCGCCCGTCCCGCGGCCTGGAGCGACGCGACCACGTCGAGGTGGAGAGGCTCGCCGGGGGCACCGGGCTCCTTGGTCCGGTCCATGACCGCCACGCAGGTCGCGCTGGCCGGGATGGCGTCGACCACCTCGTCGACGGGGAAGGGCCGGTAGAGACGAACGACGACGGCGCCGACCCGGCGTCCGGCGGCGACCTCGTGGGCCACGACCTCGCGCACCGCCCCGACGGCGGAGCCCATGACGACGAGAACCTGCTCGGCCTGCGGGTGCCCGACGTAGTCGACGAGGTGGTAGCGGCGCCCGACCTGCTCGGCGAGCTCGTCCATCACCGCCGACACGACGCCGGGGACCGCCTCGTAGTACGGGTTCGCCGCCTCGCGGGAGGCGAAGAACACGTCGGGGTTCTGGGCCGTGCCTCGCACGACCGGACGGTCGGGGCTGAGCCCTCGCAGCCGGTGCGCCACGACGTCGTCCTCGCGCACCAGGGCCCGCAGGTGGGACGGGGAGAG